>Ga0163144_10029748_pt1 | contig 10471 bp, 5 predicted proteins | sample OliLak19BULKMAT1_FD_123175 | JGI IMG/M metagenome (GOLD analysis project Ga0163144, IMG submission 123175) | Freshwater microbial mat bacterial communities from Lake Vanda, McMurdo Dry Valleys, Antarctica - Oligotrophic Lake LV.19.BULKMAT1 | ecosystem: Environmental > Aquatic > Freshwater > Lake...
AGGCCCCCAAGATGATGGAAACGCTCAATGCCGAGATCGACGGCGTCAGTGCGGCCGAGGCGATCGCCGCTATCCAGCCGCGCGTCGAAATCCCGTTCCTCTACGATTACAACGGCCTGGCCCTCAAAGAGATCGACCTGACCAAACCGGTCGCCGTGCCGGCCGGCAAGACCTATTATCACAAACTGCTCCGCGACATCCTCTCGCGCGCGGGGTGCAAACACGAAGTCCGCGTTGATGAAAACAACCGGCCGTTCGTTTGGATTACGGTGAAGTGAGCCGAAACAGCAGGGTGGACCAAGCCGCGTTGAATTTAACAATCTCGGTTGACTACGTTCGGCGCTGGTCCACCTTTTCCTGATGCAATCGCAAAAGCATGGTGGACCAGCGCCGGTTTAGTCCTCTGGCCAAACTGATTTCTCGGCGGCTGGGTCCACCCTACGAATTTCAATGATTCCCAGCACGCATTCCGTAAACGGCTCCAATCAGTTAAAATAGGGCATCTCTCTTAAAATTGCCCTACTTTCGCAAAGCCGCCTGGCTTATTGGCGATTCCCCAGGCAAAATCCTCCACGAACGACGCGTCCGGCATGGAAACTCGGTTAATCCGTAATTTTTCGATTATCGCCCACATCGACCACGGCAAAAGCACCTTGGCGGATCGGCTCATTGAGGCAACCGGCACGGTCGAGAAACGCGAGATGCGCGAGCAGATGCTCGACGATATGGAAATCGAGCGGATGCGCGGCATCACGATCAAAGCCCGCGCGGTCTGCATGTCGTATCAACACAACGGCGAGACCTATGAGCTGAATCTGGTCGATACGCCGGGGCATGTCGATTTTCATTACGAGGTGTCGCGCTCCTTGGCGTGCTGCGAAGGGGCCATTCTGCTGGTCGATGCGTTTCAAGGGGTTGAGGCGCAAACGGTCGCCAATGCCTATGCGGCGATGGAGCATAACCTCGCGATCGTGCCGGTGCTGAACAAAATCGATCTCAAGCACGCCCGGCCAGATGAAGTCAAAGCCGAAATGGAGCAATCGCTGGGGATCGATCCGGAGCAAATCCTTCCCTGCTCAGGTAAGACCGGAATCGGCGTGCCGGAGCTGCTCGCGGCGATCATCGCCCGCGTTCCGCCCCCCGTCGGCGATCCGAACGCCGCGTTACAAGCGATGGTTTTTGATAGCCACTACGACGATTACCGCGGCGCGATCATCTATATTCGCATCATGCAAGGGACCGTCGCCAAAGGGCAAAAGGTCCGTCTGCTCAAAGGGGAAAGCACGCACGAAGTCCTCGAGCTCGGCCAGTTCGTGCCCGAACGCCGCGCCTGCCAATCGCTCAACGCCGGCGAAGTGGGCTACCTGATCTGCAACATCAAATCGGTACAGGATATTCACATCGGCGACACGGTCACGATCCCCGGCGAAAAGGGCGCCATCGCGCTCCCCGGCTATCGTCCGCCGCAGCGGATGGTTTATTGCGGGCTGTATCCGTCGGATGGCGAAAGCTACGAAGAGCTGCGCGAATCGCTCCACAAGCTGGCGATCAATGATCCGAGTTTTGAATTCATTCCCGAAACGAGCGAAGCGCTGGGCTTCGGCTTCCGTTGCGGGTTTTTGGGATTGCTGCACATGGAGATCATCCAGCAGCGGCTGGAGCGCGAGGCCGATCTCGATCTGGTGCAAACGGCCCCCAACGTCACTTACGAAATCATCACCAAAACGGGCGAAACGCTGGAAATCCACAACCCGCAAGACGTGCCCGACGTCGGTTCTATCCTCGAATTCCGCCAACCGATCGTGCGGGTCAACTTTTTGCTTCCCAGCGAAGTGATCGGCCCGGTGATGCAGCTTTGCACCGACCGCCGCGGGCACTATGTGAAGACCGAATACCTAAGCCCCGTGCGGGCGATGCTGACCTTTGATCTGCCGCTGGCCGAAGTGATTTACGACCTGCACGACAAGCTCAAGAGCGTGTCCCGCGGCTATGCCACGATGAACTATGAAGTGCTGGGGTACTTCGAGGCCGATCTGGTCCGGTTGGATATTTTGGTCGGCGGCAAAATCGTGGACGCGCTCTCGATCATCTGCGACCGCCGCGACTCCGAACGCCGCGGCCGCGCGATCGTCAAAAAGCTCCGCAGCGAAATCGACCGCCACATGTTCGAGATCGCGATTCAGGCCGCCATCGGCACCCGCGTGATCGCCCGCGAAACGATCAGCGCGATGCGAAAAAACGTGACCGCCAAATGCTACGGCGGCGACATTACCCGCAAGAAGAAACTGTGGGCCAAGCAGCGCGAAGGCAAGAAGCGGATGAAGTCGATTGGGAGCGTCGATATTCCGCAAAAGGCGTTCCTGGCGGTGCTGGAATCGGGGAATGACGATTGACGGAATGCTCTGATGTTATCCATTGAATACATTTAAACGCAGAGGGAGCAGAGGAGCGAGGAGGGCCGCAGAGAGAGAATGTGCTATTCATCAATAAGCTGAAACTCGGGTATCCAGTTATTAGTCTTGAAGGCAATTATCGTACACGAAAAAGTAGAAAATGCATTAATACGTCTCACAAAATGACTGAGCGGGGGCTACTTCAGTATCCTTCCGGCTCCCTCCCCCTTGCGGGGAGGGTTGGGGAGGGGATGAACTCTGCCGCATGTACCGCGATCAGGACCAACGCGATTTTACCCGGTGGTTGCGTAACGAACTGACCGCGGCCGAGAAGCTGCTCTGTCGCTTTCTTCGCGGCGGCAAGTTGGGCGCGAAGTTTTGCCGCCAGGCGGCGATCGGTGCGTCCATCGTCGATTTCGTTTGCTGCGCACGACAACTCATTGTGGAGTTGAAGGGCCGCAGCGATTGAATTCGGCGGCAAAAAAAGATGATGCCCGACGCACTGCATGGCTGGAGTCGCGCTGTTTTCGAGTGATCTAATAGTAGGCGAAGCCCCCCTCCCCAACCCTCCCCGCGAGGGGGAGGGAGCCGGAAGGACTATTGAGTAGGGATGAATTGACGTCGGGATCACCTCGCCAATGAGGCAGACCCAAGATCACTTGCTGCTAGCTTCAAAGCCTGGCCATCAGCCTCCTGAGGATTCTGTGCATTCTTTATTCTGTAAGACGCTCGCAATCAATCAAATACAAATAGGAGTTACGCACTTGCATGGTTTTGGAACCACATATTGTGACAGCATTGTCCATGCAATCGCAAGATATTGAGCCAAATTCGTGCAGGTGCGTAACTCCTAACAAATTGAAATATTCGTGTTTTCGTGATAAAAACTCTCTGCGGCCCTCTGCGCTCCTTTGCCCCCTCTGCGTTTTACGTATTGGCATTCCCGATCAGCGTAACTTTCGCCCGATTTCAACCATATCTAGTAGCCCCCGGAAACCGGCCGGTCAAAAAATCCGGATTTCCGTTGTTTCTCCGCGCCGCAAACCGTAATATCAACATCAGGGATTGGGATTTTCCAAACCTTGCCCCTCCCCGCCTTGTCCGCCGCGGGTCGTTGACTCGCTTGATTGATTCAAATAGTACATGGAACGACTGCCGATTGCCAAACCAAGTGCATCGGTCCCGCCTCGTTCCCTTTATCGAGTGATTCGCTAAGAGAGAGCCGCCCCCATGCTCGCACTCACCGATTCTCAACGTCAACGCCATTGCCAAGGAGCCTCGCGCCGCGATTTCCTTAAAATCGGCGCGCTCGGATTGGCCGGATGGACGTTGCCGCAATTGCTGGCCACGCGTGCCCGCGCCGCCGAAACGGGCTTCCCGTTGAAGGATCGCGCGGTCGTCCTCCTTTTTTTGCAAGGCGGCCCGTCGCACATCGAGATGTTCGATCCCAAGATGTCGGCCCCGGTCGAATTTCGTTCGGTTACCGGCGAAATCGCGACCGCCCATCCGGGGATCACGTTCGGCGGCACGTTTCCCAAGTTGGCCGCGCTGGCCAAGCAATTCTCGCTGGTCCGCTCGTTCGCCAGCGGCAACAACGATCATAGTTATCTCGGCGTCATGTCCGCGGGGAATCGGTTCAAAGCGGCACACAGCGCGCTCTATTCCCGCACGGCCGGGGCCACCCATCCGCAAACCGGACTGCCGCGCAACGTCGTGCTATTACCCGAGTCAATTCAAGCGGGCCTTAAGCTGAAAAGCAATTTTGAGACGGGGGTCATCTCGACGTTGACCGAGCCGGGCGAATTGGGGGCGTCGTATGGCGCGTTCAATCCCAGCGGCGGCGGGGCGCTGCAAGAGAGCATGGAACTGCGCCTGCCGCGCGAGCGATTCACCGACCGCCGCGCGCTGTTGACTGAACTCGATGGTTTCCGCCGCCGCGTCGAGCAGTCGGGCGCGCTGGCCGGGGCGGATCAGTTTCAGCGGCAAGCCTTCGATGTGATCGCACGCGGCGTGGCCAAGGCGTTTGACCTCCGTCACGAAGATCCCGCCACGCTCGCCAAATACGACACCACCGGCCTCTTCAAACTCGACGAAGTCACCCGCTACCTGAACATGAACCGCTCGAGCAATCTGCTGGGACATCAAATGCTGCTGGCGCGGCGGTTGTGCGAAACGGGCTGCGGGTTTGTGACGGTGAGCGATTGCGGCTGGGATATGCACGCCGACGGCAACAGCATGCCGGGGATGGAAGGGATGGAGTACCTTGGCCGGCAAGTCGATCACGCGGTCGCGGCGTTTTTGACCGATGTGGCCGAACGCGGTTTGAGCGACAAGATATTACTAGTTGTCACCGGCGAAATGGGGCGGACGCCGCGGATCAACAATCGCGGCGGGCGGGATCATTACGGCAATCTCACGCCGTTGTTGCTCGCCGGAGGCGGTTTGCCGATGGGGCAAGTCATCGGCCAATCCGACCGAACCGCGAGCCGCGCAGTTGGCGAACCTTATGGACCGAAGCATCTCTGGGGCACAATCTTTTCGCAACTTTTCGATCTGGGTCAGTTACGGATTTCTAACGCGGTCCCCGCCGCGATGGCGAGTTATCTGAGCGGCTTGCCGACGATTGGGGAGTTAACGGGTTAAATGTTGCTAGCATCGTAGGGTGGAGCAAGCCGCGTTGATGTCGCAATTTGGCTGAATGATATTCGGCGCAGATCCATTATTTTTTTGAGGGATCGAACAATAAGGTGGACCGGCGCCGGCGACCTCAACTCGCCAAATAATTCTTTTCGCGGCTTGCTCCACCCTACGACTTGTTATTGCACTCCGCTAGCAAACTTCGCTTTCAAAAGCGCGGCGTGCTGAAATGCTCTTTTCGCCCGTTGCCTCTTGCGGTATCAATAGCGGCCCCAATACCGCGCGCCAAGGTCGGCGCGCAGCGGACGTTGACGTTAAAGCTACACCACTCTTGCGTGATGCGAGGGAAGATTTATGGCACGGATGCGCTGGATCATGATGGCCGGGCTGATCACTTCCGCAATCGGCGGTTGGGGAATTTGGCAGTTCGTTGGAGGGACCGCGAACGCCGAGCAACCCCCCTCAGGCGTACTCAAGAATGTCTCGCCCGCGAGATTACCTGCGCAAGGCCAAGCCGGCGCGTTGCCACCGCGGCGCGATCCCAAGGTTCGTCCCGCTGCCGGCGCGCAAGCGGCCGAACCGCGGCGCTTGGGCGAAGACTCCCCGGCCCGCTCATTGAATAACGCCGGCTTGAATGTCGCATCCCCAAACAGCGGGATTAACGGCGACGGTCTCAAGCACGAATCCCTCTTTCCGCCGGGGAGTGCGGCCCACGCTCCTGTTAACTCCACACGGCAAGACAACGCCAATCGACATGTATCCAACGAGACAAGCACACCAGCAACCGGTGGCGGTTATCAAGGATTAGACGCCGCGACAGCACAAGCTCCTTCAATTCAATCCGGGCTACAACCCGCAAATATCGCAGCTCCGAAGAGCGCGGCCGGCGCGCCGCCCCTGGCCGATCCATTTGCGGTTCGCGTCCGCGAACCGACCGCGGCAAACGGCATAGCGCGCCCTTTCGATCAAAACCCGGCCGCGAACGCCGCATCGCCCGCTCCGCCCCGCTTGCTCAACGAACTCAACACGGTCCCCGCTTCATCGCAACGCGGCAACGGCAACGCCAGCAACAGCGACAGCAACGCTGATAATTCCAACGGCGGCGGCAATTCCTCAGCCAATTCCCCCGTCGGCTCGGCAAGCAACGCGCTGGCCAACACCGCGATCTCCGCCATCGCGCGGCCAGGGCAGAAGCAGCTTGACGGCCCGCAAACGCCGCAACTCACGATCGAAAAACAAGCCCCGGCCGAAGTCCAAGTCGGCCGACCCGCCGCGTTTGTGATCAAGGTCCGCAACACGGGGAACGTGGCCGCGCATGACGTGACCGTCCTCGACGCGATTCCCGAGGGGTGCCAATTCGTCAAATCGCAACCTCCCGTCCGCCCCGGCACGCACGGCGAATTGCTCTGGTCGCTCGGCGCGTTGAACCCCGGCGAAGAGTCCGCGATTACGCTCGAAATCCTGCCTCAATCCGAGGGAGAACTCGGCAGCGTGGCGACCGTGCAATTCCGCTCGTTGGCCGGCGGAAGAACCCTGGCGGTCAAGCCGTCGCTGCAACTGCACGTCAACGGTCCAAAAGAAATCATGATCGGCGACGATGTCACGCTGCAAATCAAAATTAGCAATCCCGGCAGCGGCGCGGCGAGCAATGTCGTCCTTGAGGAACACGTTCCCGCTTCGCTCAAGCACGCCGGCGGCAGCGAGTTGGAACTCGATATCGGCGCGCTCAAGCCGGGCGAGACGAAGGAATTGGACCTCACGCTCAATTCGCTCCACGCCGGCCGCGTGGTCAACGCGCTCACCGCGCGGGGCGACGGCGGCCTTCGCGCCGAGACCGCGTGGGAGTTTGAAATCCTCGCTCCCGCGCTGCAAATCACGTTTTCAGGGCCGGCAAAACGGTTCCTCGAACGTCAGGCGACTTATGTGGTCACCGTGGCTAACCCAGGAACCGCGGCGGCCAAGGACGTGGAACTGGTCACGCATCTGCCGCGGGGGATGAAGTTTATCAAAGCCGATAACGAGGGCACGTACGACGCCGTGAACCACTGCGTGATCTGGAGCCTCGACGAATTGCCCGCGAAGGAGCAGGGAGCGGTAACCGTCACCGCGCTTCCCATCGAGCAAGGCGAACACAAACTCAAAACGACCGGCAAGGCGCGGCAAGGTTTGGCCGACGAGAAGGAACAAACCGTTCTGGTCGAAGGGGTTTCCGCGATTTTCTTTGAAGTCGCCGACCTGGCCGATCCGATCGAACTTCACGGCGAAACGAGTTACGACGTGCGGATCATTAACCAAGGCTCCAAAGAAGCGACCAACGTGCAGTTGATCGTGGTGCTGCCGCCGGAACTGAAATTCACCGCCGCCGAAGGAGCCACCCGCTATCGCAACGAAGGGGGCCGAATCGTCTTTGAACCGCTCGACCGTCTGCCCGCCAAAAGCGAAACTATCTATCGGATCAAGGCGTTGGGCGAACGCTCGGGCGACGTGCGGGTGAAAGCGCAACTCACCACCGACGACATCCGCCAGCCGATCACGAAGGAAGAGAGCACGCGGGTGTACGCGGATGAGTGAGCGAAGTGGAGAGCGGGGAATCCATGCAGTGAACTGCACCAGCAGTCATTAACGCAATCGGACATCCTTACGAAAAACCGGCTTTTCTGTGCTGGCAAGGGTTTCGAAAGTTTTAAGCATTCGCAAATTTTTGATCTTTTCCTCCCAGTAATCGAATAGCGCTTCATCCGCGCTGCTCACGGGTGCAACGCTAGTGAGCATTTCAAAATGCAGTTCGCATTGTTCCAGGTTTTCTTGCGCGTAATTCAAGTTAAGGTAGGTATTGTACAGCGCGCGGAATTCCGTGACATGCATGCGTTCAAGCTGCATGAGGGGCATTAAATAATCCCGCGCTTCGTCGTAACGCCGCGCGGTGATCGCCTCATCGGCCAGAATAAGCCTGGCGAAGAAATAATCGGGGTCGCGGACGTAGATTTCACGCACTAATCGTCTGGCCTCGTCGAGTTTGCCCTGGGCTTGCAAGGCGGCGCTGAGGTTGTAGAGGATCGTCGAATCATTTGGCTTTAATTCCAACGCCTCGCGATACAACTGCTCGGCGCGGACATAGTCGAAGCGTTCGGTCGTCGCCTCATTGGCGGCGAACATGATCGAGTTCAACGGCTCGGCAAACGTTGACTTCGGCTCGTAGGAGATTTCCGTGCCAATGAGCCGGAGATCGGTCCATCTTCCATCGCACCACATGGGAAACGCGCGGGGATTTTCGATTTCGCCGACTTCATGAAGCCGGCTGGCGGCGTTCATCCGCTGCTGATCGCTGCCGATTTGACCGGCGGCGAATTGCCGCGCCGCCTCAAGCAGTTCCGGATGCCGCGAATCAACCGCGAACTGTAACGCCGCCGTTCGCCCGAGTCTGTCGCCTTCCTTATAGAGCAACTCGATGAGCCGGACCGCCTGGGGATGTTGATCCAAATAGTCCCTCAGTACCCGATGGAAGGCCGGAGTTTCTACGTTCTCATTGTGTTGCGAGATAAATTTCCGCAACTCATGCGGCACATAATCGCTCCAGGGAAACGCCCAAGCGCCGTTGCGCCGCGGCGGCGGCAATTTGAGGTCCGCGAGATTATCCTCGATGATGCCGAATCTCGGCGAGTTCATAAGCGCTTGCTGCCAAAACCGCCGCGCTTGGGATTCCAGGCCGAGTTTCGCCGCGGCTACCCCGGCAAAATGCAGCGCCAACGTCTGTTCGCCGGCGGGGTCCGGATCGCGATCGATGTTTGCCGCCAGCTCCATAATCGCGTTCCAATCACCGAATAACGCCAAAGCCTCGATGCTCTTGACGAGCAATTCCCGCGCGCGCCGCGGCGCTTCGATCCGCAACAATTCGTCGAGCGCGGCGCGGCCCTCGGCTACTTGCCCTCCCAGAAACAGTGCCCGTGCGAAATTTCCCAAGGCATGAAAATTGCCCGGCTCGCGCGTCAAGACGGAACGGGCGATGTCCTCCGCCTCGTCGTGTTTTCCTTGCAGGAACGCCGCCAGGCAAAGGTTATTCGTGATCGGCGAGAAATTCGGCCAGCGTGCGAGAATCTTTTGGCCCAATTCCGTCAGTTTGTCGAACTGAGCCTCATTTAAGGCAGAGAGCGATTCCTCATGGAGGGTTAACAGTTCCAGCCGAGCAGCAAAATCGGGTTCAACGAGCTGATGCGATGTTTGCAAAAAGCGCTCGGTTACGGCGAAACGTTCCCGCGCATCTTCGATATTCGCGTCGCTGGGCCACCGCCGCAGGATGGTTTCGTAGGCGCGGTACGCAATCGCCGGTTTGCCACTGCAGGTCGCAGCGTCCCCCAAGGCGTGCCAGCAGATCACATTGTCGGGTTGAACCTCGACAAGCGTCCGCAAGACTCGCGTTAACTTAGAGGCATTTTGCTGCTCTTCATAATACTCCCATTGCTGCATGAGAACATCGATATTCCGCGGGTACTTAGCGGCGAGTTCTTCGAGCTCTTCCTCAAATTGTTCCCATTCACCGTCATCGGCCAGGTCGTCCAGCAGATCAATAGCGCGGCAAAGCGCATTCTCCTGCTTGCGTTGTTGATGCCGTTTGATGTCTTTCTTTGTTGGCTTGTTGCTTTTGCTCTTCCGGGACATGGCCGACGAACTCCTTTTCAAATTAGTACTTGCGGGAGATGCTCACCTGACGCGCGGCGAACGTTTGACTCAAGTCGCCAGCGCGCTTGCGAGTAAATTATAAGAAACGGCAATAGGAGTTGGCTAGCCAAAACGGAAAAGATAGTGATACATTTTGGGTGATTGGAGGTTGGAGGTAGAAGAGTTGGGATTTTCCGCACAAGAGCCATCGGCCCTGATGCATTTGGGCGGCTTAGGGTCGAATGTTTTGCGCCTCACAGCTTGAATCACTGGGGGCTTCGATGTGCTCAGATCCCAGCCACCCCAGAACTATTTCAAACGGTATCACTGCCCGGAAAAGACCTGCCACCACCGACGATATACGCCAGCCGATCACGAAGGAAGAGAGCACGCGGGTTTGTGCGGATAAGTGATTTGAGTGCGGAGCGGAGTGTGCGAAGTGCGGAGTTTGAAGTTGGAAGTATTAAATAGCGTAGAATGTAGTAAGGAGTACTTCGTACTGAAGTACTTTAGTTTCTTGACTACCTAGCCCCGCTCCCTCCGGCCCCAAGCCCCTCCCTCACTCAATACTCATTCCCGCTCCCCTTTTCCGCCACTTTGGTCTTGCTCTTGACTACTTGGCGAACCCGCTTTTCGCGGACTTCGGCGGTCAGTTTTTCGATAGCGGCGGCGATCGACAGGCTTCCCAAGTCCCCTTCGATCCGGTCGCGAACGGCCACTGCGCCGCTTTCTTGTTCGCGGCCGCCGATTACGAACATATACGGGATCAACTCGAGCTGTGCGTC
>Ga0163144_10029749_pt1 | contig 10471 bp, 8 predicted proteins | sample OliLak19BULKMAT1_FD_123175 | JGI IMG/M metagenome (GOLD analysis project Ga0163144, IMG submission 123175) | Freshwater microbial mat bacterial communities from Lake Vanda, McMurdo Dry Valleys, Antarctica - Oligotrophic Lake LV.19.BULKMAT1 | ecosystem: Environmental > Aquatic > Freshwater > Lake...
CAAAAGCCATCATAATATCACCACCAATACTCCTTTCTATGTCCATCACTTTTTCGGGACTGAACAGGTGCTTGCTGCCATCTATATGGCTTTGAAAGGTTACGCCTTCTTCTTTTATTTTTCGGGTACCGGCAAGACTAAATACCTGATAGCCGCCACTATCTGTCAATATCGGTTTGTGCCAGCCATTGAATTTGTGTAACCCGCCAGCGGCTTCTAATACTTCGAGCCCGGGACGCAGGTAGAGATGGTAGGTATTGCCCAAAATAATTTGTGCCTGCACGTCTTTTACAAGTTGTTGCTGTGTTACAGCTTTTACGCTACCCACAGTGCCCACCGGCATAAAAATGGGGGTTTGTATTTCACCATGGTCGGTTGTTATTTTACCAGCTCTTGCTTTGCTGTGGGTATCCGTATGTTGTAGTTCAAATTGTAATGCCGGCATAAAAATCACCTTTTTGTTTATGAAAGAAAGGGGGCGAAAATATTGGATTGGGAAATAACCAGCCTTGCAAATTAATATACGGGCACTTGTTACTGTGGCCCAATGGCGATAATATTTACTGTAAAATTGGGCGCAGTTACTGAAGGCCTTGGGTTGTAAACGTACACCCTGCACCTAGTGGCTAATCGTTTTAGGTATTAAAGCCTTATTGCCGCTACAATTTTACAATTATTACCCGGCACCCTAATTATCCACTTTTGCAGCCCTGCATTATTTACTCCTTAGCCAACCCTTATTTTTGCCCGTATGGACTGGAAAAATCTACTCACACATTGGCCCGTATTCATTTTTGTTGGCTTGTGCATTGTTACTGCGGTGCAGTTATTTTATTACGGCTATTTCTTTTTGCGGCTGGCATTTTACAAACAAAAACCCAAGACCCAAAGTATTACTCATCCCGTATCGGTAGTGGTATGTGCCCGGGACGAGGCCAATAACCTTGAAATAAACCTGCCCGAAGTGCTGATGCAGGACTACCCCTACACCCACGAAGTAATAGTGGTGAACGATAACAGCCACGACGACACCAGGTACTTTTTGGAAGAAATGGAAAAGGCTTTTCGCCAGCTAAAATCGGTTACGCTTACCCAGGAAGCCCTGCATATACCCGGCAAAAAATTTCCGTTAAGTGTAGGTATAAAAACAGCCAAATTCGGTGTGCTGCTGCTTACCGATGCCGACTGCACACCAGCTAGCAACCAATGGATAAGTAAAATGCAGGATGGCTACAGCGAAGGCAAAGAAGTGGTGCTGGGCTACGGAGCTTTTCATAAAAAACCGGGGCTGCTAAATAAGCTGGTACGGTACGAAACCTTTCATGCGGCACTGCAATATTTTAGCTATGCACTGGCTGGTATGCCGTATATGGGCGTAGGCAGAAACCTGAGCTATAAAAAAGATTTGTTCTTTGCGAACAAGGGTTTCAGCAGCATGAACCATGTGCCCGGCGGCGACGACGACCTATTTATAAACAAAGTGGCCACCGCCTCTAATACCGCTATTGTGCTGGATAAAGAGTCCTTTACATTAAGCGCAGCACCCAAAGATTTTAATGCCTGGTGGCGGCAAAAAAGCAGGCACTACAGCACCTCAAGGTTTTACAAAAGCAAGCACCAGTTTTTGCTGGCACTATATGCACTCAGCCATTTTTTATTTTACCCGCTCCTTGCCGCAACTATCATTTTTTTTAATTGGTGGCTGGCTTTGTCAGTGTTCGGTGTGCGGTTTATAGTGCAGGCTATTGTAAGTTTTAAAACCATGAAAAAGCTGGATGAGAAAGACCTGTTACCCATTTTTTGGCTGCTGGATATTTGGCAATTTTTTTACTACCTGATATTTTCTGCAACACTGCTTAAGAAGCCGAGGAGTACTTGGAAGTAATGAGCTAATGTGCAAATTGGCAATGTGCAATGTGCAAATGTGCTAATAGACAAATGGACAAATGCTGGCAATGATGGTGGCTGTTGCGCTTTGCGTAGGCGACATTGGCGAAGTTTGCCAGCATACCATTCATACGGGCTCCATTCGTCTTATTGCTACTATAAAACAAGGTGAAATTTAACCACTTTCAGGGCTGTATGTAAAGTGGCATTTTGTATTCATGCTATTTAATTCACGCATAATTTTTCACGGTTTTCGTTTGTCTATTTGCCCATTTGCATATTTTCCCATTATGATTATTACTAAATACTTCGCTGATTTTACGCCTGTACAACTGGAGCAGTTTGCACAACTGGAGCCGCTGTATAAAGAGTGGAACGAAAAAATAAACGTCATTAGCCGCAAAGACATTGAAAGCCTATACCTTAAACATGTGCTGCACAGTCTTGGTATCGCTGCCATCTTTAGTTTTCAGCCCGGTATGCAGGTGCTGGATATTGGCTGTGGCGGCGGGTTTCCAGGCATACCACTGGCTATTTTTTTCCCTGAGGTACAGTTCCACATGGTGGATAGCATTAATAAAAAGCTAAACGTGGTAAGAGCCGTAGCCGAAGGCATTAACCTGAAAAATGTAACGGTTCAGCATACAAGAGCCGAAGCGATAGCTGGGCGCAAATTCGATGTGGGCATTAGCCGTGCCGTGGCACCCCTTAACGATTTGCTGCAATGGAGCCGCCATACTATTAACCGCAACGCCAATTTCAAAAGCCCCGACGCCGATGCATTAGTTCCCCGTGGATTGATTTGCCTGAAAGGCGGCGACCTGGCCGCCGAGATTTCTGAGAGCCAGGCCAAACCATTGGTATGGCCAATCAGCGACCTGTTTGAAGATGATTTTTTTGCGGAGAAGTTTGTATTGCAGGTACGGTGAGTGAGGGTTGTCTTTTGCGACTTACCAGTTAGAATTACTGCCATTTATCGCCAAGCCAAGTGGAGTACCAATTAACTAATCACCAACCCTTACCACTTCAATTCCAACTTATTGTTTCGCCTGTCCACGTCGGCAAGGCGAAGGCTGGGGTCAATTTCAATACGCACCACATTGATAAGTTTTTGGGTACTGGTAATGTTGTAGGTTTCCCTGGTAAATGGCCACTCTGCATATACTTTTCGGGCTAAACTGTCCTCTGCAGGTTTGGCGCCAAACATCATGTCAAGCGGCACGTATTGGCTTTCTGTACTGCCGTCTTTAAAGGTGATATGTACATCTACCGGCATGGCCATTTTACCAATATTTTTTAGGCGGATACTGGTATTATCACCATCACTCCAAAGGCTGTCTATGCCATAATCAATGGTTTTGGTGGTGTACAAAAAAAATTGCTTGTACCACTGCAGTTCCATACCGCTCACTTGCTGCGCCACTTTAATAAAATCGTTTGGATCCGGGTGCTTAAAACGCCATTGGTTATAGTATGCCAGTAGTATTTTATCGAGGTTGGCTTCGCCCACCACATACCCCAATTGCGCCAAAAACACGGCACCTTTATTATAGGCATTACCATTGTATGCCTGGTTGGTAAACGTAAAGTTTGCAGGTGTTCCCATGGGCTCATCGTATTTGCTGCCCACCAGCCTGTAGTACGAATCGTAAGTTCTTTTTAGTAAAAAACCCTTCTCATTGCGCAGCCAGCCGAGGGTTCTGGTATCGGCATAACTGGTAAACCCCTCATCCATCCAGGCGTGTAAATTTTCGTTGGTGGCCATCATCATTTGGTACCAGCTATGGCACCATTCGTGAATAAACGTGCCCAGCGAAGCATTAACAACAAGTGTGGCCATGGGGTATTCGGTACCTCCTCCCCCACCCTGTATAAACGTGTAATCGGAATACGGGTATGGGCCAAATGTTTTGGCCATAAACGGATAGCATAAGGCGGCACTATCGGCATTTTTTTGCCACCTGCTTTCTACGCTATCTACGGCTTTGTAAATAAAATGGAGTAAAGGGCCGTTCACCGTTTTGCGGGTGATGTGCTTATAGGCAGTATCGGCGGCCCACATAAAATCATGCACATTTTTCGCAGCAAATTTCCAGGTTCTCATTGCCGAAGAAATGGGTTTTAGTGGGGTGCCATCTCTATCGTACCCCCAGCCAATGGTGGCTGCATTTTGTAGCACACCTGTACCGCCGAGTTTATAATTTTTATCCAATGTAATGTTCACCTCGTAATCGCCCCAAACACCATAAAACTCCCTTGAAATATAAGGGTCGGCATGCCAGCCCTCATTGTCGTACGCTACTATTTTAGGGTACCACTGGCCCAGGCTGTAGCGTATGCCTTCTGCATTGTCTCTGCCACTTCTACGGCTCATTTTTGGCACCTGGCAATTAAATTCAGTATTAAAAACAACGGTTGCTTTGGGCAAAATGGGCTTGTCTGGTATTACTTCAAGAATGGTTTCGCGGAGTATGGTCTGCTGTTGCTTTCCGTTTACCAATAGCTTTGTAACCCTACACCAGCCTTCTTCTTCGGGTTTTAGGTCTGCTACGCGTATCTTAAACCGCCGGTCAAAATCCATTACGTCTCTACCCCTCGCATCTCTGCCCAGCACAAGATTTTCGGTGCTTCGACTGCTTTCGTCCATCATGCTGCCTGGCTTAAATGCGTTCCAGTAGAGGTGCATAAAAACACGGCGCAACGTATCTGGCGAATTGTTGAAATAGGTTATAATTTGTTTGCCTGTTATCAGATTCGTGTTCACATTAAGGTTTACATCCATGGCGTATTTTACCCCCTGTTGCCAATAGCCCTGCTGGGCCTGAGTAAAAAGCGATACTTGAAAACTGAGTATGATAAGGCACAATCCAAAGTGGATTTTTTTAATCGGGTGCAATCGCTGCGTGATTCTTTTAGCGCCGGTGGTGAAATAAGTGTACTCCATAATTGCTTATTTAAATAAAAAAATAGCTGCTACAACTTTGCTGCCGCAGATTCGCAGACTTTTGGATGAATTATTTTAACAGCAGATACGCAGATTGTAGGATGTAGTTTTTACAATACCAAAATTGGGAAGCTTTAGGTACTACCTTATTTTTTGGCTGGCCAGCCGTGGCTTTTGCGCAGCACTACTTTGCAGGTAAATTTTTTCGCCTACGGCGGGAATATCGAATAAAGTAAGCTGATTGTATTGCAGCAGGTTACTAAGGCGAATGCCTTCCGTTTGGCTGATATGCCACAGCGTTTCGCCGGGTTTTACTTCATGCATTGTACCCTCGCCTTTCTTTTGTTTTTTTTCCAGAAAAATGAGTTGGTTTTCGGGAGTGATGTCGGTTTCGTTCATATCGTTCCAAGCAATAAGGTTGGGCATACTCACTTTATGTGCAAAGGCCAGGGCTAGCAGCGATGTGCCTTTTGGGGCACTCATAACCTTGCAATTATTGATGCTGAAAATGCCCGAAGGGTATTCAATCATTACAGCTGCATCAGCTATTGCTTCAACGGGTTCTTGCTGTGCGGCTATAGTTTCTTCAACCTTTTGTGTGTAATGAATAGCCTGTGCATACATGGCAATTTCATCAGTCTTCGCCGGCACCTTAATGTTCATGGCCAACAGCGTATAATCGTTGAGGTGGTATTTTTCTATCATGCCAATAAGCACGGGTGCATACCGTGGGTTGGTAGCGTAACCGGCCTGCTTTAAACCCCTTGCCCAAGAGGCATAATCGGTGGCATTGTACCCAAACAAAAATGCGTAACGCTGGTTATTGCGCAAAAAATCAGAGTGGTCTTTATAAGAATGCCATGAAGAATCGTATGCCCGAAAACATTCCTGACTGGCATCATCATCGTGGCGAACGGTGCGGCCAGTCCAGGTGTTTTTACATTTAATACCGAAGTGATTGTTGCTTCGCGTAACAAGGTCGCTCTTGCCTGCCCCGCTTTCGTGTATGCCCTGCGCCAGGGTAATGGCGGCGGGTACGCCGGTGCGTAGCATTTCGGCCATGGCAATGTCTTTATATTGGGCTATATACCGCTGCACGGATATAGAGTCCTGGCCAAAGGCTTTGGAAAAAATGAGGATGGATATGTAAAGGAATTTTTTCATGGTGTTGTAATTAAACGTGAGCCGTGTGTGGTGAAAAGTGAGCCGTGTGTGGGACGGTTGCTGCTTTAAATGGTTACGTTTTAAATTAATGCTGCAAGATTAACCATTGCAGAGCAAAACAACCCGCAGGTTTTATTAACGAATTCACATCCGTTTTCTTATCAGCATCATGCCGTCTCTTACAGTTAAAATCATTTGCTCCACCCTATTGTCGCTTTTTACGTGTTCATTAAAGGCGGCAATGGCTTTGGCGTTTTTGCCAGTTACTGGTTGCCGTAGCACTTCGCCATGAAAAAGCACATTGTCGGCAAGTATCCAGCCATTGGGCGAAAGATTAGGTAAAACTAAATTGTAGTAATCTATATAGCCGGGCTTATCCGCATCTATAAACACCATATCCCACTGCTGGTTTAAGGTGGGAATAATTTGGTGTGCGTCGCCAATATGCAGGTGAATTTTTTCTTTGTGTGATGACCGGTTAAAGTAAGCCTGTGCCGTGGTTGCATCTTCTTCACGAAGTTCCAGGGTGTGGAGTTCACCATCTGCAGCCAGGCCTTCGGCCATACATAGGCCGCTAAAACCTGTGAAGGTGCCAATTTCTAAAATGCGTTGGGGCTGTATCATGCGGCTTAGAAATTGCAGCAGCAAACCCTGCTCATGGCCGCTCACCATGTGGGCATGTGGGTGGTTATTTAAAGTGTGTTCCAGCACTTCGTTTATGAGCGGCGATAGCTGGGAGCAGTAAGTAGTGCTGTAGGCTTCTATTTCTGGGGGCATGGTCATGAAAAGACATTAAGTACAAAGATTTTAGTACAGGGTTTTAGTTCAGTATTGTACTGCAAAATACCTAAAACTCGCCACCAGCAAGGGAAGCCTCACCCCAGCCTCAGCCTCATCCGGTCTTCGACCGCCTTCTCCAATGGAGAAGGGAAATGGATGCCATTTCGTTTGCGGAGAGGGGCTATAACACCCGACTGATAGAGTTTTTTAAACAATCAGTTTTCTGACAACATTAATTTTAGGTATTAGATTTTAGTACAAAGATTTCAGTATAAAGACAAGGATTATAAGTAGAACAACTGCTTATGACTATGAAAAGTTTTAAACCCTTCTTGCCACTAACCACTTGCCGCTAACCATTAATCATTAACCACTTGCCCTTAAATTAAAAGTTCGGCTCCAGCTTGTTCTTGGTGTAATACTCCAAAATATAGTCCACCACTTCCTGGGGCGTATCTACCATGTGTATCAGGTCCAGGTCGTTAGGGCTTATGTATTGGTGATCGTCGAGCATGCTCATTTTAATCCAATCCAGCAAGCCCTGCCAGTATTTTTTGCCCACCAAAATCATGGGTATCCGGCTCACTTTGGTGGTTTGTACCAGGGTTAGCACTTCAAAAAATTCGTCCATTGTACCAAAGCCGCCAGGCATCATAATATAGCCCTGGCTGTATTTGGTAAACATTACTTTGCGTACAAAAAAGTAATCGAAGTTTAGGTTTTTGTCGCGGTCAATGTATGGGTTGGGCATTTGCTCAAAGGGCAATTCTATATTTAACCCTACTGATTTGCCACCAGCCTGCGACGCACCTTTGTTGGCCGCTTCCATAATGCCGGGGCCGCCGCCGCTTATAATACCAAAACCCTCTTCGGCCAGTTCTTTTGCTATTTCTGTGGCCAGCTCGTAGTGCGGTGTGCCGGGTTTGGTACGGGCACTTCCGAATATTGAAATGCAGGGGCCAATTTTTGCCAATGCCTCAAAGCCATCTACAAACTCGGCCATAATTTTAAAAATCATCCAACTGCTGTTGGCTTTGCTTTCGCTCCACCGGCGGGTTTTGGAGGTGTTGGTGAGTTCGTTCATTTTTGGAGCGTCTTTGGATTTAAGATTTACGATTTCGGATTTACGATTTGGAAGTCGTTCCTATTTATGTTTCATATTGTGGCACTACTTTCGAATGGAGCCCATCCGAATGCCCAGCCCGTAAGATTCATTTTGCCGGGGGCAGTCCGGGGTTGAACGTAGCTAATGAAACTAAATAGTTACATCTCAATACATAGCATTGGCGTCAAGTTAATTTCTTTTGTACAAAACGTTCAAATGTAATACTGTCAACAGTTTCAAAAAATTCAGAGTACGTCTGTTAACTCAAGGCTTCAGCCTTGGAACTGCTTCCCAAGGCTGAAGCCTTGGTTTAGCAACGGAACCGTTTATTCAAAACCTGCTTCTTTTTTTCCAACTCAAACCCTCATTTCACACCCCTAACTCGCTGCCAATGCCATGCATCTGAACTATGCTCCAAAAAACCAATCATACCTTGGCTGCCACCTGCTTTTTAGAAATAAGCAGCAAGCCAATAAACGTAAGCAGCCCATTAACGATGAGCAACTCGATGCCGATTTTGTACCCACCAAACCAGGCTTCGGCATTTTTAGAAATTATATAACTAAGTACCGGTGCCGCCAATGCAATGGCCGTAATGGCCAGTGTATTGGGCAGGGCTTTTTTGGTAAATATGCCAAAGGCGAACAACCCAAGCAGTGGCCCGTAAGTGTAGCCGGCCAGGTCGAGAATAATGTCTATAATGCTGTTGTTGTTAAGCCAATAAAATACCATGATGCATACCAGAAAAATGACGGCAAACGTAAGGTGCACGGTTAGTCGCAGCCGTTTCTTTCCTTTTTCGTCGAGGTCGTCTCGTTGTTTCAGGCCCAAAATATCTATGCAAAAAGATGATGTAAGAGCGGTTAATGCACCGTCGGCGCTGGGAAAAAGTGCTGAGATGAGTGCAATGATAAACATGATGCCGATGGCAGTGGGTAAAAACCCAAGTGCCACGGTAGGGAAAATTTTATCGCCTATTACGTTTATCATTTGGCCGGTGGCAGGGTCGGTTATCAGGAGCTGCTTTACCATTTTTCCGTTTACCAATACATCGGCATAGGCACCGCCTTTGCTAATGGTAAACATGTATAGCAGCCCGCCGAGCATCAAAAACAAAAACAATACGCTCACCAGCACCACGGCAAGGGTCATCACATTTTTTTGCGAATCGCCGAGGCGTTTTACGCTGATATTTTTCTGCATCATTTCCTGGTCAAGGCCGGTCATGGCGATGGTGATAAATGCGCCGCCTATAATTTGTTTTAAAAAGAAGCCCTTGCTGTTAACATCGGTGTTAAAAATATTGAGGTAACCGGCTTGTTTCATTTGGGTAAGTGCTTCGCCACCGCTGAGGTTTAGTTGGCTGAGTATATACACTACGCAAACGATTAGCCCGGCCACCATCAGCGATGTTTGCAGGGTATCGGTATATACAATGGTTTTTACGCCGCCCTCAAAGGTGTAAAGCAGAATCATAATCAATATAACCGTGGCGGTTACCACAAAGGGCACCTCCATTTTATCAAGGATAAAAAACTGCAAAACATTAATAACCAAATAAAGCCTTGCTGTGGCACCTACCGTGCGGCTGATGATAAAAAACAAAGCCCCGGTTTTGTAAGCCACCCGGCCAAACCGCTGCTGCAGGTAGTTATAAATACTAGTGAGGTTGAGCCTGTAATAAAGCGGCAGCAACACAAATGCTATTACACAATAGCCTATTAAATACCCAATAGCCACCTGCATATAAGCGAATCCGTTGTACACATTGCCGATGCCATTGCCTACGCCGCCGGGTACGCTCACAAAAGTTACGCCGCTTAGCGAAGTGCCTATCATGCCAAAGGCCACCAGCATCCAGTTACTGTTCTTATTGCCTATAAAAAAAGTATCGTTGCTGGCGTTGCGACTGGTGTACCAGGCCACGCCCAACAGAATAATAAAATAAGCTGCCACAAAGGATAATAATAACCAACTCGACATAGGATTTATAATTTATGATTTGTGCCCTCCCGGCTGAATGCCGTTCGGACGGGATTTGTGATGTATGATTATTGCTGTCAGACAAAAGATTTATAACTCAACACCAGCTAGGGAAGCCTCACCCCAACCTCTCTCCTAATCGGAGAGGGGGGCTATAACCCTTGGCTGATAAAGCTTTTAAGGACTCAGATATTCTATTTCGGACAACAGCCATTTGTGATTTACGCCCGTCCATTATCCATACAGTTCAAAATGGACTGCTTTTTTATCGTAGCCCAAAGCGGCGATACGCTGCCTTGCTTCGTCAATCATGTTTTTCCAGCCGCATAAATAAAACGATGCGGCGGGTGGCTGTATGCTGCCATCGTCGGTACTTACCTGGGTTCCGTTTTTTACAATATCCTCATATACCTGGTGCACATAACCAGTTATAATGCCTTCCGCTTTTTCTTCGCGGCTGTAACAGGGCATAAATCTGAACGACGGAACCTTGTTTTCCAAAGCCTTTAATTCTTCGGGGTACAATGCATCGGCAAACTTGCGGCAACCAAAAATGAGGTACAGATTTTTATGCGGAATATTATGGTTAAGAATATGGTGCACCATGC
>Ga0163144_10029750_pt1 | contig 10471 bp, 9 predicted proteins | sample OliLak19BULKMAT1_FD_123175 | JGI IMG/M metagenome (GOLD analysis project Ga0163144, IMG submission 123175) | Freshwater microbial mat bacterial communities from Lake Vanda, McMurdo Dry Valleys, Antarctica - Oligotrophic Lake LV.19.BULKMAT1 | ecosystem: Environmental > Aquatic > Freshwater > Lake...
CGGACGGCGGTGCCCATCACGGTCAGGCTCCTCTCCTTGGCCTTCATGCTGAGGACCTTGACCGCGAAGCTCCCGAGGTCGACCGCGAGCAGGTCGCCGGAGTACAGCAAGGAGCGGACGGGGGCGGGCTTTTTCATTGCCGGGCGTAGCTCTCGGTCCAGGTGCCGGCGGAATATTTCACGTGGTCGATCAGGCCGCCGCCGCCGAGGTCGTAATGCACCCGTCCGTAGCCGTCGGTGGTGTCGCTGCTGATCTTGACCGAGTCCGCGCAGAAGTGGCCGTAGAGCTCCTGGGCCAGACGGAACTGCGCCTGCGACCCCTCGAGGTAGGCGTGAAAGGGGGTCACGCAGTTGAGCACGACGGTGTTGCCGGGGCTGGTGCTGTAGAAATGAAGCCGGGCCGGAATCTTGCTGAGATTATTGATCTGGCAGCCCCCGGCGGTCTTGAACTGGTTATTTAAGTAGATCGCGACGGCGCCGCTCGAAGTCTGCACGTTGAGGATCCCGTTGGACTTGATATCGAGATTGTTGAAGAAATAGGTCCCGGAGGATAGGGTGACGGTCGTATTGGCCGCGATGGTGAGCGTCGGAGGGTTGCCGTTGCCGAGGGCGCTGCTCGGGCTGACGCCGGTGAGGTTGTCATTCGACCCGGGGGAGCTCACGGGGGCCAAAGGCAACGTGATCGTGGAGAGGCTCACCGTTCCGGTCGCGCATGCGCCGGAGGGAACGGAGCCTTGCGCGATGATATCTCCATAGACGTGCGCGGGCGGGCAAGCGACTCCGGTGACGCTGACGCCGTTGTTGCTGCGGACGTTGGCTCCGGTGGTGAACTGGGTCGCCGACGGAGTCAAGGTCGTCGTGATGTCGTAGGCGTCGACCCTGCCCTCGATCTCGAGCGCCTTATGCGCCATCACGGCGTAGGGGCAAGCCCCGGCGCTGTACTCGACGAGCGCGGAGACGGTCTTGACCGAACGCCCGGCCAGCAGCAGCGCCGAGGAGTAGCCGGTCGAGACGATAAAAGGCGGATCGGCGGTCGTGAGCGTGACGGTGTAGAACCCTCCAGCGAAAGGCTTCTGCGTGAAGCCCGTGCGCCAGGTGGGGTTCAAATAGATGCCGTGCAGCGCGTCCTCGAGGCCGGCCTCGGCGATGGCCTGGGCCTGGGTCTCGCGCGCGTCGCGGACGACGGTCGTCACCTGGGACTTGGCCGACGCGTACACGATGACGGCCGTCATCGCGAACACCGTCATCACCAGGACGTTGAGGACCAAGGTCGAGCCGGCGCGGGAGCGGGCGAGGGAGGTCATGGATGATTGGCGTGATTTCGAAGAGTCGCGCCGGAGAAGAGAGTATAGTCCTTCTGCTTGCTCGTTTGGCCCTTCACGGTCACGAGCGTCGTGACGAGCACCGCCGAGGCGGCCGAGGTCGACTCGATGATCAGGCCCGACGCGTTCATGTTGTAGTAGTTGACGGCGATCGTCGTGATCTTGTCCGCATGCAGCCCCCCGACGCCGCCCTTGGTAAGGTAGAGGTTTCCCCCGTTCGTGTAATAGTTCGACTCGACCGCCGACGTTGAGAGCACGACGACGGAGCCCGCGTTGAGCGCGGAGACGGTCGCGGAGGGACGGCTGGTCCGCAGGATGCCCGCCGCGGCCCCCTCGCCCCCGATCGCCTTGCGCGTGCGCGTGAGCGAGTCGTTCTGCCGCACGGAATGGGTGTAGGTCATGATCCCGGCCTTCAGGATGCCGGCGGACGCCGCCCCGATGATCGTCGCGGCGACCAGGCCCGCCAGGAGCTCGACCAACGTCACGCCGCGCTCGTTCATCGGTTGGTCACCAAGGTGCTCAGGCATGCCGGCGAGATCTTAGCGGTTCTCGTGCAGACCGTGATCGTCTTGTAGTCGGTCGCCGCCACGGAGGCCGCCATCGTCGAATCCACGTAGGCGACGGTCACGGAGCGCCGGTACGACTTGAAGGCGGGCAAGGAGCGCATCACGGGATCGAAGGGCATGCCCTCCGTCCAGCCGTTGAAGTCGTCGACATCATCGTAGGTCGTCTTGTCGGTCGCGGACTCCGTGCCGTCCCGCCCCAAGGTCGAGGGCGCCGCCACGTGCCCGCCCCCGGTCGCCGTGCGCTCGTCCCACTTGCGCATGCGCACCTCTTCCATGAGCTCGTTCGAGAGATAGGTCGCGACCTGCAGCTGCTCGGTGCTGGCGCCCGCGCGGATCGCGACGATGAACACGGGCACGAGCGAGACGAGCGCGAAGATGAGCAGGACATAGGCGATGGTCACCTCGACCAGCACGAAGCCCGACCGGCTCATTGAATGCCGCCCGCCATGTCGAACATGGGCAGGAGCACCGAGATCGCGATGCCTCCGACCATGACGCCGAGCACCACGATGAAGATCGGCTCAAGCGCCGTAAAGATATTCTTGACCGCCGTGTCGGTCTCGGCCTCGTAGAAGCCGGCGACGCGGTTGACGACCTCGGGCAGCGTCCCCGTCTTCTCGCCCGTCGCGATCATGCCGATGACGACCTTCGGGATGAACTTGCTTTGGGAAAGCGACGCCGACAGGATCTTTCCCTCGCGCACCTCGGCGCCGACCTTCTCGAGAAGGTTCTGGAAGATGCGGTTGCCCGCGGCGTCCTTCGCGAGCTCGAGGGAGAAGAGGATCGTGACGCCGCTCTCGAGCAGCGAGCCCAAGGTCCGCAGGATGCGCGTCAGCACGATGTTGCGGATTAAGTCGCCGATGAGAGGCATGCGCAGGAGGGCGCCGTCCACGGTCTCCGCGTTGCGCGGGCTGCGGGCCCAGGCGCGGAAAGCGAACCACGCGCCCACGGCGCCCAGCAGGAGCATCCACCAGGATTGACGCAGGATCGCGCCTCCGTACAGCAGCGCGCGCGTGGGCCAGGGCAAAGTGATATTGAGCTGGACGAAGATCTCGGCGAAGGTCGGGAGCACGAAAGCCACGAGGAACGTCAGGACCGCCAAGGCCACGAGAATCACGATGACCGGGTAGAGCAGAGCTCCCTGGATCTTCGCGTTGAGCTTGACGTTGAAGTCGAGGTGCGCGGCCAGGCGCTCAAGCATGACGTCGAGGTCGCCGCTGGCCTCGCCGGCCGCGAGCAGGCTCACGTAGATCGTGTCGAACGTCTCGGGATGGCGCGCGAAGGCCTTCGACAGCGGAAGGCCCTCGCTGACGCCCTTGCTGATGTCCTTGAGCATGTCGCTCAAGGCCGCGTTCGGGGCGGTCTCCGCGAGGATCTCGAGGGACTCGAGGATCGGCAAGGCGGAGCGGATCATGATCGACAGCTGGGCCGTGCAGAAGGTCACGTCCTTCAGGCTGGCCTTGGGCTTGGGCCAGAGGGCGGCCAGCCGCGCGAGGATCTCGTCGGCCTTCTTCGCGCGGGCCGACTTCCCCCCGCCGATCTCGACGGTCTCCATCAGAAACAGGCCTTGATCGTGAAGGATGCGGCCCAGGCTGACCGCGTCCTGGGCGTTGGAGACGCCGCTGATGAACTTGCCCTGGTTGTCGACCGCCTTGAACTCGTATTCGGGCATCAGCCTTCCGTCTGCTCGCGCGTCACGCGCAGGACCTCGTCGAGGGACGTCTCGCCCGTCGCGGCCTTCTCGACGGCCGCCTGGCGCATCGTCACGAGGCCCTCGAGGCTGACCGCGGTGCGCAGCTCGTCGAGCGACGCCTTGCGCACGATGAGCTCGCGGACCTCGCGCGAGATCGACATCCACTCGTGGATCGGGATGCGGCCCGCGTAGCCGGTCTGGAAGCAGTTCTCGCAGCCTTGGGGCTCGCAGTAGCCGGCGCCCGCGGGGACCACGTTGCCGAGCTCCGCGGCCTGCGCGTCCGTGAGCGGACGCGGCTTCTTGCAGCGGTCGCACAGGCGGCGCAGCAGCCGCTGCGCGAGGACGCCGCGCAGCGCGGCCGCGATCATGAAGGGCTCGACGTTCATGTTGAAGAGCCGGTGCACGCTCGCGACGGAGTCGTTCGTGTGCAAAGTGCTGAACACGAGGTGGCCCGTGATCGAGGCCTGCAGCGCGATCTCCGCGGTCTCGAGGTCGCGAATCTCGCCGACGAGGATCACGTTCGGGTCCTGGCGCAGGATCGCGCGCAGGCCGGTCGCGAAGTTAAGCCCGATCTTGGCGAACGCCTCCATCTGGTTGATCCGGTCGATCTGGTACTCGACGGGGTCCTCGAGGGTCACGATGTTCTTGTCGGGCCGGTTGAGCTCGGTCAGGGCCGCGTAGAGGGTCGTCGTCTTGCCGCTGCCCGTGGGGCCCGTGACGAGGATCAGGCCGTTGGGGCTCGTGATCGCGGCGGCGAAGCGCTCGAGCACGGGGCCCGCGATGCCGAGATCGACGAGCTTGCGCAGGGACTTGCTCGAGTCGAGCAGGCGCATGACCACCTTCTCGCCGTGCACGGTCGGCAAGGTCGAGACGCGCACGTCGATGTCGCGGCCGCCGTAGGTGAAGCGGATGTGGCCGTCCTGGGGCAGGCGCGTCTCGGTGATGTCGAGCTTCGACATGATCTTCACGCGCGCCACGATCGCGGCTTCCATCGTCTTGGGATAGGTCGCCCCGTCGTGCAGCATGCCGTCGACGCGGTAGCGCACGCGCACGAGCTTGCCCGCGGCCTCGACGTGGATGTCGCTGGCGCGTCGGGCCAGCCCTTCCTGGAGCAGCCCGTTGACCAGATCGCTGACGGTGTCGCCGGTCTGGGTCACGACGGGCTTCGGGCGCCCGTCCTTCGGAGCGGCCGAGGAGGGAGCGGCGACGTTCTGCCCGTAGATCTGCTGGATCGTGTCGAACAGGTTCGCCAGCGTCGTCATGATCGGCTGGACGTGCAGGCCCGAAAGCCGTGCCACCTCGTCGATCGCGTCGGTGTCGCTCGGGTTGACCATGCCGACGCTCAGCGTGTCATCCGTCCGGAGCACCGGGACGATGAGCAGCTTGCGCGCCATCGCCTCGGGAATCATGGAGGCCACGGCGGGGTCAAGCATCCCCTCGAAGCTCGTGAAGTATGGGATGCCGAGGCGGGTGCTGACGGCCTTGTCGATGTCCTCCTCGGTCGCGAAGCCGAGGGACACGAGCAGCGCGCCCAGGCGACGCTGCTCCGGGTTGGTCTGCTTCAGCGCGATCTCGAGCTGCTCGGGCGTGATGACGCCGAGCTCGACGAGGATGTCGCCCATGCGGAGCTTCTTGCCGCGGCTCTTCACGGGCTCCATGTCAGATCTTGCCTCCCTGGATGAGCGACTCCAGCCGGGCGATCAGGTCGGCGGTGTTGAACGGCTTGGACCAGACCTCATCGGAGCCGAGCGCCTTCGCGCGCGCCTTGCCCTCCTCGCCCTTCTGCCCGGAGATCACGATCGTATAGGGGCGCTTGCCCGCGAGGTCCTTCATCGCCTCGAGCACCGAGAGGCCGTCCGTGCCGGGCATCGCCAGGTCGAGCAGGAGGATGTCCGGCTCGATCGAGCGCAGCAGGCCCAGGCCCTCGCTTCCGTCGCCCGCGGTCCGCACGCTGAAGCCTTTCTTTTGGAGAAGATGCTTCATGAGGACGGCGAGCGCCGCGTTGTCGTCGCAGATGACGATCATCTTCTTTTCGACCGCGGGCTTGTCGTTCATGGCGCTTGATGATACCAGTTTGGCCGCCTCCGATTCCTAGAGGGAGAGTGTACCCTTCCTCCGGAAATAATCAAGGGGCCGAAACTCATGACAAAGCCCTCTCCGCCGTGTCGATTTTATGGTCCTTGGTCTCCCGGATCAGGAGCCCGCCGACGGCCAAGGTGACGAGGCAGACGAGGATGGGATACGCCAGGCCGGCGTAGAGCGCGTACTCTCCGAGCGCGGCCTTCACGCGCTCCGACGTCGTCAGCGCGGTGGCGATCAGAGGAAGGAAGCCGCCGAACCAGCCGTTGCCGATGTGGTAGGGCAAGGACATCGAGGTGTAGCGGATGTTGGTCGGGAACAGCTCAACGAGGAAGGCCGCGATCGGGCCGTAGACCATGGCGACGTAGACCATCTGGAGCGTCACGAGGAAGATCAGCGCGGGGATGTTGAGCGGAGAGGAGAAGTGCTTCATCGCCATGTAGATCGGGATATAGGTCGCCGCGGCCAGCGCGCAGCCGCCGAGCATGACGGGCTTGCGACCGACCCTGTCCGACAGGTGCCCGAAGTAAAGGAACAGCGGCGTGCCGAGCAGCAACGCGATCGAGACGACGAAATAGGCCGCTTTCCAGTCGAGCTTCAGCGCGGTCTGCAGGAAGGTCAGCGCGTAGAACTGCCCCGTGTACCACACGACGCCCTGCCCCGCGGTCGCGCCGAACAGCGCGATGAGCACGTAGCGCAGGTTCACGGGGTTCGTGAAGCTTTCCTTGAAGGGGTTCTTGGAAAGCTTGCCCTCGATCTTGAGCTTGGTGAACAACGGGCTCTCCTGCATCTTCACCCGGATGTAGAGGCTGACGGCGAGCAGCGCGAAGCTGAAGACGAACGGCAGGCGCCAGCCCGCGAACGCCGCGCCCTCGCCCGTCTTGAAGCCCGCCTCCCCCATATAGAGCCTCGTGCCGCCGATGACGAGCATGCTGAGGAAGAAGCCGAGCGTCGCGGTCGTCTGGATATACGCCGTGTAGTAGCCGCGACGCGCGTCGGGCACGTGCTCGGCGACGTAGGTCGCCGCCCCGCCGTACTCTCCGCCCAGGGCCAGGCCTTGCAGCAGGCGCAGCGCCACGAGCGCCACGGTCGCCCAGATTCCCGCGACCTCGTACGTCGGCAGAAAGCCGACGAGCGCCGTCGCGAGCCCCATCGTCGCCATCGTGATCAGAAAGGTGTACTTGCGGCCCACGAGGTCGCCGACGTGCCCGAACACGAGCGCGCCCAGCGGCCGCACGCCGAAGCCGGCCCCGAAGGTCGCGAGGCTCGCGAGCAGCTGCGCGGTCTCGTCGCCGGGCGGAAAGAACTTCGCGCCGAAGAACACCGCCAGGCTGCCGTACAAATAGAAGTCGTACCACTCGAACAACGTGCCGAGGCTCGAGGCGAAGATGACGCGGCGGATCGTTCCTTGGTCCTGCTGCATGCCGTCAATCCTAGCAAAGGCGTCAAAAGCCCGTTGAAATAGTTATAATCGCTCCCGTAGGAAGGGTGGCCGAGTGGTCGAAGGCGCACGACTGGAAATCGTGTAGGGTTAACAGCCCTCGAGGGTTCGAATCCCTCCTCTTCCGCCAATTTTTGAAACTCACGAGCCCCGTTCCCCCGCGCTCCGCCTTCGTCCTCGCCGCTTGCGCGCTGCTCGTGCTGGCCTTCGCTCCGGCGCAATACTTCGGACGCCAGGAGGACGACGTCTTTTTCGTCGTCGGCGCGCGCGCCCTCGCGATGGGGCGCTACTGCATGCTGACGTCGCCGGGCTGCCCTCCGCTCACGGCGGCGAATCCGGGGTGGCCCGCTTTGCTCGCCCCGCTCACGCTGTTCACCGAGCGCGCCGCCCCCTTCCAGGCCTTCGCAGCGCTGCTGCTGGCGCTCACGCCGGCGGCACTCTGGGCTTGGCTGCGGCGGCGGACCGGCGAGACGGAGGCGCTGCTGGCAGCGGGCCTGTTCGCCTCGTCGCCCCTCGTGCTCGCGCAGTCCGGCGCCGTGATGTCCGAGGTCCCCTTCACCCTCGCGCTGCTCGCGATGCTCGCCGCGGCGGAGGCCGGGCGCGCGCTCCCCGCGGGGCTGGCCGGCGCGGCGCTCGTGCTCACGCGCACGGCCGGCCTCTCCGCGCTGCCCGCGCTCGCGGCGGCCTTCGCCCAAAAAGGCTCCGCGCGCGAGCTGGCGCGGGCGCTGCTCCCGCCCGCCCTCGCCTTCGGCGCGTGGTCCGCGTGGTCGTGGTCGAAGATCGGCACCGTCGACAAGCTCAGCATGTTCACCTTCACCTACGGCGGCGCGCCGGCCGCCAAGCTCGCGAGCGTCGCGGCGGCCAACGCGCGCTACTACGCCTCCGAGTGGGGAGGCTGCTTCCTTCCCCCCTCGCTCGCGGGAGGCGCGCTGGCCCCCGCGCTCGGCGTCCTGCTCGCGGCGGCCGCGCTGCGCGGCCTCTTCCTCGCGCTGCGCGCGCGCCGCGGCGATCCCGCGGCGTGGGCGCTCGCGGGCTCCGCCTTGATGCTCGCCGTCTGGGGCTGGCAGTACGAGCGCTACCTGCTCCCCCTGCTGCCGCTCCTGCTCTGGGCGCTCGCCCTCGGCCTGGGCCGCGCGGCCAAGCCCGCGCTCGGCGCGCTCCTCGCGATGCAGCTCGGAGGCCAGGCATTGCCGCGCCTCGGCCGCCCGAGCCCCTGGGCGGAGCCCGAGCTCGCGCGGACCTACGCCTGGCTCGCCGCGCGTCCCGGGCCCGACGTGCTCGCAAGCGCCCAGCCCGCGCGCGACGGCTGGCTGTCGGGCCTGGCGAGCCGCTCGCTGCCCCTCGTCGAGCGCGACGAGGACTTCGCCGCCGCGCTCAAGGCGGCGCGCGTGACCGTCGTCCTGTTCGTGTCGGGACAGGACGTCGGGCTCGACGCGGACCCCGACGCCGCGCCCCGGCGCGAGCTCGAGCGCATCAACCGCCGCCTCGACGACCCGCGCCTCTTCCGCCGGCTCCACGCGGAGCCCGGAGAGAACGCCGTCGTGTACGAGCCTCGATGAAGATCGACCGCCTCGCGCGCGCGCTCGGCCTCTTGTCTTTGCTCCCCCTGCTGGGCCTGCCGCTCTCCAACCCCGACCTGTTCTGGCACCTGAGCGCCGGGCGGCGCATCCGCGAGACGGGGGCGCTGCCCTCGGCGGACTGGCTGTCGTCGACCCGCGCCGGCGCGCCTTGGGTCGACTTCGAGTGGATCAGCCAGCTCGCGTACGACGCGCTCTACCGGCACGGGGGCATGGCCTCCTTGTGGGCGTTCAAGGCGGCTATGATGGCGGCGTCGGCGTACCTCCTCTTTAAGACGCTTGAGCTCTACACGGACTCCGTCCCCGCTCGATGGGCCGCGGCCGCGCTCTGGGGCGCGGCGAGCCTCACGCGCTCCGACATCCGCCCCGAGCTCTTTTCCCTGATCGGCTTCGGGCTCGTCTTCCTCGCTCTCGAGCGGCGGCGCCTCGGCCGCGCGATCCCGGGCCCCGGCTGGCTGGCCCCGCTGTTCTGCGTCTGGGCCAACCTCCATCCCGGCTTCGTCTACGGCCTCGCCTTGATCGGCCTCTACGCCGCGGCCGACGCCGTGGAGCGCAAGGGGCGCGCGCTGTGGCTTTACCTAGCCGCCGCCGCGGCCGGCTCTTTGCTGCAGGCCTACGGCCTCGCGTCCCTCGAGGTGATCTGGCGTCATTGGCAGGACATGCAGCACATCCAGGGGCGCATCTCGGAATGGCGCGGCATCCGGCTCGACGACCCCTGGCACTGGCCGTTCTGGATCGCGCTGGCCTCGGCCTCCGGCGCCGCCTTGCTCATGCTGCGCCGCGGACGGCGGCCCGCGCTCGGCCCGCTCGCCGCACTCCTGTTCTTCGGCTTCACGGCCTCGCGCCACTCGCGCATGGCGGCGTACAGCGTCACGTGCGCCGTCCCGCTCCTCGTCCATTTTCTCGGCGAAGCGGGCCTCCAGGCCCGGACCGCCCTGCGGCGCGGCCTGCTCACGGCGCTGCTCTGCGCCGCCGGCGCGTTCACCTTGACGTGCTCGCTCAAGTACGGCTTCACGCGCGCCTTCTTCAACGATCACTTCCTGCCGCGGGCGGCCGCCGAGTTCCTCGCGCGGGGCGTGCCCGAGCCGTCCAAGCGGGTCCTCTATAATCCCTGGGGCTGGGGCGGCTACCTGGGCTGGCGGCTTCCTCCCGGCTTCCTCGTGTTCCAGGACGGGCGCTACCTCTTCCACGATCTGCTCGCCGAAGGCTCCGACGCGCTGCAGGATCCCGTCCTCTGGCAGGCGTTCCTAAACCGCCGCGGCGTCGATCTCGCCCTCATGGAGAACGTCCCGCTGCGCGCCGAGTCGACGCGCGCCTATCCCGACGGGTCGACGCGGACGTTCTGGCGCCCCTACTACCTGAGCTACATGCCCGTCTCGGACTGGGCGCTCGTCTATTGGGACGACAAGGCGCTTCTCTTCGCCCGGCGCGCGAGCCTCCCGGCGAAATGGCTCGCCGCGCGCGAATACCGCCTGGCGCGGCCGCACGACGAAGACGCGCTGGCCGACGCGCTGTCCCGCGGCGAGGTCCCGGCTCGCGCGCTCGAGGCCGAGCGCGCCCGGCGCGCCGGCGAAGCCGCCGAAGCGAGCCGCTCTCTCGCCGCCTGGTAGGAAAAAAAGAAGCCCCCGGGGTCTAAAAGACCCCGGGGGCTTTTCGTCGTCAATCCGTCAGGCTTAGTAGCCCGACCAGATCGAGCCCTTCGTGTCGGTGTGAGTGCAGTTCACGAGCGAATTACCGACGTTCGCGTTGGTCGCCTGGTTGTTGTAGAACCAGCCGCCCACGTTCGTCGGGGCC
>Ga0163144_10029751_pt1 | contig 10471 bp, 10 predicted proteins | sample OliLak19BULKMAT1_FD_123175 | JGI IMG/M metagenome (GOLD analysis project Ga0163144, IMG submission 123175) | Freshwater microbial mat bacterial communities from Lake Vanda, McMurdo Dry Valleys, Antarctica - Oligotrophic Lake LV.19.BULKMAT1 | ecosystem: Environmental > Aquatic > Freshwater >...
GCGGAAACCGGCTGGAGATCTGGTGAGGCCAGGGCGGGACGGCGCCACCCTTCGGCTCCCGCCGACGGCTCCTCGATCGCCCTCGAAACGTGGTGGGGGACCAGGGCGGTGGGCCGATACCATTCCCCGTGTACCACGCGCTGCTGACCCGCAAGTACCTGACGTCCAAGATCATGCCTTTGCTGGCCGCGCTGGCAGTGCTGCTGTGTACCGCCATGGTGCTCATCACGTGGTCGGTCATGGGCGGTTTCCTTTCGATGCTGCTGGACTCGGGGCGCAAGATGGTGGGGGATGTCTCGATCGTCTGGCCCAACACGGGGTTTGCCCACTACGCGGACCTGATCCAGCGGCTGGAGGCGGACCCGGCGATCGAGGCCGCCTGCCCCATGATCGAGACGTTCGCGGTGCTGGTGCTGCCCGACGACCGGGTGCAGATGATCTCGCTCAAGGGGATCGACGGGCCATCGTTCTCCCGCGTGATCGACTTTGATGCGCAGTTGTACTGGAGGCCGCTGGCCGAGGGCGAGGGGCTGCCCAAGGCCGTCGACGGCGAGGACCTGCGCGAGGACAAGGCCAACTGGCCGACGCTCGAGCAGATTCTGGAGGGCGGGCGGCGCCTGGCGCAGTACGACCCGGCCACCGGCGAGTGGGTGCCGGCCCTGGTCCTGGGCATCGAGACCGGCGACTTCAATCAGCGTTCCAAGACGGGCAGCGGGGTCTACACGCCGCGGGCCCAGCTGCGAGCGCGCGGTGACGGCGGGATCGACGTGATCTCCGACTTCATGCCGCGATCCGGCAGCGTGACGATCCACCTGATGCCGTTGGACCCGGGTGGGCGCGCCATCGAGATTGTGACGCGGCGTCTGCCGATCGCCAACGAGTTCAAGTCGGGCGTGTACGACGTGGACCGCCAGTCGGCGTTCATCAACATGCAGCGCCTGCAGGACCTGCTGGGGATGAGCCAGGCTCTGCGCGTGGTGCCCGACGAGACCGGCGTGCCCCACAACCCGTTCGAGACGATGATCGACCCGGCGACGGGCCGCGAGGTCCACGTTCCGCCAGCCAACACCGTCGTGGACCCGCCTCGGGTGACCACGGTGCTGATCCGGGCGGCGGACCCGGACGCGCCCTCAACCGAGATCAAGCGCCGGGCCGAGGCCATTTACGCCCAGTTCGTGGCGGCCCACACCGACCCCGTGACCGGAGCGTGCGACGTGCCGGGAACCGGCTCGATCCTCATCAACACCTGGGAGGATCAGAACCGCACGCTGGTCGCGGCGGTCCGCAAAGAGACGGCCCTGGTGCTGTTCATCTTCGGCTTCATCTCGCTTACCGCGGTGTTCCTCGTCTTGGCGATCTTCTGGTCGATGATCGCCGAGAAGACCCGCGACATCGGCGTGCTGCGGGCGCTGGGCGCCAGCCGGGCCGGCGTGGCGTGGCTCTGGATGCGGTATGGGCTGGCGATTGGCGTGGTAGGGTCGCTGCTGGGCGGAGCGGCCGCGCTGCTGGTGGTCCGGAACATCAACCAGATCCACGAGTGGATGGGTCGGGCGTTGGGGCTGTACATCTGGGACCCGGCGGTGTATGTGTTCACGGAGATCCCGGCCAAGGTTGATCCGGTCCATGCCGGGTTCGTGCTGGCGGCGGGGATCGGGTCGTCCCTGCTGGGGGCATTGATCCCGGCGTGGCGGGCGGCCAGGCTGGACCCGGTCAAGGCCCTGCGGTTTGAGTAGGCTTGCTCCCCTTCGTCGCTCAGTCGCTCCGCCGCTTCGGCCCTTCCAGATGCTCCTCGAAGTCTCCAACCTCCGAAAGACGTACCGCCTCGGGCGGGTCGATGTCCCCGTGCTCCGCGGCGTGTCGCTCAGCGTGCACAAGGGCGAGTGGGTCGCGCTGCTGGGGGCGTCGGGGTCGGGCAAGTCGACGCTGCTGCACCTGGTTGGCGGGCTGGACAGGCCGGACCGCGCGGGACGCCCGGCGGGCATCACCGCCCAGGGCGTCGCCGCGGCGCAGGGCGTCGTGAAGGGTGAGCCAAGCCGGATCGTCTTCGACGGGCGCGACGTGACGGCCATGGGCCAGCGCGCCCTGGACAAGTATCGCTCCAACGACGTCGGCTTCGTCTTCCAGTTCTACCACCTGCTGCCGGAACTCACCGTGATGCAGAACGTCCTGCTCGCGGCCATGGTGCGGCATGGGCGGGTGGCGTACACGACCCGGCGCGGCGAACTCCAGGCCTCGGCCCGCCGCCTGCTCGACTCGGTCGGCCTCTCGCACCGCCTCCAGCACCGTCCCGTCGAACTCTCCGGCGGCGAACGCCAGCGGGTCGCCATCGCCCGCGCTCTGCTGAACAGCCCGGCCCTGCTTCTGGCCGACGAGCCCACCGGCAACCTCGACAAGACCACCGGCGGCACCATCATGTCGATGCTTGCCGACATTCGGCGCGCCACCGGGCACACCATGCTGATGGTCACGCACGATCCGGAAGTGGCGGCCAGGGCCGACCGGGTGGTCACCCTGGTCGATGGGCGTGTGGTCTCGTCGCCGACGCCCCGCGCGGGAGCGGTCGCCGGGGCGGCCACGGGAGGTTCGGGAGGCCCGACCGGCCCCGCAGCGCCGCCGACGCCCGGCGGGCCAGCATCCGGGGGCGGGCCCGCCCGGTCCCCGATCGGAGTACGCTGACCAAGCGGGCCGTCCGCCGACCCTCTAGAATCACGTTCCAGAACGTGTCGCCTCCGGTGTTGACCCCTCGGAGTCCGGATTGCCCAACCCGCCTTCCAGTTCCCAGCCAGCATCGGCCACGCGCGTTGGGTTGCACCCCGAGGCGGTCGCGTTGACGCTGACCGGACCCGAAGGCCTGCCCGTCGCCTGCTCGCTGGTCGAGGTTGGTAGCGGCACACGCCGCGTCGTGTTCCTGCACGGGCTGGTCGGGCTCAATGAGCACTGGGAGGACGTGGCCCAGGCGATCTCCGGACGGGCCCGGGTCAGCCTGCTGGAAATTCCGTTGCTCTCGCTGCGGGGCGAAGACTGCACGATCCAAGGTGTGTCGGCGATGACCTCGCAGTTCCTCTGCCAGCATGTCCGCCAGCCCGCGGTGTTGGTGGGCAACTCGTTCGGCGGGCACATCGCCCTACGGCTGGCCCTCGAACACGCCAGCTCGGTCGAGGGGCTGGTGCTCGCGGGGTCGAGCGGCCTGATCGAGAAGACCATGGTGCGCGGCGCCCCCACCAGGCCCAGCCGCGAGTGGCTTGAGGAGAAGATCGGCGAGCTCTTCTTCGACAAGTCCCGCATGCGCGAGGCCGACATCGACCGCGCATTCAAGGAACTCAACGACCGCGGCTCGGCACGGGCGATGGTCTCGCTCTCCAAGTCCGCACGCCGGAACCACCTGGGCGACCAGATCGGCCAGATCACCTGCCCCACCCTGCTCATCTGGGGACGCGAAGACGTGGTGACCCCCCCGGCGGCGGCTGAGGAGTTCTACAACCTCCTGCCCGATTCCCGCCTGCACTGGATTGATGCCTGCGGGCACGCCCCGATGATGGAGGCGCCCGAGGAGTTTGCCGGGGCCATGCTGCGGTTCTTTGATGAGTTGGATGGGCGCGGGCGGGTTTGAGGCCGGGAGGCCGCCCGGGGCGGTCACGCAGCGGGTCGCCACCTCGAACCCGTGCGTTCCGACCAACGCGCGCGATAGCACCGATGGCATGGTCGTCAATGGCGTCATGTTCCCTGACGCCCGGATCGCGCCGTTCTGCCGGGAGCACGCGATCGCGAGCCTCTCACTGTTCGGCGGCATCCTGCGCGACGACTTCGGGCCGGGAGCGACGTGGATGTGCTGGTGGAGTTCACGCCCGAGGCGCGGCCCCCGCTCTTCGATTTGGCCAGGATGCACGGTGAGCCGCGGGAGATTCTCGGGCGTCGCGTCGATCTGAGAACGTCTCAGGAGCCGTCCCGGTACTTCCGCCAAGAAGTTGTGGCCACCGCAAGGCTCCTCCATGCCGCGTGATGCGCGCAATGTGCTGAGAGAGGGCCGGATTCGGCTCACTCACATGGTCGAATCGGCGCGGCGTGCCGTTGGCATCGCCGGCGGACTCCGCCGCTCGGCCCTGGCGGAGGACGAGACCCGCCTGCTGGCGACGGTCAAGTCAATCGAGGTGATCCGAGAAGCATCAACTCGGGCCCTCACGCCACAAGTCCCAGAATCACACGAGTTGGCCCCCCCAAATGCCGACTCCTAGACTTGGACCCGTCAGAGGGGTCCGGCGCGGTCGGTGCGTTGTTCGCACCCCACCGCCGAACCGCAAGGCCTTGTCACCGCATGAACTACGTCCAGATCACCCCAGCCGACCGCAAAGCCATGCTCGCCACCATCGGCGCGCCCTCCATCGACACCCTCTTCAGCCCCATCCCAGAGGGCGTCCGCTACGACCACGAACTCGAGATCCCCGAGGGGATTTCCGAGCTCGAACTCCAGCGCGAACTGTCCGCCCTCGCCGCCAAAAACCAGTCCGCCACCGCCCAGGTCTGCTTCATGGGCGGCGGGTCGTACGACCACTTCATCCCGGCCTTCATCGATCAACTCATCTCCCGCGGCGAGTTCCTGACCGCGTACACGCCCTACCAGGCCGAGGCCTCCCAAGGCTCGCTCCAGGCCTTCTTCGAGTTCCAGTCCCAGATCGCCCGCCTGACGGGCCTCGACATCGCCAACGCCTCGCTCTACGAGGGCTCGACGGCGGCGGCCGAGGGCATGTTGCTCGCCCTCAACCACACCGCCCGCAAGCGCGTGCTGGTCGCCTCGACCGTCCACCCGCACACGCGCCAGGTGCTCCGGACCTACACCAGCGACCTGCCCGTCGAGATCGTCGAGATCCCCGCCGGCCCCGGCGGCGTCATCACCCCCGACGCGGTGAAGGCCGCCGCCGGCGAACAGACCGCGTGCCTCATCGTGCAGTCTCCCAATGTCATGGGCCTCGTCGAGGACTGGGCCTCGCTCTTCGCCGCAGCCAGGTCGGCGCCCGTCGCCGGGCCCGCGCCGCTGGCGATCGCGGTCTTCAACCCGACGTCCCTGGGAATGCTCAAGACCCCCGGCGAGTGCGGCGCCGACATCGCCGCTGGCGAGGGCCAGCCCCTGGGCACGCCCATGCAGTTCGGCGGGCCCTACCTCGGGCTGTTCGCGGCCAAGAAGGAGTTCCTGCGCCGCTTGCCGGGCCGGCTCGTCGGCCAGACGTTCGATAAGCAGGGCCGCACCGGGTATTGCCTGACGCTCCAGACCCGCGAGCAGCACATCAAGAAGGACAAGGCCACCAGCAACATCTGCACCAACCAGGGGCTGTTCGCGCTGCGTGCGACCATGTACATGACGGCGATCGGCCCGACCGGTATGAAGACGATTGCCGAGCAGTGCTACCACAAGGCGCACTACCTGGCCAAGAAGATCCACGACCTGAAGGACTACGACCTCAAGTACCCCCACACGCCGTTCTTCAACGAGTTCGTAGTGAAGTGCGCCAGACCCGCGGCCGAGGTGGCCGAGCGGTGTGCGCGCCACGGTTACCTCGCGGGCGTGCCGCTGGGCGACGACCGGATGAACAAGATTGGCGGAGCCAATGACCTGCTGGTGGCGGTGACCGAGAAGCGCACGCGGGCGGAGATGGACCGCCTGGTCGAGCTTCTGGCCGCCGGGTGATTCGGGTTGAGTGGTCTCTGAACCGGCTCGGCTTTCCGTGGAGCGGGGAGCCAGGGTCGGGCGGAAGCCGGGGCCACTGGCCGGGGAAACCGCATGTTCACGCTCCTCAAAGTTGATGGCTTCAAGTTCTACTTCTGGACCCAGGAGAACTTCGAGCCAGCGCACTTCCATGTGAGCAAGGGCGCGGCCAGCGCCAAGTGGTTCCTCGACCCGCTGAAGGAAGCCTGGACCAAGGGGATGAGCCAGGAGGACAAGGCCAGGATCGCGCAGCTCGCCCAAGCCAACGGCGCGATCTGGCTGGCGGAGTGGAAGCGGGTGCTGGGCAAGTGAGCGAGGCTCCGCGAGCAGGGCGAGAATCACGCAAGCGATTGCCCCAGCCACCTCGGGTTTGTGTCCAAGTGACGGCGACAGGCGTACCATTCGCGTCCCCGGAGACTCCGCGCCCATGACGACGTTTGCAAAGCCTCCCGCGCCCACCGCGCCCCGCACTCCCGATCACGCGTCCAACCCCGTTTTTACCCGGGGCCAGAAGGCCACCGAGCCCACCATCTTCGAGAAGCACTCGGCGGGCGCGATCGGCGTCGACCTCCCGCCGCTGGATGTTCCCGAGGCCGCCGTCCCCGCCGCCCTCAAGGGGCGCGGCGCGCCCGCCTGGCCCGAGCTCGGCCAGCTCGCCTTCATCCGCCACTACACCCACCTCTCCCAGCGCAACTTCTCGCTCGACGGCGAGTTCTACCCGCTCGGCTCGTGTACGATGAAGTACAACCCGCGGATCAACGAGTGGGCCGCCAACCTCCAGGGCTTCCGCGACATCCACCCGCTGCAGCACGAGTCGCAGATCCAGGGCCTGCTCGAGCTCGTCTGGACCACCCAGCGCTATCTGGCCGAGGTCGCGGGCCTCCCCTGCGTCTCCGCGCAGCCCGCCGCGGGCGCCCATGGCGAGTACACCGCCCTCAAGGTCATCCGCGCCTATTTCAAGGACAAGAACCAGGGCCAGCGCACCATCGTGTTCGCCCCAGACACCGCCCACGGCACCAACCCCGCCTCCTGCGCCATGTGCGGCGCGGGCGTCGTCTCCATCAAAACCACCGACGGCTACACCGACATCGACGACCTCAAGCGCGCCATTGACACCCACGGCGCCGAGAACATCGCCGCCTTCATGATCACCAACCCCAACACCGCGGGGCTCTTCGACTCCAAGATCACCCAGGTCGCCGACACCATCCACGACATCGGCGCCCTGCTCTACCTCGACGGCGCCAACATGAACGCCGTCCTGGGCAAGACCCGCCCAGGCGACTTCGGCGCCGACGTCATGCTCTACAACACCCACAAGACCTTCTCCACTCCGCACGGCTGCGGCGGCCCCGGCTGGGGCCCCATCGCCGTCCGCGACTTCCTCGAGCCCTACCTCCCCGTCCCCCGCGTCGTCAAGAGCCCGGACGGCACGTTCACCCTCAACTTCAACGCCCCCAAGAGCATTGGCAAGGTTCGCTCCTTTTTCGGCCAGACGGGCGTGGCCGTCCGCTGCTACGCCTACATCCGTGCCTGCGGCGGCAAGGGCCTCGAGCACATCGCCGAGACCAGCGTGCTCAACGCCAACTACATCGCCGCCCGCCTGCGCGACGTGTACGAGATGCCCTACTTCAAGCCCGAGAAGGGCATGTACTGCGCCCACGAGTTCGTCACCGTCCCACGCCGCCTGCTCGACAAGGGCGTCACCCTCGTCGACATGGCCAAGCGCCTCATCGACTACGGCATCCACCCCCCGACCATGCACTGGCCCGTCATCGACTGCCTCATGGCCGAGCCCACCGAGACCGAGAGCAAGCAGGTCCTCGACCGCTTCTGCGACGTCATGCTCCGCATCGCCAACGAGATCGAGTCGTCGCCCGATGTGGTCCGCAGCGCTCCCAATGACGCCGTCATCCAGCGCATGGATGAGGTCGGGGCGGCCAGGAAGCCCGTGATTGTCTGGGAGGGATGACAGAGCCCGTGTCAGGACCACCGCATCGGGCCCGATCCCCAAGACCGGTGTCACCGACCCACAAGAGCGGCCACTGGCGGGGCAGATCGACGACCAGGACTGGCTTGCAGATTGAGCGCGCGAACAAATGGTGTGATGATCCAACCGCGGTCCCACCGGGGATCGTGCGAGGCTATGGTTCCCCATGATCGCCTCCAGCATCCGTGAACGCCCCAGCCGCGATCCCTCCGAACCCTTCGTCCTCCGCTCCAGCAAAGGACAAGCGGCGCTGGTTTCCAGCCCGGACATGGCGGTCCTGATGAAAACCGAGATCTTCGTCGCCGCGCCCAACTCGGATACGTGGGCGCAGTTGCCCGACCTGCATATCTCGGGACCTGACAGCCCATCCAACGGGCAAGGCGGCTCGAACGCCGAGCGGCCGAAGCGCTGACACAATGCCCATCACCTCCCGCACCATCATCGCTCGCAGCCTCACGGGCCGTCTCTTCTCCACACTCACCACCATCCTCACGGTCGCCGTCGCCGTCGCCCTCATGGTCGTCCTGCTCGCCATGCGAGACTCCGGCATGCGGGCCTTCAGCCGCGGCTCGGGCAACATGCACCTGGTCGTCAGCCGAGATTCCGGCCCCCTCGCCGCCGTCCTCAACAACGTCTTCCACGCCGGCGTCCCCAAGGACGCCATGACCTGGGCCCAGTTCGACACCCTCATGAACCGCCCCCGCCCCGCCGGCCCGCCGGTGATCGGCATGGTCGACTGGGCGATCCCGCTGCAGACCGGCGACTCCTACCAGGGCTTCCCGGTCGTCGCCACCAGCGGCGCGTTCTTCACCAAGTTCCAGCCCGTCGCCGGCGAGCCGCTCACCCTCCAGGCCGGTCGCTTCTTCGAATCTCCCATCGACCCGGCCCTGGCGATGCAGGAGCCTCTCCGCCTCACCCGACAGTCGGCCATCCTCGAAGCGGTCGTGGGGGCCGAGGCCTTCGCCACCACTCGCCTTGCCGTCGGTCAGCACATCCACATGGCCCACGGCACCGGCGAGCACGCCGGGCACGTCCACGATGAGGACGACATCGTCGTCGTCGGCGTCCTCGCCCCCACCGGCAGCGCGCACGACCGCGCCATCTTCATCGACCTGGGCACAGGCTGGCTGCTGCACGCCCGCGACTTCCACGAGAAACTCGTCGCCGACCACGAGGCGATGACCCGCCAGGCCGCCACGCGGAACCAGCCCCCGCCACCCGCCCCGCCCTCTCTCGACGACTACATGGCCTCCGGCTACACCCCGCTCATCACGGGCGTCTACCTCCGGGCCGCCACCCGCCCGGGCAAGGACGTGAGCACGATCCTGCCCGCCCTCCTGGCCACCCTCCGCGCCGACAACACCGTTTCCGCCGTCGCGTCCCCCGCCGACCAGGTCGGCGCCCTCTTCCGCATCGTCGGCAACATCAACCAGATCCTCATCGCCATGGCCGGCGTCGTCATGGTCAGTTCCGGCATCGCCATCATGCTCGCGCTCTACAACTCCATGGAGCAGCGACGCCGCCAGATCGCGGTCCTGCGCGTCCTGGGCGCCAGCAAGGCCCGCATCTTCGCCCTCATCGTCACCGAGTCCGCCATTCTGGGCCTGCTGGGCGCCGTCGCGGGCATGGTGCTGGCCGCCATCGGCGGCTCCATCGTCGCCGGCATCATGCAGTCGCGCCTCGGCCTCTCCATCCGCCCATCGCTCTGGATCACGCAGACGTTTCACTCAGGCGACACCGCGTTCACCTTGCCGCTCACCCCGATCGTGCTCCTGGGCACCATCCTCCTGGCCGCCGCCGCCGGCGTGGTCCCGGGCGTCATGGCCTACCGCACCTCCGTCGCCCGGAGTCTCCGCCCGCTCGGCTGAGCTGGAGTGGGGACACTCGTGGGGAGCCTCCGGCCGCACACCCAACTTGGAGAGTCATCCCCTGACCCCGGCGTGCACCCATCGACCCGTGTTGGGCCCAAGGCTCTCCACCCCTCCTCGTAGACCCCACCCTACACTCCGCTCCCCCGAGACACCCATGCCCGAATCCCTCCCCAAGCCCAACCTCGACCACCCCGTCTTCGCCGCCGTCAAGGCCAACTTCGCTGGCGCCCGCTTCCGCGCCACCGAGTTCCGGGGGCTCTCCACCCTCATCGTCGAGCCCGCCGACCTCCTCCGCGTCATGCGCTTCCTCAAGGAAGACCCTCGCTGCGACTACAACTTCCTCTCCGATGTCACCGGCTGCGACTACCTGAACTACCCCGCCACCATGCCCGGCCGTTTCGCCGTCATCTACAACCTCCTCAGCCACGCGCGAGATGACCGCTTCCTGGTCAAGACCTTCCTCGACCCCTCGCTCCCCACCGACGGCACCGCCGAGGACCCCGCTCTCTGGGTCGAGAGCGTCACCAGCCTCTGGCCCGGCGCCGAGTGGACCGAGCGCGAGGTCTTCGACATGCTCGGCATCCGCTTCCGCAACCACCCCGACCTCCGCCGCATCCTCACCTGGGAAGCCTTCCCGGCCCACCCCTTGCGCAAGGACTACCCCGTCCGAGGCCGCGGCGAACGCGAGTCCTACCGCGTCGTCGATCGCAACTCGGCGTGAGACACCGCTCTCTACTTCAACAGGACCGTCTGCGCAAGCAGTCGGCCACCACACCACCACCCGCACCACCCGACCTCCCCCGCCATGCCAGCCACAGGGCCACCGACTCAAGCCAACTCTGGAGCCTGAGCCGGTGCCCAACCTCGGGTGCCACCAGTCCGCGGTCGCCATGCGATCCGCGACCGACGCGA
>Ga0163144_10029753_pt1 | contig 10470 bp, 8 predicted proteins | sample OliLak19BULKMAT1_FD_123175 | JGI IMG/M metagenome (GOLD analysis project Ga0163144, IMG submission 123175) | Freshwater microbial mat bacterial communities from Lake Vanda, McMurdo Dry Valleys, Antarctica - Oligotrophic Lake LV.19.BULKMAT1 | ecosystem: Environmental > Aquatic > Freshwater > Lake...
AGTCGCTGCGCGCTACGGCGGAAATGCTGGCTGGTCCATTGCATGCGGACAGCAAAAGCAGCAGGGTCACGAAATAGCAATATTTACTTAACGGAGTAATACTAGGGGGCGGAGATGGCCGGACCGGACCGGGCGCAGTCTGATCACGGTTTTCTCGCTGCCGGTCCGCGGGCCTCCCCAGGCTTGAGCATGGTGCAGGTCACGAAGCCCGGCGCCGAGTACCACGCGCCGTTGTGGGCGAAGCAAGCCACGACCAGAGTCTTGCAGTCGAGCGACAGGTCGCCGTCTTTAACCGTGAATCCGGGGGTGGGCTTGAAGCGGATCTCGGCCGAATCGCCCGCACCCGCACTAGGCGTGACTGATACCGCGTCTGCGGGACCATAGAGCACCCTCCAGGTGTAGCGGAGTGGCCGGTTGTTGAGATCCCGGCTGCCCGCCGCCGAAACCCGTATGGATGCACCATCGGCCAGTCCGTCCGGCATCCGCCTGGCGATGGCGCAGGGCGTGGTGCTCATCTGAGCTTCGGCTGGGAAGCCATCCTGCATCACCGCCAAGGAGATCAACGGCGGGATGTCCTGCATGGTGATGGCGTTGGTGATGGCGATAATCTCGGCACCGCGGTGAACGGACCGGGTGGGAATGCGTTCCCCTGGACCGAAATACTGTTCATCGCCCACGAAGGCGAAGGGGTTGCCATCGGCGGACAGGTACTGCGCATCGCTGTCGACGCGGCCACGACGGAACGCCATCACGAGGGTGGGCATCAGCAGACCGGTCTCCGCCAGTTTGCGCTTCACATCGGGAAGGAAGCCAGCGAGGCCATAGAACATGTCGCGCTGCAGGCCACCTTCGGAATGGGAATGGCCACGCGAGGCGGTCATATAGGGCGACATGGTCTGGAATCCGCACGGCAGGTTGCCGACCGCTGGCTTCTTGACGGTATATGATGATCCCCAGGCGTAGTCCCACAGCGCCGGATTCACGTAATGGACGTTGTTGATGTAGCCACGGTAGGCGCGTTCGGCGACCGCCTGCTCGCTGACGCACCAGTTGGGGAAGGACATGCCCTTGCCGGCGAACCGCGACGAGTTCCACAGGGTCGGAGGACCGTGCTCTGGTGCCTGGGGCGGATATTCGGTCAGGACCGACTCGGCGGTGTACTTGATCGTCTCGTTCTTGATCACCTGCGGATGGACATTACGTGTAGGTTTTAATCGTGGGTGGTCGAGGTTGTCAGCATGCCAGCCATCGGTGTTCTGGTAATGGTCGCGGGTGTTTCCGGCCGCGACCCCTTCCGTTTCGAGGCGCTTCAACAGGGTCGTGGCGGCATCCTCTCCGTCTGCGATGGCTGGTCTGGCATCTGTGACGGCAGGCTTGCCCTGGTCGGGCCTTGGTTCGGCGGCTGTCAGCGGGATGACGGTCACCACGAAAAGGGCGAAGATGGTCACTATGCACATGAGCTTCAAAGACGGAAGGTGATGCCGTCCATGCCGGTTGTGGTTGCTGCTAGGAATTCGCAGTTCTCCGTGCCGCCCCGGAAACAGGCCGGGCGTCGGGCGGTGCCGGGGAGGGAGGGGGATTGTGCAATGTTCGACGATGCGAGCCAGCACGCTGACCGCATTGTCCTGCCCCCCCAGATCTCCCAGAGCTTCTGGCGATAGTTGAGATCGAACGAGGTTGATTGCACCGGAAGCCCCGAGGGACAGGAAGTCCTGTGCGCCGGTTTGAGGAATTTTGGGAGCAGTAGTCATGGTCAGTTCAATTTAGGAATGGATGATTGAATTCAGGAAATCAATTTTCGCGGTCGAAGTCATGTCGCCGATCAGAGAATGATCTTCTTAAACTTGGGCACGAGGAGATGTATGAGGATCCACGCCACGATGTAAGCCGAACCGCAGACGGTAAACAGGATGCCGTAGCCGACTTCAATCTTGCCAAGTTCAGTGTAGTGCGCGAGCAAAACGCCCGCCGCGCGGGCGATGAGGATTCCGCCCACCGCGCCAGCCATGCCGCCGATGCCAGTAACGGAGCCGACGGCTTTCTTGGGAAACATATCCGATACCGTCGTGAAGATGTTGGCCGACCACGCTTGGTGCGCGGCACAGGCGACGCCGATGGTGAGGACGGCGTACCAAGTATTGATGGCCCCGAGACGTGAAGCGAACAACACAGTCAGAGGGAACAACGCGAAGATGAACATCGCCAGCTTGCGGGCTTTGTTGGCCTCCATACCGCCATTGATGAATTTCTTCGGCAGCCACCCACCCAAGATGGAACCCACCGTGGAGATGGTATAGACGACGGCGACGGCGACGGTCCATTTGATGATGCCGGGAATGTCGGCGTCGGCCCCGGCATAGCTGGGATTGACCGCCTTGAAGGCTTCGATTTTGCGGGCGTTCTCGCCGGTCAGAAACGAGGGCAACCAGAACAGATAGAACCACCAGACGGGGTCTGTCAGGAATTTGCCGACGAAGAACGCCCAGGTCTGCCGGAAGGTGAGTAGTTTGAACCACGAGACTGTGGCCTTGGCGACATCCGCCTTCTCGGCGTCCTGCTCGTCCACGTCGCTGTGGATATAATCATATTCAGCCTGCAAAAGTTTTCCGCTTTGCAGTTTGACGGCAGGCGACGCATAGAGAGCATACCAGAAGATAAGCCAGAGAAAACCAACCACGCCGGTCAGAATAAATGCCCATTCCCAGCCCCACGCTTTCGCAAGGTCCGGCACATAGAGAGGTGCGAGAATGGCGCCGACATTTGCGCCGGAGTTATAGAGGCCGGTGGCAAAAGCCCGCTCCTTCTTGGGAAACCATTCGGCGATGGTTTTATTGGCTGCCGGAAAATTACCAGCTTCGGTGACGCCCAGCGCTGCGCGCCAGAATCCGAAACTCCAGGTGTGATGACCGAAGGCGTGCCCGATGGCCGCGACACTCCAACCAATGAGTGACCAAGCGTAACCCGACTTCGTGCCCACCTTGTCAATGATCTTGCCCGCCGCCAACATGCCCAGCGCGTAGGCGATCTGAAAACAGATCACCACGGTGGAATAGTTCAACTCCTGAGCCGCCTTCTCCGTGCCGAACACGCCCGCCGCAGAAAGTACGGGTTTGAGCAATCCTAGAACATTCCGATCCAGATAATTGATGGTCGTCGCGGCAAAGACCAAGGCACAGATGGTCCAACGATGGCGACCGATGGTTTCATTGACGGAGGAAAAACTCATAGCGGCACGGTTAGCTGAGGAAGAGCGGCTTGATGTGAGGATCAAACAAGTTACCCGTCACCTTCTTGCTGTTAAATTGCTTCTCGAACTGCGCGACGTTACCGACGTAGTCCACGCCTTTGTTGAAACGACCGGTGAACTTCGGTGCGATGGTCTGGACGGGAATGCCGTTGTCCGCGATGGCTTCCAGGATGATGAGCCACTCAATCGGCGTTCGCGGCAAGTCGGTTTCGTCCGTCGAGACTTCCGGGATGAACTTGCCCGTACCCTTGGACTTCCCAATGCGGCGATAGATTTCGCCCGCCTCTTGCACGGCAAAAAGAAACCATTTCGCCACGCGCTCTACATCGGCGCGAGTGGTGGTGGCACCGCCTTCGTTGCCGGTAATTTCCACGCGTCCGATCAACGCGCTGTGTTTGTTCGCGAACTTCTTCACATATTCGGGCTTGGCGGCCTTGCCGATGGAATCCGCGACATCAATCGTGTAAAAGTTCAAGCTGGGAGAAAACGGTTTACGGTTTCGAGGCGGATACGGTCGGCGCCAATGTGCCATTCCCTTTTCGGCCCGAGCTTTTTGATGGCCGCTTCGGCCGCTGCTTTCACGGAGGCCAGTTCGGAGCGGACGATCATGTGTTCGCGGTTGGACTTATTACAGACCGGGATGACCTCCGCGCCGCTCTCGGCGACCATGATGCAGACGGCGAGTTGCGCTTCGGCTTCTTGCGCAAACCGATCACCCATGCCCAGTGAGCATTTGCCGATTTTAAGAGTACTTTGGCTCATTGAATTGTTTGGCTAAACTAGCAAACTTCTGACGCGCTTCGCCAGTCTTTCATCCCAACTATTCTGCACTTAGGATTGAATTTCCGATTTTTAACAAAAACTGGTGATTCTGCCAACCGCATCATTTGTGCAGAAAAATCAAGTCAGAGTGCAAAAAGTCTTGATGCACTCGCCCCGCCGCCGCCTACGCTAGAGGCATTGAAGCAGCAGTTGCATACCAGCTGCGGCGAACCTTGCGGAGCGTCGGGTCGGTTTGCTATAAGACCAGTGCGCGCCTGAACCTCTAACTTACGATGAAATTCATCCACGCAGATTTCCTTCTCCAGACCAAGACGGGCCGCCACCTCTATCATCAGTTTGCCGAGGCGGAGCCGATCCTGGATTATCACAATCATCTCTCGCCCCGCGACATCGCCGAGGACCGCCGCTTCTGCAATCTCTTCGAAATCTGGCTTGAAGGCGATCACTACAAATGGCGCGCGATGAGATCCAACGGCGTGGCGGAAAAATACTGCACCGGCGACGCCGAACCGTTTGCCAAGTTCCAAACATGGGCGGCGACGGTCCCACACACTTTGCGCAATCCGCTCTATCACTGGACGCATCTGGAATTGAAACGTTATTTTGGCATTGATGAATTGCTCAACGAATCCACCGCTGCGCGCATCTGGGATCAAGCCAATGAGCAACTCGCTTGCCCTGCGCTAACCACGCAGGGCATCCTGAAACAATTCCACGTCTCCGCGATCTGCACCACGGACGATCCCACGGATGCCTTGCGCTATCACGAGTCCATCGCCGCGAGCAACTGCGCCACGAAAGTTTATCCAGCTTACCGGCCCGACAAAGCTCTCGCCGTCCATCAACCGGAAAATTTCAATGCTTGGGTGGACAAGTTGGAGAGCGCAAGCAACGTGGACATCAACAGCCTCAGCAGTTTCATGAAGGCGTTGACGCTTCGCCATACTTTCTTCCACGAGCACGGCTGTCGCCTCTCCGATCACGGCTTAAACCATTGTTCCGCTGATTTTTGTTCAGACAAAGTGGCTGCCAACATTTTCAGCAAAGCCCGCAATGGCAAAGCCGCCACGCCCAAGGAACTCTCGCAGTTCACCGCCTACCTGATGGTGTTTTTCGGCCACCTGGATGCCGAACGCGGTTGGGTGAAACAACTTCATCTCGGTGCTTTGCGCAATAACAATACCCGCCTGCTCGAGCAACTGGGACCGGATACCGGCTTTGATTCCATCGGTGATTTCCCGCAAATGCAAACGCTCGCCGCTTATCTTAACCAGCTGGATCAGAACAACGCGCTGCCCAAGACGATCATCTACAACCTCAATCCCGCGGATAACTACGCCTTCGCCACGATGCTTGGGAGTTTCCAGGACGGCACCGTGCCGGGCAAATTGCAGCTCGGATCGGGTTGGTGGTTCCTCGACCAAAAAGAAGGGATGGAATCGCAGATGAATGCCCTATCCAATCTCGGCTTGCTCTCCCGTTTTGTCGGCATGGTCACCGATTCGCGCTCGTTCATGAGTTACCCGCGCCACGAGTATTTCCGCCGCGTGCTGTGTAACCTCATTGGTCGCGATGTAGAGAATGGAGAACTGCCCAATGACCACGGATTGCTCGGCACGATGATCAGCAATATCTGCCACGCAAACGCCCGGAGCTATCTCGGCCTGCCCGATCTGGCGACGGTCAAGAGGTTGAATGGGAAAGCCGTCTCGCAGTAAAAGCCGCGCTTTCGTCAGTGAACAAAGCCGAGGCGAAACTGCTTCGGCAACATGCCCGTGGCTTGCTTGAAGGCGACACAAGCAGACTATAACCCAAATTCTTGGTCAGGGTCCTAGGATTTGCAGGCGGAGAAAGCGTTTGGGGTTTCCCGAAACCGTGGGGTTTTCGGTTACGGTCACGGTGCGGTTTGTTCCGCCCGGGTCGGCGATGGAGAAAGAACCGCCGCCAAGGCTGCCGAATAGGGCGCCGCCGGTGCTGCGGGCGATATCCGTCCAGGTGAACAGGTTGGGTGAAGATTGCACGGTGTAGGTCACATCCGTGCGACTGGAGAGGCAGGGGAAGGAGAGGGCGAGTCGGTCGGCGACGATCGATAGGGTCGGGAGTCCCGCAGTCGATGTCGCGAGGGGATCAAGCCCGAGTGCGTAGGCCAGACGATTTGGAACGCGGTCGCTATTTGGGTCGCCCGCGGGCAGGGCCGTGGGGCCGCTGAGACCGGGATGGTCTGCCACCCAGACGAGGTAGGGATACGACGCGGCGCCGGCGGTGTTGCGCGGTGTGGTCACGATAAGGTTGTCGATCCAGCCTTGGGTGGCGCCGGAACCGTTCAACTCGAGTTGAACCGAGTGATTGCCCGGGGCGAGGCCGGCGCTGGCCAGCTTGAGGACACGGCGGTATGAGGTTAAGCTGTCGCGTCCGGCTCCGGAGGCAGGAGCAGTGAGGGTGTCGATCATCTGCCCGCCTACGGTCACGATGAGCTGACCAGCGGCGCCGAAGCGATAGTCGAAGCCGATTTCCGCACCGTCGGCGAGCGTCACAACCCGCGAGACGCGGACGGGACTGCCGGAGGGATGAGCCAGGGAAAGGACCCCATTGCTCGGGTGCTGGGGGCTCGGATCCGTGAGCTGCTGGGCGGTGCCGCCGGAAGCGCTCAGCGTGAGGCCCAGGTCAGTTGTGGGGTTTTGCGCGAGGTCGAAGCCGGCGAGGATCACGTAATCGAGCGGGTCGCCGGCATGGGTCAGCGTGCCATAGCCGGTCCGGTAGAAATCTTCGGCCCGGTAAGGTCGCGCGGTGTTCGGCGCGTTCAGGGAGGGGGAATTGATTGAGGGCATGACGAGCACGCCGGCGTTGTTGAAAAGCGCTTCGTGTTGCGGAGCGCTGAGTCCGCGGCGGTTGTGATAGTGGTGATAGGAAAACTCGAACATGCTCCAGAGCCGGGAACCGTCCCACTGCACCTGCGGAGGGTAGGTGAGCCCACTGACGAAGTAGGGAAGCTGAAACTCCAGCGCCCGGAAGAGCATGCTATTCTTATGCGAGTAAAGGTCCACGCCCTGTTTGAGGGCCATCTCCGCGGTGAGCACGAGCGGGATGATACCCATCTGCGAATGCCACATGTCGCGCGAAATTTCCCCGGTCAGAGCGTCGGTAATGTAGGCGTAGGCATGGCTCCTGAACTCCTCGAGTGCCTGCTCGAACCGCGCGGTGTCGTCCATGTAAATGGCGCAACTTATTTTGAAACAGATCCGCCAGGAGCGCCAGTTGTTGCCCAACTCATTAGCCGGATGCTCCACAGCCGGCCGCACCACGTTGACCAGAAGTTGATCGAAGGCATTTCTCCCCGAGCCGCTCCAGCCGCTGCCTGGTGTGTTGCGGAGAATTTCGGCGGTCCAGATCATCGCCGGCCAGGTGTAGGAGCTGTAGAGCTGGAAATCCTGGCGGCTGTCGGCGTTGGTTGAGGGTTGCCCAGAGGCATTGAGGATCGTGGTCAGGGTTCCGGACCAGACGTCGAGAATCTGCGCGGCTTTGGTGGAGTAGGCCGGATTGCCGGTGCTCCGCCAGAGCAGCGCGCAGGCGTAGGCCGCACGGGCGTCGTCGAGGAGCCGGCGGGCTGGTCCTGGCGTGGACCAGTGCGTCGCCGCCGTCCAGGTTGTTGCAGCTTGGGGGACATGATTGAGAAAGGTCTGGCCGAGATCATTGAGCCCGGCGGCTACGCGGGCGAGTCCCGCCGCCTGCGGCTGGGTGCCATTGCCCGCCAAGACCGACCAGTAAAGCATCTCGGCTTCGGAATTGAGCAGACCGGGATGGACGAACGCGCGAGCTGCGAGCGTGCCGCTGCCAGCCGTGCGGGAGATATCGAGTTGATCGACCACCGCTATGGCGTTGCTGCTGTTTTCATTGCGCAGCCGGAAGCCAGCGTGGACGTCCGCACAGTTGGCCATGGTCAGGTTGACGAATGTGCTCATGTTATAGAGCAGGCTGCTCGTGATGAGGGTGCTGCCGGTGGTGCCGTAGTCCTCCAGCCACGCCTCGAGCTTGAGGCGCACGCCGTCCAGATTCGTAGCCCGGAAGGCGAGCCGGTAGAAATTCCCCGCAGTCAACGTGCCGGTCGTGGCGGTCCCGACATCCGCATTGCTATTCCAGAACTGCAGGCTCACCGAGGAGGTGCCGGTGGTGCGCAGCCGGACTTGGCAGTGCTTGCCTTGCGATGCGAAGTAGTTGGCGCCCGGGACCAGGGCGAGATCGAGCACGCGCGAGGTCGAGGCGGTGGCGGCGTTCGCTTTCTTGAAAAAGATCGAGGCCGTGACCGTCGAGTTGAAGGTCGAGAGGTCCGCGGCGGAGCCGGTGCCTTTGTGGGTAAAGGACACGTCGCTGCCCGCCCCGAGCAGCGCCAGGGCGCGCGTGCCGTTGATGCCGACACCGGCCGTCTCCGCGTACCACACGGACGAGGAAGCCGAGAAATTGAAGTTGGGCGAACTCGCGGCGGTGCCAAAATCGCCTGCGGCGTCGAAGGTCACCGGTGACACCGCCAAGACGGTCAGCGGTGCGAGCAAAAGCAGCAGGAGTGGGCGCAGGGTCATGGGCGAATTTCGAAAGGATAAAAAAGCGGAGCCCGCCATTTCCAAGGAGGCACCCCACCTTGTAACCGCCACCTTCAGATTGCAACGAATTCGTCTTTCGCCGCGCCGCGCCGGAAACGGGCCGAGCGTCGAAGCGTGCCGGCGAGTGAGTGGGTCTGGCAAGCGGCCTGAGATCATAGACGTCATCGTTCCAGCCTCCGACATCTACCATCCGGGAAACAGAGGTGCTACGGTTGACTGTGGTGCGCGGGGCCTCAATGTCCAGACCGTCGGATCCGCACCCGGCGGATCGAGGAGATTCCGCCCAGGCGGAACTGCTGTGCGCGGATTGGGTGGGGATAGCGGAACGCATTTTCTCATCCTGACCACCCTGCAAGGCTCGCACTAACAATGCTTTCCGATGGAACGGGGTCTTTGCACCCCGCAGTCGAGAGTGAGGCCAACCTTGTCCATCGCCCGAAATTCCAGCGGTGTCCGCTGATGACGGCGATGAAACGCATGGATCAGCAGCCGGGGATCGCCGAAGCCCGCGCGTCGCGAAATCTCCCGCGCAGTCAGATCGGTCTCCCGCAACAGGCGCTCGGCGATCAGCAGGCGGCGGGCCTCGATTTCATCATGCGGGGAGTGTCCCAATGCCGCTTGAAAATTCCGCTCCAAGGTCCGGCGGGAAACGCCGAGGTGCGTGAGTACCTCCGTGACGTTCACCGGCTCCCCCTCGTGCTCGTTGAGGAACCGCATGGCATCGCCGACCAGTCTGTTGTGAAACACCAGCGTCGCCGTGGAAGCCCGCGTCACGATCCCGTGCGGCTCGATCGGAATCGCCTCGGCCGGCACCAGCTCACCTCGGAGCGCGGCATCGAGTAGTCGCGCCGCCTCCATCCCAATGCGGGCGGGGCTCAAATCGGAGCCAACATCACCGGCCTCACCCTGACAAACTGGTACAAAATGACGGTGAACTTCACCAACGTGGACGGCACCGGCGACACTAAGCTGGACGTCGCTTTGGATGACTACGGCCCCGGAGGCACCATCTTCGCAAGCAACCTCTTCACCGGAACCGCCAATACCACCAACGCCACCCTCACGGCCGATTCCGCGGTGTATGGCGCGTTCCGGGTGCCACGCGGCGACAATCTCTCCGGTGCCGACAATTTCAGTTTCGTCAATACCGTGCCTGAGCCCAGATCTGCCCTGCTCTCCGGGATGGGGCTGGCACTGCTGGCGGTCCGCCGCCGCCACCGGGCCTGACCTTCCACACCGATCCAACTTGTGGTATTCCCAGAGAGGGAGAGGCTGCCGCCTCTCCCTCTCTGCGTTATCCCCCTCTCATGCGTCTCCTCCTGACCGCCCTACTCCTCCTTCCCCTCTGTCTTCAGATGGCCACGGTGAATCTTCGACTCCGCGCCTGACTACGACTGCTAGCAGTCAGTAAAATCAACGGTGTCCAAAATTCCCTCTACAAAACGGCATAGAGATGGCGCAGGGCGGCGATGGCGGGCTCGTGGTGAGGCTGGAGAAAAAGTTGCACCCGCAGCCAGCGGATGAACTTCACCGAGCGCACGGTGAGGCGCTGGAGCGTGCGCACGAGCAGCGGCAGGAGCAGGTTGTGCTGGGCGAGACGCTCTTCTTCTTTGGCCAGCCGCTGCGCGCGCCGGTTGATCTCCGCCTCATTACGCACGCCATGCATGCGGGCCAACTCCGCCTCGCGCAGGATCATGAGGTTGTGGGCCAGACAAAGGAAGTGCGCCTGCATGGCTTTGGCATTGGCGGAACTCGCCCAGGCCTTGGTCTCACCCAGCTTGTTCTTGAGTTCGTCAAAGGTCTTTTGCCAGCGCCCGCCGGCGCTGCCCTGTGGGCAAAGGCTCC
>Ga0163144_10029754_pt1 | contig 10470 bp, 9 predicted proteins | sample OliLak19BULKMAT1_FD_123175 | JGI IMG/M metagenome (GOLD analysis project Ga0163144, IMG submission 123175) | Freshwater microbial mat bacterial communities from Lake Vanda, McMurdo Dry Valleys, Antarctica - Oligotrophic Lake LV.19.BULKMAT1 | ecosystem: Environmental > Aquatic > Freshwater > Lake...
CGCGGCCAGCGCCATGTCGATGCCGATCTGCACATGCCGTTGCCGGTGCGCGTGGCACGCGCGCTGGGGGCCGCCAGAGTGCTGGCGGTCGATGCGTCGGCGTTCGAAGAACGCGCTCCGCCCGGCGCTGAGGCCTACCGTGAGAGCGACCTGCGCAAGCGCGCGCTGACCGCACCCGACGCCGAGCTGGCCGACGTGCTGCTGCACCCCGAGTTCGGCTACTGGGCAGGCATGTCGCGCGAATACCGCGAGCGCCTGATCGCCGCCGGCTACCGCGCCACGCTGGCGGCCGCAGTGCCGCTGCTCGCGATGCATGCTGGCTGAACTGGCGGGCAAATACGAGGTGGCGTCCAGTCGAAGAGATACTGGTGCTCAGCTGCCTGCCACAAGCTGAAGTTCGGGCGGGCAGCTTTCCGGCTTCGCAACGAGCGGTTCTCGCCACTGAGTCGACAGGCAGGCCACGGGCAAGTCCGAGCACACGGCCCCAGATTCAGGCTGCACGCACGACCGGCCGGCGCGTATCAGCTGGGCCCGGCTGCTCAAGCGAGTCTTTGAGGCCGACCGCGGTCGTTATCCGAGCTCCGATCGGCAGCTCAAGATCATGACGGATATCCTCGCTTCGGCAGCGATCGATCGGATCCTTACGCACCAGGGCTTGCAGGCTCGCGCGCCTGCCACGGACAGCGTCGTATGACGGCCTAGGGGTCGCGCGGATTTCCCCAATGTCCGGATTGCTTTCAGTCAGGGCAGTTGACGATCCTGCCGCTGCCCAGCGTGCGATCGGCCAGGCTCGGGGCCAGACCAAAACTCTCCCGCAAGACAGCCCTGAGCCGGCGAGCCCGCCTTAGAAGGCCAGAGAACAGGCCGTTTGAAAGGTCGATTCCCCGCGAGGGCGCTGTTCGCTGCGGCACCGAGGCACCGACACCTCCGAGCCGTGTACCTGTCGTCGTTCGTTGACCATTGGCCGAGCGGGCCCATCAGCCCGCTTAGTACGATGTATTGATGATGTCTACCGCGCATGAAGCTGGCCGCTCCCCGGGCCGCGCCTGGTTGCGCTGGCTGCTGGGCCTGACCGCCGCGGCGGCAACGGCTTCTTTTATCTGGCTGCAGCTGCCCGGAGCGGGCTACCCGACTGACCTGACGAGGGTGGGCGCTGGCACTCCAACCCTGGTGCTGGCGTATGACAACGGATTCGTCGCCGGGGGCGAGGTCATGGAGCGGATGAACCATCTGCGCGCTGACTACGCGGGTCGCGTGGACTTCCTGGTGGCCAACGTGAAGATGCCCGACGGCGCGGCCTTCGCCAACAAACATGGGGTATGGGACGGCACCGTGCTGCTGTTCAGCGCCGACGGTCGCTCCGCCGGCGTGCTACACCAGCCTGACAGCGCGCAATTGCGGCGCGCACTCGACCAGGCGTTCGGCAACTAGGGGCCGCCGAGTCCCGGGCACGCTCAGATCGCGCCCAGGTTCAGGCAGGCTCCTCAACGTATCCGAATCTTGCGGACATCACCTGTGGCGTTGTTCGGTACTTTGCCGCGTTGATGCCGCGCTATCAGCGTCAGGAATCGGGGTCATCTTGTCTATAAATCTTGAATCGATTTTCAATCAAGGAAACACATAATGGAGAAAATTCTCGCGGGCGTCGGTTCCGTACTTTACGGCATGCGGTTCACCATGCTGTTTTTCTACGTAGGTCTGGTGGGGATCATCTTTGGTATTTTGGGTAAGTTTCTTCTTGAGACTTACAAACTGATGAATACGCTGCTGTTCGGCGAGCTGGAAAAAATTGCTCTCATCATCAAAGTGCTGGAGCTGGTGGACATGACGATGGTTGCGCAGCTGGTCTGGGTGGTGGCGCTCGCTGGCGTATCGCTGTTTGTGACTACCGGGCACTTCGACAAAACGGAAATTAAAAAACCTGACTGGCTGGACCATGTCAATACTTACAACCTAAAACTCAAACTGGCCTTTGCAATCATTTCAATTTCAGGAGTGCACGCTCTTAAAACTTATTTGAGCGGCGACCTGAGCCTGGAAAGTATACAAATCGTGACGATGGTTGCCGTAATTCACTTCACGTTCGTACTTTCAGCAATCGGAATATCCTTCGCAGAACGTCTGACAAGAGAGCACAAATAACTGGAGCGTTTCCGCCGGTAGCGGCAGATGAGCCAATCGGGAAGGGAAAATTCTTCGGGCAGCCCCTCAACTGCCGCACATTCTGGCCGCGTGCCTTTCGCTCAAGCGCCAGTTCCTGCCCTGGTGACTTTCAACTTAGTTTGGGCAACTCGAGCATGGAAGCCACGGCCGCCGGCGCTGCGTGCCGCACCGTGCGCTGACTGATCTCGAACCTCAGTGGGTAATGTCGCTGATGAATCGGTTGTGCCAGTTCGAGTCTGTGAACCGGAGGCGCCCGGCCGTCATCTGACGCTGACCACCGTCGCGCCCATCGGACCGGCAGCTTCGTGGATTTCGTCGGGGCAGACGCCCGCTTCGAGATGGCTGCTTTCAAAGTTGACCGGTCCCTCGACCAGAAAACCGTGGCTGGCAGCAGTGGGTCGCGAACCGACGCCTGCCCTCATTCATTTGACTACCAACCCGAAAAAAGACGCAACGCGCAATGTTCACCGCGGCGTGAACTCCAGGTGAGGACTCCGGGACATGCGCTTCCTAGCATCGGCTTGCCGGTTCAGCCATTTCGCGACCGGCAACCCCCGCCAGAAATCATCAGGAGTGAACATGTCCCTTCGTCTCGACATCCCCAGACAGGCCCTCGCCGGCGCGGCCGCGCTCTTGTTGAGCGGCGCCGCCAGCGCCGTGCAGATCGCGTTGACCATCACCGTGGAGAACCTCGCGCCGGCCAACAGCGTGAGCTTTGCGCCGCTGCACTTCGGCATTGGCAACGGAAACTTCGATGCCTTCGACATCGGCGGCGTGGCCACGGCACCGATCGTCTCGGTGGCTGAAGGCGGCAGCGGCACGGCCTGGCAGGCCGCTTTCGGCCTGACTGAGCCGGCCGCCACGCGCGGCACGGTGGGCGGGCTGCTGCAGCCGGGCGAGAGCCGCAGCCTGACCGTGATGGTCGACAGCACCGTCAACCCGTACTTCACTTTCGGCGCCATGGTGGTGCCGAGCAACGACTTCTTCATCGGCAACGACTCGCCCACTGAATACAGGCTGTTCGACAACGCCGGGCAATTGCAGATCGGCAGCATCGGCATCAAGGCCGACGAGATCTGGGACGCCGGCTCCGAGGTGTTCGACCCCGCCGCCGCCGCCTTCGTCGGCAACAACGACCTGCGAGCCAACCAGAATTCGGTGGTGGCTCTCAACTTTGCCGAACTCGCGGCCTTCAACGGCCTGACCACCGGTGCCGGCTACACTTTCAACAGCGGCCTCACAGCGCAGAGCGACGTCTACAACATCTCGTTCCAGGCCGCCGCCGTGCCCGAGCCCGGCACCTACGCGCTGCTGAGCGCAGGCCTGCTGGCCGTGGGCTGGGTGGCGCGCCGCCGCAGGGTCCGATCGGCGCCGGGCGCGATGTTGCGCGCGATGTAAGAAACGGCAGGCGGCGAACGACCCTGGGCATGACAGGGCCCGCCGCCGGCCCGCACCCACGGACGCAATGAACGAACACCTGCTGCTGGTCGAAGACGACGACGCCATCGCCGGCGCCCTGCGTCTGCACCTGGAAGAAGCCGGTTACCGCCTGCACCGTGAAGCCGACGGCCTGCGGGCTATGGCCGCCATCGACCGCCAGCGCTGGAGCCTGGTGCTGCTCGATCTGATGCTGCCCGGCGCCGACGGCTGGGACGTCTGCCGCCACCTGCGCGCCCGCCATGCGGACGTGCCGGTCATCATGCTGAGCGCACGCTCGGCCGAGGCGCACCGTGTGCTCGGCCTGGAACTGGGCGCGGACGACTACCTCGCCAAGCCGTTTTCGATGCTCGAACTGGTGGCGCGGGTGCGCGCGCTGCTGCGCCGCATGGAGCAGATGCGGCAGCCACCGGTGGCGGCCGCGGAACTGGCGTTCGGCCCTTTCAAGCTCGACACCGAGCGCCGCGAACTGTCACGCGGAGGAGCCCCGGTGCCGCTGGCGCTGCGCGAGTTCGACCTGCTGCACTTCCTGCTGCGCCACGCAGGCCGGCCGTTCAGCCGAGGTGAACTGCTGCAGCGGGTGTGGGGCGCCGGCTTCGACGGCTACGAGCACACCGTCAACTCGCACATCAACCGGCTGCGCACGAAGATCGAGGAAGACCCGCGCGAGCCTCGGCGCATCGTCACCGTGTGGGGTGTCGGGTACAGGTTCGAAGACACGGTGCGATGAACAACGGCCATTCGTTCACGACCCGGCTGACGCTGGCGCTGGCCCTGCTGCTGCTGGCCTACGGCGCCTTCGTGGCGGTGCTCGGCCGGCAGGTCGCGGTGCAGCACGAGCAGGAGGCGCTGCAGCGACTGTCGCATGGGCTGGCCCGTCACATCGTCGAACACTGGCCTGAAATCACCTTGACGGACAGCGACGGCGCGCGCGACCAGGCCGACCGCGTCGCGCGCGAGGCGCTGCTCGGCATGCTGATGGTGGTGAACCCTGGCGTGCAGGTCTACGTGCTGGACGCCGACGGCCGCGTTTCCGCCTATCTGGGCGCGCCCGGCATGGTGCGCCAGCCGCAGGTCGACCTGCTGGCGGTGCGCAACTTCCTGGGTGGCGCCGCTCTGCCCCTGCGGGGCACCGATCCGATGGGCGGCGGCGTCTCGCGCATCTTCAGCGCCGCGATGTTCCCGCCTCGGCCGGGCGACGCGCGGCCGCCCGGCTACCTGTACGTGATTCTCGACGGCGCGGCTCGGGAACAGGTGGCCGGGCAGCTGAGCCTGGCGCGCGTGTGGACGGGCGCAGCGCTGGCAGCGGCCACCGGCCTGCTCGTCACGATGCTGATCGGCATCTTCACGCTGCGACGCTTGACGATGCCACTGCGCCGCCTGGCCGGCCGCATCGGAAGCTACAGGTTGCCAGGGTCCGACCGGGATGCCGCCTCGGCCGAACGGAGCACGGCGCGTGGTGATGAAGTGCGGGCGCTGGACGCCGCCTTCGGCGCCATGGCCGAGCGCATCGACAGCCATGCCACGCGTGAGCGCCAGCAGGTGGCCGCGCACCGTGAAACCATGGCCGGCGTGGCGCATGACCTGCGCACTCCGCTGACCGCGCTGCACGGCCAGCTGGAAGCGCTGGCCGCCAACTCGCCGCCTGGCGCTGAAGCCCGCCAGCAGATACTGGGCGCTGCGCTGGCGCAGAGCGACAAGGTGCGCAGGCTGTCGCAGCAGCTGTTCGAGCTGGCGGCGCTGCAGTCGTCCGACCAGGTCATGCACCGTGAGCGTTTCAACCTCGATGAACTGGTGACCGACGCGGTGCAGAAGTTCGGTCTCATCGACGCCAGGCCGCCCGTCACGCTGGAAGGGCCGCCACCGGGCCGGCTGGAACTCGAGGGCGACTTGCAACTGATCGAGCGCGCACTCACCAACCTGATCGACAACGCCGTGCGCCATGCGCCCGGCGCGCTGCCGGTGCGCGTGAGCCTGCGGCGCAACGGCGCGCTGGCGCAGATCTGGGTCGAAGACGGCGGCCCCGGCCTGCCGGCAGAATTGCTGAGGCGCCTGGAAAGCGGCCAATCGCTGCGTGACCCGCCGCTCAGGCGCACACAAGGCGGCATCGGCGGCCTCGGCCTGGCCATCGCCCAGCGGGTGGCGGCGCTGCATGGCGGCAGCCTGCTGCCGATGGCGACACCGCAGGGCGGCACACGCCTGTGCCTGGCGTTGCCGCTGGCGGTCTGAAGAGCGCAACGACCGGGCAGCGGCCGCCGGCCGGACCCTATCCATGAAGCGTCCCCAGCCTGTCGCCGGACCCCAAGCCCGGACTGGCGATCACCAGCAACTTCGGGGCGGCGGTGAAGCACGACGAGGGCCGGGGCGACCGCCTCGCCTCGCGCGCCCGGACAAACCCACGGTGCCGTGCGGTGCCGCTGCGCGGGGGCACCGCCGCCACTTCACTCGCCGGCGGCGATGCGCTCGGCCAGCCGCCACAGCGCAAGCCGATGCGCGGACGCCAGGCTGTCGGCGTCTGCGCCGGTGCTGGGCACGGTGATCGTGGCGGCTTCGGCGCGCGGTGCGGCCGAGCCAGCGATGTCGGCCACAGACCAGCGTGCGCGCAGGCTCACCGAGGCGCGGTCGGCGGCTGCTTCGAAGGCCAGGACCTCGACACGCAACTGGCGCTGCACCCGCAGACCGGGCGGCAGCGGCGCGGTCCAGACACGGTCTTCACCGAGCAGCGCAGCCAGGTCGGCGCGCAGCAGGCGCGGCAGGCTGTCTGCCAGCGGCTCGGCCCAGCGGTAACCGGCCAGCGCCTGCAGGCCGCTCTGCCCCGTCGGCAGCAGCAGCGCGTCACGGTTCAGATAGTCGGGCAGGCGCACCGGCAGCATCAGCTGCCAGATGACGGTGACGGTGACGGTGGCGGTGGCGGCACCGGCCGGCGGCGCCGGCACGGGCGGCTCGCTGCGCAGGCGCAGCAGTTGCGGCAGGGGTGAGGACGCGCAGCCAGAAAGCCCGGCCCAGGCACTGACACTGGCACTGACAGCCGCCAGCAGGCAGGCGCGGCGCGACAGCGGGCCCGGAGAGCGGCGTTGCAGGTCAGGCGGGTCGGTCTTGCTCATGGCGGATGGCGTCGGGTCAGGGTGCGGCCGGCCGGCCGCGGATCAGGGACTCGGGCTGGCGCTCCAGCTGCTCGGCCAGTTCCCGCACGGCCCGCGCCGCTCGCGACACATCACTCGCCGTGCGTTCCAGGCTCTGCACCAGCGCGGCGTCTTCGCCGGTCGCGCCGCGCAGCGCGGCGGCCGTCTTCGCCAGTTCATCGGCGGCGCTGCGCATGCTCTGCAGTCCTGCGGCCAGCGCGGCGTCGGGCGCCATGAAACCGTCGACGCGCGCCGCCGCACCGCCCAGTTTGTCGGCCGCGCCAGCCAGGCTGCCGGCGGCGCGGCGCGCCTCGCCCAGCGCCTGCTGCGCGCCATCGGCCAGCGGGTCGACCCTGCGGTCGATGCGTGCCGTCAGCTGGCGCAGCTCGGCGCTGAGCCGGGCCAGGTCGGCCAGCGCCTGCCGCAGCGCGGGCTCGCCGACGAATCGCCGCGTGGCCGCAGCCACCGCCGCCACGTCCTTGACCAGCGCACCGAGGTCGATGCCCTCGAGCTGCGACTGCAGGGCCTGGAATGCGGTGGGCAGGGTGGGAATCTCCAGCGGCCCGGCGGGCGGAGATGAGGCCGCAGGCCGCGCCGCGCCCTTCGCGGCGGGCCGCAGGTCGAGGTCCACATAGAGCAGCCCGGTGAGCAGACTCTGCGTGGCGAGCCTCGCGCTGAGGCCACGTTCGACGAGGGCGGCCAGAGGCGGCGCGACGTTGCCGTCGGGCGGCACGCCCTGCATGTCGGCCACGAGCCGGCGTTCGAGGTCGGCGGTGACGGGGATCGAGATGCGCCCGCTGGCGGCGTCGTGGTCCAGCCCGATGGCGACCACATTGCCCAGGCGGACGCCCCGAAAGACCACCGGCGAGCCGACCTGGAGGCCGTACACCGAGCCCTGGAAGTGCATGACGACGCGGTCGGTGCGCGTGAATAGCTGGCCACCGAGCACGGTGGCAATCGTCACCACCAGCAGCACGAGGCCGCCGATGACGAAGGCGCCGACACGCCACGCTGTGGTGCTTCGAGTCATGGAAACGTCACGTCGAAGGCGCCCGGTGCAGGAACTCGCGCACGCGCTCGGGGCCGTGCAGCAGCAGGGTTCGGGGCGCATCCAGCGCGGTCATCGTCTTCTCCCGGACGTCGAGGAACATCACGCGGTCGGCCACCGCGAACACGCTGTCCAGCGTGTGCGTGACCATCACCACGGTGGTGCCGAGATGGCGCCGCAACGCGAGTATCAGCGCATCGAGCCGTCCCGCATTGATCGGGTCCAGCCCCGACGAAGGTTCGTCGAGGTACAGCAGCGCGGGGTCGAGCGACAGCGCGCGGGCGATGGCGGCGCGTTTTTTCATGCCGCCGCTGAGGTCGGCCGGCAGCACGTCGAAGCAGTCGCCCAGCCCGACCAGCGCCAGCTTGAAACGCGCGCGCTGTTCACGCGCCCGGCGGTTCAAGGCGGTGTAGAGGCGCATGGGCAGCATCAGGTTCTCGCCGACCGTCATCGCGCTCCACAGCGCGCCGGCCTGGAACATGACACCGAACTGGCGGCGCAGTTCGGCCAGCACGGCGTCGTTGCAGGCGTAGAGGTCGTGCTCGCCGTACATCACGCGGCCCAGCGCGGGCGCCTGCAGGCCGATCAGGTGGCGCAGCAGCGTGCTCTTGCCGCAGCCGCTGGCGCCGACGACGGCCAGCACCTCGGCGCGGCGGATGTCGAAGTTCAGGTCCCGCTGCACCACCTCGTCGCCATGGGCGAGCGTGAGGCCTTCGGCGCGCACCAGCACGTCCATCTAAAACCCCAGGCTCTGCAGCACCACGGTGCTGGCGCAGGCCGCCAGCACGATCCACACCAGCGCCTTGACGACGGCGCGCGTGGTGGCCTCGCCCACCGCCTGCGCGTTGCGGCCGGCATGCAGGCCCTCGCGACAGCCCGCCACCACCACCAGCAAGGTGTACATCGTGCCCTTGGCCAGGCCGATCCAGAGATGGGTCCAGGTCAGCGACTCCAGACATTTCCGCAGGTACAGCGGCACCGGCACGTCGTAGATGAGCACCGCCGCCGGCAGACCGGCCAGCACGCCCACCAGCATGGCCATGGCTACCAGCAGCGGCGCCACCAGCAACATGCCCAGCAGGCGCGGCAGCACCAGGTATTCGATCGGGTTGACGCCGAGCGTGCGCAGGGCGTCGATCTCCTCGTTGGCCTGCATGGTGCCGAGCTGCGCGGCGAACGCGGCGCCCACGCGGCCGGCCAGGATGACGCCGGTCATCAGCCCGGCCAGTTCACGCACCACGCCCACCGTCACCAGATCGGCAATGAACACCTGCGCGCCGATGCGGCCGAGTTGCGCGCCGCCCATGTAAGCGAGCAGCAGACCGACCAGGAAGGTGGTGAGCGCGACGATCGGCAGGCTGCGCGGGCCGGTCTCGTCCATCTGGTGCAGCAGGTCGGAGGCGCGCATGGCGCTGCGCCCACGCAGCAACCGCAGGCTGGCGAGCAGCAACTCGCCGACGAAACCCACCGTGATGAGCAGATCGGCCCAGGCACCACGACTCGCCCGCGGGGGCAGCGGCGTGGTGTCTGCGGCCGGGGCAGTGCTGCCGTCACCGCCGTCGTCGCTGTCGTCGGGCAGGGCCAGCTTGAGCGCCGCGCGCACGTCGTCGGCCAGGGCGTCCAGCCGCAGCAGCACGCCGCGCTGCGCCAGCGGCGCCAGCAGCGCCCAGAGTGCGGGCGCGAGGTCGGCGTCCCAGGCGGCGAGCTGACGGGCGTCGACTTCCAGCGTGGTGGTCGCCGTGTCGTCCGATGCCCCCAGCGCCGCCGGCGCGGCCAGCGCGGCGGGCGGCACGAACCCCCGCCAGTCGCCGATCAGGCACAAGGACCAGGCGGCCGCGCCCGGCTGCCAGAGCAGCGTGGGCGCGGGGAAGGTTGCGGCGGTGGGCACGGGCTCGATCATGCCCGCAGCCGAGGCGACTTCGGGCGCGGCCGCCATCGCCGCTGCGCCGGCCCGCCCTCGTCTGCCTCGATCCCACGGTGAACCTTGTCTGCCACCATGATCGGGCCGGAGTCTGATGTCGATGTGAAACAGCACACACTGCGGACTCTTCACCAGCAGCCCCGGAGCGCCAACCCAATGAACACACGCCGCAAGTTTCTTGCCGCCGCCACCGCGCTGGCCGCCTGGCGACACGCCGCCGCGCAGGCACCCGAATTCAGCCACGCCGCCTGGACCGCGCTGCTGAAGAAGCATGTGCTGCTGATCGACGGCGGCAAGGCCTCGCAGCTGCGTTATGCCGGCATGGCCGCCGACCGTGCCGCGCTGAAGGCCTATCTGGACAGCCTGTCGGCCGTCAGCCAGGCCAGTTTCGACGGCTGGCCGAAGCCGGCTCAGATGGCCTTCCTGATCAACGCCTACAACGCTTACACCGTCGAGCTGATCCTGACGCGTTACCCGAAACTCGAATCGATCAAGGACCTGGGCAGCTTGCTGCAAAGCCCGTGGAAACCGAAGACGATTTCGCTGCTCGGCAACAAGGTCTCGCTCGACAACATCGAGCACGACATGCTGCGCGCGCGCGGCCGCTTCGATGACCCGCGGGTGCACTTCGCGGTCAACTGCGCGTCCATCGGCTGCCCGCCGCTGCGCGAGGAAGCCTTCGTCGCGGACCGGCTGGAAGCCCAGCTCGACGAGCAGGCAAAGCGCTTCATGGGCGACCGCACGCGCAACCGCTACAGCCCGCAGAACGGCAAGCTGGA
>Ga0163144_10029755_pt1 | contig 10470 bp, 10 predicted proteins | sample OliLak19BULKMAT1_FD_123175 | JGI IMG/M metagenome (GOLD analysis project Ga0163144, IMG submission 123175) | Freshwater microbial mat bacterial communities from Lake Vanda, McMurdo Dry Valleys, Antarctica - Oligotrophic Lake LV.19.BULKMAT1 | ecosystem: Environmental > Aquatic > Freshwater >...
GAGCAGCGGGTCGACGACCGCCCCCGGCACCGTGAGGGCCACCACGGTGGCATCGGTCACGCGGCGCTTGGTGAGCCCGTCGCTCGGCTGCAGCACATCGACCCCGGCCGATCCGTGGGTGGCGATCGGCAGTGGTCCACTCACCGCGATCTCGATGCCGTCGTCGTCGAGCACGAGCAGTGCGAACGCCCCGAGGGTCGGATTGTCCGCGGTCACCCGCCCCAACTCCTGGAGGATCTCGGCGGATGGTCGATCACCGAAGAGGCGACACCAGCCGGCGAGCGCCGCCGCCGCTGGGCCGTCCCCGGTCGTGAACAGTACGGTTCGGCCCTGGCGCACGAGCCGGGCCCGGCCCGCTCCGTGGTGGGGCACGACAACGTAACGGTTCATCGAATCACTCTCCTTCGATGGCATCGACGAGGGCGGCGAAGGCCTCGGCGGTGGGTGGGCGGGCTGCCACGTTGCGATCGACACAGGCGGCGATGACGTCGATCTCTTCGGCGGTGAGCAGCTCGCGTTGGATGTGAGCGGGGTGACGCAACACGGTGCGCACGGCCAACATGGCGTCACTGGGGTCGAGTTTCGGGAACAGGTGGGTACGGGTGAGCACCCAGTGCAACGTGGCGCCGAGGGCATAGATGTCGGTGGCCCGGCCGGCTGACTCGCCGAGGAGGAGTGCCGGGTCGGTGAACCCGATCGACGCCGTGGGAGCCATCGACGTGACGGAGCCGGTGCCGAGTTGGGCGAGGCCGAGGTCGGCGAGTACGGCGGACCCGTCGGCCCTGAGCAGCACGTTGCTCGGCCGGATGTCGCGATGGGCGATGCCCGCCTCGTGGAGTGCGTGAACGGCCCGGGCCGCCTCGGCCACCGCTCGCCGGCGCGCTGGACGCGACAGTCCTGCGGCGTCGGCAAGCGACCCGCCGGAGCACCACTCCATCGAATAGAAGAACGTGTCCTCGTGCTGGCCGGCGTCGAACAACGTCATCAGGTTCGGGTGAGCGACCCGCGCGAAGAGGCGCAGTTCTCGAGTGAACCGCCGGAACGCTGTCTCGTCACCGCCCGACACGGCGGGGGCGGCGACCACCTTCACGACGACGCGGTCCGTGGTGAGGCCAAGCCGGGTTGGCGGCACGGCGAGGAAGAAGCGTCCGTGGCCGCCGGCGGCCACGGACTGGAGAACGTCGTAGTCGGCGATGCGAGTTCCGGGACCGGTCACCAGAAGATCCTCGCACCGTTGAAACGCCACCTGATGAGATTGATCTCGGTCGGCCCGAGCACGAACAAGCACATGACGATCCACGTCGTGACGATGTGGACGATGAACGTGGCGTATTTCGTGGCGACCCCCTCGGTGTCCGGGCCGATGGAGCGACACACGATGCAGGCGAGGATGGTGAAGCAGCCGCCTCCTGCGCGTTTGCGCACCATGCGGGCCTGGTCGAGGGCCTGCATCTGCTGGTAGCCGAGGCGGTTCGTCTCCTTCTCGAGGCCGCCGGACACGGTGCCGGCGCGCCGCGTCCAGTAGTCCACGAAGATGGGTTCCGTGATGACGCTCCAGATCGGGGCGAGCGTCTCTTCCTTACGGGACTCCCGCAATGCGTAGCTCGGCAAGCCCCAGAGGCAATCCGGCATGCCCTGAGAATCGGACCGGAGCCGTTCCGGTCGGGGGATCTGCGACACCCGGGTGAGGTCTTCGTACGTGCGCCACGGCACGTGGATGTTGGTGAGGACCTTGATGCCCTCGCTGGGCACTTCGGCAATTCGGAGAGAGTCCACCATGACGAACGAACCCGTGCCGCCGCCGACAGTCACGAAGTTGACGTCCACGATGGGGATGCCGGCGCGGGCGATCATGTCGTCGGTCCAGGTATCCGTAGCGGGCAGTTCACCGTTCAGGTCGCCGGGTTCGGTGCGGCCCGGTGCCATATCGGGCAATTCCACGACGCTGGCCGGAACGGCGATCGTGTCACTCATCTGCGTTGCTCCTTTCCTGTCGGGTGCATTCTGGCCCACCTGGACGCAGTGGGTTGTCATCGGTCCCCATGGCCTGGCACACTGGTCGAGCATGACCACGTCACCCGTGCTCGTAGTTATCCCCTAGGCGCCACCGGCAGCTCAGCTGCGTGCGCCTGTTCGACCTCCCAGCCGGGAGGTCGATTGCTTTTTCCGCCCGATTCCGTGCTACCCGAGGAGGTTCCCCATGAAGCTGACAGGAGCTCAAGCGCTCATCAAGGCACTGGAGATGGAGAACGTCGAGGTCATTTTCGGCCTCCCCGGTGGCTGCATCCTGCCTGCCTACGACCCGCTGCTCGATTCGTCGATCCGCCACATCCTGGTCCGCCACGAGCAGGGTGCCGGCCACATGGCCGAGGGGTATGCCCATGTGACGGGGCGTCCCGGCGTAGCGATGGTGACCTCCGGCCCCGCGGCCACGAATCTCGTCACGCCGTTGTGTGACGCCTACATGGATTCGATCCCGATGGTGGCCATCACCGGCCAGGTCTCCACGACGGCGATCGGCACCGACGCCTTCCAGGAGTGCGACACGGTCGGCATCACGCGCAGCGTCACGAAGCACAACGAACTCGTCATGCGGGCGCAGGACCTGCCGTTGGCGATTCGTCAGGCGTTCCACATCGCCACCACGGGCCGGCCCGGGCCGGTGCTGATCGACGTGCCGAAGGACGTACTGCAATTGCCGATGGAGTGGTACTGGCCGACCGACGCCGAGGTGGCGGATTCGCTCCCCGGCTATCGGCCGACCACCAAGGGTCACCCGCGAATGATCAAGGAGGCCGCCCGCCTCATCCTCGCCTCCGAACGCCCTGTGCTCTACGTCGGTGGAGGGGTGCTGAAGGCGCGGGCGGCTACGGCGCTGCGTGAACTGGCCGAGCTGACGCAGATCCATGTGGTCACCACGCTCATGGCCCGCGGTGCGTTCCCGGATTCGCATCCGTTGTGCCTCGGCATGCCGGGCATGCATGGCACGGCCACGGCGGTGACGGCGCTGCAGAAGGCCGATCTGCTCGTGGCGCTCGGGGCTCGCTTCGACGATCGGGTGACCGGCAAGGTGTCGGCGTTCGCGCCCGAAGCGAAGATCATCCACGTCGACATCGATCCGGCCGAACAGGGCAAAGTGCGTCGCCCGGATGTGCCGATCGTCGGCGATTGCCGCCTCGTCATCGAGGAGATCGTCAAGGCGATCAAGGACCTCCTGGCGTCCGGGGAGACGCAGGCCGACACCAGCGTGTGGCGCAGCCGGGTGTCGGGGTGGCGGGAACAGTTCCCGCTGGCCTACGAGCCGAGCGAACCAGGCGAAGCGCTCAAGCCCCAGTTCTGCTTGGAGAAACTGCGCGACAACGCGCCGCAGGGAACCATCTTGTGTTCCGGCGTCGGTCAGCACCAGATGTGGTCGTCGCAGTACTGGAAGTTCGAGGAGCCGTACAGCTGGGTGAACTCAGGAGGTCTCGGCACGATGGGCTTCAGCGTGCCGGCAGCCATCGGCGCGAAGGTCGGCCGACCGGATGCCACGGTGTGGGCCGTCGACGGCGACGGGTGTTTCCAGATGACCGCGCAGGAACTCGTCACGGCGTCGACCGAACGCATCCCGATCAAGGTCGCCATCCTCAACAACTCGTACCTCGGCATGGTGCGTCAGTGGCAGGAGATGTTCTACGAGGAGCGCTATAGCGAGGTGTACCTCTCGCCTGATCTGCCGGACTACGTCAAGTGGGCCGAGGCGATGGGGTGCATCGGCATCAGAGTCGAGTCGCCTGAAGAGGTCGAGCCGGCGATCGAGAAGGCGAACGCCATCGACGACCGCCCGGTGGTGGTGGAGTTCCGTGTGGACGCCCGGGAGAAGGTGTTCCCGATGGTGGCCGCCGGACAGAGCAACGACGACATCCTCCTTCCACCGATGCAGTCGGCGCGTCGCAGTGGGTTGTCGTGAGCGCCCGACCGCAGCACCACATCTTGTCCGTGCTTGTCGAGAACCGACCCGGGGTCCTGGCGCGCGTTGCGTCGCTGTTCGCCCGACGCGGCTTCAACATCTTCTCGCTCGCCGTCGCCCCGAGTGAGGACGAGCACTTTTCCCGTCTGACGATCGTGGTCGATATCCAGTCGACGCCGCTCGAGCAGATCGTGAAGCAGTTGTTCAAGCTGATCGAGGTGGTCAAGATCGGTGAACTCGATCCGCGAAAGTCGGTGGAGCGCGAGTTGCTGCTCGCCACCGTGCGGGCCGAGCCGGCGCAGCGCGGCCAAGTCCTCGAGATCGTCCAGATCTTCGAGGGCAAGATCCTCGCGGTGGGCCTCGACGCACTCACGGTGTCCCTCGAAGGTCACCCCGACAAGCTCGACGACTTTGAGGATCTGCTCAGAGCGTATGGCATCGTGGAGCTTCAGCGCACCGGACGGGTGGCGCTCCCCAAACTCGACAGGGACGGGCGTGCCCGCGCCCTCAAAGGAAAAGCCGGCTGAGAAGCCGCATACGAAAGGACGGCTCCCATGGCAGCCAAGGTGTATTACGAGACGGACGCTGACGCGTCGATCATCCGCGGTCGCAAGGTCGCCATCATCGGGTACGGCTCGCAAGGTCATGCTCATGCGCTCAACCTGAAGGATTCCGGTGTTCAGGTCGTGGTCGGATTGCGTGAGGGCTCGTCGTCCAAGGTGAAGGCTGAGGCGGCCGGGCTCACCGTGATGGGCATTGCCGAGTCCGTCAAGTGGGCGAACATCATCATGCTCACCATGCCCGACACCGAGCAGAAGGCGACGTACGACGAGTTCGTCAAACCGAACCTGCGCAAGGGCAAGGCGCTCGCCTTCGCCCACGGGTTCAACATCCGGTTCAAGCGGATCAAGCCCTCCAAGACCGTCGACGTCATCATGATCGCGCCGAAGGGTCCCGGGCATCTCGTGCGCCGCACGTACACCGAGGGTGGGGGCGTGCCGTGCCTCATCGCCGTCGAGCAGGATGCCACGGGCAACGCCAAGGCTCTCGCCCTGTCCTACGCAGATGCCATCGGTGGCACTCGCGCCGGCGTCATCGAGACCACCTTCACCGAGGAGACCGAGACCGATCTCTTCGGCGAGCAGGTCGTGTTGTGCGGTGGGCTCACGTCGCTGATCAAGGCCGGTTTTGAGACCCTCACCGAGGCGGGGTACCAGCCCGAGATGGCGTACTTCGAGTGCCTGCACGAAGTGAAGCTCATCGTCGACCTCATGTACGAAGAGGGGATCGCCGGCATGCGCTACTCCATCTCCGACACGGCCGAGTACGGCGATGTCACCCGCGGCCCGCGCATCATCACGCCGACCACGAAGAAGATGATGCAGAAGATCCTCAAGGAGATCCAGACCGGCAAGTTCGCCAAGGAATGGGTCGCCGAGAGCGAGGCGGGCCGGGCGAACTTCAACGCACTGCGCCAGGAGGGTCGCGAGCACCCCATCGAGAAGGTCGGTTCCGAACTGCGGGCCATGATGCCGTGGATCTCGGCCGGCAAGCAGAAAGTCGCCGAGGTCTCGGGCGGCTGACGCGATGGGGCCAGGGCCGAACGTCGTGCAATTCGCGACGCGGACGTCGGGTGCTCGGCGCTCGGCGCGGTGCTCGCCTGCCCCGACGTGTCACTCGTCGGGTGCTCGGCGCTCGGCGCGGTGCTCGCCTGCCCCGACGTGTCACTCGTCGGGTGCTCTGTAGCGGCGCCGGCCGTGGAGATCGTCGTGGGCACCGATGCACCGGATGCGGCGGCTGGCGCCGCGGCCTGGCTGGCCCGCCGGATCCGTTCAGCAGTGCGGCTGCGGGGGAGTGTGCACGTGGCGTTCAGCGGCGGAACGACCCCGGGGCTGATGGTCGCGGCGCTGGCGGCCATGGACCTGCCGTGGGGCACTGTGCACGCATGGCAGGTCGACGAGCGGGTCGCCCCCGACGGCGACCCCGATCGCAACTCGGGCTTGGTGGGCGATTTGCCCGTACCCCGTGGGAATGTGCACCTGATGGCGGTCGGCGCTTCGAACCTCGGCGCGGCGGCTGCCCGGTATGCCGCGGAGTTGCCTCCGGTGCTGGACATCGTCCACCTCGGCCTCGGCGACGACGGGCACACGGCGTCGTGGCCACCCGGGGATCCCGTGGTCGACGACCGGGCGCGGGTCGGGCTGAGCGGCGAATATCGCGGCCGGGTACGGATGACGCTCACCCCCGCCGCCGTCAACGCGGCCCGAGCCCGTCTGGTGCTGGCGACCGGCCCGGGCAAGGCCGGGGTCGTCGAGCGCTGGCTGCTCGGCGACCCGGCGCTCCCCATCCAGCGGGTCCGCCGCACGGGCACGACCGTGGTGCTCGACGCGGCGGCCGCTGGTCGTGTCGTGACGCCGGTCCCGGTTCGGTGATCGCCCCGGCCCCGGCTCCGGTCCCGGCCCCGGTTCGGGCCGTTCTGGGCGACAATCCACAGGCTGAGCCTTGTGGATTGCGCGCCAGAACCTGCCCGTCGGCGCCAGCGCTAACGTGCCCGGCGTGACCGCGCTCGATTCCCCGGCATGGTCCGGCCTGACCCGCGTCCGGCCGCCCCCGCCGTTGCGTGACCTGTTCGCCACCGATCCAGGACGGGCCGAGCGCTACACGTTTACGTGTGTGGACCTCATCGTCGACTGCTCCAAGCACTGGCTGACGGACGAGATCCTGCACAGCCTCCTCGGCGTGGCCGAGGCCAGCCCCCTCCTCCGGCGCCGGGAGGCCATGTTCCGCGGCGATCGGATCAACGTCACCGAGGACCGCTCCGTGTTGCACACCGCGCTTCGGGCTCCGATCGGTGCAGCCATCGAGGTCGACGGACACGACGTGGTCCCCGACATCCACGAGGTGCTCAGCCGCATGGCCGGGTTCGCCCAGGCCGTGCGGACCGGCCGCCATCGGGGGTACACCGGCCAGTTCATTCGCACCGTCGTCAACATCGGCATCGGCGGCAGCGACCTCGGTCCGGCCATGGCCTTCGAGGCGATGCGGTCGTACGTCGACGGGCCGGCGTGCCGGTTCGTGTCCAACGTCGACGGAGCTGACATCGTCACCAAGACCGCCGATCTCGACCCTGCCACCACGCTGTTCGTCGTGGCGTCGAAGACGTTCACCACGATCGAGACCCTCACCAACGCCCGAACCGCTCGGCGGTGGCTGGTCGACGGGCTCGGAGGCGATGCTGCGGCCGTCGCGTCGCACTTCGTCGCGGTGTCGACCAACCCGGAGGAGGTGGCGGACTTCGGCATCGACACGGCCAACATGTTCGGGTTCTGGGACTGGGTCGGCGGGCGCTACTCGGTCGATTCCGCCATCGGGCTGTCGCTGATGCTGTCCATCGGTCCCGAACGGTTCGGTGAGTTCCTCGCCGGCTTCCACGCGGTTGACGAACACTTCCGCACCGCGCCCCTCGCCAAGAACGTGCCGGTGCTGCTAGGCCTGCTGGGCATCTGGTACGCCAACGTCCACGGGGCCCAGACGAAGGCGGTCCTTCCGTACGCCCAGGAACTGAATCGCTTCCCGGCCTACCTCCAACAGTTGGACATGGAGAGCAACGGCAAGTCCGTCACCCTGGCCGGCCAGCCCGTCACGGGCACCACGGGCCCGATCGTGTGGGGTGAGCCGGGCACCAACGGGCAGCACGCGTTCTACCAACTGCTCCATCAGGGCACCCGGCTGGTGCCCTGCGACTTCATCGGCTTCGCCCGGCCCAACCTCGGCCCACCCGAGCATCACGACCTGTTGATGGCCAACCTGTTCGCCCAGGCCGAGGCCCTGGCCTTCGGCAAGACCCGTGACGAGGCGGTGGCCGAAGGAATCCCGGCGCATCAACTGGCCCACCGGGTGTTCGACGGCAACCGACCGAGCACGGTGATCCTGGCCGATCGGCTCACGCCGAGGATCCTCGGTGAGCTCATCGCCCTCTACGAGCACATCGTGTTCACCCAGGGAGCCATTTGGGAGATCAACTCGTTCGACCAGTGGGGCGTGGAACTCGGCAAGGCGCTGGCCAACCGCATCACGCCGGAACTGGTCTCACCGACCAACCCGGCGCTCGGGCACGATTCGTCGACAAACGCCTTGATCGCCTGGTACCGCTCTCGCCGGCCCTCGGGATGAGGCCGCAGGGGCGCGAGCCGACGGGTGTTCAGTGCAGGATGTGGGCGCGCCATTCGTCGGGGTCGGGGACCTTGAAGCCAATGGTGTGGCGCTGACCCCCGTCGGTCCACCGCAGCACGAGCGCCGGCTTGTCTCCCTTTCGGTAGTCGCCAGGGTTCGGGAACTGCTCCAGGGTCACTCCGAGCTTGCGGCGGGGGATGGAGATCTGACGCCTCGGAGTGGCGATCACGAAGCGGACCTCCGAGGCGAAGAGCGCCAGGGTGCCCGTCCCGAGCATCGCCCGATCCAGCCCCTCCGTGCCGAGGCAATTGGCGAGCGATGAGTGATCCGCCCCCTCCACGAAGGGGTCCTTGTTCGAGCGGCGGACGAGGAGGAACGACAACATCGTCACGGCGCCGAACCCGAGGCCGACGACGACGACGATCCCGATGACGACGAACAACCAGCCGGGCACGGTCCGAGTCTGGCACGTCGGGCAGAATGCCCCCATGGGATCGAGCGCCGACCGAGTTCACGACTACGACCCGTTTTCGCCGGAGGTGATGCGCGACCCCGGCACGGCACACAGCCGCCTCGTCAAGGAGTGCCCTGTCCATCACTACGAGGGCAACGGGTTCGACTTCTATTCGTTGGCCCGCCATGCCGATGTGTTGGAGGCGCTGCGCGACATCAAGACCTGGAGCAGCCACTGGGGCCAGAGCCCGCACCGCACTCCACCCCACGGGATGCTGAGCGATCCGCCCCAGCACACGATGTTCCGGCGCATGGTCCTCCAGGCGTTCACCCCTCGCGTCGTCGAGCGGATGGAGCCGTGGGTGGTGACGCTGACCGATGAGCTCATCGACGCCATGGAAGCGACCGGCACGAGGAGGGCCGAACTCCACGACGACCTCGGGAGCCCGCTGCCGGTCATCACCATTTCGCGCATCCTCGGGGTGCCCGAGGACATGAAGGCACAGTTCAAACACTGGAGCGACATCCAGGTCGCCGGCATGGGTCAGATGGATCGCACGATCTACGACCGAAACCGGCGAGAGCTCGAGGAGTACTTCATCGTGGAGTTGAACACCCGTCGCGATCTTCGGGCCGCCGGCGAGGACCTTCCCGACGATCTCGTGAGCGCGCTCATCGTGGCGGCGGAGGACGCGCCCCGCCCCATCGAGGATTTCGACATGCTCAGCGTCCTGCTGCAGTTGTTGGTCGGAGGCAACGAGACGACGACCTCGCTCATCACGAACTGCGTCTGGCGCCTGTTGCAACGTCGCGAGTTGTGGGAGCAGGTGTGCGAAGACCCTTCGCTCGTCGATGTGGCGATCGAGGAGAGTCTGCGGTTCGACGCCCCCGTGCTCGGCCTGTTCCGCACGAACACGTGCCCGGTAACCGTGAGCGGGGTCGAGATCCCCGAGGACTCCAAGGTGATGATGCTGTACTCGGCGGCGGACCGCGACGCCGAGGTGTTCGACGATCCCGACACGTTCCGGTTGGATCGCGACGTCGAGCATTTGCGGCGACGCCATCTCGCCTTCGGCACCGGCCTCCACTTCTGCCTCGGCGCCCCGCTGGCCCGGCTGGAGTCACGGACTGCGCTGGCGGCGTTGGTGCGCCGTCTTCCCACGCTCGAACTCGCCGGTCCCACGCAGAGGATCGAGCCGTTCCTGCTCTACGGTCAGCACCGCCTCCCTGTCACGTGGTGAGGTTCCTCGGGGAGCGAGGGGTGGGGGGTCAGCAGCAGGTGGAGGGGCCGCAGCACCCGGCGTCGGCATCGGCATCGACCGTCGCGACATGACCGACGGTGACCACCTCCGGTGGGGCGTCGGCGAGCACCACGTAGACCTCCCACTGCAGGGCGTCGGGTCCGTCGATCCACACCTTGTCCTGGACGGCGTAGCAGCAAGTGCCGGACTCGGCGGTGCAGGTCATGCCCTCGTTCTCGAGTCGGCTCTGCGTCTCGGCGACTTCGTCGACGCTGAACACCTCGACGCCGACGTGGTTCATGGTTCCCGCAGCCGCGGGGTTCTCGATGAGCACCAGTTTGAGTGGCGGGTTGTCGATGGCGAAGTTGGCGTAGCCGGGGCGGGTCTTGGCCGGCCCGGTCTTGAACAACTTCGAGTAGAAGTCGACGGCGGCGTCGACGTCGGACACGTTGAGGGCGAGTTGGACTCTGGACATCGGTGACTCCTTCGGAGCAGGTTGGCCTGTTACATTCATCACTATCGATGAGCGTAGCGAATAGATCGACGACTATCAATATGTTGTCCCGGAGCGACGCCGCCGCCGATCCGTCGGCCTGCTGCGCACCGATCGCCAGCGCGCCCCTCGCCGAGGGCGACGCCGTGGAACTGGCCGCA
>Ga0163144_10029756_pt1 | contig 10469 bp, 11 predicted proteins | sample OliLak19BULKMAT1_FD_123175 | JGI IMG/M metagenome (GOLD analysis project Ga0163144, IMG submission 123175) | Freshwater microbial mat bacterial communities from Lake Vanda, McMurdo Dry Valleys, Antarctica - Oligotrophic Lake LV.19.BULKMAT1 | ecosystem: Environmental > Aquatic > Freshwater >...
TAGCTCATCTGCCTAGCCTCGCACCGCGAGGCGTCGAACAACAAGGCGACGCGCGGCCTACGAGTAAGTCATACCAGCAACCCGCGTGGGGCTCTAGCTCATCTGGTAGAGCGCTTCCATGGCATGGAAGAGGTGAGGGGTTCGAGTCCCCTGAGCTCCACCAACCTTCGTAGTCGCTCTGAAGGCAAATTATCTGCTCCATAAATACCCTGTCGTTCTGCGACGGCTGGCACGATAGATCCTATTTCCCCATCACCGTATGTTCAGCTCTCTCGTGCATCACATTGAACCTTTGGTAGAAAACTACGGTGCCATTGGCATTTTCCTTGCGAGTATCGTAGAGGAAGTCATCGCACCAATTCCATCGACACTTGTCGTCTTCAGCTCCAGCATTCTTTTGACGCAAGGGTACGAAGGATGGGATGCAATCATGGCCATCATCTTCAAGATCATGCTGCCGGCATCCGCAGGTATCACGATCGGTTCACTCTTCCCCTACTTTCTCGCACGCATTGGCGAGAAGGTAGCAGTTGAAAAATTTGGCAAATATTTGGGGCTCAAGTGGTCAACCATTGAAGCTATGCAAAAGCGAGTGGAGAAAGCGTCCTCCGCTGAAATCGCCATCTTTGTGACACGCGCCATTCCGGGGCTTCCGTCACTCGCAGTCTCCATCTTTGCGGGGCTCGCACGCATTCCGGTCGGCAAATACATCATCTGGAGTTTCCTCGGTTGTCTGCCAAGAAACTTCCTCCTAGGACTCGCCGGTTGGTGGGGCGGCAGACAGTACGGTGCTGCTATGGAACTCCTGAGCAGCCTTGAAAGTGGCGTCCTCATCATCATCTTTGCCGTTATCATCTCGGTTGGTGTGGGCTGGGTGCTCTTTGAACACAAGAAGCGCAAACACAGGAAAAAGATTTCTGCCGAGAATGCAGCTGATATGAGGCCGTAGTATAAACATGGTGCGCCCGGCCCGCCTTCGCCCTTCGGGACTACGACGGTCAGGCAGGATTCGAACCTACGACCCGGAGCTCACAAGCTCATGCTTTATCCATCCCGCGGCCGCGGGATAGAGTGCATCGTGAAAAGAAGGCAGTTCTTGTGTGTTGGTTAGATGAAAAATATTGGTGCGCCCGGCAGGATTCGAACCTACGACCCCCAGCTCCGCAAGCTGATGCTCTATCCAGCTGAGCTACGGGCGCACAGCAAGCCACGAGAGGCTACAGGCTTTTAGTGCTGCAATCAACGGATGAAACAGCTCAGAGAAGCACTTGCGTCATTCTTGAGCTACAGGCCACTATCTTCCATACATCATGATTTTCTGGTATAATAATAGTATATACCCACATACACTCAATGACTGACCTGGTTGAACAGATTAACGAAGCGCGAAAAGTTGTGGAAGAACTTGGCGGTAAGCCAACGAAAGGTCTTGATGACCTCAAGGGTGAACTCGATCGTATGATTGAAGCGTCGAGGCAACCTGGCTATTCACTAAACAATATGCGAGTGCTCCAGCAAAAGAGAGCTCTCGTGGTAGATGTGATGAAGACCGCAGCTTATATCGTTATAAAAAACGCGCTTGATGAAACAACGGCTGAAACCATGCCTCCTTCTTCAGAGGCCTCAGCACAAAGTGCGTTCGCCCCAGCAGCTGATGCTGCAAAGCCACCACTTCATACAGATGCGCCAGCCGAAACACCATGGCAGAAGTTTCTCAGCGGCACGAGTTCGGTCGCATCTCAAGGATTTGAAGGTTTCAAAGGATTTGTAAACTCAGCTGGCACACATATCAGCGAATTCTTTGCCTACCTCGGTACATCTATCACGACACTGTGGAACAGCTGGTTCGGAAAAAAGGATACAAGTGCTGCAACGCCAGATACTGAGACTCAAGCACAGTCAACACCGGTCGCAGATCCTGAGGCACAGAGAAAGTACGAACAGGACCCGCCAGCGTCAACGAAACAGAATGACGAAGCTAAAACTGCGGTGCTGCCAAATACAGCCACAACGACAAAAACACCAACACTAGATCGGCCGGCAGAACCCGACCCACTGACGGCAGATACGAATCCAGCTGAATCAGGCAGTGCTGAGGCAGCGCCGGTTACAGCCATAAACCTCATGGACAAACAGACTCATGAGATCGGAGACCATCAGTTTTCATGGCAGGGTGAAGCAAGCAACCTGTTCTCCGTTAATGGCAAGAAATTTGGCGTTAGCACTGTCACGCATCTTGTAGTTACACGCGCATTGACTTCGATTAAAAAACAGGGCGAGTTACTCATCATCGAAACGAGTGCTGGCAATCTTGAGCTTAACAAGAACCAAGTTGATGCAATGATGAATCATATACAAAGCGGCACACCGACGACTAAGAGCAAACTATTTGGCGGAAGTTACAAGAGCCTTTCGGTCACTATTGACTACACAAAAGTTGCAGATGGCACTCGTACGCCTGGCTCAAGACAAATCGAGCTTTTGCCCGAATAAGAACGAATCTGCCGGACAAAATGATCGACGATGCATAAGGAGTAGGCCATGCAGTGCGATAGCTTCATAGTGTTCAGGCGTTCCGTAGCCTTTGTGCTGTGCAAAGCCATATTGAGGGAACTTAGAATCTATGCTGACCATGTACCTGTCTCGCGTGACCTTTGCGATGATGGAAGCCGCACCAATACATTTCTCAGACGCATCTCCACGGATGATGGAGCTATGAGGATGATCAAACCAAAATGCATCACGCCCATCGATGAGCAAATAGAGATTCGACTGTACAGCCGCCACTTCAGCAACAGCTTTCTGCATCGCGATCTCGGTTGCGGCCAGAATGCCGATACGATCAACGTCGGATGCATCGACTGATCCGGTACCAAAGATGCACTCGTCTGTAAGCCATGCGTACGATTCATCGCGTTCATGAGAGGCCAGTTTTTTACTATCGCCAATTTTCACCGGATATTTTTTGCGAGGTACTAGTATGCAGGCAGCGGCCACAACGGGGCCTGCAAGTGCGCCGCGTCCGGCTTCGTCGATACCGACGATATGCGTGGCGGCGACCGAAGCGATTGGTGTCATGCGAACTGCTGAAGTTCTTTTTTCTCACGCTGCAGCTCATGCTCGTGCGTCACCCACAGGAATAATGTCAAAACCCAAAAGACTCCTTCGCACGAAAATGCGTTGAGCCAAATCATCGTGACCATGATCATGAAGAGAAGCCAAGCAATGCCGAACTGGAGGCGATATCGGGTGAACAAGCCAAGGACGAGCGCAAGCTTAATCCACCATGCAGAAGCCCAGAGAACTGGCCCATATGTCCCTGAGGTTAACCAAAGAGTAAAAAATTTGAGCCCAGGCCATGCACTCATGACGTACTCGGAGAAGTGCCTTCGTTGCCAGAAATACGCAGATGGCCAGTGATCACCAAACATTGTGAATCGCCCATACAAATGCGTGAGGCCGAGTAGTACGACCAGCATCGTCACGAGTGTCCACATCTTGCCCCGCGCATATGGACCCAATATGAAGTAGAGACCCATGAGCATCGCCTGGCCGTTGAAGACGCGAAGTTCCAGCTGGTTATTCGTTGCCAAAAAGATATTGAGCTGCACGAAAAATATAAGGATTCCCGCACATCTCACATAACGGTTTCCCATCAGCAAGATGCCAGCAGTGCCCTGCAAAAGAATGACAAGGACTGCAAAAAACGTGGCATGTGGAATGAGAATATTGTCTGCAAATGCATAAAAAAACTGTGGCATGACATGGTTATCTTTCCATCCTTGCAAAATCCATCCGAGCTCAGACTGGCTTCGTCCAAACAGTCCTTCGGTTGCTTTAAGGTATGCAGCAGCAAGAAAAAAGAACCCGATAAAAAACTGCGGCATGTACCGCGTCACTGCCTGTGGCGTGATTTTTTTACTCAGCATAGTAAAACCAGTAATCAAGTGATGGCAGCGGCTGACCGCAAATATCAGTTTTACCTGTATAGCGCACGCGTTGGAATTCCGGCTCAGCCCACGCGACGATCCATCCATCCTCTGTCTCTCTGCCACAGTGCTCTTTTGCCTGCGCCAAACATGACTGACGATTGTGGCTCGGCGCGCTGTAGACGCGTTCTTTTTGAGAGGCAGGAACAACAATTTTTATGAGAGCATCAGGAAATTCATAGGGATTTTTATCGTACTGCACCACAGTGCACCAACGGTCATCGTACATCGCTCCCCATTGCACAAAGTTTTGAAAACCGAAGAACGTCGGCACTGCAAAAAAAGCCGCAATCACGATCGATATGAACGCGGAGAACAGGAACCAGCCGTCACGAAACCACAAGCGAAGCTTCACGGTACGTCATCATATCATGCTTACTCGATATTGATCGTGCCCGTAAACTCTGGAAACAGATGATCGTGATAGTGCCAGATGCCAGCCTTCGTGAATGTGAAGCACCAGGTCTCACCGGTACGAACAACTGTCTTCGGATCAAATTCAGAATAAATTTCGTGTGTGGGATGAATATTGGATGCTGGCCAGCGTGCCTCTGGGTCTTCATTGATGAAACAGACTTTTGCATCTTTCGTCAGCGACAGTTTGGTAGGTTCAAATCCAGCGGGTGTCATGCGTACACTGACAGAATCAGATGCACCTGAAGAATCAGGGGTGGCAACCGGTGCACTGCATCCCGAGAGAAAGAGAACTGCGACGGCAATGAGCGGAGTAATGATGCGCATATTTATGTGGGGGAATTGAGACATTCATCATGTATGTCTGATGGAACGCGGGCGCAGAAAGCGTTGAGCTGCTCGGTATTCATAACAGCTCTCGCATGTTCACCAAGACCTTTGTAACACTCTATCTGACCGTCTTCGGCAGGAACCATGCTACAGAAATGTAGCCCTCCCTCCGCACCGCTAGGGTCCCACAGATAGTCCTTCGCAACAGACACGATGCACTGCACTCTATTGTCATGCATAGGAATGAGCTGGCAATACTGAACCGCTTGTTCCGGCCTACCTCTTGCAGCACCACCAACGGTACGCCCCATGCTGGCAAAGCATGTGTGGTGATACTCTGCAGGTGCATTGGTACACCCATCCACAACTCCCTGAAAGCCAGTCTTAGACAAGAAAAGCATGCGGTCAGTTTGCAAGAAATAGCAGTCTGCTTTGTATTCTTCCTTCACGATACTACACGGATACTGCGGATCATCAGACAAAAATTTTGTGAAGTGTCCGAGTGCGCGAGCTTCGGGGGAATCAGTGAGTGATCCAACAATGTTTTCCATGTACGCACCGGTACGACACGATGCTTTGCCTTGGTTATCACCGATGAGCTCACAGTAATCCAGCGTTGCAGGAAGATCATATGACGACCATGCCATCAGACCGTGTCCGAGCCCGTGCTTGCACTGGTGCATGAAAAATGAATTCAAGTTATCGGGGCAAATGAATGCTAGTTTCTCAGAAAGTTGATCGGTACCGTTATGCTTAAAGTAGGCCTCGATTGCTCCGTGATAGAAGCCTGAGTGACATTCCGGTAAATTCAGCTTTAAGACTTCCTCGCCAAATGCTTCAAAACTTACACGTCCAAATTGGTGAGCGCGATTATGACAATCAATACCTGCACGCTTGGCTGAGTCAATGATTACACGCATCGCAGGGGCAGGGCCGTACGTTTCTACGTATGTCTTCAGTAGAGCGTCATCCGTCAAAATGGCATCATTATTTGGTGCCACTGTTTCATTGAATTGATTCAGAAGTCCCGAGCGATCCTGATGCTTGAGATATGCAACATAGCTAACGACGAGCGCGGCCGTGATGAGGGGGATGATGAGGAACGAAACGATGGTGTTGAGAGAGGGGTTTTTCATAGTTACATCTTTGCACCGGCAATACAGAAAGCACGATACTCCTCATGCACAGCATTGCAGAGTGTTTCTGGGGTTGTGCCTGCAGGCATTTCATCTTTCACTGATCGACCAATGCGCTGAAAACACAGGCTGCGGAATTCATCCTTCACTGCTAGACAAAAATCAGTCATGCGTGTCGTGTCACCACGATCAAACTGTGCAAGATTTTCAACGCCAGATGCTATGCAATCACCTTCGTAGCCCTGAGGAAAGTGTGCGCAAATAGATGCGCCATTTTTAGCAGTCTTCCCCTCCTCATAATCAGGAGTGAGTACTGGTTGCCAACCCACATTTGTCGCGGTCAGCCCTACGCTCGCAAGGCATGGATGAATATTGGCAGCATCAGCCTTGAGACACGGCTCCGTAGCACGTTCGACGGCACCCTTTCCTGTCCCTGCTGCAGCGGCAAGGTATCCACCCATATTGATGTAACACTGATATCGGAACCGAGGTTCGAGTCGGTTGCATGGTGCAATACGATCCGTCTCTGAAAATACTCCTTCACGTCGTGCCGTACCGTTCATATATCCTACGACGTTTTCCATGAAGACTCCCTGCTGACAGCCAGCTTTTTGAGTGTCACTCGAAAACTGATCACATACTGCGAGAGATGCATCCAAATCATAGGCCTTCGCCATCATCACGCCGTGACCCACGCCGTGGTAACAATAAAACATAAACTTCACTGGTTTACCATTCATGCGCTTTTCATCGCACACAATTTCAGCTGCCTTCACGGCATCCGGTTCTACTACAAGAGCCTGCTCAAAAAAACCATGCTGACAACCGTAGTTAAAATCCACCGGACAGAGAGAAAATCCATCCGGATTCAGGCCTACTTTCTTTGCGGTGAGTCGTCCAATCCGATGGACAAAATCATGGTAGTCCCCGCGTCCAAACATCGTTTTCTCAGCCAGCAACATATTCAGCGCACCGATTGATTCCGCAGGACCGTAGGCCTCAACGATCGCAAGAATTGCGGTATCGAGACATGCCTGCCGATCATCTCCATCGGGACACTCTGCCTTCACGCTTGATGCAAGTGATGAATGAAGATCAATTGGCCGTAATGACGACGATCTATACGCTGTGCCGTCTTCATTGAAACGAGGAATAACTCCTTTTTTTGGTTCAGGCAACACATGTTGCAACATCATCATCGTCACAACCGTGACAGCTGTGACCGAAACTGTAACGATGCCGACAAGAGTGTTTTGGGAGACCTTCATACATGATCGATGATGACACCAAACAGCGGTGCGTCCGAACGTAAACGCAAGTATACTGGTCTCTGTTCCCCTCCTCCACTATGAAACTCTTCCTTGATACCGCTAATACAGCACAGGTAGCCGAAATAGCGCAATGGGGAGTGTTGGACGGTGTCACGACGAATCCTTCGCTCGTGGCAAAAGAAGGAAAAGACTTCAAAGCGACGATCCTCGAGATGTGTAAATATGTTCCGTGCGTAAGCGCACAGGTGACAGCGACTGACGCCGAAGGCATGAAAAAGCAGGGCGACGAGTATGCATCATGGCACAAAAACGTCGTCGTGAAAGTACCGATGACGACCGAAGGGCTGAAGGCTCTCAAGTATTTCAAGTCGAAGAACATCAAGACGAACACGACGCTCATCTTCTCCGTCGCGCAGGCGATGCTCGCGGCAAAAGCAGGTGCGACCATCATCAGCCCGTTCATCGGACGACTGGATGACATGGGTGAGGACGGCATGACGCTCATCGCCGAAATTATGGAAGTGTGGAACAAATACGACTTTGAGACAGAGGTGCTCGTGGCTTCCACACGTCATCCACGTCATATTGTGGATGCGGCCATGCTCGGCGCTCACATCTCCACTATTCCGTACGATCTCTTCAAAAAACTTCCGCAGCACGGCCTCACGGATACTGGCATCAAGAAATTTCAGGAGGACTGGGCAAAAGTCTCCAAGTAAATCATGCACACTTCTATCGGACTCATCGGCCTCGGCGTCATGGGAGCAAACCTCGCGCGCAATGCTGCACGCAATGGCGCAAAGGTTGCTGTCTACAACCGCACGACGGAAAAAACAGACGCGTTCATCAAGACGCATGGAACCGAAGGCTCTTTTGTCGAATGTCACACGTTGCAAGGATTGGTTTCAGCCCTCCCTGCTCCCCGCTCCATCATCTTGATGGTGAACGCTGGAGCCGCAGTCGATGCGGTGCTGCAAAAAATCACTCCACTTTTGTCACAGGGAGACAGTATTATTGATGCAGGAAACAGTCACTTTGCAGATACGCAGCGACGCATGATCGAACTGCAAAATAAGGGAATGCACTTCCTCGGTATGGGAGTCTCTGGTGGCGAAGAGGGCGCACTCCTTGGCCCTAGCATGATGCCAGGTGGAAGCCGTGAATCATTTGCAGAGCTTGAACCGCTCCTTCGGAAAATGGCAGCAAAGGACGGAGGAGGCAATAAGTGCGTTGCCTACATCGGTGGAGGTGGAGCCGGCCACTTTGTGAAGATGGTCCATAACGGCATTGAGTATGGTGACATGCAGCTCATCGCCGAGACGTACCACCTGATGAAATCTGCTCTGAAGATGCCGAACTCCGAGATTGCAGAGACGTTTGAAAGCTGGAACCGAAGCCGCGAGCTCAAGTCTTTCCTTATTGAAATCACGGCGCAGATTTTTCTGAAAAAAGATGATCTTACGCATATTGATCTGATCGATGCCATCAAAGATGAGGCGAAGCAAAAAGGTACGGGCAAATGGACGACGCAATCAGCTCTTGATCTCGGTGTTGCTGTTTCCACAATGACTGCCGCAGTGGATGCACGACTCATGTCATCCCTGAAGCCACTACGTCTTCGCGCTGAAAAAGATATCGGAGCACTGGACATCAAGACCGTGCGTCTCACCACACACGCACTCAAAGATGCACTGTTCCTCAGTAAAATTTGTTCGTACGCGCAGGGTTACGCACTTATTGCGGAAGCCAGCCGCATACATTCGTGGAACATCGACCTTGCGGAGGTATGCCGTATTTGGAAAGGCGGCTGCATCATCCGCTCAACACTCCTCAAGACTTTTGAAGAAGCGTTCCGCAAAGATGCCTCCATTCCGAACCTGCTTCTATCACCGGAGATTGTAGACTTTTTCCGCGCTCGTCACAGTAAGTGGCGAAAGACAGTGGCAGCAGGCGCCCTGGGCGGCATTCCGCTTCCGGCTATGTCAGCCTCACTCGCCTACTTTGACTCACTACGTACTGGCAACCTTCCGCAAAACCTGACACAGGCGCAGCGAGACTTCTTTGGTGCACACACGTTTGAGAGAAATGATAAACCAGGCACGTTCCACGCTCATTGGACAAACTAGGCATCCTCGCTTTGGACTTCATCTGCCTTCAATTCTTCCTCGGCTTTTTGATCAGTCTGGCCTTGTTTCACCATCTGCTCTGCCGAGGGCTTGGCATCGGCCGTCATTTTGGCAGCAGCAATTTCCTGCTCTCTCGTTTTGGTGCCTGATTTACTAGCATTTTTGTCTTCTTTCGGCGCCTTCGACTTGTCGTCCTTCGGATTCATCTGACCTTTCAGAAGTGCCAGCTTCAGCTGCTTCAAATCCGCACCCTGTTTCACTTCATCTTTCATGCCTTTTTTCTCAAGCAGCCGCATGAGCGCCTTCCTTTTGGCATCATGAGGTGACTCTAGATACTCGGCCGATGAAGGGCTGGGTGAGTCTTCGTCTTCAAAATACATGGCAAAACGATACACTTTCATTCAGAGAGGCGACAGCATGAAGATGCGTAGGGAACGGGAAAATGATATAATGGCTTAATGGCACACATCCCTCATCACTAACACTTTCATCACGCGATGAGCGCACATGAGGTATCCTGAACACGTTGCGCCCGTAGCTCAGCTGGATAGAGTACTTGGCTTCGAACCAAGGGGTCGGGGGTTCGAATCCCTCCGGGCGCACCAATCGTCACAAGGCTCCTCATGGCAAGCCATGTGGGTTCAAACTTGTCCTGAGTTTTTCGAAGGGTCCTATCGGGCGCACCAACTTCTCTTCCTCACATATTCCCCAGAAGAACTGTCGTTCAGAACGAGGCCATGAGTGTATCGAATGGCCGGGCGCACCATTAATAGGCAACTTCTCTAAGAGAGAGATCTTATTCAACAAAATTTACGGATTCCACCACTTTCACAAGCGGTTCTACAGAACCTATCGCGGTAAAGACATAGTTATATTTTGACCCTGGGACTTCAATCGTAAAAATATTGAAGACACAGTCCACTTCTCTTTCTACGGTTTCCAAATTTCCGTGAGTTTGCACAGAATAATCGAGCGTACATTCGTCAGCATGTTTTTGCTGCTCTTGATCAGCTTCTATGATTATTGCTTCGACAGTACGCTTTTCATAGCGCTGCAATTGGTATAGACGCGTAAGTCCTCCCTCAACATATGCGAGCGGCCCGAAGCGAAGCTCACCGACTTCGTTAAGCACTTCTATCGGGGGAATCTTATACGTAGCATTCCCCCAGTTCGGATTATATGGAATATCAAGTGAAATACCCA
>Ga0163144_10029759_pt1 | contig 10469 bp, 8 predicted proteins | sample OliLak19BULKMAT1_FD_123175 | JGI IMG/M metagenome (GOLD analysis project Ga0163144, IMG submission 123175) | Freshwater microbial mat bacterial communities from Lake Vanda, McMurdo Dry Valleys, Antarctica - Oligotrophic Lake LV.19.BULKMAT1 | ecosystem: Environmental > Aquatic > Freshwater > Lake...
CCGGGGGGGATTGCTGTCTCGGGTGGCTCATTGCAAATCAATATCGCGGCGGGCGGCTCGCTCGCCCTCAGCGACATCACGGGCGGAACGACTGCGGCCGATCTTGGCCTGACGACCGCTCCGTTCACGCCGGTTTCGGCCCTTGGCGGCGATCTTCGCCCCAGACTCACTCTCGAAACGCCGCTTTCGGCGATCGCTTCGCTTCCTTCGCCGCTTGGCCAGATCCGCATTCGCCAGAGCAGCGGTCAGGGCAGCACCTTCCGGGATGTCGATCTCTCGTCGGCGACCACTATCGACGAGGTGCGCAACCTCATCGAGGCCTCCGGCCAGGGCGTTCGGGTTTCGATCAACGACGCCGGCACGGGCATTAACGTCTACAACGAGGTCTCGGGGCGAAGGCTCTCGATCGAAGAGGTTGCGGGCGGGGCCAACACGGCCTCGCAGCTTGGGATCCGCTCGCTGGACTTCTCAACCGCCACGGCCGACTTCAACGGCGGGCGGGGCGTCGGCATCATCGATGGCGTGACCGACCCGGTCACGGGCACGGTCTCGGCGGCCCTCAATACCGACTTCCGAGTTACCCTTGGCAACGGGCAGTTCTTCGATGTGGACCTGCGCCCGCAAGACATGGCGACGGTGCAGACCGTGATTGACCGCATCAACGCCGACGCGGCCGCCGCCGTCACGGCGGGATCGATCCCGGCCGGCTCGTTCAACGCGACCCTGGGCGACGGTCCCAACGGCTTTGTGTTTCAGGATTTGACGTCGCTGGGCACGATGAAGATCGACCGGCTCAACAACTCGGCCGCGGCGGAGGATTTGGGGCTCGTCGGCGGCACATACGACGCCACCAGCGCAACTTTCGTGGGCACCGACCGGGCGGGGGTGCGCATTAACAACCTGCTCAGCGATTTGATCGATCTGCGCGATGCGCTCAACGCGAGCGATCGCAATGGCATCTCGATTGCTGGTGAACGATTACAGCAGTCGGGCGACCGGTTGCTGGCGGCGCACGCTCTGGTTGGCACCTATGGCCAGCGGGTGAACGACGCGACCGATCGAGTAGAGGAACGCGAAGTGCTGGACCGTTCGATTCGGAGCAACCTGCAAGATTTGGACTACACCGAAGCCTCGGTGCGGTTCAACCAGTTGCAGAACCAGCTCACGGCCTCGCTGCAGAGCGCGGCGGCGATCTCCCAGCGATCGCTCCTTGATTTCCTCCGCTAAGTGGAGGAGCCCGGCCCGCGCCGCGAAAGCGTCGCACGGACCTTTGAATCCACCCTGTTCTTCATCGGCCAAGAACGGGGACGCGACAGTTTGTCGCTCGACGTGGAGCGTCGGGACGCGTGCTGGAATGGCCCTCTTTCGGAGCGCACCAAATGGAAGTGCGGACTACTCGTTTTGGCATTGTTTCGATCGACGAATCAAAGGTGATCGTGTTCCCCAAGGGTCTCCTGGGGTTCGCGAGCTGCACGCGCTTTTGCCTTCTGAAGCCCTCAGAAGACGCCGCGTTCCACTGGCTGCAGTCGCTCGAAGACCCGGCCCTCGCTTTTGTCGTGACCGATCCGCTCCTCTTTGTTCCCGAGTTTGCCGTCCCCATCCGCCCCGAGCAGATGGTTGAGCTCAAACTCACCCGCGTTGATGATGCCAAAGTCATGGTCATCGTCAACAAGGTTGACCAGACGCTCACGGGCAACCTGCAGGGGCCGCTGGTGATCAACACGGTTGGGTGCGTTGCCGAGCAGTTCGTGCTGGCCGAGAAGCGCTGGACCACCCGCCACCCGCTTGTGCAGCTTGAAGAAGCCGCGCCGGCCCGCGCCATGTCGGCCTGATGCCAGGCCCGGTCGTAACCGTCAGATACCCCGAGTTTTCAGTCTTCTACCCCCGCTTCCAACCATCAACTTCTCGCGCCGGTCATGGATGACCGGTCTGCAGCGCGGCCTCCAACATCGGCCGCGGCAGACGCGAAGGAAGGATCCGATCAATGCTGGTGCTCTCCCGTCAGCGTGACGAAACAATCATGATCGGCGACGATATCGAGATCACGGTCGTTGACATTCGTGGCGACAAGGTGCGTCTTGGCATCAACGCCCCGACCCGAATCAGCGTGCACCGCAAAGAGGTGTACGACTCGATCCGGGCCGAGAATGCCCGCGCCGCGACGATCAACTCGTCCGACCTCTCCGCCCTCAGGGCTCCCGCGATACCGGAACGTCGCGTGGCGTCTGGATCCAACGGCGTTCGAACCTCGACCGCCACGGCGTCGACGGCCACCTCCGGATCCGGCGCCGGCCGTTTGAACTCGGTGCCGCGAATCGTGACTATCCCCCTCGGGAGAGCGTCATGAGCAGCAACCGCCAGCCCGCCGTGCGAGCAAGGCGCAAAGTTTGCGCCAGCGACGACTGTGATGTCGGAGTGTCAACGGCGCTCGATGCATTTCCCGGAACTCCGGGTGCATCGGTGCAACGAATCTCAAACAACTCGACCTGAAATGTGCGGTCGGAGCGGGTGGAAACCCCTCCTCTGGCACGAAGGTTGCTGAGTTCTACTTAGATAGCGCGTCGGTCTGATCGGTGTTTGGCGCAATCACGGAGGATTGCCATGTCTCGAATCAATACGAACGTTTCAAGTCTCATTGCCCGTTTCAATCTTGACCGCTCTAACAGCGACCTCGACCTGCGTCTGCAGCGTCTGTCGACGGGGATCAAGATCAACCGCGGAGCCGACGACCCAGCGGGTCTCATCGTGTCTCAGCGGCTGGGATCGGAGATTAACGGCATCGAACAGGCCGTGAAGAACTCCGAACGGGCTTCATCGGTGATCGCGACGGCTGAAGGGGCGCTGGCCGAGGTCTCTGACCTGCTGAACTCGATCAAAGGACTCGTTGTCGAGGCGGCCAACACCGGTGCCATCTCCGACGAGGAACGCCAGGCCAATCAACTCCAGATCGACTCGGCCGTCGAGACCATTACCCGAATCTCCAACTCGACCTCGTTCGGCGGCCTCAAGCTGCTCAATGGGTCGCTTGACTACGTTCTGTCGGGCCTCCGCTCGTCGGCCGTGTCAAAGGCCCAGGTCTTCGGTGCGAACTTCAACGGTCGGTCGAGCATCGATGTCCAGGTTGAGACCATCGCATCGGCCCAAACCGGTCGCCTCTACCTTCGAGGTGACTATGTCGGCGGCTTCGGCAACGGCAACCTGCAGTCGTCGGTCTCGCTCGAGGTCGCCGGCCCGCGCGGCGTGCAGGTCTTGCAGTTCCTTTCGGGCCGCTCGCTCGCTGACGTGGTCGATGGCGTCAATCAGTTTACCCCAGCGACCGGTGTTTCGGCCGCCCTCGTCAACGGCAACGCCAACTCCGGCGTCGTCTTCAGTTCCACGGGGTTCGGATCATCGCAGTTTGTCTCGGTCGATCGAATCGGTGGCCCGGACGGCGGCGGTTTCTTCCAGACCTATGCCCTCAACAACAACGGCGCGGTCCCGGCCGCGCCCAACATCCCTGCCCTTATCCTGGCCGGCACCCTCGTCACGTCCAGCCGCGATTCCGGTCGCGACGTGCTCGCCGTGATCAATGGTGCTCTCGGCACCGGCAACGGACTGCGAATTTCGCTCCCCAACTCCCAGTCGCTCAGTGTTGAGCTCGATCTCAACCAGACCTTCGCCACCACCAACGGGTCGTCCACCACGTTCACCATTACCGGCGGCGGTGCCCTTTATCAGCTTGGTGGCGAGATCAACTCGTCGCAACAGATCAATATCGGTCTGCCCTCGGTCGCGGCGTCGCGACTCGGTGGCGTGCTTCTCAACGGTGCCGTTGAGTTCCTCTCCTCTATACGGTCGGGCGGGCGCAACGAACTCCGGACCCGTAACTTCCAGAACGCCACCGACATTCTCACCCAGGCCATCAGCGAAACCGTCGTCATCCGCGGCCGTCTGGGTGCCCTTGAGAAGAACACGCTCGACACCAACGTCCGGTCGTTGCAGACCGCCGTTGAGAATCTCACGGCCAGCCGGTCGCGCATCCGCGATGCCGACTTCGCGGCCGAGAGCTCGGCCCTGACCCGGGCCCAGATTCTCTCCAATGCGGGTACTTCGACGCTTGCTCTGTCCAACCAGAAGGCCCAGCAGGTTCTTCAACTGCTCCGGCAGTAAGGAAGTAGGCCCTAGAACCGAGCAAGAACTGCGCCTTTCACCCCTCCTGACCGGGGGTGAAGGGCGTTTATCAATTGGAATCAGGTGGTTCGCTCAGATTCACACACCCCGGCGCTTAACTCGTTCGTTTCCGTGTCCGATGCTCTATGCGTGCTCTGTCCCTTGCGGGCGGGGCATGCAAGTGCGGCAAGGATGCCGTGCTCGGCGACCGAAAGTAAGCGTCGCGTGTCGCGACGCCGGTTGCCCGGCCTGACCCCTCGATGAGTTGAGGCGGGGCCGCGTTCATCGAGGCATCTGCACGGAGGTATTCTGAATGAGCCGGATCAACACCAACGTTTCGTCGCAAATCGCACAACGCATTCTCAACGGGAACAACAAGGGCCTTGACACAACGCTCGAGCGTCTGTCAACCGGTCTGCGAATCAATCGCGGCAAGGACGACCCCGCAGGCCTCATCGCCAGCGAGAACCTTCGCAGCGAGAAGACCGCGCTGAACGCCGCCATCGGTAACGCCGAGCGCACCGATCAGATCGTCAACATCGCTGAAGGTGGTCTTCAGGAACTGAGCGGCCTCCTGACCGAGCTCCAGGGCCTGATCACCACCACGGCCAACAACGCCGGTCTTTCGAGCGAGGAGAAGGAGGCCAACCAACTCCAAGTGAACTCGATTCTTCAGACCATCGACCGCATCTCGGATGCCACCAGTTTCCAGGGAGTCAAACTGCTCAACGGCAACTTTGACTTTACCACCAGCAGCGTCGCCGCAGGCGTATCAGACTTCAGCGTCAATGCCGCCAAACTCAACAACGGCACCAGCATCGCTGTGAAGGCCCTTGTGACGGCTTCGGCCCAGCAGGGAGCGCTCTACCTCTCCACCGCCGGTGCCCTCAACTTGGGCGGTACCGGCGGCCTCTTCACGTTCGAGGTCGGCGGGGCGCAGGGCTCGCGTGAACTCTCGTTTTCCTCGGGTACCTCGCAGGCCGACATCATCAGCGCCATCAACACCTATACCGACGTGACCGGCGTCTCGGCGGCAGTCTCCTCGGGCGCCATCAAGCTCAAGTCGACCGATTTCGGCTCGGCGAGCTTCGTGAGTGTGAAGGTCGTTAACGCCAGCGGTATTACCGGTACGGGTGTCGGTGTCTATAACGCCCTCGCCACGGGCAACAACAGCGTCAATACCACCATCAACAGCACCTTCGCCAACGCGACCAACGGCATCCGCGATAACGGACAGGACCTGAGCGCCACGATCAACGGCATCCAGGCAACCGCCAGGGGCAAGACGGCCCGCATCAATACCGACTTCCTCGATGTTGAGGTCACCTTCGCCACCGCTTCAGCGCAGGCTCTTGCCAGCGTCAGTGCCTTCACCATCACCGGTGGCGGCGCGTCGTTCCAGCTCGCGTCACGCGTCGATATTGCTGGCAAGGCCGCCCTCGGCATCCAGAATGTCGCCGCCCGCAAGCTTGGCAACAGCAGCGTTGGCTTCCTCGATTCGCTCGCCTCGGGCAAGGCCAACAACGTCACGTCCTCGGGCACGGCCGGCCAGAAGATCGTTTCAGAAGCCATCCGCACGGTCTCTTCTCTCCGCGGCCGCCTCGGTGCGTTCCAGAAGAACGTCGTCGGTGCGACCATCCGCAACCTCGGCGTCTCGCTCGAGAACTCGGCCGCCGCCGAGTCGAGCATCCGCGACACCGACTTCGCCAGCGAGACCGCCTCGCTGACCCGCGGCCAGATCCTGGCCTCGGCCGCGACCAACGTGCTGTCGCTCTCCAACAGCCGCCCGCAGCAGGTTCTTCAGCTCCTCGGACGATAAGTCGTTGAGCCCGGGCTACGGCCCGGACAGGCAGTAACCATCACCGCCCCGACCAGATTGGTCGGGGCGGTTTTCTTTTTGAATGCCATTGGGGCGAGGCGCATGGCTGGTGGGCGGTTGGGCTGGCGAGCCAGGGGATGGGTCCCGTCGGAATCGTGGGGGGGGCATCGGCCAGCAGATTGAGCTCGAGGGATGGCGGTTGAACCGGGGCGCAGAGTTTGCCGGTTCGGACGGTCGCGGGGCCACCGGATCAAAAAATCAATTCCCGCCGGGGGGTCGGCCGATCTCGATACGACCGAATGCGAAACTCCGATCAAACACGTTCTGGCAACCTGGTGGTCACGTACCACTACGTGCGACCCACAAACTCTGACGGCGTCACCGGGGTCACGCCCGATGAGTTTGAAAGCCAGATCATGGCACTGAAGGCCCAGTTTGAGGTTGTCACGGCCGAAGAGTTCGTTGCGTGGCACGCGTCGAGGACGGATCTCGCGCTCATCACCTTTGACGATGCGGTGCGTGACCAATACGACTACGGCTTCCCCATTCTTGAAAAGCACGGCCTTCCAGCCGTGTTCTTCGTACCGATGCGGCCCTACGCGGGCGACGCCTTTCCGGGCGACCCCGCCGAGTGGGTCCGCTCCGCCGCCGCCGATGGCTGGTGCACGCAGCATCTTCTGCACGCCTTGGCGCAACACCTGGGGTGGAATGAACTTGAATCGCTGGTTGCGCCGCACGTCAAAGGTGTGGTCGTGGATGATGCAGCGATGAATCGGCTTTATCACTACGAGGTGGCGCGCAAACGGCGGTTGAAGTACCTCATGGCGTTTGCTCTTCCCCAGGCACGGGTCAGCGCGATTCTGCGGTCGATCAACAACGCCGGCCCCGGGCTGCGCGCCAGCGATTGGTTCATGACCGTGAACCAACTTCGTGAGCTCCAGGATGCGGGCCATTCTCTGGGCGGGCACGGCTTTGATCATGTGCCATTCACCACCCTCTCGTCCAAGGAACAGGCAACCGAGATGCACCGCGCTGCGCGGGTGATGAATGAACTCTTCGGAGCGATGCCGCGAGCCATCGCGTACCCGTATGGACGGGCCGACAAAACCACCGAGTCGCTGGCGCTCGGGTGCGGCTACTCGCACGCGTTCAGTACCGAGAACCGTGTCGATGCGAAAGACCTGACCGGGCTCCTGCACGCGCTTGTCTGAGGCTCGAGGAACGACCGGTCAACCCGTTCGTGCCCACGCACGAAGGAGTATGCAGTGGCGACGATTGAACCATGCCGCGACGAACAGCAACTGCGAGAGTACATCGACACGTATTGGCGCAAGGGGCACGTGCTGGCACGCGATGAACGAATGTTCGCGTTCCAGTACAAGACGCCGTGGGTTGATCGCTCGGTCTTTGCGGCGGGCGTGAGCGTGCTGTGTGCCTATGAGGGCGAGGTGCCCGGGCCGGGTCGCCGCCTGCTCGGTTTTCTGGGAGCCATCGTTGCGCCGTATCCGCGTCCGCAGTCGTATTGGCTCGCGCTCTGGCACGTGCTGCCGGAACTCAAGGGTGGGGGGCAGGGGGGCAAACTCTTGCAGATGATGCAGGAGATTGCCGTAGGCGCCGATGGTCGCGGAAGCGGCTGGATCGGCACCTTCGGCGCCGGTCCCGAGGCGCTTCCGGTCTATCTCAAGCGTGGCTACGCGTGCCGCGCCGTGCGCCGCTGGGTTTTCGGGGGTTGGGGGGGGGGGGGGGGGGCGGGCCCGCCCCCCGGCGGGCGGGCCGGGGGCGCTTTGGGTTTTTTCGGCGGGGGGGGTGGGGGGCGGGGGGTGGGGGCGGGGGGTTTTGGGGGGGGGGGGGGGGGGGGGTGGCGGCGAGCCCGAGCCCGGGCAGAGCGCGCCGGCTGACCGTGGGTCGTTCGCGCTTCATACCGCTGAATCACTTGCGAGTGACACATGGGACCAGCATCGTTATCGGCAGCACCCGATTTACCAGTACGACGTTCGATCCGGTGGTATCTTCCGCACCGAGAGCAATGAGTGGGGCATCGTGACGCACTGCTGTCGTTTGAACGACTCCGCGACGGCTCACTGGCGGCCTGATGTGATGGAGATCGCCCGGAAAGAGGGCGAAGAAGCGGCCCGGAGCGGAAAAAAATACCTGATGGACGCCTGGTCGTTCGACACGCCCGGTCCGGGCTGGGCGCTCGCCGGCGACGACCTGCCGAGCGTTTTCCACCCGCCCATGGCCCGCGGGAATCTCACTTACGCCGTTGGGCGGCCATTCGTGCCGACGAGCGTCCAAAAGGGCGATTGCGATCAGGATCGCCCCAACTAATGGACATCAAGCCCCGGCTCGTCGCCGTTGCGCCGGAGTAAAGGTTGTCAACGCCAACACTGTCGCCGCCCGCAAGCTTGGCAACAGCAGCGTCGGCTTCCCCGATTCGTTCACCTCGGCCGCGACCAACGTGCTGTCCCTCGCCAACAGCCGTCCGCAACAGGTCCTTCAACTCCTCCGGGGATAAGACCTGATCCGCTGACAGACACTGCGAATCTTTCGACCGCCCCGACCACCTTGGTCGGGGCGGTTTTGTTGGTGGAGCATTCACTTGGGCGGACCGGCCGGTGGAACCCCGGGCAACGCCGGGCTACCGCCAACTGGATCGCCCGGCTCGCCCGGCTTGAGCACGGGCGGAATCGGCGGCGGTCCCTTCACGCGTGCCGGCACCACCGGGGCCGGCCCGTGAAAGTCCCCAACTTCCTCACCCTTGAGAAAGTTCTCGATGGCCGCGTCAACGGCCGCGGGCTGGTCTTCATGCACGAAGTGCCGCGAGTTGTCAAAGAACACAACCTTCGCGGTCGTGGCTTTGGCAAACAAGTCGGTTAGTTGGTTCTTGCTGGCGGGGGCCTTCTCCGCGGGCAGGCCGGGTGCCAAGGCCGCGATAACCAGCGTCTTGACCTTGAGTTTGGGAAGGTCGTGGCGAATATCAACGACCAGCAGTTCCTCCAGATATCCCAGCGTGCTCACGCGCGGGTGGAGCATAAGCATCTCGCCCACAACACTCGCCCGCGACGGGTGTGCGATCCATGTCGAAGCGTTCCGCAACTGCATGGCATCCCACTGATCATCCGTGAGATTTTCGAGCGATTGCCGCACCGCCCCCGCCCGCGCCACGCGCTCGACCTGGGTTTCGCCCTCTTTGCCCGGAAATGCAGGCACGCCATCGAGCACCACCACGGCCCGCAGTTCATCGCTGTGCGCAAGCCCGATTTTCAACGCGATGTGTCCTCCAAGCGAATGCCCCACAATGACCGGCTTCTCAACCTTGTTTTCAACGATGTACGCCCACACCGCCTTGGCGGCGTTGTCAATCCATTCTCCCGGCACTTTTCGCGAAGGCGGTGGCAGCGAACCGCCGAACCCCGGCAAGTTGACCACATAGTGCGTGTACCGCTCCTTGTTGCGTTCCACAAAGGTGTCAAAGCACGACCAATCACACCCCGCTGCGGGAATCATCACCATCGCGATTGGCCCCGTGCCGCGCTTTTCAACATGGGGCAGCGGCACAATGCCGTCATCTCGCGTCGCGGCAAATGTGGGGGCGGGCGTCGCGGGTGCCTCGGCGGCTGGAGGTGTCACTGCGGCAGGGGGCGACTCAACGATTGAACTGAAGGCGGTGGCCGTGCTGAGCGGGGTGGGTTGCGGCGGGGGCACTATCTGTGCAGCGACAGGCAGGGTGAGCAAACCGATCAGAATAAGGGAACCAGGTGAAGTAGGCGTCATAGCCAAATCATAAACCGGCATATCGCGTCGCCGCCGTTGCGCCGCCGTGACATGCCTTTCTGAACCGTTGGTTCCCGCATAATCCTTCACAATCGCTGCATCAAAACGCGGCGAACTCGACTGGCCGGTTACCTCGTGGTGACGGGCCAGAGTGCGGGTTGGCCCTATACCTGATGCAGAAGATCCGCGACTTCACATCTTGGCGATGCCCGCGGGAGTGTGTCCGTAGCCGCAATGATGGACAAGGAGCCCGCCACGCCCGATTCGAGCCACTTTTCCGCCTTTGGAAATCCATTCGTGTTTGTGCCAGCCGATTGCTGGACCGATACTCTGAGGAACTATGCCGATCGCCAGCGTGCTTGTTGTTGAAGATGATGCCGCCATTCGCCGCGGCGTGTGTGATGCGCTCAAACTCAGCGGCTACTCCGTGATCGAAGCCGCCGACGGCGTCGCAGGCTTGGATCGCGCCATCGGCGCCGAGGTGGACATCGTGCTCCTCGACATCATGATGCCCAAGATGGATGGCCTCACGGTGCTCAAGGAACTCCGCAAGGCCAAGCCCGCGCTGCCGGTCATCTTCCTCACGGCCCGGGGTGAGCTTGAAGACAAGGTCAAAGGCCTCAAGCTCGGAGCCGACGACTACGTCGTCAAGCCCTTCGGTGCCGCCGAACTGCTGGCCCGTGTCGAGGCCGTGCTCCGCCGCTCGGCCGAGCGCCCCCGCAGCAAA
>Ga0163144_10029761_pt1 | contig 10468 bp, 14 predicted proteins | sample OliLak19BULKMAT1_FD_123175 | JGI IMG/M metagenome (GOLD analysis project Ga0163144, IMG submission 123175) | Freshwater microbial mat bacterial communities from Lake Vanda, McMurdo Dry Valleys, Antarctica - Oligotrophic Lake LV.19.BULKMAT1 | ecosystem: Environmental > Aquatic > Freshwater >...
GATCTCTTTATCCACGGCTTCATAGATATATAGTTGCCCATCTCGAATAACTTTTATTAAATCTCAAGCAGCTAGTTTAGGTAGTTTTGCAAACACTTGTCCGTACGGATTTGTTTTACCTTCTCGCGCATCAACGCTTGAGTGTCCGAAAAGCAACGTATTTCCTTTCTCTCAAGGCTTGCTGGTAAAAGGATATTTCACTACTCACTCTTTAAGTTCTTGATCAAAATCCCCGTTATCCAACTTGTCATTGCTCGCATAAGGGACATCGACTATAGGAGTATCTACACCGATCGAATCGATAATAAGTCTCTTACCGGGAGGAAGCGTATTAAATGCAAGGTCATATGATCTAGCACGGAATGTTAGATAATCGCGGAAATGTTCGCTTGTAATTTCTTGATATCCAGCCTGAATTTGAGCAAGTGTTTGCGTGTCAGTTGCTAGTTCCTCTTGTGATCACGCTTTTGCTGACGAAAGAGTTGCTGAAGAAATCCCTGCAACTATAGAGGGTGAATTGTGAGATCCTTTTATATATGATTGGATCTCCATCCAAAATATATTGTAATATAAGCTAGTTACTCCAATAATAAAAACAGACAAAAATATGATCGAAAAATCAGTAAGTTCATTGAATCGGTTCACACCATGTGATACAGTTTTTGTTTGTGACATACGTAGATTTGTTTTTGTTGATAAATAGGAGGGTTTTGTATACTTTTCTGGTCTCTACAAGCTTACTGAACTGTAAAAAAAATGTAAAAAATATGTAAAATAACTGTAAAAGTGTATTTGACAAAAAACATATTTAATATGCTAGATTATGTCGCCTTTATGTTAAAAGTTGTCAGTCTCCTCAAATAAAAATAATATGTATTGTATCTGGTCAATAGAAAATACATATTACTAATACCTAGTAATGTCTTACTACTCTTTTATTGACTCTTCTTAAATTCGTCTAAATAACAAAAAACACCTCCATGAAGAAGGTGTTTGTGATCATTTTAGCTTAGAAAATGCGTTTTCGTAAGCCCAATTCTGTTATAAAGTATCATTTCTCTGATCCCAATTATATCGGGAGTTTAGCACTTCCTTCAGTTTTCGAAAGGTGTTAGCACATGCTTCGAAATACGAACTATGTATCAACACTCTTCGAAAAACGAAGTAAGCTTGCGTAAGATGAGGGGTTACCACTCGTTTACCCATCAGGTAAACTGAGATAGCGTACTCCGATAGGTCGGAGATCGCTTCGTTGCACCTTTCATCCCATTCGGCTAGGCCTTATGGGACTAGTTTCCGTCTCTGTGACCCGTTCCTTTGGATCCGAACGAATCGGATCAATCCAACAGCCGTTAGCTGCTCTCATTTGTATTACGTTGGGACTTTCCTCCCCGACTAGGTCGGAGCGATACACTGAAAACGCACGATTCAAGGTAGTCACCCGAGAGCATAAATCAAGTTGAAAAAATCCTCCAAATTAGTAGACTGTGATACATCGTCAATTGAGAAATTTTTATTCTTTGTGAATGAGATAATGGGTAGAACTGTATTAATTGGAATTCTTTTGGTAAGCGGACTGCTGTTTGTATGATCTGTACTTTTGATGTCACCAAAAGGTGGTCTTGGAATGGGTATTGCAGGCATGTCAGGTATGGGAGAATATGGTAGCAAAAAATCAGTTGAGAATACACTCAAAAAATCAGCACTAATTAGTGCTATAATTTTTGTCGGCAGCGTGATTTTCTTGCCTTATACTCAATAATCTCGTATGATTAAGTTCCCTACTACACAGTTCAGATATATTTACTGGATCATATTTGTGGTCCGATTGTTGATTAGCACACATGTGGCCTATATGTATTTTTCATTTTCTTCGGACAGTCGCTCAGGGAAAGGTGGCACATTTATCGAAGCTAGTGTTGGCAATATAAATTACCTCCCTTATGCAACTTCTAACGACGAAGATAAATTCTATCAAAGTTTGCTTTTTAATGGATGCGTCTACCCAACTATTTCGGGAAGTAATATCTCGTATCGTGATGAAGTATGTTCAGTAAAAACAAGTGATTACAAAACATTTATTGTAACTCCAGCTGCCAATGCAACTCGATCAGATGGGACTCCTTTTACGCTCAATGATATCTATTTCACGTATAATACAATACTCGCAGAAAATTACTGGAATATAGCAAGCTTAGATCCATATAAGAGCATCAATGTACTTGCTGATGAGACAGGAACACTTGAGATTATCTTCCCTCAAGCTAGTATTGATAACATGATATTTTTCACCAACTTTATTCTTCCAGCGCACTTATTAGCTAATAAAAATTTGGAAACATATATCACTAGCTTTTATACAGATCCAGTAGGTACCAATTGCGGTCGCTTACAACCTACCAATAACGACGCAAATAGTGTAGTATTTGACTTAAGCGCTTGTGAACAAACACTTTTGAAGTACTACCAAGTCAAACAATTTGAGGATCAGGAAATACTCGAATCATATTTGGACGGCAAGCAACATGAGATTGATCTAGTATTTTCTGACACAAACAATTCAAGCTATGAACAAAATCAGGTCGTATTAAATAAGTTCCTTACTGTCTTCTTCAATACAAAAAACGCTCATTTACCAGCATCCCTTAGAAAAGAGTTAGCGAGTCGGATGCATGCGCGTCTTGATCGAACTAAGACTGATGAACCATTCTTGGTAAAAGATCCCTTCTTATTTGATGTGTTTAGTGCTAACAACGACTTAACTGCTGAACGCCTACAAACATTCCTGTGAACTCCAGAAGAACTATTTGTTCCTGCAGTGGAGCCTGTATTAAGTGGAGAGAGTGTGCAATCTGGGGAAGTCGCACTACCTACAGACTTATGACCACGCTTACTTCCGACAACAATTATTCGATCTGCGGAAGACAACCAACAACAAGAGTTTGTTATAAATACTGAAATTATAGATAAGCAAAGCGTTACCATGAACTTTGCGGAAAGTTATGAAAAACTTTCAATAACCTATAACGAAGACGCAGAATACTTCCCAGAATCTTATGATCCTGAAACCAAAACATCCCAATATAATTTTAATATTGCCTATAGAAATATTGTGGAAGGGCGTAATGTCTATACGATCAAGGCATACACAAATACTCAAACAAGCAAAACATTCACGATGATAGTAAATTACCTCAGTAAACCTACAAATATAAATGTGGAAACTACTAGTGCAACTACAAAGACATTCCGCACCCTTACTGTAATATATTTTGAGGATCCTACAACGAATAAACTTATTGAATTTATGAAATCTGAACTAGAAAAAGATAATCTATTAGATTTCTTTTCATTTGAAAGTTTTGATGACAGCAATACGTTCGCAGGGAAAATCGAATCAGGAGACTATGATATGGTCGTAAGAGAGATCAATATGGGACTAAGAAAAGATATATCGAACCTATTCACAAGCGATCTTCCAAATATCAATCCTTCTCGTTATGTGAACGACCAATTAGCATCAGCAATCAATAAATATTTCTTGGCAAATGAAGATCAAAGAGCTGATTTGAAATGACAAATAGATGCCATACGATGAACAGACGTCCCTGTAGTAATTTTAGGAAAAGCGCTCGACACTATCAATATTAGATCGCAGTTAGATTTCCCATATCCGTTTAGACTGTATGTTTTATGACGAAGAAAAGATTTTATCAATGATCTTAATCTTTTCGACCATCTTTCCATCAACCGAGATCGTTTATTTGACTCTATGAATTTCAAACTTTTCCTTCAAAAGCACGAAAATGGAAAGTAGTAGAAATATTGAATCTTACGAAATAACCAATACAACAATTTAATCTTCTACTCTCTAATACATTCACGTGGAAACAATCTTCTTGGCAATTATCTTTGTAATTTCGATCAGTTTGCACGAATACGCGCACGCTCGATCAAGCACGAAACTCTGAGATCCAACACCTAAGATCCAAGGCAGACTAACGCCAAATCCATTGGTACATATAGATCCTATTGGGTTTATTTTGATATTCTTGATTCATTTCGGTCGGTGAAGACCTGTTGAAATAAATCCCGCCTACTATAAAAATCCATTGAGAGATGAGTTGCTTGTCGCCTTAGCTGGACCAGCGACCAATATAGCACTCGCGATTGCATGAACATTTATCATGTTGATCTATACAAAGATTATTGGTATTGATGCTCTTGTAGGAGGTGAAGATCCTATCATAGCATTTCGATATTTGTTTGGTTGGGTAAATGTTGCGTTGGCAATATTCAATCTAATTCCAATTTATCCACTTGATGGATATAGAATTGTAAAATATCTTTTCCCAAAAGTTGGATATGCAATGGAACGTCATCGTCAATATATTATGATCGCGCTCTTGGTTGTAATCCTTTTCCCAGGATGGTTATGACTACGTTTCGATCCAATTGGAAACATCATCTCCACAACTGGCCAGGCTGTATATGGCATTATTCAAACATGAGTAAGCTTTATACTCTTCTAATGACTGCTTGCTGTAATTACCATTCGCTTGAAAAAGATATTGTATAAAAAAATTCCTCACTTTACCACTCACTCACTTCCACACTAAAACATGTTAGAAAAACTAAAAAAAATAGCTGACAAATATGAACAACTGAGTCAACAACTGTATGACCCAGAAATTGGTTCAGATCAACAAAAAGCTATGAAGATCAATAGAGAGCTAAGTTCGTTGAGAGAGTCATACGAGCTATATAAACAAATTGAAACTGCTACTCATCAACTCAATGAGGCAAAACAACTTTTGGAAAACGAGTCAGACGCAGATACAATAGAACTCGCAAAAGCACAACTTGAAGAAGCTCAAGTTCAACTTGAAGGTATGGATGAGAAAGTACAACTAGCACTACTCCCTCAAGATCCAAACGATGATAAAAATATTTTCTTAGAAATTAGACCGGCTGCTGGAGGGGATGAATCTGGCTTATTTGCTGCGGAGTTACTACGTATGTATCTCAGATATGCTGAAAGAAATGGATGGAAAGCTGAAGTGATCGAACATGAAAGATCATGAATTGGATGAATCAAATTTGCTATGGCAAAGATTTCAGGTGAAAAAGTTTATTCAAAATTAAAATTCGAAAGCGGTGTACATAGAGTACAACGTATTCCAGATACAGAAAGCCAAGGTAGAGTCCATACATCAACGGTTACCGTTGCGGTAATGCCAGAGGTAGAAGACGTAGAAGTTGTTGTCGATCCAAATGATGTAGAGATAGATACCTTTGCAGCCTCATCGGCAGGTGGTCAAAATGCTAATAAGAACCAAACAGGAGTTCGTCTACACCATAAACCTACTGGTCTTATCGTGATGGGACAAGACAGTAAATCACAGCTTCAGAACAAGGAAAACGCATGGAAAGTGTTGCGTGTAAGACTCTACCAGCTCGAGATGGATAAACAGATCAAAGAACAAAAAGAAAAACGTTTTGATCAAATATGAACCTGAGATAGATCAGAAAAAATCCGCACTTATAACTTCCCACAAGACCGTCTCACCGATCATCGTATCAAACAATCACGATCTAATCTCCCCATCATTATGGACTGAGGAATTGAAGATATGGTAAATGCAATGGTATTGGAAAATCAGACGAAGTTGTTGGAAGCGAGTGGAGAAGATTAATACCAATTTCTATATCTGTGTAATCACACACAATGTCAATATAATAATACATTTAAATACCCGTTGCTTGTTGAAAACTTTTCCATAAAGTGTGCATATTCTTTAGAAATTCTCTGCTCATGCTTCTTAATATTATCAATGAGTACAGTTCTGAAACTAAAGACACCCTCCGCAATTTGTGGAAGGCGCTTTTGATGCATGTTGCAAATTCGGAAGATCCAAAAAAAATACTCTCATTTCTCAATAAATGCGCTGTGGTCGGTATCGACGAGAAAGAAAAGATCGTGCGGTTAGGTATTCCAAATGATTTTGTTTTCCAACAAGTGAGGAAGTTTTTCATAAAACCTCTGACAAAAAGCGTGCAAGAAATTTTCAACCCAACCTACAAAGTAGAACTCATTACCTACAATGATCTACAACAAGGAAATCATCCCCTGCAAATAGACTTGAAACAGTTACTAAAAATTGAAGAGAAAATCATCTCTCCTCTCTTGGATGAGTCGGTTAAAACCAAGCTAACTTCCTACTTTGGGATCCTCTTTGAGCCGGCTTATACATTCGATAATTTCGTTATGGGGGCAAATAGCGAACTCGCTCACTCTGCGGCTCAGGCTATATCAAAAGATCCTGGAAATGTCTATAATCCTTTTTTCATATACGGCAATGTTGGATTAGGGAAAACTCATTTGATGCAAGCGATTGGTAATAGCATCATCGCCAACAATCCAGACAAGGTTGTCCTCTATCTACCTACTACGAGATTTATCGATCAAGTGATCAAAGCGATCAGATTCAATAAGTTGGGAGAGCTTATGCAAAGGCTAGAAGACGTAGATGTTCTTATGCTCGACGATGTACAATTCTTAGCAGGCAAAGATAAGACGCAAGAAATTTTCCATAATATTTTCAATGATTTTTATGCAAAGCATAAACAGATCGTGGTGACTTCTGATCAAGCGCCAAAAGAACTAACCTTACTAGAAGCTAGGCTTCAAAGCCGTTTTGCGCTTGGCCTAGTTGCTGATATAAAAGCTCCTGATCGTGAAACCAGAATTGCAATACTAGAAACCAAACTGAAGAAGAAGTGAGAGGTGCTGGATGCAGAATTTATTGATTTAATTGCACAGACAGTTGATACTAATGTAAGAGAGCTCGAATGAGCACTAAATATTGTAGTAACGAGAAAAAACTTACGTCAACAAGAACTCACAGAAAATGATATTTTAGAGTCACTGGCCACACTAGGATTTTCACCTGAATCAAATGAGGCGTCTCCTATGACTCCGAGTAGCAAGTCAAAATCATTTCCAGTCTCTAATGCATCTCAGACCCAGCAGTTTACTAGCCTTGTAAGCCGTATTGCGACATACTACGGGCTTACTGTGGAGGATCTCAAAAGCCAGAAAAGAACGCAAGATGTCTCCTATGCAAGACAAATAGCAATGTACTTTGCGAAACAACAGTTCGGTCGAACTCTTGAACGCATCGGCCAATACTTCGGAGGCAAAAATCATGCAAGCGTGATCTACTCGATCAAAACATTTGAAGAAAGAATGAGTGAAGATGGCACAATGAAGAAAACGATACAGCAGTTTACGGATAAATAGATTTTACTTTTCCCAATTGAAATGAGCTACGCATCTCCCGAAGAAAGGTTAGAAGTAAAAGCAAAGCAATACTCTGAGATTGCTGATAGACTTATCTGTATGAAAATTACCGATTCAAACAGAAATGAATTTACCAACCTATTGGCTCCTTTAGAGGCACATCATGGAGTAATAGTCTATTTGAGTCAGAAGGTACAGAAGCCAATAGAGTACTTACAACTAGAGCATAGTGAGTTAATGGAACTATTGATACAGAAGTATATGGAAAGTGTCCCTGAATGAATCCAGCCTGATATGAAGAAACTCTTCAAAGCAGAGTTAGATACTATGTTACGTAAGATAGTTGTCTCATGAAACAATATTACAGAAGAAGATGCAGATGAGTTAGAATATCTGATGAGATGTATGGCTATAATCGATAAATCATATAAACGCGATGAACAGAAAGAAGCATTGATGATTATATTTTGAAAGGTAGTTTCAAAAATTAGTGATCAGTTCAAGCAAAATAAGGAGTTACATTAAAAACTTTTTATAAGTACTATACTTAAATTAGAATATTTAAGTTCTTAATTTATTCACAAAGATAAATGAAAAACTTATTTGTTGTAGGCGATAGTATCAGCGTTCATTATGGAATTTATTTGTGTGAGCTAGTAAAGCCTTACTTCGACTATGGAAGGAAATGAGATCATGAAGAAGCCTATAATGACCCAAATATTATGAAATGACCCATCAGCTGATCTTCAAATCAACTACTAGCATACCTAAATGAAAAGCAATCCACGGGATTTCATACAGACATTCTATTACTTAATTGCGGATTGCATGATATTAAGAAAAATAAAATCACACAGAAAGTGCGTGTAAGTTTAGAAGATTATGAGAATAATCTACAAGAAATAATCAATATAGGAGAAAAAAATGCAACATCTACAGTGCGGATTACAACTACCCTCCACGATGAAAAAAGGCATAATACTCTTAATTCTAATAACGATAGATATGAAAAGGAAAATGAAGAATACCATCAAAAAGCCCTCCAAATAATGTCGGTAAATCATATACCTATCATTGATCTCAGAACTTTTACTCAAGGATTGTCAGGCGATCTTATAGCAGATCATATTCACTTCACTGAAGTGGTTCAAAAACAACAAGCTCAGTTTATCTTAGAATGGTTAATAGAAAGAAATTATCATTTATAAACAATTCATTCAATGCCGATCTTATACGATACTCAATCACTCACCGACTACATAAAGGAGCACAAACTCCCTTCTTTTCGCACAAAACAAATTCAGCAAGCAATCTTCAAAGAGTCGCTTTTGGAGATTGATGAGATTACTACACTATCGAAAGAGCTCAGAGATCAGCTTAAAAAGGACGATTTTGCGATCAATACGCTCATCTTGGATAAGGTGGTAGAATGACCTGAATCTACGAAATTTTTGTTCAAACTTCCTGATGGGAATATGATCGAGACGGTATTGATGTACCATTGGCATCAGAAAGAAGATTCGACATTAGATCAACGTAAAATTCTGAGATCACGAACCAATCCAGAATTTTCAGATGAGACACATAAACTAAATCGTATCACGATTTGTATTTCATCACAAGTTGGATGTGCCGTTGGTTGTATTTTTTGCGTAACAGGGAAACTTGGATTCAAGAAAAATCTAACTCGAAATGAAATGATCGGACAGATCTTATATGCAAATAATTATATCAAAACGAAATTTGGAAAGAAAGAAGATGGCACACGAAATCGTGTAAGAAATGTTGTGTTCATGTGAATGGGTGAACCACTCCTCAACTACGACGCTATGAAACAAGCGATTAAGGTTATGCTTGATCAACAGGCTTTGGGCCTATCAAAAAGACACGTTACGATCTCGACTTCGGGAGTTGCAAGTTATATGGATAGATTGGTAGAAGACGATATCGATGTGAGACTAGCACTTAGTCTTCATGCTCCCAATCAAGAGCTCCGCGCAAAACTCATCCCGATGATTGCTAAAAAACGACCCCTCGACCAACTTATGGAAACGGTTGATCGTTATGTTGTTGCAACAGGGAATCGTATCTTCTACGAGTACATTATGATTCAAGGCATGACAGATACAAAAGAAATTGCACATGAACTTGGGAAATTGCTCGAACGTCGCACCGCTCATGTGAACTTAATTCCCTACAATGAAAACCCTGCCATGCCTGAATTAGTGACGAGCAACTATGAGGATATCATAAAGTTTCAACATACCGTAAAATCATATGGTGTTACCGTTACCATCAGAGACACGCTTGGAAGAGATGTAAAAGGCGCTTGTGGCCAGCTTGGCTATGAAAAAATTCAAGAAAAACAGCAAGAGCTCTCCTATACAGACCTTGATCCATCGACCATCGAAGCAGATCAGATCACAACAACTCAATAGATAATTAGATTCTAGCTTGACATTGAAGGCAAAATAAATAATAACACGACCCCATCATTTTTTCTTTTCGCAAAAGTGCGAAAGGAGGATCGGGGAAAATAAAATAATCATTTCAAAAAAATATTAAAAATGCCGGATAAAACCGCAAACAAACAAAACGCTTCTGTGAGGAAGACGTTGTCGAACACCACCCTCTGCGCTGAAATGCGTCCGTTTGGAACTTTGGCTGAAGTGATGCGCATCAAAGGTATTAACTACCTTGAATTGATGCGAGGGATCGCACATATGACTTTGGAACCAATCATCAATGAGCATGAGCAAGGAAGAAAAGAAGGAGTTCTCCATATCGGAGAGTTAATTCAAATCAGATCTCAAGTTCAATATGAGAAGTACAAGGAACATGTGGAACATGTGGAACAAAATTTTCCATGGGATTTCGAAGAAATTCGTCAGCGGGCAGTTGAGGTTTCGCAAGGGTTGTTCTCAGGAACGATCATATCGCAAACAACAGCTACTTCGTCACCCCATTAACCCAAAACCAAATGAAGGCCGCGAGTATCTCGCGGCCTTTGTCGTATATAAAGCATAAAAAATATCTTTCAGATAAACATATTAACGAGTTAGGACGATTGAAGAGCTGGGAGATTTATATGTAGCCAATGCTACTCTTATAAATCTTCTGGCTTCAACCGTCCTAACGAGTAGTTTTATATATTTTTTATAAATA
>Ga0163144_10029763_pt1 | contig 10468 bp, 8 predicted proteins | sample OliLak19BULKMAT1_FD_123175 | JGI IMG/M metagenome (GOLD analysis project Ga0163144, IMG submission 123175) | Freshwater microbial mat bacterial communities from Lake Vanda, McMurdo Dry Valleys, Antarctica - Oligotrophic Lake LV.19.BULKMAT1 | ecosystem: Environmental > Aquatic > Freshwater > Lake...
GCTTACCCAGCTTCACACGATATTCACCGTTCCCTAGCCGAGTCATCGCGCGTCGCCGGTAACAATGTATTTTTGCCCTCTATTGCGCCTCGACTGAGATGACACCATGCGGATGCTCCGGTTTTTGATCGCCCTCATAGCCCTCGTAGGACTTCAAGCCGCCGCCTGGGGACAGACGACGTACACGTGGGGCGGGAGCAGCGGCGGCGCGTGGCTGACGGCCGTGAACTGGAGCCCCGCCGGCGGGCCGCCGGGTGCGAACGCGAATGACGTGGCGGTCATCACCTCCACGACGAACGGGTACTCGGTCGGCATCAACATGAACGGCAACGCGGGCCTGCAGTCCCTCGGGGCCATCCAGATGGGCGGGGCGTCCACGTTCAACCTGACGGTCGGGAACTCGTCCACCACAGCCACCGGCATCCTCCAGTTGAACGGGGCGACGCTCAACAGCACTGCCAACGTGCTGCTCTGGAACAACAGCACCGACGGCACCCTGAACGTCGGCCCGAATGTCGGCAGCGGGAACCAAGGGATGGGCCTACGGTTGGGGATCAACAACGGGGTGATCCTGGCCAACAACGGGACCACGATCAACATCACCAGCCTGATCTCGGACGGCGGGAACAACCGTGGGTTTATTAAGACGGGGGCAGGCACCCTCACGCTGAGCGGCGCGAACACGTTCACCGGCGGCATTCAGCTCAGCGTGGGAAGGCTGAACTTTACGACGCAGGCCAACATCAGTTCCGGGACGATCGCGGTCACCGGCGTCGGCACAACCATCAACCCGCTTGGCACCGCGACGACGTTGACCAACAACTTCACTCTGCCCGCACTCATCACGGGCCGCGTCACTTTCGTGGTTCCGAGCACGTCGTCCACGGTGCTTAACGGCACGATCACCGGCGGCGTAGCCAGCCCGGATCCGACCGGGACAGGCGGCACGGAGTTCTTCTTCCAGGGCGGTGCCGGCGGCCAGAATACAGGCGCACTGACTCTCAACGGGGATAACACGGGCTGGCTCGGGACGCTCAACATTCAGCGCGGGCCGCTGTTGTTGGGCAACGCCAGCGCCGCCGGTTCGACCGTACTTCGCTTCGACAGCAACCTTCCGGCCGCCGGCGTGATTCAGTTCACGAATTCGTTCACGCTGGCGAACCGGATTCATTTGAATAGTGGTACGGTCAATCCCATCGGCGTCGGCGGCGCGTTGACGGGTACGCTCAGCAACGTGATCTCAAGCAACGGTATGCTTGCCATCAGTAAAGTCGGCACCGGCACCTTGATCCTGACCGGAGCCAACACCTACTCCGGCGGCACGACGGTTTCCGCAGGTACGCTGCAAATCGGGGACGGTGGCACGGCCGGTTCCTTCAGCACCGGCACGGTGACGAATAACGCGACCCTCGCCTTCAACCGCTCGGACAGCGTCCTGATCGATAACGTGCTCGCGGGGCCGGGGAACTTCAATCAAATCGGTACGGGAACGACGACGTTGACGGCCGCGAACACGTTCACCGGCCCGTTGAACGTCTCGAACGGCACCTTGGCTCTCGGTGCAAGCTCGACGTTAGCGACCAACGTGATCAACGCCAACGGCGGCATCTTTGACGTCTCCGCGATTCCCGGTTATACCCTGATCGCGGGCAAGACGCTGACTGCAGGCCGCACGATCGCGGCGACCGACGTACTCGGCTCGCCGAGCATCGAGGGGACCATCAGCCTCGGCGGTACGAGCGTCTTCCGCACCGCGACCTTCGGCAACAACTTGACGCTCAACGCCGGAACGGTCAACTTCGATTTGGCCAACACGACGACCATCGGCGGCGGCATCAACGACCTGCTCGCTGTGACCGGCAACCTGACGCTGTCCGGGGCCAACAACATCGCCGTGACCGCGGCCAACGGCCTGACCAACGGGACCTACACGCTGTTCACCTACGGCGGCACCCTGACCGGCGACGCGACCAACCTGAATCTTTCGGGCATAGCCGCGGGCACGACGCGTCAGGCGTTCAACTTCAATACCGCGACCACGGGCAGCGTGCTTTTAAGCGTCGCCGGAAGTCCGGAAAACCTCTCCTGGACTGGTGCAAACGGCAACGCTTGGAACCTCGTGACGACTGTGAACAACTTCAGCGGCCCGTTGGACGACCGCTTCTACAACTTCGACAACGTGAGCTTCACCGCGGGAACCTCGGCCGTCACGCTGACGGGTAACCTCGCTCCCGGTTCGGTCGCGGTGAACTCCACCCAAAGCTATACCTTCGGCGGCACCGGGGCGATCATCGGCACGGGAGCCTTGACCAAGGCCGGAAGCGGCACGCTGATCCTGACAACCAACAACACGTACAGCGGCGGGACGACGATCAACGGCGGCACGATTCAACTCGGCAACGGCGGCACGACCGGTTCGATCGCCGGCAATGTCGTCAACAACGGCAACCTCTCCTTCAACCGGTCGGACGCCGTGAACTTATCGGGCATCATCTCCGGCGGTGGCTCCGTGCTGCAAACCGGCTCAGGAACACTCACGCTCTCCGGCACGAACACCTATGCCGGCACGACGCTCGTCACCGGCGGCGGCTCGCTGTCGATCGCCACGGATGCCAACCTCGGCACGGCCCCTGCCGCCGCGACCGCAGGACAACTTATGTTCGATAACGGCACTTTGACTACGACCGCAGATTTCACGCTGAATGCCAACCGTGGAATCGCCGTCGCCAACGGCGCGACCTTCAACCCGACCGCCGGAACGCTGACTTACAACGGCATCCTTGCCGGCAGCGGCGGAATCACCAAGACTGGCGCCGGCGGGCTTACCCTCGGCGGGCTCAACACGTTCACCGGCAACACGACCGTGAACGCCGGCACGATCAACTTCACGAACGGCTCCGCCTTCGGAACCGGCACGATCACCTTCGCCGCAGGCGTGACCAACGTCGCCGGGGCGGCCGGCTCGCCGCCGACCGCATTCTTCAACAATACGATTGCGACGGATACGACCGTCGCCAACGCGATCGTGCTGCCCTCGCCCGGAACCGCAACCACCTACACGATTCAAAAAACCGGCGTCGACGGGCAAATCAATTTCACGGGCAACATCTCCGGCGGGAACGCGGACACCAAGCTGTTCCTCAACACCTCGTCCAGCGGAGACAGCACGACGACCTATCGCTTCGCCGGGAACAACACCTTCCTGGCGACGATCGAGGTTTGGCGCGGGGGCGTGATCGTCGCCTCGAATACCGCACTCGGTGACTCGAGCAACCTCATCCGCTTCAACTCAAACAACAACACGACGCTCGGCGACCTGCGTTTCGAGGCCTCCGTGACGCTTGCCAACCCGATTGAACTCGTGACGGGCGGCGGCGGGCCGATCAACACGAATGCCAACAACGTGACGCTCTCCGGCGTGATTTCCGGCGGCTACGCGGGCGGCCTGAACAAGCTCGGCACAGGTACGCTGAGCGTAACCAACGCAAACTCCTACACCGCCGGCACATTCATCAATGCCGGCATCCTGGCCGTGAACAACACGACCGGCAGCGGCACCGGTTCGGGAGTCGTCACGGTCAACGCCGCCGGCACGGTTCGCGGTACGGGTACCGTCGGCGGCAACCTCGTTCTCGTCGGCGGCGGCCGAGTCGCACCGGGCAACAGCGCAGGCACCCTGAGCGTGACGGGGACCTTCGCCGGGACCGGGATCTACGATTTTGAATTGGCCACCGCGGGCACCGCCGGCGGTAACAACGGCGGCAGCACGCCGACCTTGCCCCAAACGAACCACGATTTGTTGCTCATTACCGGCGCGGCCGACGTCTCCGGCCTGACGGTGAACCCGATCGCGCTGACCGGCAGCGGCTTCAACAATGCGAACCCCTACAGTTGGACCGTGTTGACCGCCACCGGCGGCGTCACCGGCACGCCGATCCTGGGAACCCCGACCGACTTCGGCAGCCTGGCCGGCGGTACGTTCACCCTCGCGGTGGACGCCAACAGCATCTACCTGAACTTCACCCCCGTGCCCGAACCGGCGACCATCCTCGGTTTGAGCACACTCGGATTGCTGACGCTCGCAGGCGTTCGTCGCCGAAGGGCGGGCAGGTAATCCGCAACAGTCAATTCGAAAACGACGCAAGCGGCGAGCCGAACAGCTCGCCGTTTTTGCGTTGATCGTCACGTGGGATCAAGTCGCCAAGACTTCGATTCGTCACTTCCGAGGGTCTACCAGGCTGCCCGTATTGGCGGCTCGGATGGTTTGCCCGAATTCACGCAGTTTGTCATCCTCCGTTGCACAAATTTTACGTGCGGGCCGTCAATTCCTCCGACACCGCGACGGGGGCCGCGAAGTGCGGCGGCTTGGGAGCTTGCGGCGGGTGGGCCTTGAGGTGCTTGCCGGGTTCCAGGACGGGGCCGTAGCTGTGGGCGGCGTCGGCTTCCTCGTAGTCCGAATCGTAGTCGTCGTACCGGCAGAGGTAGCCGGGTTGTTTCGCCTTTTCCTTCTCGTCCCCATACGCCCGCACGACCGAGACCTGCATCTGCTCGCGGCTGCCGGCGTGGATCGGATGGGCGATGTCCGCGTGCAGTTTCGCCCGCGTCTCGGGGCTTCGCGTCAGCATCATGGCCCGCATGCCGTCGAGCCGCTTGCCGCACTGGTTGCAGAAGTTGGCCCGCAGGTGGTTCTTGCCGCCGCACCCCGGGCAGCGGTCGGTGAGTTTGCGGCTGGGCATGGCGACGAAGATGCCGCGGGTGCCTTCGATGACCTTCAGATCGCGGATCACGAACGACTGGTCGAACGTGATCGAACAGAACGCGAGCAGCCGCTCGTTGTTTTCCTCGCACAGCTTGATGCGGACTTCCGTGATGGTCACCGGGGGACTCCTTGATGCGACGAAGCCGAGGTTGCGGACGGGAATGCGGGGGCGGGGCAGCGGACGACGAACACGCGACAATCCGGAGCCGCCGCTCTGAATTCAAGAGCGATCCGTTCGGCGTCCGGACGATCCTCGGCGACGGCGAACAGGCTCGAGCCACTGCCGGAGAGCATCGCGGCCTGCGGGTTGCAGTTCAGGAGTGTGCGGAAATGCGCGGCAACGGCCGGCGCTGCCGCAAACGCAGGAGGCTGAAGGCGGTTGTGCATCGCGGCGATCAGGTTCGGCAGGGAACTCGCCGACCGCATGGCTGCCGACGATACCGGTGGGGCGTCGAGAATCAGATTACGGTACACGGCAGCCGTGCTGAGTCCCATCGGCGGCTTGACGAGCACAAGATTGAGAGTCGTCGGCAGCGTCACCGGCACGACGATCTCGCCGCGGCCGGTACACCACGCGGCCTGCGGATCGAGGAAGAAGCCGACATCCGAGCCGACCGCTGCGGCGGCGTGCAACAACCGGTCGCGGTCCTGCCCGAGGTTCCACAGCCGATTGAGCAGAACGAGCGTCAGTGCCGCATCGCTGGAGCCGCCACCCAAACCGGCTTCCTGGGGGACGCGCTTGACGAGCCGCAGATCGGCACCGAAGCGTGTGCCGGTTTGCATCCGCAAAGCCTCGGCTGCCATCAGCACGAGGTTGCGTCCATCGTTGGGGACGGTCGGCGGTTCGCAGACGAGCGTCAGCGCGTCATCGCTCCGCCGCCGAGCTTCAATCGTGTCGTACAAGTCGATGGACGCGAGCAGAGTTTCGACGTCATGGAAGCCGTCCGGCCGTTTGCCGAGCACGTCGAGAAAGAGATTGACTTTCGCGGGTGTGAAACCGATCAGACCGTCGCGGCCTGCGGGAAACACGGCGGCTTCCGCCGACATCGGCGAGATCCGGGCAGGCGCAGTCCTGAGTGCCCCCCCATCCGTGGCCTCATTCAAGGCGCTGGGGGGCCATGCCGTCGGCATCGCACACATCCGTGTCTGCGGAGTCGCGCAGCTTTACGCCGCACGGACCATGATCGTGGTGAGGGTTAGGTTAGGTCGAATCGGACAATAATCCACGACTACGCATCAAGTCAAGAGACTTCACGGAAAAATCGTCAAAATCGCGCCAATCGTATAACAGCCCCTCGTTCGGTCGACTGCGCCGGAATTGCGGACCCAATCGTACGTTTTCGCTGCGGCGCCTTGCCGGTTTCCTCGCTGTTTACGAAAATGGTGATTCTGTGAAGAGTTCCGCCGGGTCGGCCCGGTCACGGCAGCCCTGCGGATGGATCGGCTTATGCGATTGGTATTGGTCGGCCCTCCCGGCAGCGGCAAGGGCACGCAGGCGAAACGCCTGATCAAAACGCTGCAACTCACCTACGTCGGCACCGGGGACATACTGCGCGAAGCGATTCGCCAGAAAACGCCTGTGGGGCGCGAGGCCGAGCCGCTCATCAAGCAGGGCTTACTGGTCTCCGATCCGCTGGTCAACGAAGTCGTAGCCGAACTGTTCCGCGGACCGCATCGTCCGGAGCGATTCGTCCTGGACGGCTATCCGCGAACGTATGCTCAAGCCGTTGCCTTCGATGCCCTCATGCGGCAGCAATTTCTCAAACTCGATGCGGTCATCAATTTGGCCATCGAGGATGAGGAAGTCGTCTCCCGCATCAGCTTCCGCCGCATCTGCTCGAATGCCGCCTGCGGAGCACCGTACCACCTGCACGCCAACCCGCCGAAGCAGCCGAACATCTGCGATCTCTGCGGTGCGCCGCTCATGTGCCGGGACGATGATAAGGAAGAAACGGTCCGCCGCCGGCTGGTCGAGTTCCACAAGAACACCGACGCCCTGCTGGACCACTACGAACGCCAGAACCTCGTCCGGAACATCGACAGCACCGAGCCGGTGGACGTGATCTTCGACAACATCCTGAAAAGCCTCCCGGCCGAGCACGCCCCGCGGGTGGCGTGAAGTTGGTGTGAACTTGTTGAACGGATCACTATTCCATGATTCACCGGTCCGCCGCGCGCGGCAGGCAGATGCGGAAGGTGGTGCCGCGCTGCATCTCGGAGGTGACGCGGACGGTGCCGCTCATGGCGAGGACCATGTTCTTGACGATCGACAGGCCCAAGCCGGTGCCGCCCTTATCCCGGCTGCGGGCGGCGTCGACGCGGTAGAAGCGCTCGAAGACGCGCGGCAGGTCACCTTGGGGGATGCCGATGCCGGAGTCCTCGACCTCGAAGCAGACCTGCTGGGCACTCGACTCCCAACGGACCGTGACGCGACCGCCGTCCGGCGTGTACTTGATCGCGTTGTCCACGAGATTGTCGAGCACCTGCGCCAAGGATTCCTCATCGGCCCAGACGCTCAGGTCCGGCGGGCAGCCGACCAGTGCGACGCCGTCGAGCATGAGGCCCTTGGCCTCGGCGCGGGTGCGGTGCCGGTCGAGGCTTGCGTGAATCGCCTCCTCGACGGGAACGACCTCGAAGTGCAGCGCTGCGGCACCGCTTTCGATGCGGGCGATGCGGAGCAGATCTACCACCAAGGCATCGAGCCGAGTCGCCTGGACGTCGATTTCCTGCAGGAACATCGTCCGCGATTTTTCCTCCGCCGCGGCGCCGTCGAGCAGCACTTCGATCGACGACTTGATGTTGGCCAGCGGCGTCTTCAATTCGTGCGAGACGTTTGCGACGAATTCCTGCCGCAGGCGTTCGAGCCGCCGCAGTTCGGTGATGTCGTGGATCACCATGATCGCGCCGTGCATGTCCGGCAGACGGCCGACGTAGACGGCGAGGCTCTTCTTGTCCGCCCCGAGATTGTCGAATTCCTCGCGGTAGGGACCGTTGCCGTGGAGCGACTTCGTCGCGGCCTCGACGATGGCCCGAAGTTTGACGACTTCGCCCAACTTCCGGCCGACGGCTTCCTCGGAGGGAAACTCCAACAGGCCGCCGGCCCGATCGTTGACGAACAGAATCGTCTGCTCCTGATCGAAGGCGATCACCCCTTCGACCATTCCGAAGAGAATCGTTTCGAGTTGTTCCTTATCCTTCTCCAACTCGGAGAAGGAGTGGGCGAGCTTGACGGACATGGTGTTGAACGTCTCGGCCAGCGTGCGCGTCTCGCGGCCGCCGGCGGGACGGATGTTGAACTGAAAGTCCCCTTCGGCGAGGTGCTGCGCGCCCTTGGTGAGCATCTCCAGTGGTTTGGTGAACCGCCGGGCGAGGGCATACGCCGGCACGGCCGTGATGGGCAGCACGAGCAAGAGCGAGACGCCGACGTTGTGGGCCGTCTCGCCCCAAGTCTCTTCGGTTTGGACCCGCAGGACGATGCCGACCAACAGCACCGCAGCGCCACTGATCAGCAAATACGTGAGGAAAAGGCGACGAAACATGCGGTGGCGATCGACCAGAATGACGGGAAGAATTGATAAGAGTTAACAGACGATGATGAGGTCTTTATGAAGAAGCGGCAATTTCTCCGCGAACTCCACAAAGATGTTCCGGAAGGATTCCTGTTGAATTTCGCTCGGCTTGTGGATGGCTTGGCGTGTAAAACAGGATAGTGGCGGAACCGGAGCGAGGAAGCGACGATGCGCGGAATGTGGATGTGGGCCTTGGCCGGTTGCCTCGCGTTCGGATCGGCAAAGGCCGCCGAGCCGGCACTGCTCGAGACAGTCGTGAAGACGGATCTTACTTATGCAACGGTCGGCACGGAGAAACTTAAACTCGACTTGGCCATGCCGAAGGCGGGCGGGCCTTACCCCTGCCTGATCGGCCTGCACGGCGGCGCTTGGAAGAGCGGCAGCCGCAAGGACCTGAACCGCCAACTGCCCCTGCTCGACTTCGGCGGCGGCGAACGATCCTTCATCGACTTCACCTCGGCGCATGGCTACGTCGCCGTCACGGTCAGTTATCGACTCGTTCCCAAGGCCAAGTTCCCGGCGCAGATCGAGGACGTGAAAGCGGCCATCCGCTGGCTCCGCGCCCATGCCGCCGAGTACAACATCGACCCGCAGCGCTTCGGCGTCCTCGGCTTCTCCGCCGGCGGTCACTTGGCGGCTCTGGTCGGCACGAGCGACAAGGACGCTGGCTTCGATGTCGGCGAGCACCTCGATCAGTCCAGCCGCGTGCAGGCGGTGGCGGACTTCTTCGGACCATCCGACATGTCGCTGTACGCCGAGACTCCGGGCATCGAAGACGCGTTCATGGTACCGCTCCTCGGCGCTCGCTACGCGGATAAGCCGGAACTGTTCCGCAAGGCTTCGCCGATCGAATACGTCACCAAGGACGATCCGCCCTTCCTCATCATGCACGGCACGTTGGACGTCATCGTGCCGCTGTTGCATTCCAAGCGGCTGCACGAGAAGCTGCTCGCCGTCGGCGTCAAAAGCGAGTTCATCCCGATGCGGAACCGCGGCCACGGCTGGTTCGACGAATCGGTGAAGGAGAGCAACAAGAAGATGCTCGCCTTCTTCGCGGACGCCTTCAAGGCGAAGCCGTGATGCTCCTGAAACTGACCCGCATCCTCGGTCGCATTCCCGATGTTCACTTCGGCTCGCGGCTCACGATCCTACTTTTGTTCGCCGTCTGTCTGACGGCCACGCTGGTGATGCACGGCTGCCACGCCGGCGGCCACGACGACTTGGAACCGTAGCCCTTTGGAGACGATCGCATGCGCAAGTTCGGCATCGGCTTGGGAATCGTCCTGGCTGGGTTGCTCGTGGCCATCGGGCCGAGTGCACCACCCGCAGTCGGTTGTGCCGTGATCTGGCGGCCGAGTGCGGAACCGGTAAAGGTCGCTGCCGAACGGGCGCTCATTGTCTGGGAGGCGGAGTACCGAACGCAGCACTTCATTCGCGCCGCCCAGTTCCGCGGCGGCAACGCCGAGGACTTCGGCTTCCTCGTCCCTACGCCGACGCAGCCCGAGTTGAGCGAAGCGGACAACGCCGTCTTCGATCTGCTGGAACAGGTGACGAAGCCGAGGGAAATCCGGACCACGGTCATCGAGAAGATCCCATGCTGCCCGAGCTGATCCGAGCCGACGCCTCCACCGCGGTACGGCTCAAAAACGATTGGCACCTCACCGAATACGAAGACCTATCCGACCCGCGCCCGGCAACCGACGAACTGAGCATCGCCGTGGCCGAGGACCAAACCATCGTCGAACGCCCACCGATTTACCGCACGCACACCGAATACGTCGAAGACTGCTCGACCCTTCAGGAGATCACCGAACTGCCCGCCGCTTGGCTCGCCCTAGCCGGTGCCGTGGCCGTGGTGCTCGCCCTTGGCGGGTTCGTGCTGCTCCGCCGCCGACTGCGATAAGCCGGAAATCGTTCGTTGACCCGGCGAGCGGCGGGTGGTAACCCGCCGAGTCTTTCGACCCGCCGAGCGTCGGGTGGTAACCCGCCGAGTCTTTCCGATCCGGCGAGCGGCGGGTGGTAACCCGCCGAGTCTTTCGAGCCGGCGAACTGCGGGCGGTAACCCGCCGAGTCTTTCGAGCCGGCGAACTGCGGATGGTAACCCGCCGAGTCTTTCCGATCCGGCGAGCGGCGGGTGGTA
>Ga0163144_10029765_pt1 | contig 10468 bp, 8 predicted proteins | sample OliLak19BULKMAT1_FD_123175 | JGI IMG/M metagenome (GOLD analysis project Ga0163144, IMG submission 123175) | Freshwater microbial mat bacterial communities from Lake Vanda, McMurdo Dry Valleys, Antarctica - Oligotrophic Lake LV.19.BULKMAT1 | ecosystem: Environmental > Aquatic > Freshwater > Lake...
GTCGAAGAACGCTCGGTCGTTCCACGCGGCAAATACGCCGCGGCCGGCCAGTTCGGAGAGGTCGACCTCGCCCTCGACTCCGTCGTTGTACCGAAGCCAGATTCGAAAGTTCGGCAGCGCCCTGACGCTTACGGGACGAATCATCGTAACCGCACTGTTGGAGTTTAGTAGCGAACCCGGGAGGATGGTGGCAGGAACTGAGAGCCCGTCCCGCCTTTGGTATTGAAGAATTTGCTCTGTGTCCTCTGCGTCCTCTGTGGCTATTGAGGGGTGCGGTAGTAACTCGCCGTATTGAGATCGACCGGCCGGCTCGATCCGGCGTTCGCCAGCGAGAGCCGCAGTTGGTTCGACACGATGTCATAGACGCCCAGCCGGCGGCCGGTGGCTGAGACGAGATCGATCGACGGGAATGGCCGCGCGGTCAGCGCCAGCGTGACGGTGCCGGTTTCGATCGCGGTGCCCGACTCAGCCAGCACGGCGTAGGCGTAGTTCGGACTGCGCGCGTCACTGCGCGTAAAGCGGATGCCCGCCGGTCCGTCACCACTCACCCGCGTCCAGGTGCGCGACGCCGGGAAGGCGAGGACACGCGGGTTCGATGCGTAGGGCTCCACCAACTCCGCGCTGGTCACGGCGGAGCTGAAGACGCGCTCGAACAACAGCTTGCCGTCTGCCGACAAGAATGGCTCTGGCGACACGGCGTTGGGATTGGGCGTGTCGCGGTAGTACTCGAAGTCATCCAGCTGAAAGTGCGTCATCGCGTAGGTGATCGGCGTGGTGCCGACGGTCTGCGACACCGTGCCGGCGGCGCCAAGCGACTGCCCCGCGCGGACGGTGGCATCGGCCACGATCTCCGGACTGACCGACGCGAGGTTGGTATAGACGGTGCGATAGAAATGCGTGCCGACCACATGCTCCAGTTGAACGGTGCTGCGTCCCGGCGCCAACGGATCCGCAAACACGCCCTGAACGGTGCCGGCAGCCGCGGCGCGGACCAGGCCGCCACTGCGATACTCCACGTCCCAGCCGGGATGGCCGTCCAGGGCATGGTCGGCGCCGTGGTATCCAAACGGCGCCAGGCCGAATGCCGCCGTCGCCACATCCGACAACTCGATCGGCATGCCCAGGCTCAACACCCCAGGCACCGTCGTCGGCAATCGCACGATCACCGGCGGGAATGGTGGCGGCGTGGTGACCGTCGGCGCTGTGGGATTGTCGGTACACGCGGCCATGGTCGCCACCGAGAGCAGGACAACGAGCGCCGGACGCTTCAGCATTTTGCAGGCCATCGTATCCTCAATTTGCCCGCCTGCCCTCTTTCCGGTAGTCTGGGATCTGATGTCTGCGTTCCGGTCACGCGTGCGCCTCGTCGCCCTGGCCTGGCTGCTCTGCCAGGTGGCGTCGCTGTCGGCGTTCATGCCGGAAGACTGTTGTGCCAGGCACACTGCGGTGGCCGCGGCCAAGCACCACGCCGACACGACGCCGGCCTGCCACGAAGTTGCGGAGGCGCCAGCGCCGGAACCTGAACCCGGTGCGGCCTGCCCCATGCATCACGACGCGGGCGCGGCGTGCCCAATGCACCGGTCCCCGACCGGTAACTGCTGCGGCATGAGCAATGGTTGTGACGGACCGAACCGACCGCTCGCCAACCTGTTCTCGTTCATCGGCGTGATCGATGCGCCGGTGTCGGGGCTCAGTGCACCGCTCTCAACGCCGGTCGTCCTCGATCGCCCGTCTCGCCTGCTCTGCCGTCTGGTCAGCCCGGACGCACCGCCCCCCAAAGCGTAAGTAACCGTCGCACGTCGTTGGTCTGCCACGGCCCCCACGGGCCTCGTGGCAGACCGTGCATTTGGTTGCTCTTCCGTTTGGGGATATTCCATGATTTCGAGTTTCAGGATGTGGCAGGCGCTCGCCTGCGTAGTAATGCTGGCCCTTCCGGCCATGGCGCAACAGACCGTGGACGTGGCCAGCATCAGCGGCCGGGTCGTCGATGACTCGGGCGCCGTGGTGCCCGGCGCGCAGGTCACGGCCACCCGCCGCGACACCAACATCGTCACCACGGCGGTCACCGATGCGGACGGACGCTTCCGGTTTCCCTACCTCAAGATCGGCGCCTACCAGATTGTCGCCAGCCTGTCGGGCTTTCGCGACGTGACGCGCCAGTTGACCCTGACCGCCGGTGCCGCCTATGAACTACCGATCGTGCTCGCGGTCGGCGGCCTCGAATCCACGGTGACGGTGACGGCTGATACGGCGATGCTCGAAGCGGCGCGCAGCCAGATCGCCTCGACGGTGTCAGACACCGAGGTGGCCGCGCTGCCCATGAACGGTCGCAACTTCCTCGATGTCGCGTTGCTCGTGCCCGGCGTCGCGCCCGCGAACATTACCAGCACGCAACTGTTTCCGGAAACCTCGGCCGTCCCCGGTGTCAGCCTGTCGGTCGGCAGCCAGCGTAACCTCTCGAATAACTTCGTCGTTGATGGCCTGTCGGCCAACGACGATGCGGCGGGCTTGAGCGGCATGACCTATGGGGTGGACGCGATCGAGCAGATGCAGGTGGTCACCTCAGGTGCCCAGGCCGAGCTCGGGCGCGCGCTTGGCGGTTACATCAACGTGGTGACCAAGAGCGGCAGCAACACCTTCCGCGGCACGGTCTACGACTTTGTTCGCGACGATCGATGGAACGCCGCCAACGCGCTGTCGGGCACGACCTTGCCGATGAGCCAATCGCAGTTCGGCGGCAGCGTGGGTGGACCGGTCGTGAAGAACCGGACGTTCTATTTCGCCAATGCCGAGCAGCGCATCCTCGATCAAACCGGCCTCGTCACCATTACCGCCCCCAATGTGTCGCTGGTCAACGCCCGCCTCACCCAGTCGGGCTACCAGGCGCCGCTGACCAGCACCGGCGTGTATCCCAATCCGGTGGACACGCTCAACGTCATCGCGAAGGTCGACCACCAGTTCAGTAGTCGCGATCAATTCAGCGTGCGCTATAGCCGGTACAGCGTGACCGCCACCAACTCGCGCGGCGCCGGCGGCCTGAGCGCGCCGACCGCATCATCGAACCTGGACAACGCCGACCAGGCCATTGCCTTCAGCAACACCTTCATCCTGTCGCCGCGAACCGTCCTCGAGACGCGCGCGCAGTTTGCGAATGGCGACCTCAACGCTCCGCCGTCAGATCTGATTGGCCCGGCCGTCAGTATTGCCGGCGTCGCCACCTTGGGCACCAGTTCCAGCAGCCCCACCGGCCGACTGAACAAGACCTTCCAGATCGTCAACAACCTCTCGCATCAGTCCGGCGCTCACGCCTTTCGCGCCGGTGTGGACTTTCTCTACAACGACGATGTCATCACGTTCCCGCGCTCGGTGCGTGGCAGCTACACCTTTTCGTCGATGGCGAACTTCCTGACCGGGATCTACAACAACGCCGGGTTCGCTCAGACGTTTGGCATCACCGAGATCGGCCAGACCAATCCCAATCTCGGCGTCTACGCGCAGGACGAGTGGAAGGTGACGCCCGATGTCACGTTGAACCTGGGCCTGCGCTACGACCTGCAGTATCTCAAGACGATCAACACCGACACCAACAACGTGTCGCCCCGCATCGGCATGGCATGGTCGCCGTTCGAGTCGCGCCGCACCATCATCCGCGGCGGCGCCGGACTGTTCTACGACCGCGTCCCGCTGCGCGCGCTGGCCAACGCCCTGATGTCGGCCAGCAACACCACCGACGTCACGGCCCTGCAGCAGTACGTCGTCAGCCTGTCGCCGACACAGGCCGGCGCGCCGGTGTTCCCCCACATCCTGTCGGCGGCCGTGCCGCTGGTGACGTTGCCCAACCTGACGACGATGGCGCGTGACCTGCAGAATGCCGTCTCGAAGCAGGCCAGCGCCGAAGTCGAGCAGCAGCTCGGCGATCGCACCACCCTCGGCATTGGCTACCAGTACCTTGACGGCGACGGATTGCTGATGTCGATCAACCAGAACGTGCCGGCGTGTGTGGCCGCGGGCACCAACAACGGCTGCCGTCCGGTGACGACCTACGCCAACAACAGCCGGTACTCCTCCGCAGGCGACTCGACCTATCACGGCCTCTACGTGTCGCTCACGCAGCACACCGTGAAGTGGGGGCAGTATCGCGTCTCCTACACCTTGTCGAAGGGGATGAACAACGTCGGCGAGTTCTTCTTCAGCTCGCCGATCGATCCCACCGACCTGTCGAAGGACTGGGGCCGGTCCGACAACGACCAGCGGCATCGGCTGGTGTTCAACGGTTCGGTTCATTCATCGCTGGAACCGGCGGACGGAATCTGGCAACACCTCACCCACGGCTTGCAGTTCAGCACCATGCTGCAGGCCTACTCGGCGCCGCCGTTCAACATCACCTCCGGCGTCACGACCATTCAAGGCACCGCCGGCCGGCCGATCATCGAAGGCCAGTTCATCGATCGCAATGCCGGCGTCGGTACTGCGTTCTTCAGCCTTGGCGGCCGCATCAGCCGCGCATTCCGCCTGACGGATCGGTGGCAACTCGAGCTGATGGCCGAGGGCTTTAACCTGACCGGCCACATGAACGTAGTGACGCGAAACGCCAACTTTGGAGCGGGCGCCTACCCGACCAACCCGTCGCCGACCTATGGCCGGATCACCGCGGTTGGCGACCCGCGGGCGTTCCAATTCGGCGGACGCATCCGCTTCTGATCGAGGATAAGACGATGAGACTTCCCCACTTCCTCGCACTGACCGCGCTGGCTACGACCCTGGCCAGCGCTCCGTCGGCGCAATCCAACGTTGCGGTCACGCTCGCGGTCCCCGGCGCGACGAACCAGACACCGTGGGTGGCCGCGCACGGTGCGCAGGTCGCCGTGGTGTGGGGCGCCACGGCCAACGGCCAAGGCAACGTGTTCTCCGCTGTCAGCCTGGACGGCGGGCGCACGTTCGCAGCGCCAGAGCGCGTCAACGCGGTGGCGGGCGAAGCACGCATCAGCGGCGAGATTGCGCCGCGCGTCGCCATTGTTCCCGCTGCCGCTGGCGCGGCAGCGGCGATCGTGGTCGCGTGGAATGCCAAGGACGGCGGCACGCAAGTGAAGCTGGCGCGATCGCGCGATGGTGGCCGCTCGTTCCTGCCGCCCGTGCCGCTGCAAGCGGCGGGCGCCGCGGGTGATCGGGGCTGGCAAGCGTTGACTCTTGATTCCCGAGGTACCGCGCACGCGATCTGGCTCGACCATCGCGGCATGGCCGCCAGTAAGTCGGAGGCGATGGACCACAAGGGCGAACACGACGGCACGGCGATGGCGCAGCGGTCTGGCCTCTACTACGCTTCGTCATCCGGCGGCACGGCCACCGAGCGTGAGCTGTTCAAGGGCGTGTGCTACTGCTGCAAGACGGCGATGGCCGCCGGTCCCGACGGCACGCTCTACGCTGCCTGGCGCCACGTCTTCGCCGGCAACTTCCGTGACCTGGGGTTCACCGCCTCCCGCGACGGCGGCAAGACCTTCTCGCCGTTGGTGCGCGTCAACCAGGACGGATGGTCAATCAACGGCTGCCCCGACGACGGGCCGGCAATGGCGGTGGATGCGAAAGGCGCAGTGCATCTGGTCTGGCCTACGGTGCGAGGCGGAACGGAAGGCGTGCTGCTCTATGCCGTCTCTCGTGATGGCCGCACGTTCTCAGCACCCGTCCGCGTGCCGACGCTCGGCAGCCCGAAGCCGTCGCATCCACAGATCGCGATCGATGGCCAGGGCCGCGTGGTCATTGCGTGGGACGAAGTCAGGAGCGGCGTGCGTGGCGCTGCCTACAGCCGCATGACCAGCGCGGCCCACGCTGCGCCGGCCTTCGGTCCCATTCAGTTGCTGGGTGCGGGGGGACCAAGCGCTTACCCGGTGCTGGCCACCAGCGCGAAGGGCCTCGTGGCGGTGTGGACCGCCGGCCCGCCCGACAAGGCCACCATCACCGTGCAAGTGATTCCGTAATCAAGTCGTGCCAGGAGGGCGGCACTTCAGTGCCGCCGGCTTGGTCAGTGCCGCCGCCATCGTCAGATCAACCTGGCGCGAATCTCGGGGGGCGGGATCTCGCAGGCATTGGCGCGGCCGGCCAGGCGAATCCTGATCGCCGCCACGACGCGGTATGCCGCATCCCGGATCGGACGCGGCACCCACAGCAGCACGCTGGCCCATCGCCAGGGCGCAGAGAGCCGCTGGGCGATCCTCAGCGATGCAGTCGACCGCAGGTAGACCTGGCCGTCTTCGATCAAGACGATGCTGCGGGTGGCCGCACGGTCGGTCCCGTGTGAGGCCAGCAGCGCCACTGCCGCCGGCGACTGCGATGCCCCGAAACGGAAGTAGCCGCCGTCGCGCTGCGCGATGAACTTGACCGAGCCCTCGCAGAACGCGCACTCGCCGTCGAACAGGATGATCGCGGACACTACGCGATCATTGTAGCGCGCCAGCCGGGCTACTGCTTCAGCAGGCGGACGCCGCCGGGCAGGTGGGCGGTGGCTTCGATCTCGACCTTGTATTCCGGGCTGGCGAGTCGGGTCACACCGACCAGCGTGCTGGCCGGCGGATTCGCGCCGAAATACTTCGCGCGCACCGCCGCTGCATCCGGTGCCCGGAAGGCATCGACGTCGGTGGTATAGATGTTGATCTTCACGACGTGCGAGAAATCGGCGCCCTGCGACCTGAGCGCCGTCTGCAGGTTCTTCAACACCTGCTCCACCTGCTCGACCATGCCAGGCCCGGCGATCTTCCCTTGGGCGTCAGCGCCGACCTGTCCGGCGATGTAGACGATATCGCCGACCTTGACGATGTGCGAGTAGGTCGTCGGCGTGCTGAGACCGGGCGGGTTGATCCGCTCGATCGTCTGAGCCGTCGCTGGCCCAGCCGATAAGACCAGACCGAGCACCGCGAGCGAGCGCATCGTTGGCGTTACTGCCATGACACCCGCGCGCCGACCCGGAGCGTGCGCGGCCAGCCGATCTGGCGCAGCGGCGTGCGGGCCGTGTCGTATTCCTTGTCGAGGATGTTCTCGACCGCGAAGAAGGCGTTCAGGCCGTGGCTGAGGCCACGACTCACGGTCGCGTCCCACACCGCATACTTCTGCAGGACAAACGCCGCGGTGTTGAGGTCGTTATCGAACTGCTCGCCGCTGAACCGCAGTTGCGTTGCCGCCGTGAACCAGCGCGGCTCGGCCCAGGTGAGGCCCACGCCACCCTGAACGGTGGGCACCTGCGGCACCGTGTTGCCCTCGAGGGCCGGCGTCGCGATCGAACCACGGAAGTGGCTGGAGGTCAGCACCATCTGCGCGTTGAAGCTGAACGCGTTCGACAGCCGGGTATCGAATTCCATCTCGACGCCTTTGGCGCGAATGCTGTCGGAGTTCTGGCGCTGGCGAACGATGCCGGCGGAGGTCTGCGACAACGTCACGTTGGCGATCGCGCCATCCAGATCATTGAAGAAGGCCGTGACGCGGAACGAGGCCCGCGAGAACCGCGTGAGCACGCCACCTTCGACACCGGTCAGCGTCTCTGGCTCAAGCAAGGGGTTGGCGTTGGTGATGGCCGTACCAGCCGCGAACCGGCGATACAACTCATTCAGGCTGGGCGTGCGATTGGCGTGATACGCCGAGGCCTGCACCTGGAAGCGGCCGGCGCGCCAGGCCACCGCGCCGCGCGGGCTGAAGAAGTTCACGTCCTTGGTCGGGTCGGCCGGGTTGACCGGCGTCGAATTCCACAGGTCGCCGCGCGCGCCCAGTTCAAAGGTCAACGAGTCGCTGGCGGTGATGTTGGCGCGGGCATAGAAGGCGCCCACCGTCTCGGTGCCGCCCGACACAAACGGTCCGTTCGGCGTGTTGACACCACTCACGAGCGCGTAGCGCAGCTCGTCCTGCGACGATTCGGTGCGGCGATAGTCGCCGCCCACGATCATGGTGACGCGGCCGAGTGGGCGCGTCCACTGGCCGTTGGCGGCCGCGTGTTTCGTGTTGATGAACTGCTCGAACGTCAGCCGCTCGGTGGCGCGGGTCGCGGCCACGAACGAGAATGTCTGGTAGTAATCCTGGCTGCTCGACACCGCCTGCGCCTGCAGCACGCCACCACCAACCAACCCGCCGCCCTCGAGCGAGAACTGCTGCCAGTCGGTGGAGTTCACCTGGACCGGCGTGCCGTTGCCGCGTTCCTCGGTGTAGCCGGCGCCGCGCAAGGTCAGGTGCCAGTTGCTCTGGCGGTAGCCGGCCGTCCCAAATCCGGTCTGGTAGTCGCTGTCGGCCTTGGTGTCGGCCACGCCACGCGATTCGGGCGCGACCAGGTAGGCGCCGTCAGTGCGGACGCCTTCGTAGGCGCCGGTCGCCGACCAGCCATCGCGTTCGGCCGCGCCGAACAGCGAGCCGCGGAAGGTGTCGTGCGAGCCGCCGTCGAACGTCGCCCGCGCGCGGGTCCGCGTCGGCGGCACGGTCAGCACCTGAATCACGCCACCGAGGGCACCGGCGCCGTAGAGATCGCCGGTCGCACCGCGCACCACTTCCACGCGGTCCACGGCGGCCTGCGGCACACGGTTCCAATACACCCAACTGCCGAACGGATCGTTCAGGGCCACGCCATCAGCCAGGACCAGCGTGCGGCTGGCACCCGAACCAGACACGCCGCGCAGCGTGACGCCTTGCGTCGTGGGGTTGGCCACGCGCGACGAACTGCGGCGGAACAGGGTGAACCCTGGCGTCGACCGCAAGGCGTCATCGAGGGCGCCGGCGGCCATGTTGTTCAACTCGGCTGAGGTGATGACGGTCGAGCTGGCGGCACTCGGCAGGCGTTCGGCGCCGCGAGTGGCGGTCACCACGACCGAGTCGGCGAAGTTCAGCGGCCGCAGCACCACGTAGACCGGCCCGGAGCCGGTCACGGGCACCTCGGCCGGCTCGAAGCCTTCCGATGTCACGCGCACCGTCGAGGCGAGCGCGCCGGTGTCGAAATTGCCGAAGGCATCGCTGCGGACGGTGGCCTTGCGGCCGTCCTTGGTGGTGACCACCACTTCGGCGTTTGGAATGATGCCGCCGGAAATATCCGTGATGCTGCCCCGCGTGGTTGTCGTGGCGGGCTGTGCCGCGGGTGCAGTAGTCTGGGTGGCAGCCGGTGTGGGCGACACGAGCAAGGCCGACACGAGGCCGGCAAGGACAAAGCGAGCCTGTCGGTTCATAGAAGATAGACTTTACACCATTCCCCAGATGCCAGAGCCGGACCGCACCCTCCTCGAAGGCCCCCATTCGCGAGTCCGTGAACTGCTCATGGTGCTTCGGGCGGGGCGTGATTTCATCCGCGGCTTCAGGGCCCTGCACTTCATTGGCCCCTGCGTCACGGTCTTCGGATCCGCGCGGTTCGACGAACATCACCGCTACTACGCCCTGGCCCGCGAGATGGGCGGCGCCATCGCCAGGATGGGCTTTACGGTGATGACCGGCGGCGGCCCAGGCGTGATGGAAGCGGCCAATCGCGGCGCGCGCGAAGCCGGCGGCCTGTCGGTCGGGTGCAACATCACGCTTCCGATGGAGCAGGAGCCGAACCCATACCTGGACCTGTGGGTTGACTGTCACTACTTTTTCGTCCGCAAGGTGCTGCTGCTCAAGTACTCCTACGCGTTCGTCGTCATGCCAGGCGGACTGGGCACGCTCGACGAACTCTGCGAAGCACTGACCCTGATCCAGACCCGCAAGATCCTGCAGTTCCCGATCGTCCTCATGGGCCGCGACTACTGGGCGCCGTTCCTGGCCATGCTGCGGACGATGGTGGAGGCCGGGACCATTTCGGCCGCCGACCTGGACCTGATGCTGGTGACTGATTCAGTGCCGGATGCGGTGGCGCATCTCGAACAGTACGCGGTGCAGCACTTCGGCCTGAAGCGCCGCAAGGCGCCGCGCGCGTCGCGGTGGCTGGGCGAAAAGCCGATGCCGACGCGTTAGCTGCGGCCGAAGGCGTGCATGGCCGCGCCGGCTGCGCCGCAGACCACTCCGCCCCAGACCATGTCGATGGCCGCCACCTTCAGTGGAAAGCCCTGCATGGTCGAGTAGTTGGTGAGGTCGTAGACGCTGTAGCAGATCACGCCGAACACCGCGCACCACGCGGCCGCTTCGAGCACCGAGCCGGTGCGCACGCGCGGCAGCGCAAACAGGGCCAGGCCCAGCACGATCAGGGCATACAGCAGCAGGGCCGGCAACCACCGCGGGTCGAGGTCACCGTTGGCGTGCTGGCGCAAGAGCGGCCCCAGCTCGCGCTTGTAGAACGCGTTGGCGATGAACCCGAGCCACACCGCATCCACGAGGATGAATGTGACGATCCCAATACCCCACTGCTTGGCGAGTTCCATGATTGCTCAGTATGACGCGCGGGGAGGCCGCGGGGGTCCCAACCCTGCTAAGCTGCATCAGATATGCGTCTGGCCAAACTGGCGGTCGCCAGCGTCAGCCCCACGGTGGGGGCGGTCAC
>Ga0163144_10029766_pt1 | contig 10468 bp, 10 predicted proteins | sample OliLak19BULKMAT1_FD_123175 | JGI IMG/M metagenome (GOLD analysis project Ga0163144, IMG submission 123175) | Freshwater microbial mat bacterial communities from Lake Vanda, McMurdo Dry Valleys, Antarctica - Oligotrophic Lake LV.19.BULKMAT1 | ecosystem: Environmental > Aquatic > Freshwater >...
CTGAAGGCGATCGGAAAAACCCGCTTCCCGAACGCTGCACTGCGGGATCAACCAAGCACTTTCGGTTCTCTATGTGGTATTCAAACTCGCTCTTAAAATGCTTGATGAAACTGCGTACCGGAAAAGCGGCAGCATCGCCCAGCGCGCAAATAGTACGACCCATAATATTTTCGGTAACGCGGTTAAGCTGATCGAGATCCTCCGGTCGCCCTTGACCGTTCTCGATGCGATGGACCACACGATAGAGCCAGCCGGTGCCTTCACGACACGGCGTGCACTGTCCACAGGATTCTTCAAAATAGAAATACGACAAACGTTCCAGCGCCTTGACCATGCAGACGGTCTCATCCATAACTACTACGGCCCCGGACCCAAGCATGGAACCCGCCTTGGCGATGGAGTCATAATCCATGGTGCAGTCCATCATAATTTCAGCCGGCAGCAGTGGAGCAGAAGAGCCCCCAGGAATCACCGCTTTGAGCTTCCGCCCTCCTCGCACGCCTCCAGCCATTTCAAGCAGCTTCGCAAAAGGGGTTCCCAGTGGAATCTCATAATTTCCGGGCCTATTGACCTGACCAGAAACCGAGAATAACTTGGTGCCGCCGTTGTTGGCCTTACCAAGGCTTAAGAAAGCCTCACCGCCCATTGCAAGAATGAATGGAATGGATGCAAAGGTCTCCGTGTTGTTGATAGTGGTCGGCTTTCCGTAAAGTCCGTAACTCGCCGGAAAAGGCGGCTTGAATCGTGGCTGCCCTTTTTTGCCTTCCAAGGATTCCAGCAAGCCGGTTTCTTCGCCACAGATATACGCGCCAAAGCCGTGATGAGCGAACAACTCAAAGCTGAATTCAGACCCTAGGATTCCCTTACCAAGCAGGCCAGCCGCGCGCGCTTCATCAAGAGCTTGCTCGAAACGCTGGTAAATCTCGAATATTTCACCGTGAATGTAGTTGTAACCTCGGGTCGCTCCCATGGCATACCCGGCAATTATCATGCCCTCGATGACTGAATGAGGGTCATAGCGCATCAGATCACGATCTTTGAATGTTCCAGGCTCACCTTCATCTGAATTGCACACAACGTATTTGTCGCCTGGGAAAGCGCGTGGCATAAAGCTCCACTTCAGCCCAGTCGGAAAGCCAGCACCACCTCGACCGCGTAATACGGACTTCTTAATTTCTCCTATCAAGTTGTCTTGGGTCATCTTTTCAGACAGGATCCGCCTCAACTGCGCATATCCACCTCGCGCTTCATACTCCTTTAAGCCCCAGCCCGCATCGCCCTTTGACCAACCGACAGAAAGCACAGGATTGATTGCGGAAATCAATGCCATCTTATTTGCACTCCGCGAGCAACTTGTCGATTTCTTCAGGAACCATGAAACTGCACATGCGCTTATTGTTTACCAACATGACCGGCGCGTCCCCACAAGCGCCCATGCATTCCCCTTCTTTCAATGTGAACCGGCCATCATGCGTGGTTTCATTGAAGTCAATCCCGAGCTTTTCCTTGACGTAATCGGCAGCATGTACGCCACCCGAAAGTGCGCATGGCAGGTTGGTACAAACGGTCAACTTATACCGGCCAACGGGATGGAGGTCATACATGTTGTAAAAGCTGGCAACCTCATAGGCAGCGATAGGCGCCATACCAAGATACTCGGCGACGTTAGCGATAGCGTCCTGTGGCAACCATCCACACTCGTCTTGAGCAATAGCCAGCGCAGCCATGATCGCAGATTGCTTTTGGTCTATTGGATACTTAGCAACCTCACGGTCAATCTTCTTGAACGCGTCCGAACTCAGCATGGGGGCCTTTGTAGTCATGCGATCTACCGGTCCGTGTCGCCAAGTACCAAGTCAATGGTACCGATAATGGCTGTGACGTCTGCAATCATGTGCCCTGTGGCCAATTCGTTGACTGCGGCTAAATGAGGAAAACCAGGCGAACGGAGCTTAAGCCGGTAAGGTTTGTTGGCACCGTCCGATACCGCCCAAACGCCAAATTCGCCCTTGGGATGTTCGATCGCCGCGTAGGCTTCCCCCGCGGGCACGTGCATTCCTTCTGTGAATAGTTTGAAATGATGAATCAACTCTTCCATATTTGATTTCATACTCTCACGCGACGGAGGGGCGACTTTGTAATTGTCGATGATCACCGGCCCCGGATTCAAGCGTAGCCATTCAATGCACTGCCGAACAATTCGATTCGACTGGCGCATTTCTTCCATCCTCACCAAATAGCGGTCATAGCAGTCGCCATTTACGCCGACGGGAATATCGAAGTCCATTCGATCATAGACTTCGTAAGGCTGCTTCTTGCGTAAGTCCCACTCGACGCCTGAGCCACGCAACATGGGTCCAGTGCACCCCAATTGCAGAGCGCGTTCTGGACTTAGAACGCCGATCCCGACGGTACGCTGCTTCCATATTCGATTGTCTGTCAGCAGGGTCTCATACTCGTCCACATAGCCGGGGAAGCGCTGAGTGAAGTCATCTAGAAAATCGAGAACCGAACCTTCACGCGCCGCGTTGAGGATCTTAATGTCATCCGCATTCTTGAATCGATTTTGTTTGTACTTGGGCATACTGCCAGGCAAGTCTCGATAGACGCCGCCCGGACGATAGTAGGCGGCATGCATCCTCGCGCCAGAAACCGCCTCGTAAACATCCATCAAGTCCTCACGCTCGCGAAAGGTGTACAGCACCATCGTCATCGCGCCAATATCAAGGGCATGAGTACCAACATTCAGGAGGTGATTCAGTATTCGTGTTACTTCATCCATCATCACACGAATGTATTGCGCCCGCTCGGGTACTTCGATATCCAGCAATCGCTCTATTGCCATGCAATAGGCATGCTCATTGCACATCATGGAAACGTAATCAAGCCGATCCATGTAAGGAACTGACTGCACCCACGTCCGCGTCTCAGCTAATTTCTCTGTCGCGCGATGTAGCAGGCCAATATGTGGATCGGCGCGCACAACCACTTCACCATCCAGCTCAAGCACGAGACGCAGTACTCCATGCGCGGCAGGGTGTTGCGGTCCAAAATTGATCGTATAGTTTTTGATCTCAGCCACGACCAACGACCTTTCCATACTGCTGTTCGCGAACTATACGCGGGGTAACTTCTCTCGGCTCGATGGTGACTGGCTGATATATGACGCGCTTCTGTTCGGAGTCATAGCGCATCTCGACGTGACCCGAAACCGGAAAATCCTTACGGAACGGATGACCGACAAATCCATAGTCGGTCAGAATCCGGCGCAAGTCGACGTGACCTTCAAAATGAATGCCAAACAGATCGAATGCCTCGCGCTCATACCAATCAGCACAATTCCAGATACCCGTAACGGATGTCAGCACAGGAAACTCATCATCGGCGGCAAAAGCTTTGATCCTCAACCGCCAATTGTGCTCTATTGACAGGAGCTGGCTCACTGCCGCATAACGTCGGCCCTGCCATCCGGTGAAGGTTGAGTAATCAATACCACTAAGGTCAATGAGCTGGGAAAAACCGAATATGGGATCGTCTCTTAGTTGCTTGGCGACCTCGAGATACGATTCAGCCCGAATCACGACAGTCAATTCGTTGTAAGCAATCGTGGGCGATTCGATGCGCCCTTGGAGGGTGCTTGACAGTTGATCGGAGAGACGTTGGAGTTTGGCGCTCATGGGCTAATGCTCAATTCAGCGCGCAATGGTGTTGGTACGCTTGATCTTGTTTTGCAACTGAATGATCCCGTACAGCAGTGCTTCTGCGGTTGGCGGACAACCGGGCACATAAATATCAACCGGAACAATCCGATCACAACCCCGGACTACTGAATAGGAGTAATGATAATAACCGCCACCATTGGCGCAAGAGCCCATGGATATAACCCATCGAGGCTCGGACATTTGATCGTAGACCTTACGTAACGCGGGAGCCATTTTATTCGTTAGCGTTCCAGCGACAATCATCAAATCGCATTGACGTGGACTCGGCCTAAATATGACTCCAAAGCGATCAAGATCGTATCGCGCACAGCCTGCATGAATCATTTCCACGGCACAGCACGCCAAACCAAACGACACAGGCCACATGGAACCTGTACGGGTCCAATTAATCAATTTATCAAGCGAGGTAGTTATGAAGCCCTCTTGGAGAACACCTTCGATACTCATGCCAGCGCGCCCTCAATCGTGGTCATTCCCAATCCAAAGCTCCCTTGACCCACGCGTAAACGTAGCCCACAAAGAGAATACCAATAAACACGAACATCTCAAAGAAGCCAAAGATCTTCATTGAATCCGAGGCGACGATCTCTTTATAAATTGCGGCCCAAGGAAAAAGAAACGCGATCTCAAGATCGAAGAGTATGAAGATAATTGCAATGAGGTAGTACCGCACGTCAAACTTCATGCGGGCATCTTCAAAGGGTGCAAAGCCGCATTCAAACGCCGACAGCTTCTCGCTATCCGGGCGATTGGGGCCCACCAACCAACCAAGCAATTGTGGGACGCACCCAAAGGCGAGACCCACTAAGGTAAAAACGAGAACAGGGAAGTAGTTTTCCAACATGTCGGTCGTACCGCCATATTTACTCGTTCGTCTCTGCCGACAACCAGGAGACCCTTAGGTTGCCAACGCTCAATTTCTCGTTCGCATTGCTTGGTGCCGACGGTGAGACTCGAACTCACACAGCTTGCGCCACTACCCCCTCAAGATAGCGTGTCTACCAATTTCACCACGTCGGCATTATTATCCTGCGCGAGCGAGCCAAAGTATATATCAAGCGATTTAAGGGCGCGCCGCACAAGCAAAAATATCTACAAAATTAAGCGATCCAGCGCATCATTTTGGGATGTCATTCGCCTTTGAGTTCGGCGACGTCGACCCCGTATTAGGCTTTGCCGGAACCGTTTGGGCCGAGGCGGCGTCCATCACACTACCGCCTTGCTTTGGCCTTGCTGTGGCGATGTATGAAAGACCTAGACTCGTAACAAAAAAGACCGCTGCAAATACGGCGGTTACCCGCGATAGGAAATTTGCAGAACCTGTCGCACCAAATAGACTTCCTGATGCCCCGCTACCAAATGCGGCTCCCATGTCAGCGCCTTTTCCATGCTGAATGAGAACCAAACCAATAATACTTAGCCCAGCAATAACGTGCACTGTCAACACCAGAGTATGCAGAAAATCCATAAAGCCCCCACAATAAAAATAACCGGATACTTCTCGCGAAAAGGAGTGAAACTGACTCTCAGTCCTCCGAATCGCAAGATTATAGCGGCAGCATTCCCTCAGCGCTACTCACGAGAAACGGGGTCATCTGACCTTTACCTATTTGATCCGCCCTCCCACATTGCGGCCCATTGGCGCTAAACGGCGGCCATAGCAAATCGAACCGCGTCCGCAATCGATTCTGCCTGTTTTGAAACATTGACGGCGTCGCGACCTTCAACCATGACTCGCAGAAGCGGTTCCGTCCCTGAAGGCCGCAGCAGGACGCGTCCGGTGCCGTTCAGTACTCCTTCGGCGAAGCTCACCGCCGCTCGGATACCCTCATTGCGCGCCCAGTCAAATCCTAGCGGCAGGCTTACATTGATAAGTCGTTGCGGATAGAGATCAAGGTCTGCACACGCCTCTGCCAATGTCTCCTTGTCGGCGCGCAGCGCAGCAAGTACCTGCAGAGCCGCAATGATTCCGTCGCCCGTAGTGTGGCGATCGAGACAAATTATGTGACCGGAGTTTTCGCCACCCAGTACCCAGTCACGTTCCTTCATCATCTCAAGCACATAGCGGTCACCGACCTTGGCGCGACCACACGTAATGCCTAGCCTAGCGAGTGCGTGTTCAAACCCCAAGTTGCTCATCAAAGTGCCAGCCAACCCAGTCAAGGACGACCCCGATCTCAATCGGTTTCGCGCAATGATGTAGAGCAAGCGGTCGCCGTCATAGATTTCACCCGCCGAATCAACCATAACCAGTCGGTCTCCATCGCCATCCAGAGCAATTCCGCAGTCAGCATGGGACTCGAGCACAACGCGACGTAAGGTTTGTGGCGCGGTTGCACCCACGCCGTCGTTGATATTCAATCCATTGGGTGAATCGCCCACACCGATAATTTCCGCGCCAAGCTCATGAAAAACATTGGGCGCGACATGATAGGCAGCACCATGAGCACTATCCACGACAATCTTCAAACCACGGAGGTCGGAATCGTTAGGAAATGTGCTCTTGCAGAATTCAATGTAGCGCCCGGCGGCATCTTCTATGCGCCTGGCTTTGCCAAGCCTGGCAGACTCCATACATAACATCGGCTGCTCAAGACGAGCCTCAATTTCCTGTTCGACCGAGTCGGGAAGCTTCGTTCCCTGCGCAGAAAAGAACTTAATACCATTATCGTCATAGGGATTATGCGACGCTGACACGACCACCCCTACCTGTAAACGCAGGGCGCGAGTCAAATACGCGACGGCTGGCGTGGGCATCGGGCCGCACAGCATGACATCGACTCCCGCCGCCGAAAAGCCGGCTTCCAATGCCGCCTCAAGCATATAGCCCGAAATCCGCGTGTCTTTTCCGATCAAGACCGCTGGACGCTCTCCTGATGGCAAGTTGTCTTGCGCAACTAAAGTTGCGCCCGCCGCATAACCAAGCCGCAGAATAAACTCTGGAGTAATCGGCGCCTGCCCTACGCGACCCCGAATTCCATCGGTTCCAAAATATTTTCGGCTCATTGATAACCCTCCACGAGTTGAAGTACTGCCAGTGCATCGCGGGTATCCTCGACGTCGTGAACCCTCACGATTCGCGCACCGCGCTTAACGGCGAGTATGTGAGCCGCAACACCCGCGGCCCTTCGTTCAGACACAGTGCGTCCGGTAATCGAGCCTAACATTGACTTACGCGACATTCCTATCATCATTGGGATATTGGGTACAAGCAGTTCGTCCAGCCGCCTTAGTAGTTCGAGGTTGTGTTCCAGTGATTTGCCAAATCCAAAACCTGGGTCGATCGAAATTCGATTCAAGGCTATACCAGCAGCAATCGCAGCGCTTACGCGTTGCAGAAGGAACTTGGCCACGTCCGTCACGACATTCTCGTAACTGGGACCGTGCTGCATCGAGCGTGGCTCCCCCTTCATGTGCATTAGGCAGACCCCTGCCCGGCTTTTGGCAACGATGTCGAGGGCACCCGTTGCACGAAATGCCTCGATATCGTTAATCATGTCGGCACCCGCGTCCAGTACCGCGCTCATGACACTCGTTTTTGCCGTGTCGATTGATAGCGGCACACCACAGTTGCGCAAGCCTTCCATAACAGGAACCAAACGATCAATTTCCTGTTGTTCCGGTACGCTTTCTGCACCCGGACGTGACGACTCTGCACCCAGGTCAAGAATATGCGCGCCTTGCTCGACCAAACAAAGGCCATGCTCGATAGCCGACGCGGTGTCGCCGCGCAGACCATCACCCGAAAACGAATCGTCGGTCAAATTGACAATTCCCATTATGAGGGGCTGGGACACGTCGAGAATGAATCGTCCACAGTAAAAGGGTTTCATAAAAAAAGCCGCCGGGTCTTGAGTCCTCGGCGGCCCTTCAGTGAGTGGAGTCCGCTCAGGCTGGCGCCGGGGCCGGAGTCTCCGCGTTAGGGGGTGTTCCGCTGTCAACCTTTGGCACAGGAGTACTTGATGGCTTCGGCGGCCGGGGGGTCTTACCCATCATGATGTCATTGATCTGGTCAGCGTCGATCGTCTCTAACTCAAGCAGGGCGGCGGCCATGGCTTCTACCTTTTCGCGATTCTCCTCAAGCAAAACACGAGCACGCGCGTACTGCTCATCAAGAATACGACGAATCTCGTTATCGACGCGCTGCATTGTCGCCTCCGAAACGTTCTTGTGCGTGGTGACCGAGCGTCCGAGAAATATCTCGCCTTCCTCTTCCCCGTAGACCATCTGCCCCATGCTGGCAGACATTCCCCACTGCGTGACCATCCGGCGGGCCAAATCGGTGGCGCGCTGGAAGTCATTCGATGCGCCCGTGGTCATTTGCTGCATGAACAACTCTTCTGCAATACGCCCCCCGAACAGAACGGCAATCGTACTCAACAAGCGATCACGATCCTGGCTATAGCGCTCCTGATCGGGGAGTTGCATGGTCAAGCCTAGCGCGCGGCCACGTGGAATGATGGTTACCTTATGTACGGGGTCCGTCTTGGGTAGCAATTTAGCGACAACCGCGTGCCCGGATTCGTGATACGCCGTGTTCTTCCGCTCTTCTTCAGGCATTACCATGGAACGGCGCTCCGCGCCCATCATGATCTTGTCCTTTGCGCGTTCAAAATCTTCCATATCGACCAAGCGTTTGTTGCTTCTCGCCGCGAACAACGCAGACTCATTAACCAGATTGGCAAGGTCGGCGCCCGAAAACCCCGGGCAACCCCGTGCCAGTATCAGTGCATCTACGTCCGGTGCCACAGGGACTTTGCGCATATGGACTTTAATGATCTGTTCTCGGCCGCGAATGTCCGGCAATGGCACAACCACTTGTCGATCAAAACGTCCCGGGCGAAGAAGCGCGGGGTCAAGCACGTCGGGGCGATTGGTTGCAGCGATAACGATGACCCCAGTAGTTCCCTCAAAACCGTCCATTTCGACGAGCATCTGATTCAAAGTTTGCTCGCGCTCATCATTTCCGCCACCCAAGCCTGCGCCCCGTTGCCGCCCCACGGCATCCAGCTCGTCGATAAAGACGATGCAAGGAGCGTGCTTCTTGGCTTGCTCAAACATGTCACGCACGCGTGCTGCGCCTACGCCAACGAACATCTCCACAAAATCAGAGCCCGAAATCGAGAAGAAAGGTACTTTTGCCTCGCCCGCAATTGCCTTCGCGAGCAAGGTCTTGCCCGTCCCTGGCGAGCCAACGAGCAACACGCCACGGGGGATGCGCCCGCCCAACTTCTGAAATTTTGTGGGGTCTCTGAGGAAATCGACCATTTCAGAAACTTCTTCCTTGGCTTCATCGCAACCCGCAACATCGCCAAAGGTAACGATATTGGCTGACTCATCCATCATCCGTGCGCGACTCTTACCAAAAGAAAACGCCCCGCCTTTTCCACCGCCTTGCATCTGGCGCATGAAAAACACCCAAACGCCGATTAGCAGCAGCATGGGAAACCATGACACAAAAATGCTGGTCAGGAAGGATTGCTCCTCTTCGGGTTTGGCAACAACCTTGACGTTATTCTTGAGCAGGTCTGAGACCATCCAAAGATCCGGCGGCGCATAAGAAACAATCTTCTTGCCGTCATTGGTGGTCGCCTCGAGTGTGCGTCCCTGAATTACAACTTTTGAAATGCGCCCCAGCCGCACTTCTTCCAGGAACTGGGAATACTCCACCGAGCCCGCCGTAGCCTGACGCGTGTTGAACTGATTGAATACGGTCATCAGAATTACGCCGATGACCAGCCAAATTGCTAGATTTTTGAACATGTTGTTCACTGTAAAACCTCACTTTCCCTTGATCGGGATACATTGACAGTCATTGTAGGCTGATTGTTGACAGTCGCAAACGCCCTTGGTTACGGTCGCCGCCGTCGCGCCAACAAATATATTTCCGCACTACGATCGCGTGACGCTGATGGCTTACGCACGTTCAGAACATGAAATACCTTCAATACCTCACGGCGCAACTCCATGAAACCGTCGCCTTGAAACACCTTAACGAGCATATCGCCGCCAACCTTTAAGTGTAAGGTACAGAACTCAAGCGTTAATTCTGCAAGCAGCATCACACGCGCCTGATCCACTAGAGCTATTCCTGACATATTGGGGGCCATATCCGATAAAACAAGGTCCGCCTGACGTCCAGCCAATGAATCCTCAATTGATTTCAATACTAAACGTTCATGGAAATCCCCCTGAATGAAGTCGACTCCATGCAACGGAACCATGGGAAGCAGATCCAGGGCAATGACTCGGCCACCGGGGGCAACGCGCTTTGCCGCGACCTGCGACCAACTGCCCGGGGCACAGCCCAGATCGACAACGATCATCCCGGTCTTTAGCAGTTTCTCCGTGGTGTCGAGTTCTATCAACTTGAACGCTGCACGAGAGCGCCAACCCTCGGCTCTGGCACGTTGCACGTACGAGTCATTGACGTGCTCCGTGATCCACGCTTTATTCGTCTTATTCCGCTTGACCTTCTCGCTCACGCTAAAATCCTGACATGACTGAACTTACCCTACCCCATCGCCGAGCGCTACGCGCCGCCGCGCACCACCTGAATCCAATCGTTTCAATCAGCCAGAAGGGATTGCTGCCTTCTGTTCTGGCGGAAATAGATCGCTGCCTGACATCCCACGAGCTGATCAAGGTGCGACTCTACGGTATTGAACGCGACACACGCGCTGTATTGTTTGAAGAAATTTGCGCGACCCTGAAATGTACTGAAGTACAACATATCGGGAATTTGC
>Ga0163144_10029767_pt1 | contig 10468 bp, 4 predicted proteins | sample OliLak19BULKMAT1_FD_123175 | JGI IMG/M metagenome (GOLD analysis project Ga0163144, IMG submission 123175) | Freshwater microbial mat bacterial communities from Lake Vanda, McMurdo Dry Valleys, Antarctica - Oligotrophic Lake LV.19.BULKMAT1 | ecosystem: Environmental > Aquatic > Freshwater > Lake...
ACAGCGTCCGAGCAGATTTTTGGCGCGCGCGTTGCCTTTTTCGGCGGCTTGCTGGAGCAGCGTGACCGCCCTCTTTTCGTCCTTCGCGACGCCATCGCCATTCAGGTAGCAGTCGGCCAGCGCAGTGAGGCCGTTGGGTTCATTTTTCTCCGCCGCGGCGGCAAAATATCCGACTGCCTTTCGCGAATCCATCGGAGTGCCGCTGCCGGAGGCGAGCATGAGGCCGGCCTGCGTCATGGCCAGTGGATCGCCTCCTTGCGCCGCGGTGCAAAACCACGCGAAGGATTGCGCGGGATCGGTCGCGCGCAATTCTTCGCCGAGGATCATCATCGCGGCGTTCATGCCGAGGCGTGCGGCTTCGGTCACGTCGGCGCGCATGGCGGCGAATTCCTTCGTCGTGAGTCCGCCGGGGCGGCTGCGCAGGCGGCTGAGGAGCAGTTCGACGCCGACGCGTCCGGTGTCGAACTCGGGAAACTCCCGCGCCATGCGCAGCCACGCGGAAAGTGCTTCGCGGGAAGCCTGGCGGGCCTCGAGCAATTCGGCGTTGTGCCGGGCGTTCGTGGCGAGTTGATGGCGGGCGGGCGGAGGGGCCGGCGGCGCGGGCGTGGTCGGGTGAACGGTTGGTGGAGGCGTGACGATCGGCGTGGGCGCAGCCGCGAATCCTGGGGTTGCCTGCGGCGTGGCTTGTGGCCGTGAGGTTGGTGTTGCTTGCGGAGGGGGTGTCGGCTGCAGCACGAGCCCGGGCTTCGGGCGCGAGAAAAAATAAATCGCCCCGCCGATCACGATGGTAGCCAGCAAGCCTACGCCGATCAGCGGGGCTGTGGATCGCTTCGGTTCGGGCGGTGCTGGTTCGATGAACTCCGACGCGAGGGTCGGATAGTCTTCCGCCACGAGCGTCGCGGCGGCGATGTCCGCCTCGAGGGGCGGTGTGGATGCAGGCGGCTCGCTCGCCCGCGAGCGCGAGGCCGAGGTGGTGTCCACGGGGGGTGGCTCGCCAAATTGACCCGCGAACTCCGCCGCGGAGGTGAACGATCCCGGCTGGGAAAGCGCGCGTTCCAGCACGGCGTTGCCCGCTTCGTCCAGCGCGGCGAGTGGCGTGTAACCGTATGCACCGGTCGTGGCGGCGACACCCCCGAGCAGTTCGTAGGCGACCGTGGCGAGCGCATGGACCGCACCGGCGATCCCGGGCGCCGCATACCTTTCGCGCTGGCCGACTCCGCCGACCAGCGTCTGCCCGGCGGCCCAATTCATCGCGAAGAGGTCGCGCCAGATGGCGAGCGGATTGATCTTCACGACGAACTCCGGCCATTCCTTCAGCGGGCGTGCGAGCCAGCTCTCTGGGGTCGTGTCTTCGCCGGGAAAGTGGATGAGCACATGATGCAGCCCCAACTCCAGCTGCGCGATACTGGTGCCCAGCGCGTAGTCCAACCCAGCCGCCGCGCCGGTGAGGAGTCGGCGGACTTCGTTGTGCGCGAGTTCGCGCTGCGTGCGGAGGAGTTCGCGGAGGGTGAAGCCATTCGTCCAGCCGAGTGTGAGAAAGGTCGTGCCGCTGGTTTTTGCGATCTCGAAGGTCTCCAGCACGTGGGGATGCGCGAGCGCGGATAGCAGCGGCGAGTCGCGCTCGATCTGCGCGGCGATGTCGGGGTCGGCAAGCAGTTCGGGATGCAAGACGAGCAGGCGCACGTCGCGATCGGCCTGCAGATCGCGCGCGCGGAAATTGTCACCCGCTTCGTTTTCGCCAAGATCGTGCGTGAGCAGGTAGCGCTGAGCGATCGTCGCGCCCGTTTCAAAACGAATTTCGTCGGACGGGGTCGCCGGTGCGGTCGAAGAATCCGGGCGAGGCCTGGCCTGGGCAGGTGCGCGAGGGTTCAGCGTGCGCAGGCATTGCTCGATTTCGCGGCGCAGATCGGCAGGAGACTGCTGCCGCTCAGCGGGATCCTTCGCGAGCATCTTGCGGAGCAGATCGATGACGGCGGGCGGGGTCCCTTCGAGATCCTCGAAAGGCGGCGGCTTCGTGAGATGCTGGCCCATGACGCGCGCGATCGAACCGCTGAACGGCGTGCTCCCGCGCAGCAGATACCAGAGCGTGATGCCGAGCGAATAAATGTCGGAGCGCACATCGATGTCGCGTTCTTCGAGCTGCTCGGGGCTGGCAAAATGCGGCGTGCCGATGAAGCCGCCTTTGGTCAGCGCGGCCTCGCTCGGCTCACCGACGCCGTAGGCCATCTTGGCCAGGCCGAAGTCGATCACTTTCACAACGAGGTCGTCGTCTTCCTGCACGGCCATGAGATTGGCGGGCTTGATGTCGCGGTGGACGAGCTCCTGGGCCTGCGCGGCATTGAGCGCGCGCGCGACTTGCGCGGTGATGCGCAGGGCGAGCACGGGGGACAGCGGGCCCTGGCGTTTGACGAGCGATTCGAGCGTTTCGCCGTCGATGAATTCCATCGCGTAGAAGTAGTTCCCGTCTTCCTCGCCGAGGTGAAAGACCGACGCGACATTGCGGTGGCGTAGACCCGCCGCGGCGCGCGCTTCGCGGATGAAACGCTGGCGCGCGCTCTCGCTGTTGAGGTGCGTGGCGTTGATCACTTTCAACGCGACCGGCAAACCGAGCCGCGTGTCGATGCCCTTGTAAGTGATGCCCATCGCGCCGCGCCCGAGCTCGTGCAGCGAGCCGTCGGGGTGCGTCAGCACTTCGTAGTGTTCGAGGGTGACGGTGGCGGGCATGGCGGGAAGGCGTCGCGGGACGACACCGTATTCCTAGGCGACGCGCCCGGCCAATGGCCATCTTTCCGCGAAACCGGCGCGCGGTTTCCTAGAGCGAAGCACCGATGTAGCTCGTCGAGTAGGTCTCAAAGCGGACCTCGTCGCCGGCGCGCGGCTCGCTCTCGATGTCGTAGACTTTGTTGCCGATGACCTTCTGCGCGTGCGTGTCGAAAAGCATGATGGCTTTGGCGGCTTTCTTGTCGGTCTTTTCGTCCTTCTCCGTGGTGATGGCGATGATGCGCGGGAGCTTCTTCTTCGGCTTCGGCGCGGGCGTGGCTTCGACGACTTCCTCGTATTCCGGTTCCGGTTTGTTCACGACCGCTGGTGCGGGCTTCGCTTTGGTCCCGGCGGTTTTCGCCGCGGGCGTCGGTTTTGGCTTCGGTTTGCTGGTCGCGGCGACGGATTTTTTGCGCAGCTTCTTTTTCTTTTTGGAAGGTGCGGGCGCGGAGGTTTCGGCGCGGGCTTGCAAACGAGCGACGGCGCGGCGGCCGTTTTGTTCCGCGATCTGGCGCTGCCGTGGCGTCGCTTCATGAGTCGCGAGGATGACGACGGCGCGGACGAGCGCGAGCCCTTGGATCCCCGTGCCTTCAGCCGCCGCGGATTCGTCGAAGAGATCGGAGAAACGCACGCCGCTTCCTCCCCCGCAGCCCGTGAAGAGCGCGGCGATCGTCAGTGCGACGACGAGTGGGGAGAAGCGTTTCACGGCCGAGCGTGGGCTGGCTTAGAACGGTATCGCCGTGCCGACACCGTAGTAGAGGCTGGTCTTTTCGGTGGTGCCGTTTTGGATGCCGGCGAAGCTGATATTTACCATGCCGAGACGCCACTGCGCGCCAAACGCGTAGGGCGTGCGCGGGTCGCGACCGGCGGGCGTGTTGCCCTTGGTGCCGACTTCACCGACGAGATAAAGGCGATACGGGAGCTGCAGTTCGGCGCCGCCGTAGATGTTCAGGGAATCGTCTTCGGCGAAGTCGTCGTGAAACCAAGTCTGACGGATACCGGCGTGAAACCCGAGTGACTTGAAGAAGCCGTCCTCGTCGAGCGGCAGGCGCTTGTAAGCAGCGAGGAAGACGGTGGATTGCTGGAGCGCGTTGGTCCCGTATTTGCCGTAGGCACCGACGCTGATTTGCGGCCACCATTCCTGATCGCGCAGCAGACGAACCCGGATCAGCGGGCCACCGACACCAAGTTCCCGATCGACCGGGACGTTGAGCACGTTGGCATTCGCGCCGATTTCCAGCCAGTCGGTGATGCCGTAGGCCGCCATCCAGCCGTGGGCGACGATCTCGGTGCGGTTGTTCGGATAGAAGTTGCAGTACTGGAGCGTGAACGCGCCCTTCGGCAGCGTGGCCGAAGTCGGGTTGATGAACATGCCCGACGGGCCCTGCAGCGTGAGCAGCCCGCGGCCGGCTTCGTAAGGCGGCTCGACCGGCGAGACGGTTTCCTTGATCTCCTTGTCGGCGACCGGTTGGCCGGCATGGGCGGAGGGGGAGCCGAGACTGACCAGAGCAACGGTGAGAGCCGCGATCTTGGTCAACAGACTGAGCGGGTTGTGGGTGGAGCGCATGAAGCGTTTCCACACGATTTCCGGCGCGAAGGCAACTCTGGAGTTGGCGAAAATGCCCAGCACGCTGCTTAACGGATATCGCTCATGGCGGGATAGTTGCCGAAAGTCGGACACGAAACCGCCTTTAAGCTGCCGCATTTCGCCAAAAACGGCCGGATAATGCCTTGAATTGTGCGTTATCGGTTCTACTCTCGGTCGCTCGGGAAAATCACTAGGGAATCTTTTTATATGCTGAATCAAGTCACTCTAGACCACCTGGAGGGACGTCCGTCCCTCTACTCGCCGGAATTTGAACACGACTCCTGCGGCGTTGGCTTCATCGCTCAGGTCAGCGGGAAACGATCGAACCAGGTCTTGAAATACGCGCTCCAGTCGCTCTGCAATCTCGCCCACCGCGGCGCGGTGGACGCCGATGCCAAGACGGGCGACGGCGCCGGGGTTTCGACGCAGATTCCTTACAAGCTTTTTGCTGCCGAAGTGCAGAAGCTCGGGCATCGCCTTTTCCAGGAATCCGACCTCGGGGTGGGCTTTGTTTTTCTCCCGCACGACAACGCCTACGCCCAGGCGCGGGCCAAGGCGATCACCGAGGAGGTGATTCAAAAGCGCGGGTTGTTTCTCTTCGGCTGGCGCGAGGTGCCGGTGAATATCCACATGCTCGGCGACAAGGCGGCGTCCACGATGCCGCGCATGGAGCAGGTGCTGGTCGGCCGCCCGCATGGCGTGACCGACGAAGACTACGAGCGGCGGCTTTTTCTCTCGCGCAAGGAGATCGAGCAGCGCGCGGCGAACGACGGCATCAAGCACTTCTACATCCCGTCCTTCTCGCACCGGCTCATCATTTACAAGGGCCTGCTCGTCTCGCCGTCGCTGCAGAAATTCTACAAGGATCTGCAGAACCCGGCTTACGAAACGGCGCTCGCCATTTACCACCAGCGCTACTCCACGAACACCTTCCCGACGTGGCCGCTCGGGCATCCGTTTCGCATGATGGCGCACAACGGCGAAATCAACACGCGCCGCGGCAACGCCAACTGGATGCGCGCGCGCGAGGCGGAACTCGAGACCGACTCCTGGGGCGCTGATATCGATTTGCTCAAGCCGATCATCCAGCCCGGCGGCAGCGATTCCTCGGAACTCGACAACGCCGTCGAGGCGATCGTGATGTCCGGGCGCTCGGTGTTGCACGCGATGACCATGCTCGTGCCGCCCGCCTGGGGCAGTGACAAGACGGTGACGCCGGCGGTGAAGGCGTTCTACGACTACCACCGCTGCTTCAATGAACCTTGGGACGGCCCGGCGGCGCTCTGCTTCACCGATGGCATCACCGTCGGCGCGTGCCTCGACCGCAACGGCCTGCGCCCCGCGCGCTACAAGCTCACCGACGACGGCCTTTTCAGCATCGGTTCGGAAGTCGGCACGATCGTCTTCGACGACGCGCACATCGTGGAAAAAGGCCGCCTCGCACCGGGTGAAATGATCGCCATCGACACCGCCGCCGGGAAGCTGATGCGCGATGCCGAGATCAAGGAATACCTCGCCGCGAAGAAGCCGTATGGCGCGTGGGTGGACGAAAATCTTTTGCGCCTGAGCAAGCTCGTGACCGAGCCTATGAAGGACGCCGCGGAGCCAGTGGACATCCTCACGCTCGCGCAGCGGCACATCACGTTTGGCTACACCTCGGAGGAGCTCGACATCATCCTCAAGCCGATGGTCAAGGACGCGGGCGAAGCCATCGGTTCGATGGGCGACGACACGCCGCTCGCGGTGCTCTCGCTCCAGCCGCGCCTGCTCTACACCTACTTCAAGCAGCTCTTCGCGCAGGTCACGAATCCGCCGATCGATCCGATCCGCGAGAAGCTCGTGATGTCGCTGAATGTGAACTTCGGCTGGCGCCGCAATCTCCTCGCCGAGACGCCCGAGCACGCGCGGCTCATCCAGTCGGACTCGCCGATCCTTTTCGAAAACGAACTCGCGGTGCTCCGCAACCTCGCGGACAAGCATCATCCTGCGAAGACGATCGACGCCACCTGGCCGCTCAGTGAAGGCGAAGATGGGCTGGAAAAAGCGATCACCCGCATTTGCAGCGAAGCTGAGGCCGCGGTGCTCGATGGCGCGCGAATCCTGATTCTAAGCGACCGCGCGGTCGATCACGCCAAAGTCCCGGTGCCGATGATCCTCGCCACCGGCGCGGTGCACCATCATCTCATCCGCACCGGCAAACGCATGAAGGCTTCGTTGATTTGCGAGACGGGCGAAGCGCGCGACGTGCATCAGATCGCCTGCCTCATCGGCTACGGCGCGAGCGCGGTTTCGCCGTATCTCGCTTTCGATTCTGCGCGCGAAATCATCGGCCAGATCCAGGTCGCCGCGCAGCAGGGTGTGGTGAAGGCGGGGGTCGATCCCGACAAGCTGGCGAAGGCGCAAGCAGCGTTGAAAGAGGTGGAGTCGCTGACTTACGCCAAGGCGCTCACGAACATCCGCACCGCGCTCGAAAGTGGCCTGCTCAAGATCATGTCGAAGATGGGCATCAGCGTGCTCGCGAGCTACCACGGCGCGCAGATTTTCGAGGCGATCGGTATCGGGCCGAAGGTCATCGAGCAATGCTTCTGGCGGACGGCGTCGCAGGTCGGCGGCATTGGCTACGTCGAGATCGCGCGCGAATCGCTGACCCGCCACGAAAAGGGTTTTGCGCCTGTGCCGACCGAGCCGCCGTCGGTGGTGAAGCTCGAGGACCCCGGCTTCTACCGCTTCCGCCGCAACGGCGAAAACCACGCGGTCACGCCGCCGGTCATCCAGTCGTTCCACTCGTTTGTGAAGTCCGGCAACGCCGACGAATACAAGAAATACGTCGCCGCGGTGAAGGCGCAGCAGCCGATCTCGTTCAAGGACATGCTCGAATTGGTGCCGAAGAATGGGGCGATCCCGATCGAAGAAGTCGAGTCGATCGAAGACATCCGCGTGCGCTTCACCACCGCGGGCATGTCGCTCGGCGCGCTCTCGCCCGAGGCGCACGAGACGCTGGCCATCGCGATGAACCGCATCGGCGGCAAGTCGAACAGCGGCGAAGGCGGCGAAGATCCCGAGCGTTTCAAGCGCCGCCCAAATGGCGATCTCGCGAACTCCGCGATCAAGCAAATCGCGTCCGGTCGCTTCGGTGTGACCGCGGCGTATCTCGCGAGCGCGAAGGAAATAGAAATCAAAATGGCCCAGGGCGCGAAGCCCGGCGAAGGCGGCCAGCTTCCGGCGCACAAAGTCACCGGGATCATCGCCAAGCTGCGCCACACGGTGCCGGGCGTGATGCTCATCTCGCCGCCGCCGCACCACGACATCTACTCGATCGAAGATCTCGCGCAGCTCATTCACGACCTCAAGGAAGTGAACCCGCAGGCGAAGATTTGCGTGAAGCTCGTCAGCGAAGCCGGCGTCGGCACGGTCGCCGCGGGCGTGGCCAAGGCGCACGCCGATATCGTGCTCGTGAGCGGGCACGATGGCGGCACGGGTGCGTCGCCGCTTTCCTCGATCAAACACGCCGGCACGCCGTGGGAACTTGGCGTGGCCGAGACTCAGCAGACGCTCGTCGCGAACAATCTGCGCTCGCGAATCGTGCTCCGCACCGACGGCGGCATGCGCACCGGCATCGACATCATCGTCGCCGCGATCCTCGGGGCCGAGGAGTTCAACTTTGGCACCGCCGCGCTCATCGCCACGGGTTGCGTGTATGTGCGCCAGTGCCATTTGAATACCTGTCCGGTCGGCGTCGCCACGCAGGATGAAAAACTGCGCGCGAAATACAAGGGCACGCCGGAGATGGTGGTTAGCTTTTTCAACGCCGTGGCTCAGGAAGTCCGCGAAATTCTCGCCAGTATCGGGGCGCGCAAACTCACGGACATCATCGGTCGCCCGGAACTGCTCAAGCAGCGCGAGGTGCCGAATCATCCGAAGGCCAACACGCTCGACTTGAAGAAGCTGCTCGCGAACACCGCCGACAACGAAGACGCGCCGCGCTATTGCACGCGCGAGCGCAACAACGCGCCGCACGGGCGCCCGCTCGACGACCTCATTCTCCAGGACGCGAAGGAGGCGATCACCGAGCAGCAGCCGATCTCACTGAGCTACAAGGTGACGAATGTGAACCGCAGCATCGGCACGAAAGTGTCCGGCGAAATCGGCTACCAGTACGGCGAGGAAGGCCTGCCCGAGGGCACGCTGGAACTCAGGCTCGAAGGCAGCGCCGGCCAGAGCTTCGGCACTTTCCTCGCGTCCGGCATCCGGCTCATCCTCGAAGGTGAAGCCAATGACTACGTGGGTAAGGGCATGAGCGGCGGCGAGATCATCGTGAAGCCATCGGCGAGTCACAAGTTCGTCGCGGGTGACAATTCGATCATCGGCAATACCTGCCTCTACGGCGCGACCGGCGGCGTGCTGCTCGCCAATGGCCGCGCGGGCGAGCGCTTCGGCGTGCGCAACTCCGGTGCGGTCGCGGTCGTCGAAGGCATGGGCGACCATGGCTGCGAATACATGACCGGCGGGACCATTGTCGTGCTCGGCCGCACGGGCAAAAACTTCGGCGCCGGCATGAGTGGTGGCCAGGCCTTTATCCTCGATCTCGAGGAGCGCTTCGCCGACCTCTACAACCCCGCGATGGTTGGAATCGAGCGCCTTGACGAAGAGGACAAGGTGGTCGTCCAGAAACTCATCTACCGCCACCTCGAAGCCACCGAAAGCGCTCGCGCGAAGGAGATTCTGGCCGATTGGACGAAGTTCGCGGGGAGTTTCTGGAAAGTGGAGCCGAAGTCCATCGCAGCGCAGCCCGTCGAACCCAAGCCCGCTCAGACCACGGCCACGAAGCCGTAGTTGTTTTCGGTTACTCCTCGATCCGCTGCGGGAACCAGAGAGATTCCCTTCACGACACTACTAAACTGTTTAAGGCCCAATCATTCTCCGACCGTCCCGTTTGACGTCATCGATGGATTTGATCTGACCGTTGGCAAATATGATCAGGTTGCCATTGCCATGAGCATTGGCGCGTTCGATGAACCAAGGGTGTGTCGGCCATCTCCACGGTGAACTGGGTTTGTCGTCGAAGCCCGTTCCCAAGTAGTCAATCCTTGGGTCAGTGGGGTCGTGTGGAGGATCTCCAATGCCGTTCTGCACGGTCGCGCAGATCCAATTCACGTGCCCGATCCCGTAGGGCCGAAATGCCTCAATCCACGCTTTGGAGAAGGTCGCTGCTTCAATATCCAAAGTAGAAATCTGCGGCCACCCTCCGTTGTCAGTGACGTAGGACGCCCCCGCCGCATACAGCCCTTGAAGATTTCGAACACATTTGGCGCGCTCTGCCTTTGCCCGCAAAAACGCAAAGGAGGATGTGGCCATGACCCCCAAAATCCCGATAACAACGATTGCTGTCATCAACTCCAGAAGCGTGAAGGCGGATTGATTGCCCTGAAGTTCCCCTTGAAGAGGGCCGTTCATCAAAGCTTTAGCCCTCTACGACCACCGAGACTTCCCGTTGGAAGACAAGGTTTACGGCAGAGCCGTGGTCGATTGCCGGAATCCTGAAACCGAATACTTGGTCTGAACCAAGGCGAAAGGCGACAGGTTATTGTCCACGCCGACGAACGCGTCGACAATCGCTTTGCCGGTCATTCGTGCAGCATTTCCGTTGGCTGTACTTTGCCGACCTGATAGCGGAGTGGTGGAGGCTTCGACGATTTTTGTTCTCATCATTCCCTGTGCAAGGGGTGTCACCGTGACTTGGGGTTGAATGATCACTCCTGTGATCGGGTTTCGGATTTCATTTTGAACAATAATATCGAAAGAGCCCGCGGCCTGAATGACGCCATCAAAAGTTCTTTTGTCTGGGTCGGCCACACCGTCGATCGTGCCGATGAACACTATTCCGCCAATAAACAGGGTAGTCGTCCCAGTGGAGGTCCCCGTGATGGGCACCGTCACACTGTAGACCCCGATGTTGCCCGCGTTTGGCTCAGCATTCTCCTCAACTCCCGTGTTGAAGAGGCCGAATTTCGATGATTGCTGGACCAAAACTCCTGAATAGATACCTGCTTGGTTTGGCGAGCTGACGGGCTGGTAGACCGGCCCCCCGCTGAGTGCCCAAGTCTGCACTTGCAAGAGGGT
>Ga0163144_10029768_pt1 | contig 10468 bp, 7 predicted proteins | sample OliLak19BULKMAT1_FD_123175 | JGI IMG/M metagenome (GOLD analysis project Ga0163144, IMG submission 123175) | Freshwater microbial mat bacterial communities from Lake Vanda, McMurdo Dry Valleys, Antarctica - Oligotrophic Lake LV.19.BULKMAT1 | ecosystem: Environmental > Aquatic > Freshwater > Lake...
CCGGGGCGCCGTCGACGCACAGGACGGGTACGTGCACACCGCATTCGACGCGTCGGGCCGCGGCGAGGCGGTCGACCGCGTCGCGATCGAGACGATGATCGCGGCGGCGAATCAGCCGCGCCCGCCGGGGTCTCTGGCGCCCGCCACGCCGTTCGTCATCTACACCTCAAGCGTCTGGGTGCTCGGTAGGACGTCGGAACCAGCCGCGGAAGACGCGCCGTCGAACCCGATCGCCCTGGTCTCCTGGCGGCCCGAACACGAACAGCTTGTGCTCGACGCGGCCAGCGATCATCTCCGCACCGTCGTGGTGCGGCCCGGCATCGTCTACGGCGGCGGGAACGGCATCGTCAGCGACCTCTTCAAGTCCGCCATCAACGGGCTCGTGCGCGTCGTCGGCGACGGGAACAACCACTGGCCGCTCGTCTATAGCCGCGATCTCGCCGACCTGTACGCGAGGCTTGCGAATGGGCCGGACACCTCGGGCGTGTATCACGCCAACGACGAGGGCGACGAGCGGGTCAATGACATCGTCGCCGCGATTTTACCCTACCTGCCGGTCCAGCCCGACGTGCGGCACATGCCGATCGACGAGGCGCGCAGCAAGATGGGTCCCTATGCGGACGCGTTCGAGCTCGATCAGATCGTGCGAAGCCCCCGCGCCCGCGCGCTCGGATGGACGCCGGCACTGCATTCGGTCGCCGGCAACGCCGCCCGGCTGCTCGAAGAGCTGCGTGCATTCCCGAAACTGATCGCGGGCCTGAAGGGCCCGCGCCAGTGCGGCTGAGGGACGCCGGAGTGGACTCAATCGCATTCTTCGGATTCCCAGCCAGCCGGCGAGCTCCACTGGATTTCATCCCGGCCGACGCGGTGGCGTTCAAGAGCGTGGCCCACGCGGGTCGACCGGGCGCATGGGACGACGAATGAGGAACCTGTTCTCAACAATCACGCCTCCGGACGCGGGTCACGCTATAGAAGAGCCGGTGACCGAAAACGCACCCGTCGAAGACGTGCGACCGCACCGGGCGTCCCCGCCATCGGCAGGACACGTGCTCGTCGCGGACGACATGCCGGCCAATGTGGATTTGCTGAGACGTCTGCTGACGGCACGGATACACGGTCGCGAACTGGCGAGGCCGCCCGTTAGTCAATTACGAAACCGTGGTCAATCTGATCGGCGCGACCAAGACGCGTACCGGCCTGCGCGTGAAAGCCGTCCTCGACACCGGGACCTATCAGAAGGGCCTGAAAGTGACCGAGGAGGCAATGCGCGAGGTTCAGCTCCGCACGCGTTGGAGCGTCAGCATCAGGACAAGGTGGAACCGGGGACACTGTGCCTATGACCACAAAAGGTCCTGCTGAAGTGGCTGATGTCAATATCGACGTCCGACGCGCAGAGGCGCTGCTGAAAACAGGCGCGTTGCAGAGTGCGATTTTCAACAGCGTCAACTTCTCCAGTATCGCCACGGACGCGAAGGGCGTGATTCAGATTTTCAGCGTCGGCGCCGAGCGCATGTTGGGTTACACGGCCGCGGAAGTGATGAACAAGATCACGCCGGCCCACATTTTCGATCCGCAGGAAGTGATCGCGCGCGCCAAAGCGCTCAGCGTCGAGCTCGGGACCGCGATCACATCCGGCTTTGAAGCCCTGGTGTTCAAGGCCTCGCGCGGGATCGAAGATATCTACGAGCTGACCTATATCCGCAAGGATGGCAGCCGCTTCCCGGCGGTGGTGTCGGTCACGGCGCTGCGCGACGCTCAAGACGCCATCATCGGCTATCTGTTGATCAGCACCGACAACACCGCGCGCAAGCATGCCGAAGCAGACAAGAGCAAACTTCAGGAAGACAGCCGAATGAAGAGCGAGTTTCTCGCGAGCATGTCGCACGAACTGCGCACGCCGCTCAACGGCATCATCGGCTTCGCGGAGTTTCTCTCTGACGGCAAGCCGGGCACGCTTAATGCGAAGCAAAAGGAGTATCTGCTTAATATTTTGAACAGCGGCAAGTACCTCCTCCAGCTCATCAACGACGTGCTCGACCTTGCCAAGGTCGAGGCCGGCAAGATGGAGCTGAACCCGGAGAGCTTCAGTCTTGCACCGGCCATTGAAGAAGTGTGCGCCGTGGCCACGCCGATGGCGCAGAAGAAACACATCCAGGTCAACGTCACGGTCGTGCCTGAACTCGGCAGCGTCACGCTCGACCAGCAGAAGTTCAAGCAGGTGCTCTACAACCTCATCTCGAACGGCATCAATTTCACCGAGGACGGCGGTGGCGCGGAGATTTTTGCCGCGCCGCTTGACGCGCGCCGTTTCACACTCTCGGTCAAGGATACGGGCATCGGCATCAAGCCGGAGGACATGAAGCGGCTCTTCCGCGAGTTCGAGCAGCTCGAATCCGGCGCGTCGCGCCGCTACGAAGGCACGGGCCTCGGTCTGGCGCTCACGCGCAAAATCGTGGAATTGCAGGGCGGCAGCATCGGTGTCGAGAGCAAAGTCGGCCAAGGCAGCACGTTCAGCGTGGTCCTGCCGCTCATCACCAAGGCAGGGAAACCATGAGCACCGCGCGCATTCTCGTGGTGGACGACAATCCCACCAATCTGAAACTCGCCTCCGACCTGCTGGAGTGTGAGGGCTACCACATCCTCAAAGCCGTGGACGCCGAGGAAGCGCAGTTGGTCATCCAACGAACGCCGCCTGACTTGATTCTTATGGACATTGCCCTGCCGGGCATGGATGGCCTGGCGCTCACGAGCAAGTTGAAGGCTGATGAGAAGACCCGCCACATCATCATCGTGGCGCTGACGGCGTTCGCGATGAGGGGCGACGACGCGAAAGCCCACGCGACCGGATGTGACGGCTACATCACCAAGCCGGTTAACACGCGCACACTGCCCGATGAAATCAACGCGATGGTGACTAGAAAAGGGAATAGACCGCGGCAATGACCCACTGGACCCACCATGAACCTCCTCTTCGTTGACGACAACCCGACTAATCTCAAGCTGCTCCGTGCGCTCCTGGAGGCGGAGGGCCTCACGGTCTTCGACGCCGCCGACGGCGTGGAGGCGCTTCAGGTGTTGGAGCGGGAGAAGATTGACGCCGTCATCTCGGACATCCTCATGCCGCGCATGGACGGCTACCGGCTGTGCTTCGAGATGCGCCAGCATGAGCGGTTGAAAAACCTGCCGTTCATCATCTACACCGCCACCTACACCTCACCCAGCGACGAGAAACTGGCGCACAACCTGGGTGCGGACATCTACATCAAGAAGCCGGCGTCGGCCAATGCCATCATGGACGCCTTGCGCGAAGTCACGAAGTTCACATATCACCACCCGTCGAGGCCAATCGAGCCGCCGGAGGAGTTGATCCGGGTGAGCGAATACAGCCAGGTGCTGGTGGCCAGGCTGCTGACGAAGAACACGGAACTGCACCTACAAGCGGAGGAGCTGGCAAACTCCCGGCAAGAGCTGAACGCCATCATCCAATCCGTGGACGGCATCGTGTGGGAAGCCGACGCCCACACCTTCCAGTTCACCTTTGTCAGCCAACGGGCCGAGCGGCTGCTCGGTTATGCCTGTGAACGCTGGATCACAGAACCCACCTTCTGGAGCGACCACATTCATCCCGAAGACCGGGAACGGACGGTGACTTTTTACGTCAACGCCACCGCGGAAAAGAAAGACTACGAGTTTGAGTATCGGGTGCTGGCGGCGGATGGCCGCGTTTTGTGGTTGCACGACATCGTCTCAGTGATCGTGGGAAATGATCGTCCCACTAAATTGCGCGGCCTCATGGTGGACATCACCGATCGCAAAATGGCGCGAATCGCACTGGAACGCGCCGATGAGGAACTGCGCCATCTGCGAGCGGCCGTTGAAGCCTCCGGTGAAGTGGTGTGGCTGACGGACCAGCAGGGTATCTTCACCTTCGTCAACCCGGCGTTCACGAAGCTGTATGGCTACAGCGCCGACGACGTGGTCGGCAAGGTGACACCTCGGATTCTCAAGGGGAGCCGGACGCCCGCGCAGGACTACGAGCAACTGTGGAACAGACTGCTCGCAGGGGAACAATGGAGGGGAGAGTTTCTCAATAAGACGAAGGACGGGCGCTCGGTCGAGATAGAGGCCTGGGCAAACGCCGTATCCGATCAGGCCGGCAACATCGTCGGATTCCTGGCGCTGCAGCGGGATGTGACGGGCCGAAAACTTCTCGAGTCACAATTTCACCAGGCGCAAAAGATGGAAGCGGTCGGTGAACTCGCGGGCGGCGTGGCGCACGACTTCAACAACCTCCTGACCGCGATCCTCGGATACTCGAACTTTGTGATCGACACCTTCGAACCTCAAGACCGGCGCCGCTCGGACATGGAAGAGGTCATCAAAGCCGGACAGCGGGCAGCGGCGCTCACCAGGCAACTGCTCGCGTTCAGCCGGAAGCAGGTCTTGCAGCCGACCGCTGTCGAGCTCAACGCGCTCGTCACCGGCATGCGTCAGATGCTCAGCCGGCTGATCGGCGAACACATTAATCTGGTCCCGATCCTGGCTCCTGACCTGGGTGCCGTCCGAGCCGATCCCGGGCAGCTCGAACAGGTGCTGATGAACCTGGTAATCAATGCGAGAGACGCCATGCCCTCAGGCGGCCGAGTGGTGGTCGAAACGGCCAACGTCGAACTCGACGACTCGTCCGTCATGCAGCATGGGGCGGTTCGTCCAGGTTCCTATGTGATGTTGGCGGTCAGCGACAGCGGGATCGGCATGACCGAGGAGACGAAGCAGCGGCTATTTGAGCCGTTTTTCACGACCAAGGGACCAGGAAAGGGCACCGGGCTCGGGCTCGCCACCGTCTTCGGGATCGCGAAGCAAAGCGGCGGCCACATTTGGGTGGACAGCGAGCTTGGTCAAGGCGCGACCTTCAAAGTGTACTTGCCACGCACCGCTGGTGACGCCGAGGTCGAGACGCGTATCGTGAGCAGCGAAGCAATGGCTGCCGGGACGGAAACCGTGCTCGTCGTCGAAGACGAAGACGCAGTTCGGTTGCTGACGCGCAGGGTTCTCGAGCAGGCCGGCTATCGGGTCTTCGATGCGCCGAATCCCCAGCAGGCCGAGGCGCTGTTCGACCAGCACATGAACCTCTTTAACCTGCTCGTGACTGATGTGATCATGCCGGGGTCGAGCGGCCCGCAGCTGTTCGAGCGTCTGGCGCGGCAGCGTCCCGATCTGAAAGTGCTGTACGTGTCCGGGTACGTGGGCGACACGATCACGCAACAGGGCCAATTGAGACCCGGCGTCGAATTGTTGCAGAAGCCGTTTACGGCCGATGCCCTGAATCGACGGGTTCGCCAGGTCCTCGATCAATGACCGTACGGCCGCCACGACGCCCCACGATCCTGGTGGTGGACGATGAGCCCCCGAACTGCGAGTTGCTCACGCGGCTTCTGAGTCCTCATGGGTACACCGTGGAATCGGTCGGCGATGGCGAAGCCGCGCTCGATGCACTCGGAAAACAGCCTCCCTGGAAGCAGCCGTCCGGTCAGACACTCGAATAGCACCACACCGGTGGCGTACAAATCCGCGCGCTACCGGCCCATCCGGCGCAGTTCCGCCACGGCGAGCGTGTACTCCAGGAACCGCCGCAGGGGCGACCGCCCGCCGGCGCCTTGAATACGGCGTATCGTCGAGTCAGCCCCGCTTCGCTCGGAGTGTGTGCGGCCTCCAGCGCCGGGAGGCTGGCCGCATCCTTCGCGCGCCCAGTGGCGCGCTTGCTCTCGATGACGCGTTCGAGCGGGAGAATTCAATCCCCTCAGCGTACTCCTCGGCGAAGCACCGGTCACAGGCCCTTCAGGCGGTGGTACATGAATCGTCACCTGCCGTGCATCGGGCGCCGCGCCGCGCCGTATAGTTTCGTGAGGAGCACGGCCATGAGAATGTTGGCGACGGTGGTTGGAGTGGCGGCGATCGCGGGACTGGTTGGGAGCGGCGTCCACGCCGGGCAGCGGGGCGCGGGACCGGGCCCGGCCGGCGGCGCATCTTCGGCTCCCATCGGAATCATCGTGGGGCGCGTGGTGGACGCCGCGAGCGGGCAACCCGTGCCAGAAGCGCAAGTCACGGTCGCGATGCGTGCGGCGGCCCCGCAGGCGCCCGCGCCCGGGGAGCGCGCGGGAGGCCCGGGTGGGGGCAGCCTCAGGTTCTTCACCGGCGCCGACGGACGGTTCGTCGTGCGCGACCTGCCGGCCGGCAACGTCCAGATCAGCGTGCAGGCGCCGGGGTACTTGAACGGCAACTACGGGCAGACGACGCCAGGCACGGCGGCGGCGCGGCCCGTGGTGATCTCAGCCGAGAACCGCGTCGTGGAAGCGATCGTGCGGCTGTGGAAACACGCCATCGTGACCGGCATCGTCACCGATGAAGCCAACGAGCCCGCGATCAACATCACGGTGCGGGCGCTGCGCCGCACGTACGCCAATGGGCGGCCGCGGTACTCCTTCACCACTCTCGGACGCACCGATGATCGCGGCGTGTATCGAATCGCCGGACTGGCGCCGGGCGACTACGTGGTCGCGGTTCCGCAAACGCAGACGACGATGCCGGCGGCGGTGCTGGATGCGGCGATGAGCGGGCTCATGAGCGGAGAAGGTCTGGGCCCGTCGGTTATGGAAGCCGCGGCCGCTGGCTTTGGGTCGGGCGGTGGCATTGGTCTGCGGATCGGCGATCATCTGATCAACTCGTCATCTGGTGCAATGCCTGTGACGAGCGGCGATGGCCGGATGGCGGCGTACATCACGCAGTTCTTTCCTGGAGCCGGCACCATCGGCGATGCCACGGTCGTCACGCTGGGATCTGGCGAGGTGCGCACCGGCATCGACATCAAAATGCCGCTGCAGCCGACCATCAAGATCAGCGGAGTGGTGACGGGCCCCGATGGCCCGCTGCCGAATCTGCAGGTTCGGCTGCTGCCGGCGGCTGCTGCCGGCGCGGCCGATGCGGTGAGCGAGGTGGCGAGGGGCATGACCTCGGCGGACGGCTCGTTCGTGATGCTCGGCGTGCCGGCCGGGTCGTATGTCGCGAAGGTGTTGAAGACGCCGCGCCCACCGATGCCGGCTGAGGTCGCAGCCAACCCCCAGTTGCTGGCGCTGATGGGCGGCAGGTTTGGTGGCCCCGCGACGCCGTCCGATGCGTTGACGTTGTTTGCCGACGTGCCGGTGTCCGCGGACCGTGATGTCGACGGACTGGTGATCACGCTATCAACGGGTGCCACGATCTCCGGTCGAGTGGCGTTTGTCGGGAGCGCGGCAGTGCCCCCGACGACGGGACTCACGGTGGCAGTGCAGTCGGCGGTGGGTAACGCATTTGCGCTGCAGCCCGGCCGGCTCGGCGAAGACAGCAGCTTCGTCACCGCGGGATACCCGGCGGGACAGTACTTTCTCAATCTGGTGGGGCGGATGCCCGGATGGTTCGTCAAGTCCGCGATGGTGAACGGCGTGGACGCGCTGGATCAGCCGTTCGAACTCACCTCGGAGAACATCGGCAACGTCGTCATCACCGTCATTGACAGAGTTACCGGCGCCAGCGGCACGGTGACCGGCGGCGCCGGAGCGGGCACCGAGGGTACGGTCATCGTGTTCCCCGCGGCATATCGGGAGTGGATCGCCCACGGCATGCCCCCGCGTGTGTTGCGCAACGTGCGAACGCAGCCCACTGGCGCGTTCTCTGTCAGTGGGCTGCCCGCGCGAGACTATCTGATGGTGGCCGTGACCGATGCGGATGTCCCGGACCTGCAGAATCCGACGGTCTACGAGGCGCTCGCGCGGGCGGCGACATCGGTGACGTTGATCGAGGGTGATACCAGAACGGTGTCCCTCAAGCTGGCGCAGGTGGTGCGATGAGCGCGCGCGTGATCGTCGCGCTGGCTGTTGTGGTGGCGAGCGCCGCCGTGGGGGCGCAGACGCAACGCGATCGACCGGTGCCGACGCGGGATCGTCCTGCCGTGGCCGTCACGGGCACGGGCGTGGTCGCCGGCGTCGTCGTGTCAGCTGATGAGCGTCAGCAGCCGGTGCGGCGGGCGAGCGTGCTGCTGGCGTCCGGCCAGGTGGTGGTGCCGCGGACGGCGGTCACGGATGACGAGGGGCGGTTCGCCTTCACTGGACTCCCGGCCGGCAACTACACGCTGGTGGCGCAGAAGCCGGCATGGGTGGCGGCGGTGTACGGTGCGCGCGCGCAAGGGGACTCGCAAGGCATACCGATCGCCGTCATCGACGGCCAGCGCGTGGAAGGACTGCGGATTCCGATCGCTCGCGGCGGCGTGGTCGCCGGCACCATCCGCTTCACCAGCGGCGCGCCCGCCAGCGGCGTCCAGATCCAGGTCCTGCGGACGCGCGTCGTTGATGGACGCCGGCAGATGACAACGGTGGCGGCACCGGCGCAGACGGATGATCAGGGAGCCTACCGCGTGTTCGGATTGCCGGCGGGAGATTACGTGGTGCAGGCGCGGTCACAGCAGTCGCTGATCCCGTTTCAGATAGGAACGACGCGACAGGTGACCGAGTCCGAAGTGCGCTGGGGAGAACAACAACTGGCGCAGTCGAAGGCGCTGGTCGCCGCCAGTGCGGAGACTGAAGCGCCGCCACTCGGGCCGACCGTGACGTACAGCGCGGTGTATTTCCCAGGCACGGCGTTTGTCTCCGATGCGGCGGTTATCACACTGCCTGTGGGCGCTGAACGCGCGAACACGGATTTCGCGCTTGCGCTCGTGCCGACAGGTCGCGTGACAGGAACCGTGCTGATGCCGGATGGAACGCCAGCCAGCGGCGCATCGATCGTCCTGGAACCCGAGGGTGGTAATGATGGAGATCTGCTGGGCATGCTCACCGGCGGTGGTCGTGGCGCCGCGGGGCGGGACGGCAAATTCACGATCGCAGGCGTGACGCCGGGTCAGTATCGGGTGATGGTGCGTGGCACACCGCGGCGCGCGGGTGGTCCGGAACCAACGGATGCGGAAATGGCGATGACGCAGGCCATGGCGATGGCAGGCGCGTTGTCTGGAATGCTGGGCGGTGGCGCGGAGAACCCCGCCACGCTATGGGCAAGCGACGCCGTCGGCGTGAACGGGCAGGACGTTGGGCCGATTTCGATGCAGCTGAAGGAAGGCCTGACCGTGGAGGGAACGATCGTCACCGAGGAAGGTGGTCCTCCACCTGACGCGGAGGCGGTGCGGATCAGTGTGGCTCGGCCCGCGTCCACGGATCCGGGAGCGGCGATGATGTCCCGGATGTTCAACACCTCCGGCGGGAGCATCAAGGCCGATGGGTCGTTTGCCGTGCGTGGGCTGACGCCAGGAAGATACGCGATCGCACTGTCCGGAAAGCCGATGCGTCAGAGCACGGTGCTGCCCGGTGTGCCGCCCGCCACGACGGGCTGGGTTGTCAAGTCGATCACGTGGCGCGATCGGGACCTGGCTGACGCGGGTGTGGACGTGCAGAGCGACGTGCCGATGACTGGCGTGGTGGTCACCCTGACAAACCGGCCCTCAGAGTTGTCAGGCACGGTGATCGATGTGGCCGGCCGGCCGACCGGAGCGTTTCCCATCGTCGTCTATTCGGTGGAGCGGTCGTTCTGGGGTGTGGGTTCACGCCGGGTCGTGCAGGCGCAGCCGGCGTCCGACGGCAAGTTCCGGGTGATCGGCCTGCCGGCGGGGGAGTACTACGTGGCTGCCGTGACCCGTCTGGAACCGGGCGATCTTGAGAACCGGCAGTTCCTGGAGGAGCTGGTGCCGGCGGCGATGCGCCTGTCGATTGCGGACGGTGAGAAGAAAACGAGGGACTTGAAGCTCGCGGCCGGCGGTTAAGGCACGTTTGCCCTGCAATAGGGCTGTTCGTCCCAGCGTGTACGTAAATGATGGGTTCTCGGATATCGTAAGCAGCCTAGAGAACACGCATGACGTCGCCTGTGTCCCCCGGTTCGCCTGATCCCACGTTTCGCGCCGACGTCGCCAGCATCGATCGTCTCCGGCGATCGCGCGAGATCTTCGCGCTGGTGGCCCGGTACGCGCCGTATGGGGCGGGGCTCGGGGCCGTGTCCGCGGTGGCGGCGCGGTGGTTTGGCTGGTCGTGGCTGGTGCCGAGCCTGTGCCTGGCGCTCGCCGCAATTGCGTTCCTTGTTGCTGTCTGGTCGGGCCGCAGGGACCGTCAGGTGACCGACGCGGCCGCCGCGGCGCTCGACGCGCGCGCCGGTCTTGGCGGTGAATTGCACAGCGCTCACTGGTTCGCCGGACACGAACGCGCCGGTGTGGCGGGCGATCTTGAACCCGGACAGTGGACCACTTTTCACCTGGCGCACGCGGCCTCCAAGGTTCACTCGGCCGATTGGGCCGCCCTGTATCCGCCCGTGCGGGCCACACGCCAGTGGATGACCAGCGGCGCCCTCGTGGCCGTCGCGATCATGGCGATGGTCATTGGTCCCCGGTCTCGCACAG
>Ga0163144_10029771_pt1 | contig 10467 bp, 9 predicted proteins | sample OliLak19BULKMAT1_FD_123175 | JGI IMG/M metagenome (GOLD analysis project Ga0163144, IMG submission 123175) | Freshwater microbial mat bacterial communities from Lake Vanda, McMurdo Dry Valleys, Antarctica - Oligotrophic Lake LV.19.BULKMAT1 | ecosystem: Environmental > Aquatic > Freshwater > Lake...
TGACGAATCCTCAGCCCAAGTCGGCGAGATGACAAGTGCGAGAAACAGACAGCATTCTAGCGAGCGACTCAGCATGGAGAGACTCCAGTTCTGTTACCGTCGCGAACCACCGGTGATGAGCTCTTGCATTGCAACGGATGTGGCGATCACGATGAGGAGACACGCCGATCCTGGAAAATCCGAAGCACCCCTTAAATTAATGCGCGAACGCATTGCCTCGTTACGCACTTACATTGACCTTCTGTATCGCATTGATTGATGATTCTGTGATGCGGTTGGCGAAGAAGCGCTGCCATTCGCTAATGTGTTCATCCATCGCTTTAGCAGCAGCGTCCCCATTGCGCTGGTTTAACGCTTCCAGAATGCGGACGTGTTCGTGCAGCGCTTGTTGAAGAATGTCAGCAGTAGTCGCATGGCGGTTCAGTCCTTTGTGAAGCAGTCGGTAACGACCGATGTCCTGAAACAAACGAGGGCTCCCGCTGGCACGCGCGATGGATGAATGGAAATCTTCGTCGAACGACGCCCAGCGCTCGGTCCAGTCCAATGCACCGAAATCTCCCGCAAGCGAATCAGCGGTAGCCTGTAATCGCGCGAGTGTCTGGCGATCCATGCGCGAAGCTGCCCGTCGCGCCGCTTCGGACTCCAGCAAACGGCGCATATCAAAGAGATCCTGAACATCCTCTTTACTCAACGCGGCAACGACAGCTCGATGGTGAGTCGTCTGGTGAACGAGACCATCCTTGACTAGCTGGCGGACTGCTTCGTGAACAGGTGTGCGGCTTACACGCAATTCGCGAGAAAGCGAGAGTTCGCTGATCGGCGTACCTGAAACCAATCGTCCCGCAAGAATGTCGGCCAGAATAGAGCTATAGACCGAGTCTGCGGATCGCTCTGCTTTTTTTTGTTGTCTGCCAATTTCGCGCAAAGGGGTATTCCTCCATCGGTCACTAATCCAATCTACACTCAAGATCGATGATTTGTATGCAAAATCATAAAATTGCATGCAACTTTATTCACAGATGATAATAAAGGTCGCTTCGGTGGATGTTGACTTTCTATCCTCCGATATGAAACTCACGGTTATCGATCGATCGTGCCGGCGGATTTCCCGGTGGAAGCTTTGAAATCCAGAAACATCTTTTGAACTTCGACCCAGCTATGAAGCACGTTTTCCGGTTGGATCGTCTTTCCCAGGCCGTCAAACTTTCTCACCGCCTTGCGGATTGAAATACACTCGGTAACGATGGCTCTGCACCATTGCGAACGACTTCGCATGCTTACTCATTTACCACCTTTCGTTTTGCCTTTACCTCGCCCGGTGGGCATTGAGTCTGGCGAGTCATCAGAACGCAACACGGGATTACGCGATCATAAATCCAACTCCTAATGGCGCGAAGTTCGACGCCCATGCGGACGGCGAACGCTTTAACCGTCAGCGTGCCGCATGATCGATGCCACGGTGTTCTCGCAGACCTTTGCAGTCTGCTTATGCAACTCGCGCGTTACGCGGAGCGCCATACACCCCTCGAAAGTGCGCATGCACGACGCTGATCTCGCGGGCCAACTCTGTTCGCCGCTACTGCCGCTCGCCCGATTCGCGTTGCCGCCAGGCATGAAAGCTGGCCTTCCCCACGAATGGCAGACGACTCGTACTGGGAACAGTTCTAAGCCGCCTCGAACGCTTTGGGGCCGACGTAGTCGCTTGAGCTGCGCATTCTGATCGGGTTGTCGAACACTTCTCCTCGTGTCTGCTTCCGCTGCGGCCGTCTACGTCATCACCAACGACGATCTGCGGCGTTCAGGCGCGACGACCCTGGCCGAAGCCATGCGCCTCGCGCCGGGAATGCAGGTAAGCCGGGTGAACGGACACGTCTGGGCTCTGAGCGCGCGCGGATTTGCCGACAATATCTATGCAAACAAGCTACTGGTGCTGATGGATGGCCGCACGCTGTACAACCCTGCCAGCGCTGGCGTCGAATGGGAATTGCAGAACACACTGTTCGAAGACATTGAGCGCATTGAAGTGATCCGCGGGCCAGGCGCGGCATTGTGGGGATCGAATGCGGTCAACGGTGTCATCAACATCATTACAAAAGAATCCAAAGACACACAGGGCGGACTGGTTACCGTCACCGGCGGCAACGAGGAACATGGAAGTGCATCGGTACGTTACGGCGGAAGGATCAACAAAGCCCTGGCGATCCGTGGCTACGCAAAATTCGAAAACCGCGACGATCAGGCCCTGGCCAACGGGGACGATGCCTTCGATGAAACCAAATCCGGCCAGGCCGGATTCCGCATGGATTGGGATGCCACTCGCGAAAACATCTTCACGCTGCAGGGGGATGCCTACTACGGACAGGTCGGCAATTCGGGGGACGTTGTTCGCCGGGCCGATACCGCATTCTTGAAATACGTGGATGACGAACGCATCTCAGGGGCGAATATTCTGGGGCGCTGGACGCACACCTTCAATGAAACATCCAGCATGCAGTTCCAGGCCTTCTACGACCGCTTGGTTCAAACGGACCGGAAAGCGGATGAACTGCGCGATACATACGATTTTGATTTTCAGCACAATCTGAGCGTAGGCGACCGGCATGAAATTGTCTGGGGAGCCGGCTACAGGCTGGTGTCCGACTTTTTTGAGAAAGGCGATTTTGTTTCCTACGATCCCGCGCACCGCGTACTGAACACGGCCAATGGCTTTGCGCAGGACTCCATCACGTTGCTGCCCGAGAAAGTCAAACTCTCGCTGGGCATGAAGCTGGAATTCAACGACCTGAGTGGTTTCGAATACCAGCCGGATCTCCGGTTTACCTGGACGCCGACGCCGTGGCAATCGGTCTGGATGTCGTTTGCCCGTGCCGTTCGCACGCCCGCGCGCCTGGACCATGATGTCGTGGCAAACCTGCCGGCGGCGCCACCGGGCGCGCTGGGACAGGGTGCGCCGGGCGTCGTGGCTCTGCTGAAAGGGGATTCAAACTTTGAATCCGAAAAGCTTTACTCCATCGACGCCGGCTACCGCGTCCAGCCGCACAAAAAAGTGTCGATCGATCTGGCCGCTTTCTACTACACGTACAAGGATATCCGCTCGCTCGAGCTCGGTGCGCCTTTCAATGAAACAGCGCCGGATCGAACCGTTATTCCTGCCGGCGTCGGCAATCAACTGGACGCGCGCAGCTACGGCGGCGAGGCGGTTATCAGTGGCCAGGCCACGGAATGGTGGCGCCTGCAGGCCCAGTATTCCTTCATGCGGCGGCAGTACACCGGCAACACCAGCTCGGACCCCGCCACTTCAAACGGCGAAACCGGCCGCCATCCGCGCCACCAGGCCGCGCTGCGATCCTTCATGAATCTGCCACATAATGTGGAACTGGATTTGACGCTGCGATTTGTAGACGAATTGAGCGAGATCGATGTCCCTGCTTATCTGGAAGGCGACATCCGCGTGGGCTGGCGGCCCGCCGATCGCTTCGAATTCAGCCTGGTCGGGCAGAATCTGTTCGACAGCCACCATCCCGAATGGGTGAGCGAGTTCGCTGTGGACCGCACTGAAGTGCAGCGCAGTGTTTTCCTGAAATTTACGATGAAGTTTTAGACAGTGCCGCGAACTTGCGGATCAGTTCTTCGAACACCGCACCCATCTGCGCGTTGCTAACCACTTCAGGATGCAGATCAATGCCGGCGATCTTCTGGGCCACCAGATACAGCTTCGCTTTGTTCAGGCGTTCGATCTGCGTTTCGAATTCGAAGCTTTCAAAGATGTCCCGCACCGCTGACGAGAAAGCATCGGTGTACTTCCGCAAGTTGACAGCGACGTTGTCCTGGTCGCCTATCAACTTCTTCATATCCAGCTTGTGCGCGTTTTAGAAGAGCTGCCCCGACTTCTTTAGCAGAAACGGTTCCGGATTCACCCCGCCCTTCTTGCGCTTATCCAGCTCGGCCAGCTTTGCCGTACTCCGACTGCTTGTAGCCGCGCAAAAGGTCCGCCACGGGTGACCAGCCAATCCCATGTGAAGCGCGCGTATTTCACGGGGAAGCTGCTCATCATCTTACGTGACAAGGGCAAGCCAGTACCACCCGCACTGGCGAAGCTCGAAAGCGCCTACACAGTAAGTACATCCGCCTGGCGGAGTCCTGAACCAGCGCCGACGTTGAACTTGTGGTGGAACGCAAAAATGTCACTGCGCGCGGCGCTGTCGTTGCTGCCGCTGGACAATCTGGTGGACAGCGGGCGGCTCCGTGACGATCACGCCAAAGCCCTTCGTGCTGCCAGACGAGCGCTAATCGGGTCATTCTCCAGCGAACGTGGCGCAACTGTCGCCTGGACGGAGGAAGTTGCCGCTTTGTTGCAGAAGTACAGTAGCGGCCTGTCGGACGGCTCTCGGTCTCAGTTCCTTCACCAACGGCACCGGGCCATCGAAACGGCGCTGACTACGGCGGAGGAAGAAGTTGGCCGACTAAAAGGGCTTGTTACGAAGAACATGGACGTAGGCGACGGACTGAAGTCGCTGCTGAAGTCCTTGTCCGACGCAAGAACGCAGCACTCGGTTCTGAAGGAAAAGCTGAATAAGGACACCGCCGGTGATTGAGCAGGCTCCTTTTGAGGTGTCACCATTCTGATACTTCCGACGGCTCAACATGATGACACCTCCTCTATCTGTATATTTCTGTTTAATAAATGTGATCGAATCGGATTACGCCCGGCGCCTCCGGAAGCGACGGTCAAGCACGTGGCGCGCAACGCGGTGCATGATAGCGATCAAAATGGTGGCTGCGGCACGGCGAAGAAATCGGATTTTCATGGTTGGGTTCTCGGGGATGTTGTTGGTGAGTATGGGGGCCATCGAGTGACAGCCCCCGAGACGGTCAGTTCAGGCTTTCAACGAGGACCCGGTTCAGCGCCTTGAACCCTTCGACTTGCCGTGCGGGCGACTGCTTTTTCATCGTTTCCGTTGCCGCCTGATACAAACTCCATCCCGTTCGACCTCCGAACTCGGGGTGGCGGGGATTCTCGAACTCCGCAACGACCGGTAGCACATCGCTGCTGGCGAACGCGCCGGCTTCGGCCAAATCCACCGCCAGGGCGCGAGCACGAACGCGCGTGAGACGCTGGCCGGTCAGGCGCAGATGGATCTCGCTGAAACTCCGGATGCTGACGAGAAATGTATCCAGCGCATTGTCGATGGACTGGCGCAGGTCGAGGCGGGAGGTGTGCTTGCGGCTGGTGCTCGGCCGACAGCACGCCGTTGGCGCAGACAAACACTCGCGCTGCGGATGGGGTTTAGCGCGGCAGTTTGCCGAGCGGGTAAAGGGTGGCGTCGGGGGCGTAGTAGATCATGGAGTCTTCGGAGACGGTCACGCCATCGTCACTGCAGGCGTAAACCAATATGGGCTTTTTCACTGCGCGCTTTCCGTTCGCCTCGCGCAGGCGTTCGTATGCTTGCTGAAGATCCTTGCCCTTGCCCCAGATGAGGTAACCGATGAGCAGGACCGTCATTCTCCGTCGTCCTCCTCCGCCTTGTACTTCAACTGCCCGATGCCGCACTCTGCGGGAAGTACGTCATCGCGGCGGTGGATGAACGTAGGCTGGTACAGCGAACCGCCTTTGAACGCGTACAAATAACGAACTTCGATCACGGACTTGGGCTCGGGGATATCCTTGGATAGATTCGCACTGAGTCGAATCATGGTGATCTCCTCTCATGAACAAAAAAGGGCAGCCCGAGTGGGCTGCACGTTAAACCGGCTCACAGCGAACCGGTAGCTATGTATTGTAACGCAAATAGTGTTAGTATTTAGGGTTCAAGAGTGGGACTCGCAGGTCAATCGAGATGATAGGATTCTTTCTGCAAGCGCAGCTTGAACATCACAAACGTGTCAATGGGGAGCGCAGGGAAAGGAAGATTTTTGCCTCTTGCGTGAGTGCTGGGAGTTGTGTCGCATTGCTGAATTCGCAGTATGCCAAGGCAAACTACCAAGTCGCCCTAATCTTTCCTGCAACCTGTAGGGTTAGTTTCTATCGTAGGAGTGAATATCAAGATGGCCCTGCACCCTGCGCTGCACTAGTGACTTGCATGTTTTTGCATTAATTCCGTGTTTTTCCGAACCCATTGTGGCAGTCTGGAGTCAAATAATTGACGAGTCGTTTACTGATCGAATTTTTTTCGAACTGCTGTGTATTGGAGCCAGGCGGGCATGACCGTGGGTGTTGATACCAACAATTCTCCCGATGGCTGCGAACCGACCGCGCTCAGCCCCGTGCCGCCAGCCAGCGGCAAGCCCTTGGATCCGCTGTCGTCCAGCACGCCCTTCTTCAGCGGAACCACGCGCCTCAATCTCACCCCCGACAATCTCTCCGAAGACCGCAACCTGCGCGGTGCGCCGCGGATCACCTACGGCACTCACACCTGCCCCCAGCTCGGCGGTTACGTGCTTCTTAAGTACCTCGGCGGCGGAGCCATGGGGCACGTCTACCGCGCCATCCACACGCGCCTGAACACCGAATACGCTGTCAAAGTCCTCGCTGAACATCTGGTCGCGCAGAATCCCACTTTCGTAAAACGCTTTGTGCGCGAAGCCCAGATTGCCGTGAACGCCCGCTCGCCGCACCTCGTCGCCGTCTACGACGTCAACGAAGAGCGCGGGATTTTCTATCTCGCGATGGAACTCGTGAATGGCAGCCCCTGCGACAAACTCGTGGCCGACGCCATCCGCGGCACGGGCCAGGCGCTATCGGAAAGCGACGCGCTGAAAATCTGCATCGCCGCGACCGAAGGCCTTCGCGCGGCGCACGACGCCGGCATCATTCACCGCGACATCAAGCCCGGCAACATTATGGTGCCGTTCGATGCCTCGTCGCAGCTCTCCGGCTTCGACGCCGCCAAGCTGATGGACCTCGGCCTTGCGCGCCCTGAACGTACCGGACAATCCACGCCCGACTTCACCGAAACCGCTACCACCATGGGCACGCCCGGTTTTATGGCGCCCGAACAGGCGCTCGATGCCCGCCGCGCCGACCGCCGCTCCGATATTTTCTCGATGGGCGCCACGCTGTATGCGCTCCTGACGGGGCAAGGTCCGTTCAAAGGCGAAAGCCCCGTGGCGACGATTTACGCCTCCATTGGCCAGCCTCACGTGCCGCTGCATTCGCTCCGCCCCGACGTTTCGCCGTGGATTTCCCGCGCCGTCGATCGCGCGCTGGCCAAAGATCCCGTTCAGCGCCAGCAGGACGCCGTTGAACTGCTCAAGGAACTGCGCTACTGCCTGGCCTCGATGAACAGCGGTTCGGTCTCACCGCCGACGTCGCTCACGGCGTCCCTTAAATCTCAGACGCAAGCGACGCTCGTTCCGACCAAACTGACCGACGTCAAGCCCCGCCGCGCCCCTTTCTTTACAGCCGTCGCCGCCGCGGGAATCCTGCTGGTCGGTGGCAGTTCGTACGTCGCCTATTCTCTGCTGAGGAACCAGACCCACGCCGATGTTCAGAACGCCGACGAACTCCGCGGCACGCATCGCGTCTACCTCGATCAGGCCGTTAAAGCCGCCGAGGAAGGCGATCTCTATACCACCAACGTCATGATGCGCAGCGCCGCGCGCGTCCCGCTCAACGAATCCCAACTGCGCGACGCCGAAATGGAAACCGAGACTAAAATTCTCGCCATCAACGCTACGCGCCAGAAGAAGTTCGACGAACTCAAAACCGCCTTCGACACCGCGCTGGAAAACCAGGACGCGCCAAAGGCCCGCAAACTCCTCGACGAAATGCGTCTCGCCGCCGGAAAACAGAAAGGTGCTCTCGCCGAAGTCGTCCAGCGCGACCTGCGCGCGCAGGAACTGACGCTGCTGAAGGACCGCGAAGAAGAATTCGTCCAGACCCTCCGCTTCGTCGAAACCTATCCGCCCGCGCGAGCCCTGGTGGTCCTCAAGGACGCCGCCGCGCTCTTGGAAAGCAACGAACTCCAGCGCAGCAAAAAGAAAAACGACTTCGCCGACGCCTACAAGTCGCTGCGCGACCGCCGCACCGCCGACAAAGCGCGCGAAGACCAGGAACTTCAAACCCGCGTGAAGGAAGAACGTCTGACCGCTGCGTTGAAAAAAGTCGATGCTCTCTTCGCCAGCCGTTCGACGCTCAGGGACGTCGACTCGCAGATCCAGGCTCTCAGCGCCGAATTCGCCGGCGAAGAACGCATTGGCGCGCTGCGCACTCGCCTCGAAACGCTGCAATCCAACTACATGCAGATGGACCGACTCCTCAGCGACGCCACCGAAGATCTCGCAGCGAACAAAGTCAACGACGCCAAGAGCAAGCTCGATAGCGCCGAAAAGCTGAACATCCCGGACACCCGCGTCGCCGACCTGCGCATGCAGTGGAGCAAAAAGTCCGCCGAACTCGGCGCCCAGGACGCCGCCGTCAAGGAAGTGCTCCAGCGCCTCAACATCTTCCTCGACAAAGACGATCTGAAGTCCGCAACCGAAACACTGGCGATGTCCGAACCCATCTTCCCCAACAACCCGCAACTGGCGGCCGGCCGGAAGCAGCTCGACGAACGCAAAGACGCACTCGCCACCGCCGACAAGAACTTCGCGAGCATCGACCAGTTGATGCTGAACAACGGCGCCATCTCCGACATCGAAAAACTCTTGAACGATACCACTTCGCGTGTGAAGGACCGTTCAAAACTCGCCGCCTACCAGCAGCGCATTTCCGCCTATGCAGTTGAACTGGCGCGCAAGAATCGCGTCGCCCCGATTCTAGAAGCCGCGGATCGCGCCCTCGCCGACGGCAACATCGAGGAGGCCGGCACCCAAATCCGCAACGCACGCGAAAAAGGCGCGCTCACAATCGAACTCGAAAGTCTCACCGGTCGCCTCGAAGGCGCCCGCAACGCGGCCGCCGCGAAATCGCGCGAACTGGAACGCGCAAACGCCGCAACGGCGCGCGCCGTTGCCATCAAGGATTACCTCGCCAACGACAACCTGGACAACGCGAAGAAGGAATTGGATCGCGCCAAGCTCGAATTTACCAAAGACACCCGTTGGGCAGACTTGGAAACGCAGGCTGAAAAACGAACAAATTTCTTAGCGGCCATCGCTAAAGCACAGAATAGTTTTAGGAGTAACGATCTGAAAGGCGCCAATACTGCTCGCGCCGCCGCCGCCGCCCTATTCGCAAAAGACGAGAAGCTGGACGCTCTCGACCTCCTCATGAAACCGCAGGTGAAAAGCGAGAAGCCCCTTCGCAAGACACGGCGGATTCCAGTTCCCGGCGAGTACCGTCCCGACGACGACGAATAAGCCGCCGCCGTCGCTGCGCCATCAATCAACTGTTAAGAGAAATTCCGCTTTCGCAGCGTCAGTCCCAACTCAGCACCCCAAGCTACTTCAGGACTTGTAAGCTTCCGCGGTTTAATTTCGTGGTTCTTGTACTCAGCTCAGGCGATGGAGACGGTTTCATGGGACGATGCGCAATCGTTCTGCACGAAGCTCTCAGAGCACCGTGTCCGAAGTGAAGCCACTTTACGCCAAAGGTGTTTTGGCGAATGACAGCGGCGGTTCCAGACAAAGGTCAGGCTAGAATGTCTTTGATGACGTGACCGCCCACATCGGTCAGGCGGAAATCACGGCCGTTGTAGCGATAGATCAGCTTTTCGTGGTCCAAGCCCATTTGATGCAGAATGGTCGCGTGCAGGTCGTTAATGTGAACCTTGTTTTCGGTGGCCTTGTAGCCGAATTCATCGGTGGCGCCGTAATGTATTCCGGGCTTCATGCCGCCGCCGGCCATCCAGATCGTAAATCCGTGCGGATTGTGATCGCGTCCGAGCGACCCTTGTGAATCGCTGGTGCGGCCGAATTCGCCGCCCCATATCACAAGCGTCGAATCCAGCAGGCCGCGCGATTCTAAATCCGCGAGCAGCGCTGCTGCAGGCTGGTCCGTTGCAGCCGCGCAGGACAGATGATTCTTTTCGATGTTGTCGTGACCATCCCAGGGAACATCATTGACTGAACCGTCACCGGCTGCGCCTTTTCCGGCGAAGATTTGGATGAATCGGACGCCGCGTTCGACCAGACGGCGCGCGAGCAGGCACTGGCGGCCAAACGTCTCGCACTCTTTGTTGTCGAGACCGTATAGCGTGCGCGTCGCAGCGGTTTCTTTGCCGATTTCAAGCGCTTCGGGCGCCGCGGTTTGCATGCGGTACGCTAGTTCGAAACTGCGGATTCGAGCGCCCAGATCCATCTGGTTCGGATGCGCTTTCGCGTGCGTGCCGTTCAATTCACCAAGCAGGTCGAGACTCGCGCGCTGCTGCGCGTCGTTGACCTCTTTGGCACGATCGATGTCGTCAATGGCTTCCTTGCGCCGGGAATCCAGCGTAAGGGCTTGGAACGTTTTCGGCAGGAAGCCCGCGGTCCAGATCTGGTTGTCGCCGCGCGGTCGGTCGCCGTGCATCACCACGTACGCAGGAA
>Ga0163144_10029773_pt1 | contig 10467 bp, 10 predicted proteins | sample OliLak19BULKMAT1_FD_123175 | JGI IMG/M metagenome (GOLD analysis project Ga0163144, IMG submission 123175) | Freshwater microbial mat bacterial communities from Lake Vanda, McMurdo Dry Valleys, Antarctica - Oligotrophic Lake LV.19.BULKMAT1 | ecosystem: Environmental > Aquatic > Freshwater >...
CGCACCATGCCACGCAGTGTTTCGGTGGCAACGCGCTGACGGACAGGGTCGAGGGAACGCCTCTCCGGTCCTGACTGCATTGCTTTCAGGGCAGCGTAAATCGAGCGGCTCTGGCTCATCTGATTGCCCAGGTCGACGAACCGGGGGCGGATCAGGTCATAAGCCGCCTGCAGTTCATCCGAATAGCGGACACTGAGCAGATGGCTGATTGTGCCGATACAACGGCCCAGTCTGATGTTCAAACGCTCGAGTGGCTCCATCAGGCCAGACCAGGTCGGTTGAGCCGACTGTTCCAGCTCGTGAAAGGCAGACTCGATCTCGGCCAGTAAAACGTCGACAGCCGGTTCGATGAGATCCGGCCGGATCGCCGACCAATCTGGCAGGTGGGTCAATGGGCCGACCGTTTGGTCTCGTTCCAGTTCAGCAAGCGCAGCATTGGGTGAGATCATGATTGTGGTATGAACTTCTGGTTTGAGTCTGTATTTCCGGTTTGACGACGGGCCTCAGGAAGAAGGCGCGCCTGACGGCTCCGCAGCCTGCCCGGATTCTACCGCGTTATCCCGCCACAGCGTCGATAGGCGGTCGATCAGCTCCGGCAGACCAAGACCTGTTTGAGCCGAAAACAACTGCACGGTGACGGATGCATAGGACGCTGTCGCGTTCAGCACCGCCCGCAGTGTGGTGGCTCTGGCTCCATTGCCGAGTTTATCGGCCTTGTTGAGGAGCAAATGGAGTGGCATGCCGCAGCGAGCCCCCCATTTGAGCAGATCAATGTCGAAAGGTTGCAGGGGATGGCGGATGTCCATGACGACGACGACACCGCACAGTGGCTCGCGCTGCTCAAGGAAGGTATTGACAGAATTTTGCCAGACCGCCTGAGCGGCTTTCTCTGCCTTTGCGTATCCGTAGCCTGGCAAGTCGACCAGCCGATCGCCGTTCGGCAGCTGAAAAAAGTTCAGCAATTGGGTTCGGCCGGGAGTCTTGCTGACTTTAGCAGTATGCCGGTTGCCGGTGAGCCGGTTGATGACACTCGACTTGCCGGCATTGGAGCGACCGGAGACGGCGATCTCCGGGCCTGCCGGTGGCGGACAATGCTTGAGATCCGGAGCGCTCAGCACAAATTCGGCGTTCAGACGCAACGTCTCCAGACGGTGGCTTTCGTTCATCTTGGGTTATAATCCGCGCGCCGTTGGAGCCAACCGAGAGTCTATCATTCACTACGGCGCACGAGGGCACACGCTTTGGCGTGACAAACAGGCAAGTGACTCACCTTCAGGTCATGAATAGAGGAAGCAAGACGGTGTTTGCGACACGAATTTCCAAAGGGTTGGCAGTAGTTGTTGTCGCGTTGCTTGCGACGGGTCCGGTTCATGCGGCGGGCAATGCCGAAACCGGCAAGACACAGGCTCCACCCTGTGGTGCATGTCACGGTCAGGATGGTGCTACCGGGCTGGATGCGACTTATCCCAATCTGGCGGGGCAGAATCAAAAGTATCTGCTAAGACAGTTGCAAATGATTCAGGCCGGAACCCGGGAGATTCCACTGATGGCAGGGCAGCTCAACGGCAAGAGCGAACAGGATCTTGCAGACCTGGCAGCTTACTATGCCTCTCTGCCGACCAAGCTGGCTCAAGCAGAAGGGGACGATGCGAGTATTGCGATGGCCACGCGCCTGTATCGGGGCGGTAATCTGCAAAAAAGTGTTGCCCCTTGTTCTGCCTGCCATTCACCCGGCGGTGTGGGTAATGCTCCGGCTGGCTTTCCGCTTCTGTCCGGTCAGTCACCGCAATACACCATCACTCAACTGACTGCGTATCGGGAGGGCATCCGGAAGACCGACGAAGACTACGGTGGCATGATGCGAGATGTTGCGGCCGGTTTGAATGACACCGAAATCAAGGCCCTTGCGGACTATCTGCGCGGAGTACACTGAACACTGAAGTGGCTGCGTCGGTTCATTGAACGACCAGGCCTTGGGTTGGCGAATCGATATTCAGCTCGCTACCAAACAGTGAAGTCAGCAACGGAGGTCGAGAGGACGGTATGCGTTTTTCTACAGTGGTCGCGTTTGCGTTTGCCGGTCTGATGCATTCTTTTTCTGCCAGCAGCATTCAAGCTGAAGATGCCTGGGAGGCCGGTACGCATTACGAAGTTTTGCCCATTCCAGTACAGACCAGCGATCCGCAGTCCGTCGAGGTCGTCGAGCTGTTTTCCTATGCGTGCATTCACTGCTTTTCGTTCGAGCCGGATCTCGACAAGTGGCGATCCAGCGCGACCGCTGATGTGAAGTTCCAGCGTATACCCGCAATCTTCAATGCGGACTGGCAGTTGATGGCGCAAGCCTATTTCACTGCTGAAGTGCTCGACGTTGTCGACAAGGTGCATGGGCCGTTGTTCAACGCCATCCATGTTGAGTCCCGCGACCTTCGAGATCCGGCTGCCATGGCAGAAATTTTCGAAAAATATGCCGCGATCAAACCGGACCGGTTCAACGACATCTACAACTCGTTCAGCGTGCGCAATCGTGTCAACCAGGCAGTAGCCAAAGGCCGGGCGTACAGGATTACGGGAGTTCCCACTCTGATCGTCAACGGAAAATACCGCGTGGATGGTCAATTGGCCGGCAACAACACACAAATGCTGGAAGTTGTCGACTTTCTGATTGCGAAGGAGCGCGCATCTTCCGGGAATAACGCCAAGGTAGTCACGCATTAACATTCTCAAACCGAGGTATGGGCTGTACCAGACAAACAAATGGTAGGCAGTCCGCAGTTCGGCCTGATCAGACCCTCTAGACTGAAGCCGCGAATTCACTCAAAGGTCACTATGCGGTCTTGGGCGTGGCGCGCACGGCGCGCAGAAGTAGTCATACCCGTGGTCAACGTGAGGTCAGTACCGAAAGAGCAAGTGCTTGATGCCGCTCCACTCCGGCTCCTTTCGTTCAACATCCAGGTGGGTATTCAGACCACTCGTTATCATCACTATGTGACCAACGGGTGGAAACATGTCTTTCCGCATATGAATCGTGCGCAGAACCTGCGGCGTATTGCAGATCTTGTCAGCGACTACGATGTGGTTGCACTCCAGGAAATCGATGGCGGGTCGCTACGCAGCGGCTACATCAACCAGGTCGAATATGTTGCGGATCGTGCGCAGTTTCCCTACTGGTATGCACAACTCAATCGAGACCTCGGCCCTTTGGCGCAGCATGGCAATGGCGTGCTCACCCGAATTGAGCCGAGCAACATGGAAGACCACAAGTTGCCGGGCGTCATACCCGGCCGTGGTGCGATCGTGCTGCGGCTTCCTTATGCTGGCCAGGAAGTGTTGGTGGTCTTGTTGCACCTGTCGCTTGGCGCAGGCTCGCGACAGCGCCAGCTTGAGTATGTGGCGAAGCTGATTGCGGGCGCCGAACACGTCGTCGTGATGGGGGATATGAACAGTTCGGCGGCAGCCTTGCTGGCAGATTCTGCACTGGGCTATTCAGGCCTGCGGCTGGCAGAAGATATTCTGCCGACCTATCCAGCCTGGCGGCCGAATATCTCACTCGATCACATTCTGGTCAGCCCGGGCTTTCGCATCGACGATTATCAGGTGCTGGACTGTAATGTGTCGGATCACCTGCCGGTAGCCGTGACTCTCTCACTGTACTGAATCAGGCACCCGCCTGCCCGACGGGTCAGGTGCCTCCAGCCCGGACGATTCATGAATCCTGGTGAATAATCCGGGCGGGCCTTAAGCGGTAGTCAGCCGACAATCTTCATGGCGTCGCAGTGCTTGCACGGGTGCAGGCTGTATCCAGCAACTCCGGGAAGTTCTTGCGATACTCGCTCTCGCAGAAAGCGATGGTGTTGTTGGTCGCCGTGATCACATAGGCCTGGATGGCTTTGGCATCTGCCTCCTGAAGGATATGGTCGAATTTCGGCATCCCTTTACCCTGAAACGCACCACCACGCACGATGGCATCCCAGGCGGCGTGCACCGAAGCACTGGCATAGCGCAGATCGGGAATGCTGCCCGCGCTCAATGCCCCGGCACCATGACAGACGGAGCAGGAGGTGTGGTACAGCTGTTCGCCATGGGCCACTTCTTCCGGCGTCGTCTCCATCTCAGGAGGTTTAGGCAGCGCGATGAACGCCACCTTCTGTTTCGGTAACTCAGCTTTCCCGCCGATTTTCCAGACCAGGATGCGCCCTTCTTCAAGCGCATTGTTGCGATGTCGTGGCATGCCGGACGCGAGGCCGTACGCACCACCCCAACCGGCAACCACCGCGATGTACTGCTCGCCATCCACCGAATAGCTGATTGGCGCAGCGATGATTCCGACCTGGACCGGCGTTTCCCATACCAGCTCACCCTTGTCTGCGGTATAGGCGGCGAAATAGCCATCGGCACGTCCCTGAAAAACCAGGTTGCCGGCGGTGGACAACAGCCCACCATTCCACGAATTCGAATGTTGTACGCGCCACACTTCTTTCTGAGCGACCGGATCCCAGGCCGCCAGATGGCCTTTCACATCTTGCATGTCGGCGATCATCGTGTCCGGGTCTTTGCTGGGTATGGTCTGGGCAAAATCGACCCCGGTGTTCCATTCGGTAGGATTGTGCTTGAAGGCATTGTCCTGTCCGTACTTGAACGGAAGATCCAGAACCGGGATGTAGACCAGTCCGGTGTTGGGGTTGAAGGTCATCGGATGCCAGTTGTGGCCGCCGTAGGGCGCCGGGCGAATCTTCTTCGTCTCGTTGGCGTAGTGCCCTTCCGGGCTTTCCACCGGTCGACCGGTTTCAGGGTCGATGTGTGTAGCCCAGTTCACTGGCACATAGGCTTCAGCGCTGATGAACTCACCGTTTGTGCGATCAAGAACGTAGAAAAAGCCGTTTTTTGGCGCCTGCATGATGACCTTGCGAGGCTGACCATCAATCTGCAGGTCGGCGAGGATCATGTGCTGGACAGCGGTGTAGTCCCAGGTATCACCTGGTGTCGTCTGGTAATGCCAGACATAACTGCCATCATCGGCGTTGAGCGCGACGATCGAAGCCAGGAACAGGTTGTCACCGCCACCCGGGCTGCGAATGTAGCGATTCCAGGGCGAGCCGTTCCCGACGCCGACGTAGAGTTGGTTGAGGTCAGGGTCGTATGCCATCGAATCCCATACCGTGCCACCACCACCGACCTTCCACCAGTCCGCGCCGCGCCAGGTGGCCGCCGCCATTTCCATGGTTTTGGAGTCCTGTGGCTGCGACGGGTCGCCAGGCACGGTATAAAAGCGCCAGGCCTGTTCACCGGTCGCCGCGTCGTACGCCGTAACATATCCACGCACGCCATACTCGGCGCCACCATTGCCGATGATCACCTTGTCTTTGACCACGCGAGGCGCACCCGTGATCGTGTAGGGCTTGGTGTTGTCGATGGTCAGTACGTCCCAGACAGGTTTGCCAGTATTGGCATCGAGCGCAATCAGTCGACCATCAATGGTGCCCACGAAGATCTTGCCTTTCCACGCAGCAACCCCCCGATTTACCACATCACAGCAGGCATATTTGGCCCACTCGCGTGGCACTAGCGGATCGTATTCCCACAGCAGCTCGCCGGTCTTGGCGTTGTGCGCCCAGACCACTGACCACGACCCGGATGTGTACATCACGCCATCGATGACCAGCGGTGTTGCTTCGAGACCACGCCGTGTTTTGGTGTCCCAGTGCCAGGCCAGACCCAGCTGACCGACGGTGTCCTTGTTGATCTGATCGAGCGGGCTGTAACGCTGCTCGTCGTAAGTGCGACCGGTCGACAGCCAGTTGCCTGGCTCGCTGTTGGCATTGGTGATGCGGGCGCCGTCCACGTTGGCGTTCCCGCTCGGAACCGGTGTTGCAGCTGCTGCAGGTGCTACTTCGGAAGAGGCAGAGGCCTCGGGAGCAGCGGGCTGTTCTTGCGAACACGCTGCAAAAGTACAAAGAGTGAAAGCGATCACGAAACCGCGGACCGTCATAGTTGTCCCCCCCCACTGATAAACGGTTAGCGGAGCGAGTGTACCAGCAATGCGGCGCTAGAAAGGGCCACACGATGGCTGCCAGGAAGTGCCCGTGCGCAGCGCCCGGGGTGACCCCGTTCACGATTCGCGAACACGCACCACGGCACAATGTGCCGATGCAGACGTTTGCTGTACAGACCAGCGGATTTTCCCGCTTCGAGCTTTTCACCGCGGCCGCGGCGATCTGGCTTGGTCTGGGTTTTGTCAGTTTGTTTCTCGAGGCAGAGCACATCGTCGCTGATGTCCACGGGCGGGTTTCGAAAGCGCTCGAGGACAGCCCGCTGCTTTGGTTCGCCGTCGAAGTTGATGGTCGGGAGGTTGTTCTGCATGGCGCCGCGGCAACGGATGCAGATGCGGCCCAGGCGCTGGCCAGGGCGCGCCAGGAGCAGGCGGCCGGTAGCGTTCTCTCCCGACTCGTCACCCTGCCGGCTGCATCGCGCTGCCAACAGCAGCTCGATGTGTTCAGCCGGGACAACCCGGTCCGCTTCAAAGCCGGCAGCGAAGAGCTCGAGGAAGGAAGTTTCGAAGCGCTTGAACGTGTGGCGCTGTCCATTCGCCATTGCAGCCATCGGGTTGAAGTGGCGGCTCACACAGGACAGCGGGGAGACATCACCATCAATCAACAACTCTCCGCCCGTCGCGCCGACACGGTTGCGCGATATCTGGTTCGATCCGGTGTGGCCGTCCACCAGATTCTGGTGGTTGGTTATGGCGAGACACAACCTTTGATCGCTGGCGAGATTTCAGAGCAGACCAATGAACGGGTCACCTTCAGGGTGGCAGGAGTGTCCGTATGATCTATCTTGTCAGCCAGATCTTCATTTACCTCGTCATGGCGATTGCGACCGGTGTTGTCACAGGCTGGCTGCTGGCGCAATTACGCAGTCGGACGGTACTGGCGGGTGTCTGCTCGCAGGTCAACCAATTGCGTCGCGACCTTGAGCGTCGGGATGAGGCTCTGGTGCTGGCAGAGCAGCGGGTGGCGGAGCTGTCTACCCTTCCGAAGGGTCCAAGGGAGTCTCCGGCGCTCGCCCTAATTGCAGCGGAACTGCGAGTGCAGTGCGAAGAACAAGCCACGCAGGTCAATGATTTTCAGGCCGAACTTTTAGGCGTGCGGCAGGAATACAGTGCCTCGCGTGCAGGCGAAGAAGCGAGCAACAATCTGATCACGGCACTGCATACCGAAATTGCTCGGCTGCGGCAGGAACTCCAACAGCGGAGCGCGGTGAATCCAAAGCAGACCGCAGCGCTGGAGCTTGCCAACAAGGAGCTGGAAGGACGGCTGGTCCGCAAACTCAGTGAAGTGGATCGGCTGGAACAGGCGTTGGCTGCAGAGGAGCGTCGCATACGCGAGTTCGAGCGGGAGCGAGACCTGCAGAACAAGTCTTTGCACGTACTGCATCAACAACTCGAGATGGAGCGGGACCAGCCGCAGCGGGCTGCGGGCTGACAACAGGTCAGCCCCGCGCTCAGCTCATCGGATCAGCGATGTTGTTCCAGGTGTGCCCAGCCGTCCACTTCGGCAATGATTTCGTCGAACAGCTTCGTCGCAGCTGCCTTGATATCACCGCCACTGATCTGCACGCTGCGCGAACTCAGCCCGGGAATGCGAGCAATCATGGTGGTGCCGGAAACCGAGTAGATGCCCGGGTATTTTTTGCCGTTGCGCACTATCGGCATCTGCGTTGGAGGGACAATCATGCTAACTCCGAAGAAGCGGTCTTTTCCCTATTCTCCCGAAGCTAGGCCCGCCTTTCCAGTGCCGCAGTGGCCGGGCCGCAATTATTGACGATCAACGGATGGCGGACGCAGATGGCGTAGATGACCAGGATGAACAGGCCGCAACCAGCTGACACGGCTATCGTTGGACCGAAAGGTTCGGCGAGGCCGCCGAGAAAGAGACCACCGAGAGGCCCGAGACTGTAACCGATGGCGTGGATGCCCATGACTCGACCGCGCAGGTGATCGGGCACCGTCAACTGCATGACACCCATCGAAGTGACCATGAATACCGATGACAGCGTGGCTGCCAGGAAAGTGCAGACGAGCGCTGGAACGAGCCAGCCGGCCGCGGCCACCCAACTGAAGGTCAACGTCATGATTGCAGTTGCCAAGGCGCACCCAAACATGATCCACCCCAGTCGATCGTGATGCTGGAAACCGCTGGCAGCAAACGTGCCGACCACACTCCCGAGCCCACCCATCGCCAGCAGGTAGCCGTAGACCCGTTCGTCGCCACCGATCGTGGATGCAAAGACCGGCATGATCTGCGTGTATGCATTGCAGAAAAACATGCCGGCGAATGTGACGATCAGCAGCGGCGCAAACACCTGGTTTGTTGCGATGAAAAGAAACCCTTCGACCATCTGCCTGATGGGGCTCAGAGTCGCGACCACAGGCACGTGCACGCGGATGCCTGAAATCACCACGAACATGACCAGATAGCCAATTGCACCCAGCGCGAACAGAAGCCACGTGCCGTTGGTGGCGATCAGGAGCCCACCTAACGCCGGCATGGCCATTCGTGTTGACTGCCAGATGACCGCATTCAGCGCAGTAGCGTTCATGAATGCATCCCGATCCACTAGCAGGGCGTAGATCGAAACCCTCGCGGGCCAATCCAAGCCCGTTATCAGGCTTATGCTGGCAGCGATAGTGAGTACTTGCAAAAGGCTGATTGCATCCGTTGCATCAAGCACTGCCAGAAGGGCCAGCAGCATCGAGGTGAGGAGGGATGTACCCATCATGATGAGGCGCTTGTCGACGCGGTCCGCAATTACTCCGCCAACCAGCGTCATGAGGATGTTGGGGATCGCGATCGCAGCACCCAGCAGGCCCAGGTGCCAGGCTGATCCGGTAAGCTGAAACACCAGCCAGCCCTGTGCAAGCGCGGTGAGCTGCGAGCCACCAACAGATGCAAATGACGCCAGCCAATAGCGGCGATACAGGGGGAACCCCAGCGCCGGAAATCGGGTGGCGAGAAAATTGTTCATGCTGCTGGGTATAGTAAGTCGAACTTACAGATAGGTGCCCGCATGACCCGGTGCTTCCTGCTTCTCCTTTGTCTGATGGTTGGCCAGGTTTTTGCCCAGGCACCGATCGTTGTAATGATCTCCATGGACGGCGTGCGCCATGACTATCCGGCTCGTGAGGGCCTGCCCTCGTTTGCCCGCATCTTGAAGGAAGGCGCGCACGCCATCCGCATGACGCCGGTGTACCCGTCGAACACCTTCCCGGGTCACGTTGCTCTGGCCACCGGTACGTACCCCGACATACACGGCATCGTCGACAACAGTTTCATCGATTCGCAGCGGGGGCGTTTTTCGATGTCAAATGATGCGAGCTGGCTACTCGCGGAGCCTATATGGATAGCGAGTACCCGCCAGGGCATCACGACCGCGACCTACTTCTGGGTTGGCTCCGAGACGGATTGGCAGGGCCAGAAACCCCGCTACCGAATGGCGCCATTCGATAGCAGACGCCCCGAGTCAGAAAAAGTCAGCCAGATCCTGGCTTGGCTGGCCTTGCCCGAAGCCTCGCAGCCGCGCCTCATCATGAGTTATTTCGCCGGCACGGATCACGAAGCCCATCGTTTCGGACCAGACAGCACCAAGGTTCAGGATCAGTTGGTCACCCAGGATGCTGCGCTGGGCGGGTTGCTGGACGGCATTGATGAGCTCGGTCTGTGGCCCGCGTTGACCTTGATCGTGGTCAGTGATCATGGAATGACGCCCATGGGCGCTCATATCGATCTGCGCAGCGCACTCGATTCCGCCGGGATAGAGGCTGAGATCACCGGATCAACGGTCGCACACGTTCATCTCCAGGACTCTGCACAGATCACTGCTGCCCGGGCCGCACTCTCTGCGCTGGAAAATGTTGAAGTGCGAAGCGGCGACGAGGCAAAGCCACTGCGTATCGCGCCATCGACGCGGATGGGCGATCTCGTCGTGATGACAAAGCCTCCATTCACGTTCGCGAGTGCCGACGGTGCCGAAGGAGTGACCGAAGATGTGTTGAGCTTTTTCGGCTGGGATTTTGGCGGGCACGGTTATGCGCCGGAACTACCGGATATGGGTGCGATCTTCATGGCCAAGGGCCGGGGCGTGGCGCCAGGACGCTCAATCGATGTCGTACACCAGATCGATGTAGCTCCGACAGTCGCGGCATTGCTGGACATCGAGCCACCCGCGCAATCGGAGGGTCGAGTCATTCCACTAGACTAATGAACAGTGGAACGCCTGCTGTAGGAGCGGTCTCCGACCGCGAATGAGAAAAGAGGAACAATGGATTCGCGGTCGGAGACCGCTGCCGCTAAACAGCTCAGTCACAACCTGAGTACAGCTTAGGCACACGCTGGATACAGCTTAGGCACACGCTGGATACAGCTTAGGCACTCATATGCTGTCGACGCACATGCCAAAGACGCGTCGTGAATA
>Ga0163144_10029776_pt1 | contig 10466 bp, 6 predicted proteins | sample OliLak19BULKMAT1_FD_123175 | JGI IMG/M metagenome (GOLD analysis project Ga0163144, IMG submission 123175) | Freshwater microbial mat bacterial communities from Lake Vanda, McMurdo Dry Valleys, Antarctica - Oligotrophic Lake LV.19.BULKMAT1 | ecosystem: Environmental > Aquatic > Freshwater > Lake...
CAGGGCGTGGACCAGGCCGCGCGGCAGTTGTTAGACGGGGCCGCCGCCGAGGCCAGCGCGGCGCGCCGCTGGGGCAGCCGCCGGGTGGAGATCACCGGGGTGCGGCTGACCAACGCCGCCGGCCAGCCGCAAACGGTCTACGCCACCGGCGACCCGCTGGTGCTGCACCTGGATTACCGGGCCAACGCGCCGACCGCCGACGCGGTGTTTGGGCTGGCGCTGTTCCGGCAGGACGGCCTGCACCTGACCGGCCCCAACACCAGCTTCTCCGGAGTCACGTTGCCGGTCCTCACCGGGGCCGGCACTGTCACCTATACCATCGCCTACCTGCCGTTCTTGGACGGCTTGTTCCATGTGTCGGCGGCCGTGCACGCGCCCGGCGACGGCGAGATGTATGACTACCACGACCGCAGTTACTCCTTTCGCGTCATCAACCCCGACGACGGCCTGCGTGAGCGCTACGGCGTGGTCAGCACCGGCGGCGTGTGGGCGCACACGCCCGGCTCCTAAGGCGCGCTGGTTGCCGCGATTGTAATTTCCGCAGCCTTTTTGGGCCAGCCACCACTTTTTTCACGTATGGCGTGGGCCTGCCCACGCCATACGTGAAAAAAGTGGTATCGGTCAGATAGTGGGTATCACAAGCACAACGTGCGATAAGAACCCGACCTGACGGTGATGGTCGTGCCAGCGCCAGCCGCCGGCCCACTTGCCCGGTGGCGATCTGGTACAATCCCCCGCCGAAGGACTAACGGCATGGAGACTCTTGGATGCTGACCAGTTTAGTGACCGGCGGGGCCGGTTTCATCGGCGCGCACGTGGTAAACGAAGCCCTGCGCATGGGCCAGCGCGTGGTCGTGCTCGACGACCTGAGCGGCGGCTTTGTCGAGAACGTCAACCCGCCGGCCGAGTTCGTCCAGGGCAGCGTGCTCGACCACGAGCTCGTCAACCGCCTCTTTGACCAGCACGCCTTTGACTACGTCTACCACCTGGCCGCCTACGCCGCCGAGGGCCTCAGCCACTTCATCCGGCGCTTCAACTACACCAACAACCTGGTCGGCACCGTCAATCTAGTGAACGCCGCCCTCAACAGCGGGCGCGTGCGCTGCTTCGTGTTTACCTCGTCCATCGCCGTCTACGGTCGCAATCAACTGCCCATGACCGAAGACGCCGTGCCGCAGCCCGAAGACCCCTACGGCATCGCCAAGTACGCCTGCGAGCTAGACCTGCGCAGCCAGCACGCCCTGTTTGGCCTGCCCTATATCATCTTTCGCCCGCACAACGTCTACGGCGAGGGCCAGAACCTGGGCGACCGCTACCGCAACGTCCTGGGCATCTTCATGAACCAGGCCATGCGCGGCGAACCCTTCACCATCTTCGGCGACGGCACGCAGACCCGCGCCTTCAGCCACATTGACGATGTGGCCCCGCTCATCGCCCGCGCCGTCGAGCGCCCGGCGGCCTATAACCAGGTGTTCAACGTCGGGGCTGACGTGCCCTACAGCGTCAACGAGCTAGCCCGCGTGGTGGCTGAGGCGATGGGCGTGCCGCTGCAAGTGAACTACCTGGACGCGCGCCACGAGGTGCAGCACGCTTATGCCTCGCACGCCAAGGCCGAAGCCGTGTTTGGCGACCTGCTGCGCCGCCTGCCGCTGGCAGACGGTGTGCGCCGCATGGCCGCTTGGGCGCGCCAGCACGGCAGCCGCGAGACGCGCCAGTTTGCCGGCATCGAAGTCGCCCGCAACCTGCCTCCCTCCTGGGCGCAGTTGGTAGAGCGCACCTAACGCCGCGCCGCCGTCCGGAGCGCGCTACGGGCTAAGACGATGACGACGCGCCTCCTGATTGTCAGCCACGAAGCGCCAGGCGAGCGCATGTCCGGCCCGGCCATCCGCTACTGGCGCCTGGCGCACGCGCTGGCCGCGCACCTGCCGGTCACCCTGGCCGTCCCCGGCCCGCCGCAACTTAACTCCAACACCGTGCGCCTGGCCGGCTACGACCGCGATACCGGCCGGGGCCTCGACGCGCTGCTAGCTGTGTGCGATGTGACGCTGGTGGCCGGCTACCTGCTGCGCCACTATCCGGCCCTGGCCCGCGCCGCGCAGCCGTGCGTGGTGGATTTGTACGACCCCTTTGTGCTCGAAAACTTAGAGATTCACGCGGACCGCCCGCTGCCCGACCAGGCCGCGCAGCACCGCGTAGACCTGGCGGTGCAAATCGGCCTGCTGGGTCGGGGCGACTTCTTCCTGTGCGCCAGCGAGCAGCAGCGCGACTTTTGGCTGGGGATGCTCTCCGGCGCGGGCCGGCTCAACCCCTACACCTTCGCCGCCGACCCCGCGCTGCGGGCCTTAATTGATGTGGTGCCGTTTGGCATACCCGACGCGCCGCCGGCCCAGACCCGCGCCGCGCTCAAGGGCGTGGTGCCCGGCATCGCGCCCACCGACCGCGTGCTGTACTGGGGCGGGGGCCTGTGGGAGTGGTTTGACCCGCTGACGGCCGTGCGCGCCGTGGCGGCGTTGGCACCCCGCTGGCCCAGCCTGCGCCTGTTCTTTGCCGGGGTGCAGCACCCCAACCCGGCCGTGCCGCCCATGCGCCGCGTGGCCGAGACGCGCGCCCTGAGCGACCAACTGGGCCTCACCGGCCAGCAGGTGTTCTTCGGCGCGGATTGGGTGCCCTACGCCGAGCTTGCCAATTACCTGCTCGACGCCGACCTGGCGCTCAGCCTGCACCACGACCATGTGGAGACGCGCTTCGCCTTTCGCACGCGGCTGCTCGACTATCTGTGGGCGGGCTTGCCGATGGTGCTGACCGAGGGCGACACGCTGGCCGCCGACTTTGCCGCGCAGGGGCTGGCTCGCCTCGCGCCGCCTGGCGATGTGGCCGCCGTCGCCGCCGCCATCGAAAGCTGGTTGGGTACGCCCGCCGCCGAACTGGCCGCTCTGCGCTCGAAAGCTCGGGCCGCCGCCCGGGCGCGGGCCTGGGCGCAGGTGGTGGCTCCGTTGGTCGCTTACTGTCTTAACCCGCAGCCCGCGCCCGACCGGCTGGCCCCGGCCGCCGCGCCGCGCTTGAGCCTGGGGTTGGTGGGTAAGGCGTGGCACACGCTGCGCACGCGCGGGCCGGCGGCGGTGCTGCGCGACATTCGGCTATACTTAAATCGCTAACGGCCGGAGCCGCGCCGCCATGCCGCCCACAGTGTCCATCGTCATCGTCAACTGGAACGGCCTGCACTTTCTCAAGGAGTGTTGGGCCGCGCTGGCCGCCCAGACCTACGCGCCGGTCGAAGTGATCGTGGTGGACAACGCCTCCACCGACGGCAGCCTGGAGTGGCTGGCGGCCCAGACGCCCGCCCCGCAGCTTATCCGCAACGCGGCCAATCGCGGCTTTGCGGCCTCCAACAATCAGGGCCTGGCCCTGGCGCGCGGCGCGTATGTGGCGCTGCTCAACAACGACGCCTATCCCGATCCTGGTTGGCTGGCCGCGCTAGTGGCCGCCGCCGAGGCCAACCCCACGGTGGGCATGTTCGCCTCGCTGATGGTGTTTGCCGACCGGCCGGAGGTGGTGCAGTCCGCCGGCATCTGCCTCGATCGCTGCGGCATCACCTGGGACTGCGCCGGGGGGCAGCCGGCCGCCGCGCAGAGTCAAACGCCCTCCGCTGTGTTTGGCCCCAGCGCCGGGGCCGCGCTCTACCGGCGGGAGCTGTTAGCCACGCTGGGCGGCTTCGACGAAGGCTTCTTCGCCTACCTCGAAGACGTAGACCTGGCCTGGCGCGCGCGCTGGCTGGGCTGGAGCGCGCTGCTGGTGCCCGCCGCCCGCGTGCGGCACGTCGCTTCCGGCACCGGCCGGCAAGGCTCGGCCTTCAAGACCTACTACCTGGCGCAGAACAAAGTCCGCATGTTGCTCAAGAACTATCCGATGCCACACCTGCTGCTCTACGCGCCACTGATCGCGCTGTATGATGCGCTGTCGCTCGCCAACAGCCTCTTGGCTCAGCGTACCCTCAGCGGGCTGCGCGGGCGGCTGGCCGGGTGGCGCGCCCTCGGCCAGGTGCTGCGCCAGCGCCGCGCGGTGCAGGGAGGGAGGCGCGCCACGAAGGCCGAAGTGTTTGCGCTGCTCGCGCCGGTGGCCGCGCCCTGGCAGGTGGCGCGGCGCTACCGCCACCTCGACCGGCAGGCGCGCCCGTGACCGCCGCGCTGCACACCGTGGCGCTCTACACTGCCGACGCCTGGGACAGCGCCCTGGTGCATCTGCGCGTGCGCGGTCCGGCCGCCTGGGCGGGCGTCGGGGTCCTGCGCGGCAACGTGGGGGATGTAATTGACCTAGCGCCGGTAGACGCCGCCCAACTCGTCATCCTGCAGCGCGACTTCCCCCGCTTCGGCGCGGACTACGCGGCCGTAGTCGCTCGCGCCCAAGCGGCGGGCAAGCCGGTGGTACACGAGTTGGACGATCTGCTGCTCGATGTGCCGCTCGATCACTGGGGCGAGGACGCCTACACCGACACCTTGTTTGATCTCCTCGGTGCGCTGGTGGCGGCCGACGGCCTGATCGCTGCGACGCCCGCGCTGGCCGAGGCGCTACAGCCGCTCAACCCCAGCGTAGACGTGTGGCCCAACTGCCTGGATGACCGGCTGTGGCAACTCCGTGAACCGGCCCCGGCCGTCGCCGCGACCGCCGCACGCCCGTTGGTGCTGGGCTATATGGGCAGCCAGACGCACCAACCCGACCTCGCCACCATCGCCGATGTGTTAGGGCGCGTGCTGGCCCGCTATGGCGCGGCGGTGCGCTTGCAGTTTTGGGGCGGGCCGCCGCCGCCCGCGCTGGCCGGCCATTCGCAGGTCACGTTCACGCCGCTCGACCTACCGGCCTACGCCGACTTTGCCGCGTTCTTTCAGAGCCAGTCGTTCGACCTGGCCCTGGCCCCGCTGCGCGACCTGCCCTTCAACCGCTGCAAGAGCCACATCAAGTTTTTGGAGTACAGCGCGCTGGGCGTGCCGGGGGTCTACAGCCGCCTCGCGCCCTATACCGGCATTGTCACTCACGCGCAGAACGGGCTGCTGGCCGCCACGCCCGACGAGTGGGCGGCGGCGCTGGTGCAACTCATTGACTCGCCCGCCCTGCGCGACCGGCTGGCCCAGGCCGCGCAAGCCACTGCGGCCGGCGGCTGGCTGCTGTCGGCCCGCGCCGCTGAGTGGTCGGCGCTGTACGCCCGCTTCTTAGAATCCGCCCGCCCGCCCGCGCCCAACGCCGCCCAGCGCGCCAGCTTCGCCAGCGTGGGTAAACGGCTGCGTGCCCGCCAGTCTGCCCAGCGCGATCTGCTGCACGCCGAGGTGCGCCAGCGCGATCAAGCCCTGGCCGAATTGCGGGCCCAACCCGCCTGGCGGCTGGCGCAGTGGCTCACCCGTCAGCGGGCGCGGCTTGCGCCCAACGGCAGCCGCCGCCGGCGCCTGCTCGATGCGGTGGTGGGGCGCTTCAACCGCCGGCCGCCCGCCGCCTGAGCGCATGTTCACCTACAGCATTCCGCCCGGTGTTGCGCCGCAGACGGTTGAAGGCCGCCCGGTCTTGACCACGCCCGAGGGCGGCAAGGTGATCGTGGACGAACGGCTGCTGAAGTTGTGGCAGGCCGCCGCCGGGCACACCCCGGCCGAGGTGCTGGCCGCGCTGCCCGCCGCCGGGCTGGCCCCCGACGCGGTGCGCGCCGCCCTGGCCGCGCTGGCGGAAGGCGGCCTGCTGGTGCGTGAGGGCGTGGCTCCTGCGAGCACACCGGAGCCGCCCGCCGCGCCGCTGGTGGACGGCGGCCTGGTCTCGGCCGTCATCGTGGCCTACAACAGCCGCGCCTGGCTGGCCGAGTGTCTGCCGTCGCTGGCCGCGCAGACCTACCCGCGCCTCGAAGTGATCGTGGTGGACAACGCCTCGACCGACGGCGTGGCCGACTGGCTGGCCGCCAACTTTCCGGCCGCGCGCTATCTGCGGCTCGACCCGGCCGCCTCGCTGGCGGCGGCCATCAACCACGGCGCGCAGGCGGCCACCGGGCAGGCGCTGCTGGTGCTTAACCCAGACATTCGCCTCGCGCCCACCGCCGTGGCCGAGCTCGTAGCGGTGGCCCAGGGGCAGCCCAACTGCGGCGCGGTGGCGGCCCTGCTCAAGTTCACCTGGGCACCCCACTTCGTCAACGGCCTCGGCAACTACGTGCGCGACACCTCGTGGGGCACCGACCTCGGCCTCGGCCATCTCGACCTGGGCCAGTTCGACGCCTACACCCGCGTGCCATCGGCCTGCTACGCCGCCACGCTCATCCCGCGCCCGGTTTGGGACTCGGTCGGTCCGGCCGACCCCGGCTTCCCCATGTACTACGAGGATACCGAGTGGTCGTACCGCGCCCGGCTGCTGGGCTACGACCTGCTGGCCGCCCCGCGCGCCGTGGTCTATCATGCCTTTGGCAGCCAGGTGCCCTCCGGCGCGGCCGTGCCCCTGGCCCCCAGCAAGCTGCGCCGCGCCGTCTATGGCCGCTGGCGCTTCGCCCTCAAGCTGCTGACCGGCCCGACCCACCAGCGCTTTACGCGCAACTACTGGCGCGAGGACCGGGCCAACTTTCTGAGGGCGCTGGGCCGGGGTAAATGGGCCGTGGCGCGGGCCTACCTCTCGGCCTGGGCCGCCGTGCTGCGCGACCTGCTCGCGCTGGGCCGCGAACGCGCCGGCCTCACTGCCCGCCGCCGCCGGCCGGACGCCGAGCTATTCGACCAGCCCGAGCAGTGGCCCGCGCCCCTGGAACAGAACGGGCTGCCGCGCCTGACTTGGGACGTGGTTGAACAGCACTATTGGCCGCTGATGCGCACTGGAAGGACCCGCGTGATGCCAGAATTTGAAGGCCGGCCGTCCCGGCCGCACGTCCTCATCGCCAGCAATGACATCGTCGCCGCCAAACTGGCCGGGCCGGGGATGCGCTACCTGGAGTTTGCCAAGGCCCTGGCGGCCGACTGCAACGTCACCCTGGCGGTGCCGGCCGCCACCGACCTAAGCGTGCCCGGCATCAACCTCGTGCAGTACGACGAGCACCGCCCGCTCAGCCTGCCGGTGCTGGCCGACAACGCCGACGTGGCGCTGGTGTCGGGCTACATGGTCGAGAAGTTTCCCACGCTGGGCCGCACGCGCGCCCGGCTGGTGGTAGACCTGTACGACCCCTTTATGCTCGAAAACCTGCACTACCACCTGCACGACCCGCTCCCCGCGCAGGAGGGGGCCAGCACGCACGCCACCAGCATCGTCAACCGCCTGGCGGCGCTGGGCGACTTCTTCATCTGCGGCAGCGAGCGCCAGCGCGACCTGTGGATGGGGGTGCTGGCCGCCAACGGGCGCGTCAACCCGCACACCTTCGCCGCCGACCCGACCCTGCGCGACCTGATTGATGTGGTCAGCATCGGCTTCCCCGACCGGCCGCTGCACGCCGGGCATCTGCTGCGCGGCGTCAATCCGGCCTTCACCGCCGACAGCCGCATTGTGCTGTGGGGCGGGGGCATGTGGGATTGGCTCGACCCGCTGACCCTGCTGCGCGCCTGGCCGGCCGTCGTCGCCCGTCACCCGGAGGCGCGCCTGGTCTACCTGGGCACGCGCCACCCCAACCCAGACGTGCCCATGCACAATGTTGTGGGCGAGGCGCTCAAGTTGGCCGAAGCGCAGGGCCAGAAAGACAAGACCGTCTTCTTCATCGAGTGGCTGTCCTACGCAGAGCGTGAGGCGCTGCTGAGTGAGAGCGACATCGGCGTGGTGCTGCACCCGGTACACATCGAAACGCGCTACTCCATCCGCACCCGCGTGCTCGATTATTTCTGGGCGCAGTTGCCCATCCTGGTGACCGAGGGCGATGTGACCAGCGAGTGGGTGCGCGACCTGGGCTTGGGCCGCGTCACGCCGCCCTTCGATGTGGCCGCCGTCAGCGCCGCCCTGCTCGATATGCTGGCTTTACCCAAGTCCGCCTGGGCGTCGGCCTTCGCGCCGCTGCCCGAGCGCTTCAACTGGAACCGCGTCATCGCGCCGCTGCGCCGCTACTGCCTCACCGGCCGGCCGGCCCCCGACCGCCACCTGCGCGTCACCGCCGAGCCGGCCCCGCGCGGCCCGCTGCGCCAGGCGGCTTACCTGTGGATGACCGAAGGCTTCCGGCCGATGCTGGGCCGCGCCTGGCGCTACCTGCAACTGCGCCGCGCCGGTTTTTAGGGCCGCATGAAAATTCTGCATGTGGTGCAAGGCTATGCGCCCGCCCTGGGCGGCACCGAGTGGCTCATCCAGCGCGTCTCGGAGGAGTTGGTGCGCCAGTTCGGCGACGAGGTGACGGTCTTCACCACCAACGCCTACAGCGCCGAGGCCTTTTATTCGCCGCGCCTGCCGCGCCTGCCGGTGGGCTGGAGCGAGCTAAACGGCGTTCGCATTCGCCGCTTCCCGGTCAACAGCCGCCTCAGCCAGGCGCTGCGCTGGCCGCAGGCGCTGGCCCACCGGCTGCGGCTGCCCGGCAACGAGTGGCTGCGGGCGCTGTATGGCGGCCCGATCATCCCCGGCCTGGCTCAGGCGATTGCCGAACAGCCGGCCGACGTCGTGGCGGCCTCGTCCTTCCCGCTGCTGCACATGTTTGCCGCGCTGCACGGCGGCCAACAGGCGGCCCGGCCGGTGGTGCTGCACGGCGGCCTGCACCCCGACGACGTGTGGGGCTTCAACCGGCCCATGATCTACGCCGCCATCCGCCAGGCCTCGGCCTACATCGCCAACACGCAATACGAGGCCGATTACGTGATCGCGCGCGGGGCCGACCCGGCGCGCGTGACGGCCATCGGCGTGGGCGTAGACGTGGCCCGCTACGCGGCGCTGACCCCGGCCGAGGCCAAGGCCCGTTTGGGGCTGGGCGATCAGCCGGTCGTCGGCTTCATCGGCCAGCAAGGGCGGCACAAGGGGCTAGACACCCTGCTGCGCGCCATGCGCCAGGTGTGGCAGGCGGTGCCCGAGGCTCAGTTGGTGATTGCCGGGGCGCGCACGCTCTACAGCCGCTTCGTAGACCGCGACCTCGCCAGTTGGCCGGAGGCCGAGCGGCGCAAGGTCAAACTGTTTTATAACTTTGATGAAGCGGACAAGGCGGCCCTGTTTCGGGCGCTCGATGTCTTCGCCTATCCCTCCGGCTACGAGTCGTTTGGCATCGCCTACCTGGAGGCCTGGGCCTGCGGTTTGCCCGTCATTGGCTGCTGGCGCGGCGCGATTCCGTGGGTCGTGGCTTCCGGCCGCGACGGGTTATTGGTACAATTTCAGCATGACCAGCAACTGGCCGAGGCCATCGTCTTATTGATCTCTAATCCGGCCTGGCGGCGGAAACTGGGCCAAACAGGTTATAATAAGGTTATAGAGCGTTACAATTGGCCTGAAATTGCACGGCGGTTCCGGGCGGTGTATGCTAAGGCCCAGGGCGCACACGGGAAAGGGGTTGCCGAAAGCTGATGCGTTATTCGACACTCATGCGGATGGTCATGGGATTAGCAGCGGCGGCTATGGTGGCAGCCGTGGTTAGCCCCGCGCAGCCGGCCGTCGCCGGCGTGCGGACGCTGCCGGCGGCCACTGTGTTGGTGGCCGAAGGCAACGACTTTGCCACGCGCGTGCTGGGCGACCCGTGGGATATGAACGCCCTCTCAGATACTTCTTTCAATCTGAACACTTCTGGACAGGTCTACGATAATGACACCATTCAAGTGGCGAACGGCGTATTCTCGGCCACTTCGCACTCCAGCGACGCCAATTTCTGGGTGCTGTATCCCGGTTATGAGGACATGATCAAGACCGGCAACAATGGAGCGCTCAAGCCGATCAACGCTAGTACCTATCACTGCCTGTATACCGCGCTGATGGTAGAGGGGCCCTCGACCCAGGCCGAACACTATTGGTTCAAAGACGACAAACTCAACAGTAACAGTCCTGGTCATGTCGGCGTTTGGGGCCACACCATGTTCCTCACGCCCAATTCAAGCTGGCAGTTACACGTGATGGACATGGCCAGCCCGCCCTACGGCGTAATCGGCACCGGTTGGACCGGCTCCAGCACCTGGCAGGGGCTGCGGATTGACCCCACCAACGTAGCCGGTCGCAACTTCGCAGTGGACTGGGTGCGCCTGACCGACTGCGCCCCCGTCAACGCCCTCGTGCACTGGACGCCCAACAGCGGCGTCAACGCCATTTGGCTGCGCCCGGCCGGCACCACCCGCGACATTTTGGTGAAGGGCGGCATCAACGGCAGTGCCGGGCAAGCCACGATTGACGTGCAGGGCATTCAACCCGGCACCTACGGGGTGCGCTTGGGCAATGGCAGCGCCGCGCCCACGGTCGTCGGCACCGATACGCTGGTGGTCAACCAGGCGCCGATTGCCAGCTTCGTCACCCCCTCCGCCATCAGCGGGGCCGACTACGCCACACAGGCCGGCAACCCCTGGGACTTCGCCGGTAGCTCAGAC
>Ga0163144_10029778_pt1 | contig 10466 bp, 11 predicted proteins | sample OliLak19BULKMAT1_FD_123175 | JGI IMG/M metagenome (GOLD analysis project Ga0163144, IMG submission 123175) | Freshwater microbial mat bacterial communities from Lake Vanda, McMurdo Dry Valleys, Antarctica - Oligotrophic Lake LV.19.BULKMAT1 | ecosystem: Environmental > Aquatic > Freshwater >...
CCGACAAGGTCATTGTCGAAAATGGCAGACATTGGTGACTGTCATTGACCTTTTCTGTCGTGAATCGCGTCGAAATCCGGGTTTCTGAGCCTGGCACAGATCGTGCTAATAGTGATCCGTCAGCATTGATCATCGTGTCAGTCATTCCAAACCCAGGAGTTTTCCAAATGAAGCGTTCCATGCAAAAAGGTTTTACCCTTATCGAGTTGATGATCGTTGTGGCGATCATCGGTATTCTGGCCGCCGTGGCCCTGCCGGCTTACCAGGACTACACGGTCCGTGCCAAGGTGTCGGAGGTGATTCTGGCCGCGTCGTCGGCCAAGGTTGCAGTTGCCGAGGCCGCGCAAACGAACGGTGACATGGGCAGTATCACCGTGGCGCCGCAGCAGTCCAAATACGTCAACACGGTTGAATACAGTGGCGCGGGCAGCACGGGTACGATCTATGCTCAAGCAAGAGGTGACAATGCGTTGCTACTTGCCGGTGTTGGCAAGGGCGTTCAGTTCAGCGGAGTGCTGGCCGCAAACGGCCAGGTCGTCTGGACATGCGCGGCCAGCACAATGGCCAGCATTCCGGCCATGGATCCCAAGTACCTGCCGGCAAGCTGCAAGTAATTCTTCCATCATCGCTTCAGGCACGAAAGGCCCCGTCAGGGGCCTTTCTTCTTCCTGCCTCAGACGTGCAATATCCATTGCGTCCTCGTGCCCGCAGGCCGTGCACCTTCAGGTGACCACAACGTGCAACAACACATGAAGTCTTCACTGTGGCCCGTCATGTGGGCCCTGTTGCTGCAATTGGCGTGGTTGTTGCCGAACCACTACCCGCCCTGGACCTCCTTTCACCAGGACGCCTGGAGTGCCAGCGTGCTGCTGGTCGGTGCCGGCGTCATCTTGTGGCTTCGACCTGCCAGTACACCGGTGTACGGTATCGTGCTGCTGGCTGGCCTGGTGGCCCTGGTGCCTGGCCTCCAGTTTGCAGCGGGCTTGATCCGCTCGGCTGGCAACGCCTGGGTCAGTACCGCCTACCTGCTGGGGTTCACGCTCGCCATCCTCGTCGGTGCGCGTTGGGAGCGCGTCCGTGCCGGCCATCTGGCCGACTACCTTTTCATGGCGATCTTCGTTGCCGCTATCATCTCGGTCGCCTTGCAGTTCAATCAGTGGCTGGGCATGGACCGTTTCGACATGTGGGCCATGGGTGGCTGGTATGGCAGGCCGTATGCGAACTTCGGCCAACCCAACCAACTGGCCACCTTCCTGTTGTGGGGGGTGCTGGCGCTGGGCTGGGCCTATGTTCGCGGTCTGGTGCGCGGCTGGATTGCCTTCGCCGCAGCCTTGTACCTGTTGTTTGGCGTAGCGTTGACTGCGTCGCGCGCCGCCTGGGTCGGGCTGGTCCTGATCGTGGCCTTGTCCTGGTACTGGCGCGGCTTGTGGCTCGACCGGCGCGCACCCTGGGTTGTGACGGTGTTGGGGCTGTATTTCGTCGTCTGCGTCATGTCCACGACCTGGCTCAGCGTGGAACTGGTCGGCGCCACAACCGCTTACACCAGTGAGGTCGCGCGTAAGTCTGGCGAAGCGCGACCTGCGATCTGGGCCATGTTCATCGATGCGGCTACGCGGCAGCCGTGGTTCGGCCACGGCATCAACCAGGTTGGCCAGGCGCAGCTGGAGGTGGCGCTGGACCACCGGCCCATGCATATCTATTTTGCGCATGCCCACAATCTGTTCCTGGACCTGATCGTGTGGTTGGGCATTCCATGGGGACTGGCAATCAGCGCATGGCTCGTCTGGTGGGGCTGGCGCCGGTTTCGTGCCGTTGCCAATGCTGAAAATGCGCTACTGGTGTTGTTCCTGCTGGTGGTGGCAAACCATGCGATGCTCGAGCTGCCGCTGCATTACGCTTATTTCCTGTTGCCGGTGGGTATGGTGATCGGAATGGTGGAGGCGCGGCTGGGCGCACGCACGATTTTTTCGCTGGGCCGGCCTGCATTGGCGGGTTTGTGGCTGGCCGCCACGTTGATGCTGTCGCTGATCGTGCACGACTACCTGCGGGTGGAAGCCGCCTTTCGGGTGCTGCGTTTCGAGTGGGCCAACATCAAGACCATGTCTGCCGAGCCGCCGGATGTGTTGCTGCTCGAACAATGGGCCGACTTCATCCGCCTGGTCAGATTCGAGCCCCGGCCGGGCATGTCGGAGCGCGAACTGCATTGGGTTCAGGACGTGGCATCGGCCAACGCCTATCCCGGCCTGTATCAGAAACTGGGCGCGGCCCTGGCGTTCAATGACCGCCCCGAGGAAGCGGCGATGTGGTTGCGACGCATGTGCCAGGTGCGCCCGTTGCCGCAATGCGCGGCCACGCAGCAGTTGTGGTTGGTCCAGGCGCAACAGGCCGCGTCGCTCGCCGCCGTACCCTGGTTGCGTTGACGCTCGCAGGTCTTCGGAGCCTTGGATTGCCCGCGTCCTCCTCCCCATTGTCTCGGTGGATAGGGACGGCCGCATTGGTGCTTGCGTGGGTCTGGCCCTTTGCCGGCGGCCCGTCTCCGGCCACGTTGCCGTGGCTGATCAGCGTCGCCTGCCTGGCGGTGTGGCTGTTGGTCTGGGGTTGGCGGCGGCCGGACGTCGCGCAGTGCGCCGCACACGCCTGGTTGGTCGCGGCAGTGCTGAGCAGTGTCATCGGATTGCTGCAGTTTTTCGGCGTCAGTGCCTGGTTCAAGCCTTGGATCAATGTGACGGCCCTCGGGGATGCGTTCGGTAACCTGCGCCAGCGTAACCAGTTTGCCAGCCTGCTGGGTATCGGGCTGGTGGTCCTTCTGTGGGGGCCCGTCGCTCGGTGGCGGGCAGAGCGCCCGGCGTCCACCAGCGTGCCCAGCCTTGCCCCGCTTGCCGCTCTGTTGGCCGTGGTATTGCTGGCAACGGCCAACGCGGGCTCTTCGTCGCGTACCGGCCTGCTGCAGACGCTGCTGGTGTTGCCAATGCTGGCCCTGTGCTGGCGCACACATCCCGGCCCGGGCGTTGCCATGCGCTTGTGGGTCGCCATAGCGGCCTACGGGTCGGCGTCGATAGCACTGCCGCTGTTGGCGGGCCTCGATCCGTTCAGCAGTGGTATCGCCGGGCGATTTGGTGATGCCGATCGTGCCTGTGGGAGCCGCCGCCTGTTGTGGGCCAACGTGCTGCACCTGATCGCCGAGCGGCCGTGGTGGGGCTGGGGCTGGCGTGAACTGGATTTCGCCCATTTCACGACGCTCTACCCTGGCGAGCGTTTTTGCGACATCCTGGACAACGCCCACAACCTGCCACTGCACCTGGCGGTCGAACTCGGCGTTCCGTTCGCGGCGCTGGCATGTGCCCTGATTGGCTGGCTCGTGCTGCGGGCCCGGCCATGGCGCGAGAGCGACGATCGCCGCCGCATGGCCTGGGCCGTGCTGGCACTGATCGGCCTGCACAGCCTGCTGGAGTACCCGTTGTGGTACGGGCCCTTCCAGATCGCCGCCGTGCTGGCGGTCTGGATCCTGTGGAGCACGCGGGCGCCGGTCGGCAAGGCCTGTCGTGATTCGGTGTCGGTGCCAGCCGCGGCCTGGATCCGTGTTTGCGCCATCACGGCCTTGTTGGCCGTAGCCTACGCGGCCTGGGATTACTACCGCGTCAGCCAGATCTACCGCGATCCAGCACAAAGAGCCGCCGCCTACCGCGACGACACATTGGCCAAGGTCCGGGATTCCTGGCTGTTCCGCAACCAGGTCAGCTTTGCCGAATTGACCTTGTCCCGTGTCACGCCAGCCAATGCGATGTCGATCAACCGCGATGCCCACAGGGTGCTGCATTTCTCACCCGAAGCCCGGGTGGTCGAAAAACTGATCGACAGCGCGCTGGTGCTGGATCGTACCGAAGAGGCCGTGTTCTTCATGCGACGTTTTCGCATCGCCTATCCGAAGGACTATGCGCGCTGGCGTGACACCCGCGAGCCCGTGGCCGAGCTTCCACCAATCGATCCGTGACAGGCCGGTGCCATCAGGCCATCAAGCCACCAGCACCTCACCCCGCAATAAAACTCCCCGACTGCCCGCCGTGCTTTTGCAGCAGCCGGATATCCGACATCGTCATGCCACGGTCGACCGCCTTGCACATGTCGTAGATCGTCAGCAAGGCAATCTGCACGGCGGCGAGGGCTTCCATTTCGACGCCGGTCGGCCCCACGGTCTCGGCGGTGGCACGGCAGATGATATTGGCCGGGTGGGTTGCGTCGGCCTGCACGGTCTCGAATTCAATCGCTACCCGTGTCAGCGCCAGCGGATGGCACAGTGGGATCAGGTCGCTGGTTTTCTTGGCCGCCTGGATGCCGGCGATACGGGCGATGCCCAGCACGTCGCCTTTTTTGGCGGTGCCAGCTTCGATGATGGACAGCGTCGCGGCGTGCATGTCGATGCGGCCACCCGCCACCGCGATGCGGTGCGTGCTGGTCTTGGTCGCAACGTCGACCATGTGGGCTTGGCCGTGTGCGTCAAAATGGGTCAGGGTGTTCATGCCGGTTTCGAGTAACGCTGGTGATGGGTCGCAGGCGCTGGCCGTTGGCCGGAAGCATTTGGATACCTTCGGTCGACGAACCTTCAAGCTGCGTGCTGCATCATACGTCCATGCCTTTTTCGAATCACGTGCGCCGGATCGATAGCAGACCTGCAACGGCTGGGCTGCGCCGTGGTTTTGTCGGTCTGTTGCTGGCGGGGGCTGTAGTGTCGGCACCGCAAGCGCAGACCGGCCGCTTATCTTTGCCGGAGGCGTCGAGCAGTTCCAGCCAGTTGCCGGTCATGGGCGACGGCAGCGATATGACGGCCAGTGCCGAGCGGCGGCTCGGCGACCGCATCGCCCGCGAGATCTTTCGCGACCCGGACTACATCGACGATCCGGTGCTGACCGACTATGTCGATGCGATCTGGCAACCTCTGCTCAAGGCCGCTCACCAGCGCGGCGAGATGTCCGACGAACTGCGGCAACGTTTTGCCTGGCAGATCATGATGGGGCGCGACCGCAGCGTGAATGCGTTCGCGTTGCCGGGCGGTTATCTGGGACTGCACATGGGTCTGATCGCCGTCGTGACCAGCCGCGACGAACTCGCCTCGGTGCTGGCGCATGAACTCAGCCACGTGACGCAGCGCCATATCTCGCGCTTGACGACCAAACAGAACGCGCAGACGCCCTGGGTGATTGGTGCCATGATCCTCGGTGCGATGGCCGCTTCCAAGAGTCCAGATGCAGCCAATGCACTGGTTGCCGGCGGCCAGGCGCTGGCGATGCAGAACCAGCTCAACTTCTCGCGCGACATGGAACGTGAGGCCGACCGGGTCGGATTCGGCCTGATGGCCGAGGCCGGCTTTGCGCCCGAGGGCTTCGCATCGATGTTCGGCAAGTTGCAGGCTGCCTCGCGCCTGAACGACAACGGCGCATACCCTTACCTGCGCAGCCACCCGCTGACAACCGAGCGGATCGCCGATGTCCAGGGTCGCCTGCCGCTGGGCGCTGCTGGGGCGATGGTCCCCTTGCTGCTGGACCATGCCATGGCCAGCGCCCGTGCGCGGGCGTTGTCCAACCCGGCGATCGATTCGCTGCGCGACATGGTGGCGCAGGCGCAGGCGGCCAAATTCTCCGATCGAGCGCCAGCCCAGCAGGCCGGCACGTTATACGCTGCGACGCTGGCGGCGGCCCAGATGCGCGAATTCCAGGTCGCCCGGGAATTGCTGACGCGATTGCAGCCGCTTTGCGCGGCGGACCCGGCGGCATACCGTCTGGCTCGCTTGCTCGATGTCGAGGTCGCGCTGATGTCCGCACAGCCGGCGCCCGCGATCGATCCGTCCGGCCGCGCCGAGTTGTTGTTGATGTCGCAGGTCTGGATCCGCGACGGCAACGCAGCGCAGGCGGCCAGTCGATTGCAGTCCTGGGTTGCCCTGCATCCGCGCGATGCTGCCGCCTGGCAGATGCTGGGGCGCGCCAATACCGCACAGGGCCAGGTGCTGCGGGCTCTTCGCGCCGAGGCCGAGGCGCAGGTCGCCTGGTTGGACTACGCCGCCGCCGTCGACCGTTTCAAGGCCGCCCAGGGCCTGGCGCGCAGCATGTCCAGTGTGGACCACATCGAGGCCTCGATCATCGACACCCGCTCGCGCCAGGTGCAGTCACTGCTTCGGGAACAGGCCCTCGAGCGCTGACTGGATCAGCAGGCTGAGCAGCGAGTAGATGACGGAGCCGATCAACGCGGCGCTGAATCCATTGACGTTGAAACCGTCGAGCACGCCGGATGCGGACCAGAACATCAGTGCGTTGATGACGAACAGGAACAGTCCCAGCGTGATCACCGTCACAGGCAAGGTCAGGATGACCAGGATCGGCCGCACAACCGTGTTGAGCAGTCCGATCACGAAGGCTGCGATCAGGGCGCTGCCGAAGCTGCTGACAACGACACCACTGTAGAGATAAGCGACCAGCAGCAGCGCGCAGGCGCTGAGCAGCCATTTGATGATCAGTTTCATGGGGGCTCAGCATACCATCGCCGTTGACCGGCAAGCGTTGGCCAGCCGTGGCAAGATCCTTGCTCCCATGACAGGCATCCACATCACCGACATCGAGTCGGCCATCAACTACTGGCGCGACAGAAAGCCGTCGCCCGACGGTGTCACGCTCGCACCCGAAGTCCGCGCGCTGGCCGAGGTTTATGCGCTGATGGTCTATCACCATGAACCGCTGGCTGATGAATTCACGTTTCCGCGGGCCGCTTTCGCGGCCTGGCTGCAGTGGTACGAGAGCACGCCGGACACGCCGTGCATCGCCATTTGCTCGACCAGCCAGGGCGATGCGACCTGCAAGGGTTGCGGGCGCAGTTTCGAGGAAGTGCAACACTGGACCGAGATGCGTCCGGTCGAAAAACGCGCCACCTGGCGGCGTATCACGCAGGACGGCACGTCCTGGCGTTTCAACCGTTATGCGGAGCGCGCCCGCGAGCGTGCGCGGGATTGACAAGCGCAGCTATTTCCAGCGCACTGGCGTGATATCGACCGCGTTGCGGTCGTCGGCCAGCATCAGGCTGCCATCTTGTACCGTGGCCTGCAACTGCATGCTGCGCTGCGCCAGAGCCTGCAGGCTTTGCGCGGCTTCGGCCGGTATCCGGAACACACCCAGGTTGCGCAGTCGCGTGAGCTTGTTCTCGATGCCACGCCACCAGATGTCGGCCGCATGGCTGAAGCAGTAGAGCACCACGGCGTCGGCCCGGGCGCAGGCCTTGGCCAGGGGTTTGTCCTCGGGCTGGCCGACCTCGATCCAGAGCCGCGTCTGTCCGGTGAAGTCGCGCAGCCAGGCGTCGGGTTCGTCCGGGTCCGACAGTCCGGCGCCAAATGCAAGTGTGCCGTCGCCCTGGCAGACCGATTGCAGCGTGTGGGCCTGCAGGGCCAGCGCCGCCAGCCGCACCATCATGCGTTCGTCGGTCTCGCTCGGATGGCGCGCCAGCGTCAGCGTGTGGTCGGCGTAGTAGTTGTGGTCGATGTCGGCGATCTGCAGATGGGCCCGGAACACCGTGGATTTGAGCGCCATGCCTGCTGCTCGCGATTCAGGCGCGCCGCGCCAGTTCGGCTGCCTTGCCGGTGTAGCTGGCCGGAGTCATGGCCAGCAGCCGGTCCTTGTCGGGTTGCGGAATCTCCAGCTTGGCGATGAAGCCCTGCATCAGCTCGCGGGTCATCGGCGCGCCGCGGGTGAAGTTCTTGAGCTGCTCGTAGGGTTGGGGCAGCCCGTAGCGCCGCATCACGGTCTGGATCGGTTCGGCCAGCACTTCCCAGGCCGCGTCCAGGTCGGCGGCGATCGCCGGCTTGTTGAGCTCGAGTTTGCCCAGGCCGGCGGCCATGGATTCATAGGCCAGCAGCGCGTAGCCCAGAGCCACGCCCATGTTGCGCAGCACGGTCGAGTCGGTCAGGTCGCGCTGCCAGCGGCTGATCGGCAGTTTCTCGCTCAGGTGGCGCAACAAGGCGTTGGAAAGCCCCAGGTTGCCCTCGGCGTTCTCGAAATCGATCGGGTTGACCTTGTGCGGCATCGTGCTCGAGCCGACTTCGCCCTTGCGCAGTTTCTGCTTGAAATAACCCAGGCTGACATAACCCCAGACATCGCGTGACCAGTCGATCAGGATGGTGTTGGCGCGCGCGATTGCGTCGAACAGCTCGGCCATGTAGTCATGCGGCTCGATCTGGATGCTGTAGGGCTGGAATGCCAGGCCCAGTCCCCAGGGCTGCACGCCGGTGTCGGCCGTGGCCTCGGGGGTTTCGATGACGCGCTGGCTGAAGGCTTCCCAGTCGAACTCGGGCCATGCCGACAGGTGGGCGTTGTAGTTGCCCACCGCGCCGTTCATCTTGGCCAGGATCCTGACGCTGGAGATACGGTCGCAGGCGGTCTGCAGGCGCATCACCACGTTGGCGATTTCCTTGCCCACGGTGGTGGGGCTGGCGGTCTGGCCGTGGGTGCGGCTGAGCATCGGCACGTCGGCATAGGCGCCGGCCATCTCGCGCAGCTTGAGCAGCAGCCGGTCGAGTGCAGGCAGCATCACGATGTTGCGCGCGGCGCGCAGCTGCAATGCATGGCTGGTGTTGTTGATGTCTTCGCTGGTGCAGGCAAAGTGGACGAATTCACCGGCTTTCTGCAACTCCGGGCGCGACTCGAATTTACCCTTGATCCAGTACTCAACCGCCTTCACGTCATGGTTCGTGGTTTTCTCGATCTCCTTGATGGCTTGTGCGTCAGCTTCGCCGAAGTTCTTGACCAGCTTGAGCAAGTAAGTGCGTGCTCCTGAGCTCAAGGGCTTGAATTCGTTGAAGCCGGCGTCGCTCAGATGCACGAACCAGGCGACTTCCACCTGCACCCGGCGCCGCATGTAGCCCAGCTCGCTCATGAGCGGGCGCAAGGGTTCGAGCTTGGCAGCGTAACGACCGTCCAGTGGCGACAAGGCGGAAACAGCGGAGAAGGGCATGAACCGATTGTAGGTGGGCGCTGCGCTCGAACAGCCCCGTATCGCAGAGCGATGGCGATGGCTAGAATGCTCCACACTCCCGGAATTGCCCAGCCATGAAACTCATCGGATCCTCGTCCAGCCCCTATGTCCGCAAGGTGCGTATCACCATGGCAGAGAAGAAGCTGGACTACCAGTACGTGACCGACAACGTTTGGTCGCCCGAGGCCCGGATCGGCGATTCCAACCCGCTGGGCAAGGTGCCTTGCCTGGTCATGGAGGGTGCCGAAGCCCTGTTCGATTCACGCGTCATCGTCGAGTATCTCGACACCTTGTCACCGGTGGGCAAGCTGATTCCGCCGAACGGTCGCGAGCGGGCCGAAGTCAAGACCTGGGAGGCACTGGCCGACGGTTTGCTGGATGCCGCCATCCTGGCGCGGCTGGAGGCGAACTGGGATGGTCGCAGCAAGGCGCAGCGCAGCCAGGAGTGGATCGACCGGCAACTGGGCAAGGTATTGGCCAGTGTCAAGGCCATGTCCAGGGGACTGGCCGACAAGCCATACTGCGCCGGCATCCACCTGAGCCTGGCCGATATCGCGGCCGGATGCGCGCTGGGTTACCTCGATTTTCGTTTCCCACAGATTGATTGGCGCAGCGAACATCCCAACCTGGCCAAATTGCAGGACAAGTTGATGTTGCGCGCCAGTTTCGCCGATACCGCCCCTTCCTGAACCCGCGCCCGCTGGCGCCGTGCGCTCAACCGTTGACGCGTTTGCGCAGCCAGCGCATCAGCGCACCGATCAGCGGCATCTTCTGGTACAGGCCATGGGCCGCGTCCCAGTAGTCCTGGTGGTGCGTGATGCGGCCCTGGGCGTCGAAGCGCAGATGGCTGGCGCCCGGTAATGTCTGGTCCACTTGCGTGTGAAACGTGCGGAAACGAAAGCGGAAATCCCACAGCAACACGCACTGGTCGCCCTGCAGCACCGATCCGGTCACCACGAAGTGCGGTTGCTCGAGTGTGGCGAACATGTGCCGGAACACCTGCTCGATCGCAGCGACCCCCTGCACCGCCTGGAACGGGTCGGCGAAACAGGCATCGGGCGCGTAGATCGTGCGCAGTTCGCCGATCGATGACTCGGTGAGCGCCTCGAACACCTGCACCATGCGGTCGATGTCCACATTCGCCTGCGCGTCTGATCGACCCGGCATCGCGTCAGGCGCGGTCCAGTTGACCGACCAGCTTGAAATACAGGCGATAGGGCAGCAGCGACAACAGCTTGAGCCCGAGCGTGAAGCGCTTCGGGAAATGGATCTCGAACGCGCCGCCTTCCCACCCCCGGACGATCTGTTGCGCGGCCTGCTCTGGCGACAGCAACGCTGGCATGCGGAATTTGTTCTGCGCGGTCAGCGGTGTTTCGACAAATCCAGGATTGATGATGGACACACCGACCCCTTTGTCGCGCAGGCCCAGGTACAAGGTCTGCGCCAGATTGATCAAAGCC
>Ga0163144_10029779_pt1 | contig 10466 bp, 7 predicted proteins | sample OliLak19BULKMAT1_FD_123175 | JGI IMG/M metagenome (GOLD analysis project Ga0163144, IMG submission 123175) | Freshwater microbial mat bacterial communities from Lake Vanda, McMurdo Dry Valleys, Antarctica - Oligotrophic Lake LV.19.BULKMAT1 | ecosystem: Environmental > Aquatic > Freshwater > Lake...
ACGGGAGGAGGTCCTTCGACACGAGTCTCTCCTTGCGTCGATTCTCGGCTCAGGATGACGTGCCTCTTTTAGGGTGGGTTTTTGTAGGGGCGGGTGGTGTGTCCGCCCTTGGTGGTTTCTAAGCTAACAGACCCCGTTTTGCAACGGGGTGAGTAAGACTGAAGAAAGATACGGTTCTAAGCAATCACGAGACTCTTTTAACTACCGCTGGGGAGTAGGGTGAGGTTGCCTTGGGCTTCAAGGGAATCGATGCGTTCGTAGGCATCCTGCTCGCTCTCACCAACCCACAACATCAAAAGCTGCTCGAACACCGCGCCATTGGGGTCTTGGCCGTAGGCTTCACAACGTCCCATGTAGGTATGGAGCAATGCGGTGCTATCGTTTAACAAGGTGGCGATCTCGCGGCGGGCGTGCTCATCTAACAGGAATAAGGCATTAAACGCACGATAGGCATATTTATTCTTATCGTACCAGCGTTTACGCCCCATCGATTTCAACAGGGATAAATGCTTATCGCTGCCGTGTTGCAGCATGAAGCTCTCTTTGTTTTTAAACTGCATCTGGCTGGTGTACTGAATAATAACCTTAGAATAGGCTTCCACCTGCCACTGGTTCATGCGCTTAAGGCTTGTCACCAGCGCGAGCACTTCTTTATCTTTTTCGTACCAGCGAGACCAAATTTGCTTATTAGACATCATCGTGCGTACTTCCATTGTTAAGAAATATAGTAACAGCGCTAAACTTGTTTTCGTAGTATCCTAGGGAAAACTTGAATTGTCTGTTACAAATGTCGTTACACGCTGTAGTATTTTGAAGGAGCCTTGCCCATGACATCCACCACTGACCACCCGCTACATGTTAAAGTGGATGCGGTTAGGGACTTCTTAACACCCCATTTGAAAAGTCCGCTGAAGGCAGTGGTTGTATTGGGTTCTGGCCTTGGCGCGCTGGCGGAAAACAACCAACTCACGATTCAGTCACGTATCCCCTATGGTGATATTCCCCACTTCCCTGTGTCGACCGTTGAAGGCCACGCTGGCGAATTGATTATCGCCTCGTTGAAAGGCATTGAAGAACCCGCGACGATTGCCCTCATGCGGGGACGCTTTCACTACTACGAAGGCTACCCCATGACGGATGTCGTGATGCCGTTGCAAGCCCTTCGCTATTGTGGCGCGGAAAGTGTGATTCTCTCAAATGCGGCAGGCGGGATGGAGCCTCACTTTTATCCAGGGGCGTTGATGTGGATTGATGACCAGATCAATCTCACGGGCACAAGTCCGTTAATCGGATCAAACCCAGATTTTCTCGGGCCACGATTCTTTGATATGACCGATGTCTTTTGTACTAAGCTCAAAAAACTCGCGATGGATTACGCGGAAGCCAACAGCTTTAATTTGTATGAAGGCGTGTATGCAGGCGTGACAGGCCCAAATTACGAAACGCCCGCAGAAATTGGGATGCTCAAGGGCATGGGCGCATCGGCGGTAGGGATGTCTACGGTTTCTGAAGTCATGGCCGCGCGTCATGCGGGGATGCGCATTGCCGCCATTTCGTGTATTTCAAATCTCGCGGCGGGGATGCAAGGGAAAGATTTAAACCATGAAGAAGTTATGGCAATGGCGAACAATTCTACTGTTGGTGTGCGCTTTCAAGGCCTTGTGATTCATATGCTAAGAGATATGCTAGGGTAAAGCTCTCTCTACTACAGGCCTCACTGAAGAGAAAGGGTACTTATAGCCAACATTAAAATATTTGATACGTTTTAGGGTTGAGCTGGCTGGTTTCCCCCTGCCCAGCATAGCCCGCCTACCGCCCTCGCCTGCGAGAGGCTATCGATCTGTCCCCCCTAAGGGTTAGGGAGTAAGATGTAGACTGTTTAGATATTTATAAGGTTATCTATAAACATGTTTTTAAAGATTCACCCTAATATCAATGAAGCCCCTCACTCTCGTGTAGGTATGACTTGTAAGTATGAAAAACCTGTTAAACTCAATGATTGGGAACGTGAAGTAATTGAGGCATTGAAGGAACGTTTAGGTATGAGTGAAGTAGATGCGAGAAAAGGCCTTAAAGCGATTATCCTGTTATGTGGTTCAATCGAATCACCGCGTGCACTCGAAGTAGCCCTTAAAACGATTAAGAATAACCCCAGTTTAATTAGACAGTATATTTCCCAGCTTTAAGGTAAAGAGTGGCAATTCTATGGCGGTGGTTTACAGCCTGAAAGGCAGGGAAACTTGCTTTTTCTCACTTACAACGACGGAGTGAGTGAATGATCTATTCCAACAAGTTGCGTTTATCCAAAACAGCGTTGATTTCACCACCGATGAGAAAGAGAAACGAGGATAGATAAAGCCATAGCATGGTAACAACAATGGCTCCAAGTGATCCATACACTTCGTTATAACTGCCGAAGTTTTCCACATAGATGGAAAATCCATAGGAAACAACCACCCAACTCACCACAAAGAAGCTTCCGCCTGTTAAGGATTGTCGCCAGTTGAGGGATGAAGTGGGGTGACCTGGCACAATCTTATAGATAAAGGTTGTAAACCCAGCCACCAACAGGAAGGCAACTGCCCATCGCACTAAATTCAACAAAACGGCACTGGCAAAATCCAGATTTAAGGTATCCATTGCTAATATTGTTAGCCCCTTCCCCCAGATGAGAAGATTAGACGCTATGAAAAGGGTAAGCCCGAGCGAAAGTACAATTAAAATAGAGTAGAGGCGTTGGCGAACAAAGCTAATTTGGTCCATGTCTGCATCGTTTTCGCTTATGTTATACGCACGACGCAAGGCCTTAATGACTGTGGCTGCTCCGTTGGAACTTGCCCAAAGCGCACCAAGGAAACTGGCAATGGCCAACCCACCAGAACCGCCATTTAAGGCTTTTTCAATAAGTCCTGAAATAATGGAAAGGGCATCGGGGGGTAGCATCCCCTGAGCGTATTGCATAAATTGGGTACTTAGGGTTTGAGGGTCTCCAACAATGGAGATTAATGAAAAGATAAACACAATCGCGGGTGCAGATGCCAGCAAAAAATGATAAGCCATTTCAGACGCAAGCCCTGCGCAATCATCTTTCCCGACACGGTCTACCAATTCTTTTCCAAAAGATACAATATTAGTCATACAGATGTCCTCTAAAAAAGGTTTTTCTTATTGTGTCACGATATGCAGACAAAGGTCTCTTAAGGGATTCTAAATAGGGTAGCTTCATGCTAAAGTCCTTGTTAATAAAAGGACATGTAGACATGACGCATCCCCTCATAATAACCGCTGAAGTGGCTCTTCAACAGACTGTTTTCCCAATGCTTGAAGCACAATGCCACGCCCATACCGAGCGCGTTCTTGAAGCCTTTAGAACGCATCGCGTGGGGGAAGAACATTTCTACTGCGTGACAGGCTACGGCCACGACGACATGGGCCGTGCTGTGGTGGATAAAGTCTTTGCCTCTGCATTTGAAGCGGAAACAGCATTGGTGCGTCCGCATATTGTTTCGGGGACGCATGCCCTTTCACTCGCGTTGAATGGGTGTCTGCATCATGGAGACAGAATGCTGTCAATCACAGGCACGCCGTATGATACGCTCGAAGAAGTGATTGGTATTCGCGGAAACTCAAAACAATCGCTTAAGGCCAAGGGCGTTCGGTATGATGAGATCAATGTTTTTGGAATGGCAGAACTCCCCCTCCCTAGCAAAGCCCGCCTACCGCCCTCGCTTGCGAGAGGCGAGCGAGGTGTGCCCCCTAATGGGGAGGAGGTAAGAGAAGAGGGAACCGAACAAGAAACGATTAGAGAAACGTTTTACGATCATGAGATTCCCTTGATTAAAAATGCTACAATGATTTACTTCCAACGGTCACGCGGGTATAGCACGAGACAGCCCATGACGCTCGATGTCATGGCGCGATTGATTAAAACACTACGGTCTATCAATCCCGATGCGATTATTATGGTGGATAACTGCTACGGTGAGTTTCTTGAAGCCCACGAACCCACGCATGAGAGTGTCGGTGCAGACATCATGGCAGGCTCGTTGATTAAAAACCCAGGGGGTGGCATTGTGCCCGCAGGGGGGTATGTCGCAGGGCGTGCGGACTTGGTTGAACAAGCGGCCGAGTGTTTGACGTGTCCTGGGATTGGGGCGCATGGCGGGTACATGTTCGAGCAAACGCGGACGCTCTTACAGGGATTGTTTCTCGCGCCAAACGTGGTGAAAGAAGCCGTCAAAGGGATGTGTCTGAGTGCGTATGTGTTTGATCAAATGGGATTGCGTGTCTCCCCGCGCTGGGATGCACCGCGTAGCGATATTATTCAAACGCTGTGGCTCGAAAGTGAAGACCGTCAGCGTAGCTTTGCCAAGATCGTTCAGAGCTGGTCGCCTGTATCGAGCTACATCACACCGATTCCTGCCAATGCGCCTGGTTATGAGAGCGAACTTATTATGGCGGGTGGGACGTTTATTGAGGGCTCATCCATTGAGCTTTCTGCTGATGGCCCGATTCGTCCGCCGTATACCTTTTACTTTCAGGGCGGGCTTGTCTACAGCCATGCCCGCCTCGTGATTGAAAAAGTTCTGGAGGCGTGGGGTAATCCATAGACTGTAAAGATAATGGGTTGGGTCCTTGCAATACATTTGTATTCTGCTATTACATAAGATATAACCCCTTGGCGAGCGCCTCCTCTTATTTTGGAACGGTCAGTAACTTAGGGGTTTTTGTTTTAAGGAAAATCAGGTTGATTAAAACGGCAATTCTCATTGATTAAGCAACATGTAGATAAGATAGTTTTAATTTCGGGAGACTCTGATTTTGTCCCAGCGGCAAAATTAGCAAGGCGATAAGAAATCGACTTTGTGCTTGATCCGATTTGGCAGTCAGTTGTTCCTAGCTTATTGGAACATGTAGACGGGATTCAGTCCCACTGTTCAAAGCCACTCATAAATTCATAGGCTGATATTTTTGCTAGCTCTTCACATTTGTAACATGAAATAAACAAGTGGGTTCCAAAAGAGTTTCATCACGTGTTTAGTGCTAATGCAAGGTAAACTTTTAATGATGCGTTGACTTTGACCAGCACCCTTCATATACTGGCTATACTCTCATTAGCTTCGCGATCACTGGCTCGTCTCACCTCATCCACAACTAACGGAAACAGTATTGATGGCTTCTACACAGAATACACTGGCCTCTTCGCAGCCCCTGCCACGCCGCGCTACCGCTGAAGGAACTCCTATGGTGGAATCACGGTTTGTGACTCCTGAAGAAGCCGCAGCTATTGCGCATCAGGAAGATCAACGCAAGCAGGCCGAAGCCTCGGTAGGCGATGCCCGTTTGTCACAGCCTCCGCAGCAGGATACATTGGTGCGTAAGCCACAGAAGCCACAGCCTCTACAACAGGTGGAACAACTGTCCTCGCCTCAAGAAGCACCTGTTCAGCATGTTGTTGAGCCACCGCCTGCAAAGAAGGATAATACAGGCCTCATTGCCGGAATCGTCGGGTTTGTCGCTGCCGCAGGCGCGATCACCTATGCGGTCGTGACTCATAAAAATGGTAAGCAGGCACTTGAGCAAGCAGCCAAGCAAACAGCCGATCAACTTGCCGAGCAAGGGAAGCAACATGCGGATGACTTGGCAATTTTAAAAGATGAAGCAGCTGAGCTGGCCAGACTTAAAGAACTTGCAGAAAGTAAGCCGTTTAAACTTGGGAAGTTCCTGAATGCGGCTAAGAATGGTAAGTTTGAAGAAATAGTTCAGAACCCAAAAATGAGCGTGGATAAACGTTTACAGGCGTGGGACAATATCCTGCAACGAGATACCAACGTGGACGGTCAAAAGTTGCGTAGTACGGAACTGGTTCATAAAGCCTTAGAAGCCATTTCAACCGATACAAAGGACATGAACAAAAGCCAGCGCGAAAATCACTACGAATTTGTTGAAAAAATGATGGATGGCATGCGATCTAGTAATTTCCTAGATAATTTTGACAAGAGTGATTTTGTCATGAGATTGTCTGCTTTACCTAAAGCTCTATCCGAAAAAACAGGTGGTTTACCTAGAGATTTCAGACTAACGTCTCATCAGTTAGCATCGCTTGAAATGAAACGTGGTATTTTCCTATTGGTTGAAAGCAAGGATGAAAATCTACAACTACTAGCTCTTAAACATATTGACGCCATGCACCCCAAGACGATATCTCTTCAAGAAAAGGAAATTGACCGTCTCAGAACGTTAATCGCCGTTCCAGAAAAAGCGAAAGATGATAACGATCTTAAGCAAAATGTGCGCCATTTTGCGCAACAGGTATTCGCAAAAGCGACTGATCCCCGTTTAGTGCATGATCTTGATGCTGCGACCAATGATTTAATTACTGCCAAAGGTGGCGGTGATAAAGAAGCGGTGATGAAAGCCCTAGGTGACTTGTTCACCAAGCGTATAACGAATGGTAATGACCGAGGCCTTGGCCTGATTATGGTTAATACCACTAATGCGGATCAAGGTGACGAAGTCGTACAATTCTTTAGAAAAAATGCAAAGATTAATTCAAGCTGGAAAAACCCAAAATCCTTAATGTCTAATACTAGACCACTTGAGATGTCTGATATTATCCAAAAGATTAACAGTGGTAGGCGTAGCGAAGCTGAACATGAGATTATGGGTCGTTTAACAGGACGCAATCCAATGCTAGTGATCAACATGGACGACTTGGATAATATTACAGATGAGACGACAAGAAATCAGTTCAAGGAAACCCTAGCAAATGAATTACATAACATTGCAGTAGGGAGTAGCAGTGGTGGTTTCGCTTCAACCATCCGTCCGACTATTCTGATTGTCGGGGATACATCTAAAGTTCCAACACTTTCATTTAAAAAAAGCAGCAAAGAGTTTGAGAAAAACGTGATTCGTATTTAAAAATGGCGGAGAAGGAGAGATTCGAACTCTCGGTAGAGTCACCCCTACACAGTCTTTCCAGGACTGCACCTTAAACCACTCGGACACTTCTCCGCGTCGCCATTAAATTAAATAATAAGTTAAACACAACGCGGGGTCAATAATCCCCCGCGTTTGTTTGTTACAGCTAACGTCTCAAATAATGATACACTTTACTTCTTACTCCCTCTCCCTTAGGCGGGCACGCCTCGCTCGCCTCTCGCAGGCGAGGGCGGTAGGCGGGCTACGCAGGGGTGGGGGAAATCATCCAACTCAAATCTAAAACGCATCAAAACGTTGAGGTTGGCTATAAGAGAAGATTTCGTGCATCAGCACCAGCCCTAAACGATGTCGGGGATGTAAGAGATGTATAGATAATATAAGCTGAAGATGCATTCTTATTACGAGCATGCACCTAGCTGTTAATCACTATCCAGGCTAAGGACGGCGGTAAAGGCTTCTTGAGGCACTTCCACACGCCCCACCGCTTTCATGCGCTTTTTGCCTTTTTTCTGCTTTTCTAGCAGCTTGCGCTTACGGGAAATATCGCCACCGTAGCATTTATCGAGCACGTTCTTCCGCATGGCCTTAATGTTGGTTCGCGCAATAACACGGCTCCCGATAGCGGCCTGAATCGGTACTTCAAACATCTGGCGCGGAATCAGCTCTTTCAGTTTATTTGTCAAGGCGCGTCCAAGCTGGAAGGCGCGACTTTCATGGATAATCACACTCAGTGCATCCACCACTTCACCCGTGAGCATGACATCCAGCTTCACGAGTTTTCCTTGACGGTAGTCCAGAAAGCTGTAATCCATCGAGGCATAGCCCTTGCTACGACTCTTTAACTGATCGTAAAAATCAGTGACCATTTCAGCAAGGGGCAGTTCGTAGTGAAGGCTTACACGCTTGGCATCAATATAGGACATATCCTTGAAAATACCGCGACGATCCTGACCGAGTTCCATCATCGTGCCCGTGTATTCTTGCGGAATAATAATGTTGACTTTAACAAACGGCTCTTCAATAAATTGACGATCATTGGGTTCGGGCATGTCCGCAGGGTTAGAAACATCAATCACATCGCCGTTATTCATGTGGACTTTGTACACCACACTGGGGGCGGTACGAATCAGACCAATGTTGTATTCACGCTCAAGGCGTTCCTGAATAATTTCCATATGAAGCAGGCCAAGGAATCCGCAACGGAAGCCAAAGCCAAGGGCTTCGCTGGTTTCAGGCTCGTAGGAAATCGAGGAATCGTTGAGCTTTAACTTGCCGAGGGAATCTTTAAGTTCGGTATAATCTTCATTTTCGGTGGGGTACATCCCACAAAACACCATCGGTACCGCTTCTTTGTACCCTGCAAGCGCTTCAGTGGCAGGATTGTTTTTGGTGGTGATGGTATCCCCCACAAGCGATCCGATTTCTTTAATGGATGCAGCGAGGAAGCCCACTTCCCCCGATTGTAGTTCAGTACGCTGAACGCGCTTGGGGGGAACCATGGTTCCTATTTCGGTAATTTCGTAGCTCTTGCCGTTTTCCATAAAGGTAATGGTTTCACCTTTACGAAAGGAACCATCAACCACACGAATGTAGGCAATAATCCCGAGGTAGGTATCGAAGTAGCTATCAAAGACCAAGGCGCGTGGCGGAGCTTCATCGTCGATATGCGGCGCAGGGACACGCTCAACAATCGCACGAAGCACATCATCAATGCCGATGCCTGATTTGGCAGAACACAGAATCGCCTCACTGGCATCAATACCGATGACTTCTTCAATTTCTTTTTTTACACGCTCCACATCCGCACTCGGAAGATCAATCTTGTTAATAATAGGAATGATTTCAAGGTTGGCTTCAATGGCCATATACACGTTGGCCAAGGTTTGGGCTTCAACCCCTTGCGAGGCATCGACAACCAGTAACGCGCCTTCACACGCTTCGAGAGAACGCGACACTTCGTAGCTGAAATCGACGTGCCCAGGGGTATCAATCAAGTTCAGAATATGCGGCACACCGTCATAGGTATACTCCATCCGTGCGGCGTTCAATTTAATCGTGATGCCACGTTCGCGTTCAAGATCAAGGGAATCAAGCACCTGATTCTGCATAATGCGTTTTTCAATGCTGTTCGTGTTTTCGAGCAAGCGATCGGCCAATGTCGATTTGCCGTGATCGATATGGGCAATAATACAGAAGTTACGAATATTGGTGTTACGAGGGGTTGTGGACTTGGCCATGAAGGTAGGCACGCCTTTGCATGTTTATACCCATTATATTAAGCAATGGCGTGTCGCGTCTTCGTTGTTGCCGCCTCTTTTTGTTCAAACATGTATTATGTATACACTTATTTCACAAAAAGAGTCGTCGCCTAGAATCCATCCATCCGCCCTTACTTCCCATAAATGGTATTAGAAGTTTATCTATCAGATTAGTTTCTCACGAAAAGACATCTGGCTCAATTCAAGTCGCAACTTATTCTTACACCAATCCCAACAATAAAGGGCGGACAGTATCTTAGTTGTTGCCGCCTCTTTTTGTTCAAACATGTATTATCTATACATTTATTTCACAAAAAGATTCGTCGCCTAGAATCCATCCAACCGCCCTTACTTCCTATAAATGGTATTAGAAGTTTATCTATCGGTTTAGTTTCTCACGAAAAGACATCTGGCTCAATTCAAGTCGCAACTTATTCTTACACCAATCCCAACAATAAAGGGCGGACAGTATCTTCGTTGTTGCCGCCTCTTTTTGTTCAAACATGTATTATGTATACATTTATTTCACAAAAAGAGTCGTCGCCTAAAATCCATCAATCCACCCTTAGTTCCTAGAAACGGTATAAGACTACCCTATAAGCGTGTCGTGACACGAGACGTATCCTCAGCAGGGATCGCTTTGAGATCACCCTTCTTCGCTTTCTTTGCAATTTCCTGAGTTATGCCCTTAAGGGTTTCTCCATCCAGAACACCCGCAGCAGCGAGTTGCTGAATAGCCACTGATCGTGCCTTTGCCTCTGGAGTATCGAGCATACCGACCAATTCAGTAGACGTTTTCTTGGTATTGGTTAAGTGGTCTCCCAAGCTCTTGGCAAATTCAGGATCGCTCTTACTCAGCATCGCGAGGTTTGCACGTTGGCCACCGCCTTCAAAGCCACCGCCCCCAAAGCCAGCGGTCATGTCCTTGCCGTTCATTAGGCCAGAAACAAAGTCACCCGCGTTCAAATAGGGACTGCTCTGCTTGAGAATGCTTTCCGCTTTGATTTGAGTGGTTAAGGGAGCGCGCTTCAAGGCTGCATTCATCTGCTCCTTTTCCTCATCCGTCAGATTTGGATAGTTTTTAAGGGCTTGTTCCTGTTTAATGAGAGCGTCGTAGCTCATGTTTTTGGAATTGAAAATGTCATCGTACTTATTGGGCGTATTGGTTCCTGCTGTCACGGTGGGCTGCACGGAATCTACAGGGGCGGTTCCACCAATAGCCTGAAGAGTCGCTACCTTTTCATCCTGTGTGAGCGTGGCAAA
>Ga0163144_10029780_pt1 | contig 10466 bp, 6 predicted proteins | sample OliLak19BULKMAT1_FD_123175 | JGI IMG/M metagenome (GOLD analysis project Ga0163144, IMG submission 123175) | Freshwater microbial mat bacterial communities from Lake Vanda, McMurdo Dry Valleys, Antarctica - Oligotrophic Lake LV.19.BULKMAT1 | ecosystem: Environmental > Aquatic > Freshwater > Lake...
ATTATATTTACTTAGTTATTGAAGCATTTACCAAAAAATACGATGATTTATAATGCTTATTTGGGAAATTAGCAATCAAAAAACTAAATTGCACTTTGTTGAAATACACTTTCAATATACTTAGAACAAAAGATTAAACGAGCATTCACAAAAATTAAATAAATTCACATGGAACCTATCACAGGACTTGATGCCACATTTCTATACGCCGAAACTGCCAATAGCCCTATGCACGTAGGCAGTGTTACGGTCATAGAAGGCTCTCTAAAATTTGATGACTTTCGCAAAGTTATAGAATCAAGATTGCACCTTATCCCAAAGCTTCGCCAGAGATTGATGCAAGTTCCATTTAATATCGATTACCCTTATTGGGTAGATGACCCCAACTTTGACCTTGATATGCACCTTCAGCGTATTGCTTTGCCCAAGCCTGGAAGCTGGAAAGAGTTGCGTTCTATCGCATCAAGTATTATGAGTGAACCTCTTGACCGCACTCGTCCTCTTTGGCATTTTACCTTTGTAGAAGGCTTAGATAATATTCCTCAAGTACCCAAAGGCTCTGTAGCGATTATTTCTAAAATACATCATGTAGCAATAGATGGCATGGCAGGTACGAGTATTATGGGTCTATTATTTGACTTAAGCCCCAACCCTACCAAACTCAAAGAGCCTAAACCTTACGAACCCAAGCCATTGCCTGACCCTGTTTCATTAATGCTTAACAGTAGTATGAGTTTCGTAACAAAGCCTTTCAAGTTTCCTCGCATAATGGCTGACACCCTCACAGCTACATTTAAGCTAGGTTTTATGAATCAAGCTCAACATATCAAATTACCTACAGCCCCTTTTACAGCACCTCCTAGCCCACTCAACCGAATTATTTCTCCTCGTAGAAAATGGAATAGTGCTTTGCTTTCTTTTGATCGAATCAAAGCACTGAAAGATTTGATGGATACGACTTTTAATGATGTGATTTTGGCTATTTGTGCAGGTGCTTTGAGAAGATATTTATTAGAAAAGAAAAAACTTCCCCTTAAACCTTTAGTAGGAATGGTACCTGTTTCCACTCGCACTGATGGTGAATCAGGTGGTACTTCTGGCAATCAGATATCTTCAATGCTTGTGCAACTTGCTACGAATATAGAAAACCCGATAGAGAGGCTAGAAACCATCGCAGAAAACACAATACGCACTAAAACCTATCAAAATGCCTTGGGAGCAAAGACTTTAGCAAAAATGGCAGAAGCTGTTCCTTTTGGAATAGCGAACCAAGCTGCCCAGCTCTATACAAGGTTTAAAGTAGCAGAGATGCACAATCCTGTATTTAATGTAACCATTACCAATGTGCCAGGGCCTCAGATGCCACTCTATCTCAATGGGCATAAGGCACTTGCTGTCATGGGAATGGCTCCTATTATAGATGGGATGGGGCTGATTATCACCGTATTTAGCTACAACGGATTGGTCAGTATAAGTCCTACTTCTGATGCCAATACGATGCCTGACATTGATATATTTACACGTTATATCCGTGAATGTGCCAATGAACTAGAGGCAGCTATTTTGGTACATACAGCCGAACAAGCTAAGCCAGGCAATCAAGAAGATCTGAGTGCAGAATCAGAAGTATTCTTTGAATCTATCCGTGAGTTTCTAAAAGAAAACCCTGATTTATTACCCAAAAATGCAGGTGTTTTTCAAGTACAAATAGAAGGAGATACCCCCACAGATTGGAAAATAGATTTGAGCAAATCCCCTGCTACAGTCAGAAAAAGTGGTGCAAGTAATCCTGATGTACTCGTGAAAGTACAAGAGAAATACCTGATGCGTATCATAAGAGGTGAGTTAGATTTGCCTACTGCGTTTATGCAAGGGAGGGTGAAAGTAGAAGGCGATATGAGCAAGTTGCCTAACCTTGCCGCTATTTTTACTAAGATTTCACAGCAATCATAGTATTTTAATTAATATATAGAGCCATCAATAGAGATTATTACGATATTTTTATATTGCGTAATACCGTTCAAGCGAAGACGCTCGAGCGAGTAAATAACTGGTGCAAGCGAGCCAGAAGTACCTAATATTAAGATGCAAAGACATTTTTGTTTGTAATTGACTGGAGTTTCTGCTGTAAAGTCATTTTTTACTGTTTTATTTTTAAATACACTATCTTTTTCTAATTTTCTTATTGATTATAAAGGAAAATAGCCCTAAAATCTACTATTCTTTAATTAAACAGTTGAAAACAAAAGCCGTTCACCTAAAATGAAAAATTAAATTATTAAAACCTGATATATTCCCTTATTACGTAATTGTTTGTGTAGTTGTATGGTTATATTGTTTGAATAAGTAATTTTTCTAAAAATAATAAAACATGATTTTAATTGGTTTTTTGATGAGTATTTGTTTGAGTATTTCTACAAATGTATCTAAGGGTGATAAAATCGTAGGTACTTGGCTCTCCGAAGATAAAGAAGTGAAAATACAAATTTTTAAAAAAGATTCTCAGTATTGTGGTAAAATAGTCTGGTTTAAAGAGAGCAAAGACACAGGAAAACTCCCTTATGATGTCAAAAATCCTGACCCTGTTTTGCGTAAAAGAGAAATTATGAATTTAGAAATCTTGACTGACTTTAGTTATGATTCTGAATCAGAAAAATGGGTAAAAGGTCAAATTTATCACCCACAGCAAGGGCAAGTGTATAAAGGGATGATGTGGCTAGAAAACAGCCAGCAATTAAAAATCAGAGGCTTTTGGGGGCTTCTGTACCGTACCAATACTTGGCAAAAGGTAAAAGATTAGTCTTGATTGGTAAAATGATTATAACACATATAAACATCTTACAAAATAATATTTTATACCTTACTTAGTATGATTGTCTAAGACATTTATTTTTTCTAAGCTTTGTTTTAGAAGGGTAATATCGTGAGCATATTTAATAACTTTATAAGGTTTACCATCAGAATCTGAGATGGGATTATAGTTTCCTTGAATCCAAATATCTTTTCCAATTGCATTTTTGCGTTTAAACTCACCACTAATAAATTCTCCTTGCTGAAGTTTTGCCCAGAAAGTAGTATGTTCAGTTTCATCATAATCAGATTGGTTTATAAATATATTATGATGCTTACCTATAACTTCTGATTTTTCTCTATAGCCGACTATCTGCATAAACTTATCATTGGCATCTATGATTCTGCCCTGCAAATCAAACTCAATAAAAGCTGTGGATCTATTAATGGCATTGAGTTGATTATCAAGGTTTAGACTTAGTCTTTTTTGAGCAGTGATATCGATAGCATATTTTATGATTTTGTAGGGTTCTTGTTGTAAATTAAGCACAGATGTATAGCTTACATTAAGCCAAATATTATTCCCGTTTTTGCAGATTCTTTCCACTTCTCCTACCCATTCGCCCCCTTGTCCTAGAGCTTTCCAAAAGTGAGCGTATTCATCAGAGGACGCATACTCTTTACTGACAAATAGTTGGTGATGTTTGCCCTTAATTTCATCAAGTTCATACTTTACCACATTTAAAAAGTTTTCATTGGCGGTAAGGATATTTCCTTTTAGGTCAAACTCTATACTTGCTAGAGATTTATTAATTCCATTTAAATAGCTCTTCATCTCTTGTGCTTGCTTATTGAGTTCTTCTTGTGTAGTCTGCAACTCTTCCATATTTTGACGCATTTCTTCCTCCTGAACACGCACCTGCTCGCCTTGCTCTTGTGATAATTCGAGTAGTTTCTTAGTATGATTATTTACTTTTACATTGGCTATGGTAGAAGCTATACTTTCGGATAGATTTTCAATAAAATCTATTTGGTATTGTTTAAAGGCATTAAATGAAGCAATCTCTATCACTCCATAAACTTTACTGTTGGTAATGAGAGGAACTATAAACAACGAATTTGGTTTGGCATCTCCTAGACCAGAAGTGATAGTAGTATAGTCTTTCGGGACTTGCTGAAGGTAAAGGCTTTTTTGTTCTAAAAAAACTTGCCCTAAAAGCCCTTCAGCATGTTCTGGATAAATACCTACTTCCTTTTTTAAGAATTTTTTGCGATCAAAAGCATAGCAAGCTACTAAATCTAAATATTTTTCAGGTTGATTAGCCTTTTCATCTCTTAAAATAAACATTCCTGCTTGATTGGCTTGTAGATAATTTACCAATTCTGCAAGAAGATAATTTCCTAGTTCTTCAATATCTCCATTTTTGATACGCAAGAGTTCTGAAAAAAGAACCATCCCTTCCGATGCCCAAGTTCTTTCTTTTTCCTTGTGTTTGGCTTCTTCTAACTGATGAATATACTCTCGGGAGTCTTGCTCAGTTTTCTGAAGATTTAAGTTCTTAGCTTCTATGTCTAAGAGCAATTTCTCAGATTCATCCTTGCTATTTTTGGCTTGTTTTTGCAAAAAATATAAGCCAAAAGAAATCATCAAAAAAGAAAATAAATAAAAAACGGTTTCAATAGCTGATTGTTTAAAAAAAGAAAAATCTACCTCCCACAGTAGGTTTTGTCTTACTATCCCAAGACATAAAATGGGTAAAGTGGTCATTAGAATCCCCAAACTAGTCAATAATTTTTCTCTTAAATCAAAAATCAACCACGGAATAATTACAAAAGAAACCTGTAAAGCCAATAAACCAGCAGTGGTTTCTTCTGGATTTGGCATAGACAATATGTGTAACAATCCTGCTACAAAAGCATTTATAAATATTAAAAGAAGCCTAGCAAATTTATCTAAGCCAAGTAAGTTACAGAAAATAACCAAGCAATAACAGACTATATTGATACAAAATATTACCACTAGGACTTTGCTAGAAGAAATTAATAGGATTAGTGGAAGAGTCAGTAAATTCAAAATCAAACAGATTAAGGCAAGCTGATTGCTGACGATGATACGAGGTATTATGTACTTGGGCGTTTCTTGATTTATTCCTAATCTAAAGACTTGACTAATATTCATTATATCTATTTATCCTTAATTTTTTATTGGTAAAATTAAATGTATTCAAAAATTATGGTTTATTACAACAGAAGCAAATATCTCACTTTATCGATGTGTAATAAATCTATAATAATTGCTATTTAAAGTATCCAATTGACAAAAAAATAGAGTAATATTTAATTTTTAGATAATTTTTAGCAATATCTTCCCACCGAAAGCATAAAAATATAGACGAGTGAATAACTATTCAAAAAGGTTAAAAAAATACAACTCGTATTAAAAATTAAAAAATCAAGTTGTTTTCGAGAAAAAAACCCTTGCTTATTGATGATATTCAATACAAAATCAAGAAAAGTTTTGGTAAGAAAGACCTTTTTTCACCCTTCATATTGCTCAGACCATTGAAAGTATTTTTGGCTAATATGTGTTTTTTCTTGTTTGAGATAGTCTAAGCAAGCCTGAGCAACAGGAGAAAATTTCTTATTTTTTAACCAGATTAAATTCCAAACCGATTTAATTGGGAAGCCTTTCACAGGAATAATCTGTAAGTCTTTATTGAGTAATTCATTTTTAATTCCTATTAAAGGCATGATAGAATAACCTAAGCCCGCAATAACGGCTTGTTTGACGGCTTCATTGGTGGTAAGCTCCATTTTCTTATTGACTGGCAGGTTATTTTGCTCAATAAATTTTTCCATAGTGTGTCTTGTTCCTGAACCTTGCTCACGATAGATTAGAGGTATCTCCTTAAAAATATCTTTATCATAGGATTGTTTATCAAAAGCCTGCTCGAGATTTCCTACCAAATAAAGTGAATTTTGTAAAAGTTCAATCTTTTCTATTTCTAAATGATTAGGCAAGACAGAAACCAAGGAAAAATCTACTTCATTTTTTTCTAAGCTTTTGATGACTTTAGTTTTATTCGTAACATCTAAAGTGAGTTCTATTTCTCGATGTTGTCTCAAGAACCCAGACAAAAAATAAGGCATGATATATTTACCTGTAGAGACAATAGATATTTTAAGTCGCCCAGTTAATAAGCCTTTGTAAGCCTTGTTTTTATAGTTAAGCGCATAGACCTCATCTATTACTTTTTGAGCAGCTTGAGCGATTTCTTTTCCAAAATCTGTAATAAATAATTTACGCCCTACCACTTCGGTAAGAGGGATTTCAAACTGATTTTGAAAATTTCTGAGCTGTATGGAGACCGCAGGCTGTGTCAAAAAAAGCTCTTCGGCAGCCTTTGTAATGCTTTGTGTCTCGGTGATTTTTAAGAATACTTGGAGTTGGTGCAGTGTATAATTCATAAAAATATTTAATGATTAACATAACAAATATAAATGTAAATATATAAATGCTTATTGTCAATTTTACAATCGCCAATAAACTTTAAAAAAATATACCTCTGTATGAATTTAGATTTATTAATTACCAACTTAACCAACCCTGCTTTTTTGTTTTTTATCTTAGGTATTCTTGCTGTCCAGCTCAAAAGTGATTTAGAGATTCCGGAAAGTTCTTCTAAGTTTATTTCTCTGTATTTATTATTCTCTATTGGCTTTAAAGGAGGGGAAGAGTTATCACATAGTAGTTTTACGATGGAGATTCTGTGGTCTGTCCTATTTGGTGTAGCAGTAGCTTGTTTGATTCCATTTTACACATTTTTTATCTTGAAGCGTAAGTTGAGCATAGAAGACTCTGGGGCAGTAGCCTCTACCTATGGCTCTGTAAGTGCTGTAACCTTTGTAACGGCAGTATCATTTTTAGAAATCCAAAAAATTGCTTTTGGTGGTCATCTTGTGGCTGTGATGGCATTTATGGAAGCACCAGCCATCGTGATAGGCGTGATTTTAATTAGAGTCTATGGCCCTAAAGAAGCAAGCAATGGCAAAATGAAAGACATCATAAAACATTCACTCACCAATGGAAGTGTATTGCTGATATTGGGTAGTTTACTGATTGGTATATTGGCTAATGAGCAACAAGCCCAAGGTATCAAACCTTTTACAACTGATATTTACAAAGGCTTTTTAGCTATGTTTTTGCTAGATATGGGGATTATTAGCGGACGTAAGCTAGATGGATTCTTAAAAAATGGCTGGTTCACGGCTATTTTTGCCATTCTGATTCCGGTTGTCAATGGCTGTGCTGTGGCGGTATTAAGTGGTTTGATTACAGATGAGGTTGGTAACAGATTTTTATTGGCAATCTTAGCAGCCAGTGCTTCTTATATTGCAGTGCCCGCAGCGATGAAAATAGCAGTTCCCAATGCAAATCCAGGTATTTTCTTGCCGATGGCTTTGGCAGTTACCTTTCCTTTTAATATTATTTTGGGAATGCCTCTTTATTTATCTGTTATTCAAGCATTTTAGATTTACTAAGCCCCTCTCATGAGGAGAGGGACTTAAGGTGAGATTGCCGTTGCCTGTGTCCTCACAGGCAATTTATCAAAATCATCTATACCATACTTACACTACGCTCTATAAATTTACCTAGATTCTCACCAGAAAGCATATTCTGAGAAAGTAAAGCCAAATCATAGACTTGTAATACCAAGCGAGACTGAACATCTCCTTCAGAAGTTAAGATTTTTTGGATGATGCCATGATTTGCATTGACAGATACATTAATAGTCTGTGGCATATTGCCCATCATCCCTCCAAAACCTTGCGTTCTTGCCATTTCTTGCATACGACGCATAAACTCAGGCACTGTAATCACCACTGGAAGTTCATCTGTAGGCAAAGACTCTATCTGGACGACTAGATTTTTATTGTCTAAAATCTTCTCAAAAATCTCTTTTAATTTTGTGTTTTCATCTTCTGAAAGCACACTTTCTTGTGTAATCCCTGTATCTACTAGTTTATCAGCAATATCAGCATCTACACGCTTAAGAGTTGTTTTTTCAAGTTTATTTTCAAGAGCAGTAATGAAGTGAGAGTCAATCATTCCGTCATTCATGGTCAATACATCAAAGCCTTTTTTGCGGGCAGACTGGATGTAAAGGCTTTGTTTTTCGGGTTCATTGCTGTAGAGAAATACTACCATGTCATTCTTATCAGTCTGAGCGGGTTGGACATGTTCTCTGTATTCATCTAAGGTAAAGTGTTTACCTTCTGTATTTTTGAGGAGGGTAAAATCTTTAGCTTTTTCATAAAACTTATCATCAGACAAGAAGCCATATTTCACGAATAGACCAATACTTTGCCATTTATCTTCATAACCTTGACGGTCATTTTTGAAAAGTTCTTGAAGCTTGTCAGCTACTTTCTTAGTGATATAGCCATTGATTTTCTTCACGTTAGAGTCTGCTTGTAAGAAACTACGAGAAACATTCAAAGGAATATCTGGAGAATCAATGACTCCGTGGAGTAACATCAAAAATTCTGGAACAATGTCTTTTACTTCATCTGTGATAAATACTTGACGAGAATAAAGCTGAATTTTATCCTTATATAAATCTAAGTTAGAAGTTACTTTAGGGAAGTACAGAATACCTGTGAGATTAAAAGGATAATCTACATTCAAATGAATCCAAAAAAGTGGCTCAGCAGCCATCGGATAAAGTACTCTATAAAAAGCTAGGTAATCTTCATCTTTTAGTTCGCTTGGTGATTTTACCCAGATAGGTGCTTGGTCATTGATAAGCTCCCCTTCGAACTCTACGGGCATAGGCAGGAATTTACCATACTTATCTAGAATACCTTGTAAGCGGTATTTTTCCAAAAATTCCGTAGAGTCTTCGGCAATATGTAAGATAATATCTGTGCCTCTCTCCTCCTTAGTACCTGAAGCTATTTCAAAAGAAGTGCTACCGTCACAAGTCCACTCTACAGCCTCACTGCCTTCTTGGTAAGATTTACTGATGATGCGTACTTGCTCAGAAACCATAAAAGCCGAATAAAAACCCAAACCAAATTTACCAATGATATCTTTGGTATCAGTCTGAGACTTGTATTTTTCTACAAACTCAGTCGCTCCTGAAAAAGCCACTTGATTGATATACTTCTTAATTTCTTCACTCGTCATGCCTATGCCATTATCACTAATCGTAATAGTTTTAGCTTCGGCATCTAGGCTCACTTTTACTTTTAGATCTCCTACTTCCTCGGTATATTCACCCAAAGAAGCCAGTCTTTTGAGCTTTTGAGTAGCATCAACAGCATTCGAGACCAACTCTCTCAAAAATATTTCATGGTCTGAGTAGAGAAATTTTTTGATGATTGGAAAAATATTTTCTGTGTTTACAGAGATTGTACCTTTTTCTTGCATAGTTTTCGCTATTTGTTTTTTAATTTGAAAAGTCAAAACTTGTTCCAAGCCTTAAATCTATGACACTTTGTCAGAATAAGGTTAGGATATGATAAAATATCAGTTTTTATTTATCAATAATGATTGAAAACTTTAAACTTTTTTTATCTTTATGCAAAGATAGGTTTTTGACGTGAGGGAGTAACTAAAACATACCATGGCCTTAAATTATATTTGGATTTCATTTTTCTTGATTGCATTTTTCATAGCAGTATTTAAACTACTCGTTTATGGAGAAACTGATGTCTTTGAAAATCTAGTAAAATCTACTTTTACATCATCTCGTGCAGCTTTTGAGCTTGCCATTGGGCTTACAGGGGCAATGACCATGTGGCTAGGAATTATGAAGATAGGCGAAAAAGCAGGAATTGTAAAGATTCTTACTTTCATTTTTGGTCCATTCTTTCAGCGTCTGTTTCCTGAGATTCCTAAGAACCACCCTGCTATCACCCCTATTTTCATGAAAATCTCTGCGAGTTTATTAGGTTTAGAAAATGCAGGTACTCCCTTGGGTATCAAGGCGATGCGAGAGATGCAAACCCTGAATCCTAACCCAGAGGTAGCCTCTAATGCTCAGATTATGTTTGCAGTGCTCAACTCTACAGGGCTTACCCTGATTCCTGTTACTATCTTAGTCTATCGTACTCAGCTCAATGCAGCAGTTCCCTCTGATGTCTTTATACCTATATTACTTTCTACGACTGTTACAGCTCTTTCTGGGATGATTTTAGTGGCATTTATCCAAAAAATAAACCTCTTAGATTGGGTATTTTTATCTTATCTAGGAGCAATTTTAGGATTTATCGGACTTACGATTTATTACTTCACAAGCCTTCCTCAAGAGCAAATCAGTATTGTATCCAGTTTGGTCAGTAATTTTTTACTTTTCTCTATTATTATTTTCTTTATTGTCTTGGCACTCATACAGCGGGTCAATGTCTATGAAGCTTTTATAGAAGGGGCAAAAGATGGCTTTGATGTGGCCGTCAAGATTATTCCTTTCTTAGTGGGTATTTTGATTGGTATTGGTGTATTCAGAGAGGCAGGTGCTTTAGATTTTATTATGAAAGGGTTAGAATATCTTTTTGAATCTCTGGGTATTAATGGAGAATTTATCTACGCACTTCCTGTAGCCTTTATGAAGCCTTTGAGTGGAAGTGGTTCTTCGGGAATGATGCTTGACCTTATGAAAAGCTATGGGGCA
>Ga0163144_10029781_pt1 | contig 10465 bp, 10 predicted proteins | sample OliLak19BULKMAT1_FD_123175 | JGI IMG/M metagenome (GOLD analysis project Ga0163144, IMG submission 123175) | Freshwater microbial mat bacterial communities from Lake Vanda, McMurdo Dry Valleys, Antarctica - Oligotrophic Lake LV.19.BULKMAT1 | ecosystem: Environmental > Aquatic > Freshwater >...
AGCATCTTTGCCCGCTATCGGCAGGATCGCGGCATGTCGATCGTCCATGATTGGCATGACTGGCTGGGCGGGTATCCCTACGAATACGCCACACCGGAAGCGATCTTCTCCTTTCTGCGGGATCGCAGCTTCGCCCTCCAGGAACTGCGAACCACGCCCTGGCTGAACAACAATGAATTCGTATTCACCCGGCAGGCATCGGGCTGAATGAGGTGGCCCGGATGGGTCGGGGCCGTACGAAGGCAGGACCAGGAACAGCGATTGGCCGTCTCGATGTGAAGAGCTGCACATGGCACGGCATTTGCCAGAGGCGAGGCATGCCCATCCATCATAACTTTAAACGCACGGTGCTGGTCACCGGAGCCGCAGGCCATTTCGGATCGTCTTTCGCCCAACGCGCGGCTGAAAAATACCGCCTGCGGCTGTTCGTGCGGGAAGGCCAATCGGGCATTGAAAACATCCGCGAGTTCGGCGAGATCCATGCCGGTGTGCTCGGCGATGGGCATGATCTGACTGCCGCCTGCCAGGGCATCGACACGGTGGTGCATGTGGCGGCGTCCCCTGATCCTTCCGCGGTGTGGGAGGGGACCTCTTGCGCGATAACATTATCGGGACGTATAACATGTTTCTTGCCGCTCAGGCCGCCCTGTGGAAAGTGGCTATCGGCGCCGGATTGACCACGCTCTTTTTCTTAACTGCAACTCGAACTTTCGCCCAAACGGAACTACCAACCTCAGCACGCGACCAAGGATAGGTGAACGATGAATTATTGGGATCTTCTCCAGTGGCCCGCAATGGTCGCGACTATCGCCGCTGCGTGGCTGGTCGGCTGTAATGGCCGCTGGAGCCGCAATTGGGGCTTTTGGTGTTTTCTCGGCAGCAATGTGCTGTGGGTGGCGTGGGGATGGCCTGCGCAGGCGTATGCGGTGGTGGTTTTGCAATTTGTCCTCGCCGCGATGAATATCCGCGGCTTGCGCAAAACTGAAACGGCGAGCGACGGCTGAATCAGCCCTACTCGGACGCAGGGGCCCTCACCCTATCGCAGAGCGATACCGGAGCGGCAATGGTGGCCCGCCCTCAGCGCCAGCGGTGACGAGGGAGATGTGATGGCAGGGCCCCGAACTGACATGGGGAAAGAGAGCTGCCACAAGCAGAAATCACCCACCTGGGTGCGGCAAAAGGTGCCGATAGCGTTCAAAGCAGCGGCGACCGGCCTCCAGCCGCATCCACGCCCCTTGCGCCAATAATGGCGCGGTGCGGGGATCTTCGCTGACCAGGGTGTGCAGGACCTCTTCGTTCCAGCGCCGCGAATGTTCAATATCCAAGGTCGCGTGCAGTTCGAAATAACGCCGCGCCTCGGCCGGCATGCCGAGACGGCGCATGCCTTTTGCCACACAAGCGACGCGATCAGGGGCTGTCAGTTCGATCGCTCCCAAGGCACCAACCGCGAGATATGCGCGGCGTTCGACGGTCATTCCGGCCATGAGATTGCCCAGGGCCAACGCTTCCCACACCGCGTCTTCGATCCGACAAGAAAGATGGAGGCACTCTGCCATGCGATTCAGGAGGTGCCCATGCACACCCTGTGGATTGCCGCGACCGAATTCATCCCAGAGATTGTGCGCCATCTCCATTTTCGCCCGCGCTGGCATGCGCACCATGGCCACTGCGACGACATCATCGAAGCCGGCTTCGCCGGCCATTTCCTGGCGCAGAAACCACAACATCGCATCGTAGTCGGCGTTTTCCGCCAGCCACGGAAACAGCGGATCACCCTGGCCAGGGCCGTGATCGCGCAGGGCAACGAACCATTCGACGAATGCGGCGGGCTCGCTGGGAACCTCGCCACACGCGCCTGCCGCTAGCAACCGCTCCTCACGCAGAAAACGACGCACGTCTTCAGCTTCATCGTTGGTGGTGGATTCGGGTTCTCCACTCCACTGCGGACTCAAACGTCGGCGCAGGTGATGCGCCATGCGTTGCTGGCGAGCGGTCGCCATGACGTCCGCAGCATGCACCTCATCGTTCGGAAAACCGTGTTTTCGTTCTTCATGGTTCGCGAGGAGAGGGAGCATGGTTGTGCCTCGTAAAGAATCCGGGATAGAAGCTGGAAAAGCCACGGACGTTCAGGGAACCTGCGCCACCAGCAAAACCGCCGCGATGCGTTCGATGCCGTCGATGGTAGTGTAGGAGGGGGAGCTGAGCTCGTCGCCAAATATATCCGGGTCGATCTCTTCATAGTGCATGCGTAAACCCCGCTGGTGCAGTATTGGTTCGGCCGCAGCACGGAAATAATCGACCCCATCCACCACCGGGGCCCCGGTATAAACGATAAGCTGTCCGCCGCGCGGCAGGCGCTCTGCCGCCGCGCTGACGATGGCCAGGGAAAGGTCGATACCCAGGTCGCCGCCGCCATCGCGGTAGGAGCGGCCCTTGCTGTCGACAATGAATGGAGGATTGGCGATGATCGCTGTCGGTGTTTCACGGATCTCCTGGAGAAGATCGCTCAAGCGCATGGAAATGGTCCCACTCAAACCGGCAGTTTGCACATTCGCTTCGGCAAAGGCGAGGGCCCGGGAATTGATGTCGCTGGCGATCACCTGGGCGGCACCGACCTGGGCCGCGACGATGGCCCCAGCGCCCGATCCACACCCGATATCGACGACCAAGCCGCCCGGGCGCAGATGCTGGCGGATCGCGCGGCAGAAACGGAAGGTGTCAGGGCCATAAAACACGGCGTCGTGCGCAAGTGTCGGAAAGCCTTCGTGGGCAATGAGGTCGGCGCCCTGCGAAGCGAAGCGGACGCAGCACGTCCACCGCACTTCCCCGCTGGAAGCAGGCGGTTTGCCAGCATCTTCGCCAGCATGGACCAAGCCGCTCTGCTCCAAGCAGGCCTGGATGGCCGCAGGCAGCATCCCGGCGCGAAAAGGCATATTCCAGCCGAATATATCGCGCAGGGATTGCGCCTGCTGGCCGTTGCGCAGGTCCAGCACCCGCGCATGGGTGGCCGGGGTGACGCAGGTGAACTCATAGGCTTGCTGCTGCAGGAAATCGGCGACCGTCTGCAGCGCGGTGGTCAGCGGCTCCCCCGTCGAGGTTTCACAAGCAGGGCTGAGTGCGACCATGGCGTTAAAGTGGGAGCGCCGTCCATGCCAAAATCCATCCGCTCTGGAGCGCGACGAACCTGTTTGTCATCCTGCATTCCGCATCATTGCGTGTCGTTTTTAGTAGCGACCTGCATGCTTTCGTCGCTGGCCCTGCGCCGGGAGTAGGGCAGCAGGTTCAGGAGGATGTGTGCGCGAGGCCATCGAGCACGCGCAATAATCCGGCCGCGGCGGCTCCATGGGTAAGCACGCCGCCATGGGCCACAAGCAGCGCATGAGCGGCCTGGTCATCTCCGCAGCGCAGATACGCTTCAGCGACGAGCGCGGCAGCGGAATCCCCGCGATCATCGTCGACCGCAGCCAGCGGGGCGGGTTCGAGAAATCGTTCTGCACCCACCTGCACGCGACCTCGTTCATCGCGATGGCGCGCTTCGCTGGCCAGCCAGGCGCTGGCGGCGCTGGTGGCACCACTCCAGGCGACCAGACCCAGCGCCACCGCGGCCCCATCGCCGGCGGCGGGAGCCACGGGTTCTGCGTGCAGATAGCGTTCGGCGAGCGCCGCCCCGGCAGTGGCGAGATCGGCGTGATCAGAGCGCAGGCGGGCCAACGCGCACAGCAATAATCCTTCGCCGCGTTGATCCGGGCGTTCATCGCGCAGCGGCGGCGTGCGCTCGCTGCGCGCTACCGCTAAACGTTGCAGGGCGGCGGCCAGGCGGACTTCGGACCCAGGGGTCACGGGAGCACGTACGGCCAGGGCTTGTGCCCCATCAATAATCGGTGCGTCGCTCAGGGCGAAGCGCTCCACGACCAGATCGGCAGCGTCTTCGCCAATCAAGCTAGAGATCTCGGCAATGGTCCAGCACTGATAGGCGCCCTGGTGCAATTGTCCGTCAACGCCTGGTGCGTCGGCATGGAAACCGGCCGCATACGTATCCACCGTCAGACGCAAATGATCAATGGTCCAGCGCAGGCAGCGTTCGGCGGCGACGCGCAGGGCGGGACGGTCCAAGGCCTCGGCGGCGTCGAGCCACGCCAGGGCAGTCTGCGCCTGATCAATTAACCGCTGTTCAAAAAAAGGTTGCCGCCACCCGGCATCGACGCTGCCGCGATGCATGCCGCCGCCGAGTTGATCACAGACGGCGCCGTGCGCCCAGGCCAAGACGGTGCGTTCGAGCAGGCGGATCAGTGCCAGGGGCGCGTCTTCGCGGCGCGCGCGCGCGGCGAGAAAACGCACTGCCGCGGTACCCAAACTGCGCGGCGTCGGCCCGAAGCCGCCCTCTAAGCTGTCACCGAGGCCGACCAGGGCGCTTTCCGCGGATTCCAAAAGCAGCTGCGGACGCAGTGGCTTGCCAGACCCGCTGAGGCGTTGGCTGGCGATGCTGAGCAGGCGCTGCACTTCAGTAGCGTCGGCAAGAATAGCGTCGCGGTCGTCGGCCCAGGTTTCTGCCACCGCAACCAGGATCCGCGTCAGTCCGACCTGTTGTTCACGATCATGCAGGGGGCGCCACGGCACCGCGCCGAAAAATTCACCCGTCGGGGTAGCAAAGGCGATCAGCGGAAAGCCGCTGGCATCGGCGCGCAGGGCGAGCACTTCCTGGCAGCGCGCGGCGAGGGCGGGATCTTCCAGACGTTCGGCTACCACCGTGACGAATAATCCGCCGAGCAATTCCTGCACCGCTGCATCGGCGTGCAATTCAGCCGCCAGGACGGCGCTCCAATGATCGCAGGCCTCGCCGCAGAGGACCATAATCGGCACCTCGCGTTCTTGAGCCTGGGCCAGGGCGGCGGCGCCCCAGCGCAACCAGGACAGGTTTCCGCCCGCGAGAATCGCGGTGAATATATTATCGGCACGGTCGGACATCGGTTGGCGCGGCAGCTTCAGGTCTGCGCAGCGGCGTGAGCGGCTTCCTGGAGCACGTCCAGGCGCGCGCAGCGGACATAATGTCCGGGACCTGCTTCGCGCAGACGGATCTCGCCCTCGGCAAATGCCGCGGCGTGCGCGGGAAAACGCCGCACCAGGCGCGCTGCCGAGGGCGGCTCCAGCGGGCTCGGCAGGTCTCCGGCGAGCACAATCCGTTTCCGCTGTAGACCCGGCACGGCGGATAATAAAGCCTGGGTATACGGATGCAGCGGATGCTCGTAGAGCGCTTCGACCGGACCGATTTCGACGATTTCACCGAGATACATCACTGCCACTCGTGAGCACACATGGGCGACCACGTTAAGATCATGGGAAATGAACAAATAGGCGAGATTGCGTTCGCGCTGAAGATCCGCGAGCAGATTGAGCACCTGCGCCTGCACCGATACATCCAGCGCCGACACCGCTTCATCGCACACAATCAGGCGCGGTTCGACGCTGATCGCCCGCGCGATGCCAATGCGCTGGCGCTGCCCGCCGGAAAATTGATGCGGCCAACGATCGAGATCGCCGCGCTCCAGCCCGACCCGTTCGAGCAGCGCGGCGGCGCGATCCCGCGCGTCGTCGGCGCTGGCCAGACCGTGCACGATCAAGGGTTCAGTGAGCGTATCAGCGATGGTCAGGCGTGGGTTCAGGCTGCCGTACGGGTCCTGGAAAATCATCTGCAAGTGCCGGCGCTGCCGGCGCAGCGCACCCGCGGACAGGCTGCCGAGGTCGACCCCGTCCACCAAGACCGTGCCCGCGGTCGGCGGGATCAGATGCAGGATGCAGCGCCCGGCGGTGGTCTTGCCACAGCCGGATTCGCCAACCAGACCCAGGGCTTCGCCCGCCGCGAGGTCCAGATCGATGCCTTCGACGGCGTGCACATGGCCGACCACGCGGGACAAGACGCCCTGGTGGATGGGGAATCGTTTCACGAGGCCACGTACGGACAGCAGCATGGCGGCAGTCTCGCCCCGCTGCGCGGGGATGCCAGCACACTCCCCGCGCGGTCAGCATTTGCCCCTGCCGTGCCCGCCATAGGCTGCTCGGGTGCGCCAATATCATGATCTGCTCCGTCATGTCCTCGACCACGGCCGCCCGCGGGCGGACCGTACCGGAACCGGCACCATTGGTGTCTTTGGCTATCAGATGCGCTTCGACCTGCGCACCTCGTTTCCGCTGCTGACGACGAAAAAGGTCCACGTTAAATCGATCATCCACGAATTGCTGTGGTTTCTTTCTGGCAGCACGGATAACGCCTGGCTGAGCGAGCGCGGCGTGTCGATCTGGAATGAATGGGCCACCGCCGCGCAATGCGCGCGCTTTGGGCGCAAGGAAGGTGATCTGGGGCCAGTTTACGGCCATCAATGGCGCAATTTCGGCGGCAGCCCGTTGCCCGATGGCACCTTTGCCGCCGATGGCGTCGACCAGATCACGCGGGTCGTTGAACAGATCCGCAACAATCCGCATTCGCGGCGGCTGCTAGTCAGCGGCTGGAATCCGCGCGAAGCCGAGCAAGTTGCCCTGCCGCCCTGTCACACCCTGTTTCAATTCTATGTCCAGGACGGTGAATTGAGCTGCCAACTCTACCAGCGCAGTGCAGATATATTTCTAGGCGTGCCCTTCAATATCGCCAGCTACAGCCTGCTGACCGCGATGATCGCCCAGGTCACCGGGCTCAAACCGGGGGATTTCGTGCACAGTTTCGGCGACGCGCATATTTACCAGAACCATCTTGAGCAGGTGCAGACGCAACTGGCGCGCGATTTCCGCCCACTGCCCGTCCTGCGCCTGGATCCCAGCGTGCGCGAATTGGCAGATTTCCGCTTTGAACATATCGCCATCGAGGGCTATGACCCGCACCCCGCGATCAAGGCGCCGGTGGCGGTATGACTTTATCACCGGCAGGTTTGCAACCCTTGACCATGGTCGCGGCAATGGCGTCGAATCGGGTGATCGGCCAGGATGGCGATCTGCCCTGGCATGAGCCAGAGGACCTGCGCCATTTCAAGCGCGTCACCGCCGGGCACGCGGTGATCATGGGCCGGAAAACCTGGGCCACGCTCGGCAAACCGTTGCCCGGTCGGCGCAATCTGGTGGTAACCCGTAATGCCGCATTTATTGCGCCGGGTGCAGAAGTCTTCACCGCGCTGGCCCCCGCTATCGCGGCGGCGCGGACCAGTGATCCGGAACCCATGGTGATCGGCGGCGGTGAACTCTATCGTCTCGCCCTGCCGGTGGCGACGCGGATTGAATTGACCGAGATCCGCCGCGAAGTCTCTGGCGACGCCACTTTTCCCGAATTACCAGCAGAAGAATGGGTCGTCGCCGAGGAGCGGGTCTCTGGCGATCTGGTTTTCCGCACCTGGGTGCGGCGATGAACGGCGCGGCAGACGGAGCTGGCCCCGCAGACGGCAACGACGCCCAGGCCCGACGGGCGATCGCCGAGGGCAGCGCCGACGCCAAGGAACAACAGGATTCGCAGGTCCTGTACGACGCCTTGCGCCGCCATCGCGACACCCTCGCCGGCGCGGCCAAGGTGTCCTTCCAGGACCCCGCTCGGTCGGAGCGCATTCTCAGTGAAGCCCGCAACCGCTCGGCCGAGATCCGCGCTGCCCAGCGCCCACCCGGCGCCCGCCCCGGCCTGCACGGACGCCCGCTGCCAAAATGGCTGCTGCTGGCCTGGGTGGTCGCGATCGTGGCCTTCCTCGCCGCCTGGTACCTGTTGGGGCGATGACATCAGGGCGGTGAGGTCCGGCCCTAAACGGCGTCTTGGGAGGGCGCCAACGTGGCCGGATGACGTTCTTGCTCCACCCTATCAGGTGCGGAGCATGCCGCGCTCCCCACCGGGTCCCGCTGCGCGCAGCGGGGGTTGGTCTTTCCCCGCAGCCGCTTGGCTGCCATGCAGGAGTTGGCGTGCCGGTCAGGCGGATCCATTCGATGAGCGTGCTGCTGGCGGCCTCGGCCCTGGTGTGTGCGCATGCCGCCGATGAACGTCCGCAGGTCACGGCGGTCGAGGTCCAGGGTTGCGTCCGCGTCCATCCCGACCGGATCCGCTTTATCCTCGGCACCCGTGCGGGATCGCCGCTCGACTTCCTGACCTTGACCGACGACGTGCGCGCGATTGAGCGCATGGGGCCGTTTACCGATACCCGGGTGGAACAGCAGGTCGATCGCGCCACCGGCACGGTGAAGGTGATCTTCAAGGTCACCGAATTGCCCTTGGTCGGCGAAGTCACTTTTCCGGGCTTGACCTTTTTTCAGCGCCAGGGTCTGGACAAGAAAGTCCAAACCCGTGCCGGTTCCTATCTGAATCCGGTCTTTATTGACGATGATCGCAAAGCCTTGGAACGATATTACGCCGAAAAGGGTTTCGCTGGCGCGAGCGTGACAGTCGATGCCCCGGTTGAGGCCGGTATAGCCCAGGTCGCCTTCCACGTCGATCTGGGTTTCAAGGTCAAGGTCGGCGCGGTGTTGTACGAGGGTCTGCCGGCCCAAGTTCTGCCGCGCACGATCGACCGCGCCCTGCTTAATGCGCCGGGTTCGCCCTTTCTCGCCGAAATGGCGGATCTCGATCGCGAAGCTGCAGCGCGCACGTTGCAGGATCTCGGGTGGCTCGACGCCCGCGCCGAAGGTCCGCGGAAATACGCGTTTGACTTTATTCGCCCCGACGACGAACGCCGTCGCCATGGTCCGCAGCTGGCCCCGGATGGCCGCTATGACGATCGCGTGGTGCTCGCATTTACCCTGCTACCCGGCACCCTGTGGGAGCTGGGTTCCGTGGCCGTGGTCGGCAATACGGTCGAAAGCGAAGCCTCATTATTGACCGCATTCGGCATGCAAGCCGGGGCGATCTTTCGGCGCAGTGATATCGAAGCCGCGATTTCGCGCTGCGAACATCTGATCCGCAATCAGGGCTACGCCCGGTGCACCATTCGCGTCGACCGTCGCCCCGATCCCGAAACGCATAAAGTCCATCTGACCCTGCATGTTTTCGAAGGTGATCTCTACACCGTCGATCGGGTTGACATCTTTGGTAATTATCTGACCCGGGACGCAGTCGTTCGGCGGCAGATACGTCTGCATCCCGGCGATCTGTGGAACGAGGACGATTTCGACCGCACCGAACGCAATGTGCGCCGCACCGGCCTGTTCAAGGTGGCACCGCCGCAGGGCGTGCGGGTCGAACGCAATTTCGACCAGGATCGCCCGGGCAAGGTCGATCTGGTCGTCGGCGTCGGCGAAGATTCTACTGGTAATTTCCGCCTCCAATTGGGCTGGAGTTCTTCTAGCGGCGTATTTGGTGAACTGGGCTATCAAGAGCGCAATTTCGACATCATGAAGGCGTTGACCTTCCAAGGCTGGCGTGGCGGCGGTCAGACGTTGGATATGTCGCTAAGTGCAGGCACTGAAACCCGCAATCTTTCCGTCGGCTGGACCAACCCCTTTGTTTGGGATGGTCCCTACAGTCTGAACGTGAATTTCAGTCGGACCACGTCGACCCGTCTGGATTGGCGCGAAGACCGCATGACCAGTGGCATTGGCCTGGGGCGCAATTTCTTCGACAACGATTTGCGGGTGAGCCTGAATTATCAATACACCGACCTGGAGATCAGCGACGTCGACGATGATGCCAACGACGCTGCCCTGGCTGGCGAAGGGAAATATTATCTCAACACCGTGACGTGGCGGATGACCTGGGATCAGCTCGATCATCCCCGCCTGCCCACGCGGGGTTATCGCCTGGCTGGCGATATCGGCATCAGCGGCGATCCGCTCAGTGCTTCAGACGATTATTATGAATACGGTCTGACTGGCGATATCTTCCTGCCGATCACCCGTTTCGCCCTGGGTGGGACGATGTACCTGCATGTGCGCGAGCGCTGGCGCCAATCCCAGGCTTACGGAGACAGCACCCATGTGCCCTTTTATGACCGTTATTACGGTGGCGGCCCCAGCCCGCGCCATCGCGGTTTCGAAAGCGGCCGTCTGGGCCCGACCGAACTGAACGGTAACGGCATTGATTCGCGCATCGGCGGCACCGTCGACCAACTCGCCACCGCCGAACTGGTCATCCCCGTCCAGGGCGAAGACGACAAGATCAAAATCGTCTTGTTCACCGACTGGGGCAATGTTTTCCGCGATAATAGCGATGTCGACTTGGGCGAGATGCGCACTGCGGTCGGCTTCGGCGTGCGTTTCCCCATCGCCCTGCCGGTTGCCCTCGACTTCGCCTGGCTGCTCGATCCGCAGACCGGTGAAGACAAGAATCAGATCCATTTCTCGTTGGGCTTCACCAGCTTCTGAATCCGCCGGTCAACAAGAGGGTGTCGAAACTGGCGGGCAGGCGCCCGGCATCAGCCAATTCGCCGCTGCTGAAGGGCAGGAGGTTGATCAAAGCGATGCGCCCGCCAAGGATTGGCCGATGGCGGCGGAAAGCGCAAAGACCTGCGAACCG
>Ga0163144_10029783_pt1 | contig 10465 bp, 12 predicted proteins | sample OliLak19BULKMAT1_FD_123175 | JGI IMG/M metagenome (GOLD analysis project Ga0163144, IMG submission 123175) | Freshwater microbial mat bacterial communities from Lake Vanda, McMurdo Dry Valleys, Antarctica - Oligotrophic Lake LV.19.BULKMAT1 | ecosystem: Environmental > Aquatic > Freshwater >...
CAAACGCGACGTGCTGCTGGCCGCGCAACCCACCAAGCGTTTCGTGACCACCGACGAGGTGGCGCAGTTGGTGGCCTTCCTGTGTTCGGAAGCGGCAGCGTCGATCACCGGCACGGTGATGCCCATCGACGGTGGCTGGACGGCCCATTGAAGTCCGACCCCGACCCGCACCCGTACCCGCACCCGCACCCGCACACAGACACAGACACAGACACAGAAAAGCCCATGAGCCGCCGGTCCGCTCCCAAGACGATTCCCGTAGCGCGCAGCGCGGAGGGTCCCCAGTGAGCAGCGCCTCCGTCCTCGATCTGCCGTCGATGCCGATGGCGTCGCTCTCGTATCCGCGCGTCCCCTACCGCTTCATCAACCGCGAGTACCTGATCGTCACCTACGAAAGCGACGTCGATGCGATCCGCGCCGCCTTGCCCGCGCCGCTGGAGCCCGATGGGTCGGGGCACGTGCTCTAAGAGTTCATCCGGATGCCCGACTCGGCCGGCTTCGGTGACTACACCGAGTCCGGCGTGGTGATCCCGGCCCTGTTCGAGGGCGAGCCGGTCAACTTCACGGCGCAGATGTACCCGGACGACGAGCCACCGATCGCCGGCAGCAACAGCGTGGCTCCGCGCACCGGGGACACGCCACGTGCACGGGTATATTGCGTCAGACCGTGAAGGTCTTGACATGCAGCGCGCCATTGGAAATCTTGGAGATATCCATGACAAGGGTTGGCTCCAGTACGAGGTGGCCAAGCCGGCCGCCATGAACAGGAACACGAGAAACGAGGTGACGGGATTCATGTTTCCAGCTGGGATGGCATGGACTCAGGCTCTGCGAATTCGACGATGTGGCGACCTGCGCCCTGGAGTCGACCGCATCTGTTCGCCTCCGAACGGAGCGGTGTGGCGTGTCATCCTTGTCAGCGCGCGAACCAGCGACGACGCAGCCAGGTCATCCAAGGCCGCGCCGTCCCTTCGGTGTAGGCCATCGCCGCCTTCTTGATGCCCTCGGCCTGCGTCGGATAGGCGTGGATCACGCGCGAGATGGTGCTCAGGCCGATGCCCGCGACCATCGCCAGCGACAGGTCGTTGATCATCTCGCCGGCATGGCGCGCCACCACGGTCGCCCCCAGGATCCTGTCGCTGCCCTCGCGCACGTGAACCTTGACGAAGCCGCTCTCCTCGCCATCGGTGAGGGCGCGGTCGACATCGTGCATCGGCACTGTGAAGGTTTTCACCGGGATGCCTCGTTCGCGCGCCTGCCGGACGTACAGGCCGACATGGGCGATCTCGGGGTCAGTGTAGGTGCACCACGGAATCGTCAGCGCACTCAGGCGTTCGCGGCCGAAGCACAGCGAATTGCGCACGACGATGCGCGCCGATGCCTCGGTATCGGTGAACTTGTGCTCCAGGCAGACGTCGCCGGCGGCGAAGATGCGCCGGTTCGTGGTGCGCAGGAAGTCGTCGACGACGATGCCGTCGTTGGCGTCGTAGGCCACACCGGCGGCCTCGAGGTTCAGGCCCGAGAGCGCCGGCACGCGGCCGATGCCGGTGAGGATCTCGTCGACTTCGATCGTCGCGACGTTGCCGTCGTTGAGCGTCTCGACGATCTTCTTGCTGCCCTCGACACGCACGTTGACTGCCTTCGTGTTCAGATGGATCTCGACGCCGTCGCGCGCCAGTGCCTCGGCCAGCAACAGGGCCGAATCGCGTTCTTCCTTCGGCAGGACCAGCGGCTCGGCTTGGGTGATGAGGGTGCGGCAACCGAAGCGGCACAGCGCCTGTGCCATCTGGCAGCCCACCGGTCCGCCGCCGATGACCAGCAGGCTCTTCGGCAGCGCGGTCAGGTCGAACAAGGATTCGTTCGTCAGGTAGCCGGCGGCGTCGAGGCCGGGTATCGTCGGCAGCAGCGAACGCGACCCGGTGGCGATCAGCGCCTTCCTGAAGCGCAGTCGCACCCCGTCGACATCGACCACGTCGGGCCCGACGAAGGAGGCCGTGCCGAAGAAGAGATCGATGCCATCGGCTGCGATGCGCGGCGCCGAGTCGACACGGCCGGCGCGGGCGCGGATGCGGCGCATGCGCTCCATCGCCAGCGGGAAGTCGACCGCGACCGCCTGCGGCCTGCGGGCTCCGTAGATCTGGGCACTGCGCATCTCGGCGTACAAGCGCGAGTCCGGATGAGCGCCTGGGACGGCACGCAACCATAGTTCAGCGAGAGCCCGCCCAGCAGGTGCTTTTCGATGAGCGCCACACGAGCGCCGAGCGCCGCCGCGGCGCGGGCAGCCACCAGGCCGGCCGGCCCGGCGCCGATCACCAGCAGGTGGTACGGCTTGCGTGGTGTCGGGTTGCGCCAGTCGGGCGGCCGGCCGTTGAGGCAGAGTTCGCCGTCGTCGAAACCGGCGTGCGGAAGGTCCGGCAGAGGACGGGACTGAAGCATCGAATGTCCCGTGAACAGCCGCTTACAGCCAGCCGCCGTTGAAGCCGGCGCGGCGCAGCCCGGCGCGCACGGACGAGTTGGCGCGGCCCAGCCGCCACGGCAGCCCGCTGCGGTAGTTCTCGATCATAAGCACGGTCATGCCCTGGTCGAGGCCGAATTCACCCGGCGAGATCCAGCCATCCGGACCGGCCTCCGCTACGGTCGGATTGAAGCCGCTCGCGCGGATGAATCTCGCGTCCTCGGCGCCGGATCGCGACCACAGCGCGCGCAGCGCGGGCAGCACGAGCTCTGGCGCGAACACCAGCGACGACAGCATCGCCGACGGGCAGAGGGTGCCGTCGTCCGGGCCGTAGGGCGCGCCGCGCGCCGCATAGCCGTAGAACGACTGGCGCCGGCCGGCGATGCGGCGGCGCTTTGCACCCGGCCCGTCGCCGGCCGACAGGCCCCAGCAGTCGGTGCCGTATCCGGCAAAGCTGCCCGGGTTGCGGATCGCGTATTCCCGCTGCACGAAAGTGGCACGCCGGCTGTTCTCGAAATAGTCGCAGTCCTTCTCGCGCATGAACACATCGCGGATGCCGCGGAAGTCGATCCACGCGTGCGAGAACTGGTGGATGAACAGCGGCCCCGCGTAGAGGAAGTCGTGCCCATACAGGTTCTCCCACTGGTAGGTCGAGGTCCAGGCGCAGAAGCACTCGTCGGTGAGCGCATGGGTCGGCGAACCCAGGCCCAGTACGTAGAGCAGGATCGCCTCGCTGTAGCCTTCCCAGCCATAGTTGAGGAAGCCACATTCCGGTTTCCAGCCGTGCGTTACCGCCCCGCCCTTGCGCTGCGCCCACCGCCAGTCGACGCGGCGGTACAGCGCGTCGGCCAGCCGGCGCAGTTCGATCTCGTCGGGTGTGTCGGCGTCGAAGTACGCCGCCGCGGTCAGCACGCCGGCCATCAGGAAGCCGGTGTCGATCAGCGAGACCTCCGAGCGCCAGACGCGCGTGCCGTTCGCCATGTCGAGGAAGTGGAAGTAGCAGCCGCGGTAGCCCGTGGCCCGGGCACTGCCCGACTGGTCGCTGGCCATCAGGAAGCGCAGCGTGACGAGCGTGCGCTGCACGGCGTCGGCACGTTCCATCCATCCCCGCTCGACACCCACCGGGTAGACCGACAGCGCGAAGCCGATCACCGCGATACTCGACGGCGCGACCTCGCGCGTGGTGTCGGCCACCAGACCATTGCGCGGGTTGTAGGCCTGCAGGAAGTAATCGAACGCGCCACGCTGCAGACGTTCCAGCAGCGCGTCGTCGGCCGCATCGGCCGTCAAGGCGACGCGATCGCCTCGTCGACGATCGCCTGCGCTTCCTTCAGGATGCGTCGCAGGTGATCGTTGTCGCTGAAACTCTCGGCGTAGATCTTGTAGATGTCCTCGGTGCCCGACGGCCGGGCCGCGAACCACCCGCTCTTCGCGATGACCTTGATGCCGCCGATGGCCGCGCCGTTGCCCGGCGCGTGGTCCAGCACGGCCGTGATCGCTTCACCGGCCAGTTCGCGCGCGCTGATGCCTGCCGGTGTCAGCGCCGCGAGCTGCGCCTTCTGCGCCGGCGTCGCCGGCGCTTCGACGCGGTCGGCCACCGGCTCGCCGAGCTGTTGCACCAGTTCCGCATAGACACAAGCCGGGTCGCGCCCGCAGCGCGCCGTGATCTCGGCGGCCAGCAGCGCCGGCACCAGGCCGTCCTTGTCGGTGGTCCAGACGGTGCCGTCGCGGCGCAAGAAGGTGGCGCCGGCGCTTTCCTCGCCGCCGAAGCCTAGCGAGCCGTCCAGCAATCCGGCCGAGAACCACTTGAAACCGACAGGCACTTCGTACAGCGTGCGGCCCAGCCGGGTCGCGACGAGGTCGATCAGGCTCGTGCTGACGACCGTCTTGCCGACCGCGGCCCGCGCACCCCACGAAGTCCGGTGCCTGAAAAGGTAGTCGATGGCGACCGAGAGGTAGTGGTTCGGCGGCATCAGGCCGGCCTGGGGCGTGACGATGCCGTGTCGGTCGTGGTCGGTGTCGCAGGCGAACGCGATGTCGAAGCGGTCTTTCATGCCTTGCAGCCGCCGCATCGCAAAGGGCGACGACGGGTCCATGCGGATCTGGCCGTCCCAGTCGACCGTCATGAAGCCGAAGGTCGGGTCGACGACGTCGCTGACGACGGTTAGGTCCAGACGGTGCTGCTCGGCGATGCGCGCCCAGTAATGCACCCCGGCACCGCCGAGCGGGTCGACCCCGATGCGGACCTTGGCGTTGCGGATGGCGTCGAAGTCGATCACGCCGCCGAGGTCGGCGACGTAAGCGCCGAGGAAGTCGTGGCGTTGCGTCGTCTTCGCACGCAGCGCCTGCGCGTGCGCGACGCGCCTGACACCGGTCAGTGCGGCCTCGAGAAAGCCGTTCGCGGCGGCCTCGATGCCGGCGGTGATGTCGGCGCCCGCCGGGCCGCCGTTGGGCGAGTTGTACTTGAAGCCGCCGTTGTCCGGCGGGTTGTGCGAAGGCGTCACGACGATGCCGTCGGCCAGCCAGCGGTCGTCGCGCCCGCGGTTGTGCGCCAGAATCGCGTGCGAAACCGCCGGTGTCGGCGTGTACTCGTCGTTCGTCGCCAGCATCACGTCGACGCCGTTGGCGGCCAGCACTTCGAGCGCGCTCGCGCAGGCCGGCTGCGACAAGGCGTGGGTGTCGATGCCCAGGAACAGCGGCCCGGTGATGCGCCGGCTCTGGCGGTACTCGCAGATGGCCTGCGTGATCGCCAGCACATGCCATTCGTTGAATGACAGCTCGAACGACGAGCCGCGATGGCCGGAGGTGCCGAAAGCCACGCGCTGCGAAGGCACCGCGGGATCGGGCACCCCGGTGTAGTAGGCGGTGACGAGCCTGGGCACGTCCACCAGCAGCGAACGCGGCGCCGGAATGCCGGCCAGGGGGCTGATCAGGGTGGCCATCGTGGGCTCGTCAGGCTTGGGTGGAAGGTGGAACCGCTGAACGCTGGCGCCGATAGCGCCGGATCAGCGCGTTGGTGGAACTGTCGTGATCGAGCGGCGCGTCGCCCGCGGTGTCGAGCTCGGGCAGCACACGCTGCGCCAGTAAAGTGCCGCGCGCGCCGACACCGAAATCCTCGGCCAGTGTCACCTGCACGCTGGCGATGTGGTGCCGGCTCCACACCGGTTCGAGGAACGAGTGGAAGTAGAGGATGTTCATGATCGCCTCCTTCCCCAGGTAGTGTCGATTCGGAAGATCGACGACTCGGGGAACACCGCCTGCGTCACCGCGTTCAGCTCGCGCGCCGACGCGAGGTCGCGGCCGAAGGGCTTTTCGACGATGACGCGTGCGTCCTGCGCCAAGCCGGCGCGGCCCAGGCTCTGGATGACGGTGGCGAATAGCGACGGCGGAATGGCGAGGTAGTACGCCGGCCGCCTTGCACCCCCTAGCGCGGCTTTCAATGCGATGAAGGTCGCGGCGTCGCAGTAGTCGCCGCTGATGTAGTTCAGCAGCGACATCAGCCGGTCGAACGCGGCGGGATCGTCGATGCCGCCTTCGTGCCCCTTTGTGCAGCAAGCTGTCGCGCACGTGGCGGCACCATTCGTCGACGCCCCACTTCGACGACGCGACGCCGATCACCGGCACCGTCAGTTGGCCCTTCTTCACCACCGCATACAGCGCCGGGAAGATCTTCTTGCCCGCGGGGTCGCCGCTGAAGCCGAAAGCGACCAGGGCGTCGGAATGCGGCCGCTCCGCGGTCGGGCCGGTGCGTGCAGCGACGCTCATCGGGAATCCTCGGCGGGCTTCTCGAGGTGGCCGCCGCCAGCACGACTTCGGCGTAGCGGGTCGCACTGAGCGTGCGGCGGCGCGGGCCGAGATTGATGATCACGGCGCGGCGCAACTCCACGGCCGCGTCGCGCGAGACCACGATCCCGGTGCGAGTCTCGATGCCGTCGACATGGCGACTGAAGGTTGCGCGACCTCCGTCTAAGCGGCATTCGGACCGATCGGCGAGCCGCCGCCGGCCGCCGTGACGAGCAAGCGGTAGCTGCCATTGGAAAGGAGTGGGACTTCGCGCATGGGGTCAGGAGGACTCGCGGCGCAGGCACGCCCGGCGTACGTCCACGGCGCCTTTGATCCGAACAATTCATGATGGTCGAGGTGCCTGTCACGGTCTGTGCGATAGCCAACAGATCGGGCATCCGTATCGGCCTAAGATGAGCCCGATATTCATGCGGGCACCTTGCAACGAGGATTTGCGGTGAGCGACAAGAGTCACAAGCGCGGCCGCCTGGCGCGCCTCCCGGGTAGCGACGAACCTCCGGCGGTCGGCCGACCCGTCGAGCACCACATCTCGCACGACGACTACAAGGCCGAACTGCGCGCGCTGCAGATCGAGTTCGTCAAGCTGCAACGGCACTTCATCGCCCAGGGCGACCGCATCCTGGTGCTGCTGGAAGGCCGCGACGCGGCCGGCAAGGACGGCAGCATCAAGCGGATCGTCGCGCACCTGAGCCCGCGCGACACGCGCGTCGTCGCGCTCGGCAAGCCGTCAGACCGCGACACGCGTGCCTGGTACTTCGAGCGCTACGTCGCGTTCCTGCCGGTAGCCGAGGAAATGGTTCTCTTCAATCGCAGCTGGTACAACCGCGCCGGGGTCGAGCGCGTGATGGGCTTCTGCACGAAGTCCGAGTTTCACGAGTTCATGCAATCAGTTCCGCGCTTTGAGCAGATGCTCGTCGACTCGGGCATCAAACTGCTGAAGTACTACCTGGACATCAGCAAGGACGAGCAGAAGCAGCGCCTGGCCGAGCGTCGGAAGGATCCACTGAAGCAGTGGAAGATCAGTCCGATCGACGCCGTCGCGGTCAAGCACTGGGACGAGTACTCCAAGGCCCGCGACGCGATGCTGCTGGGCAGCCATACCACCGACGCCCCGTGGCAGATCGTGCGCACCGACAGCAAGCGGCACGCACGCCTGAACCTGATGCGCGACATCCTGAGCCGACTGCACTACGCCGGACGCAGCAAGAAACTCCTGGCGCCCGACCGCAACATCGTCTTCAAGTTCACGCCGGACGCCCTGGCCAAGAAGCGGTTGGCGGACTGAACCATGAGCGCCGTGCAGCCATCGCAAGAGTCAAATGCGGGCGTGATCACCGCAGTGCGCGGCAGTGTTGTCGATGTGCGCTTCGATGGCTGCCTGCCGCCCATCCGCACGTTGTTGCGTGCCGGCACCGATGGCGCGATCGTGATCGAGGTGCTGACCCAACGCGATGCCCGTCACGTGCGTGGCATCGCGCTCACGCCGACGCAAGGCCTGGCGCGCGGCATGGTGGTCTCGGACACCGGCGGGCCGCTCCTGGCGCCGGTCGGCAAGGCTATCCTGTCCCGCATGTTTGACGTCTTCGGCCACGCCATCGATCGCGAGGACGAACCGAAGGAAGTGTCATGGCGATCGGTGCACCGGGAGCCGCCGCCGCTGATCCATCGCTCGACCTCGTCGGTGATCTTCGAGACCGGCATCAAGATGATCGACGTGCTGGTTCCGCTGGAAACAGGCGGCAAGGCGGGGTTGTTCGGTGGTGCGGGCGTGGGCAAGACCGTGCTGCTGACCGAGATGATCCACAACATGGTCGGCAAGCATGAAAGCGCGAACAAGGGTGTCAGCATTTTCTGCGGCATCGGCGAACGCTGCCGCGAGGGCCAGGATCTCTATGCCGAGATGAAAAAGGCCGACGTGCTAAAGAACATGGTCATGGTCTTCGGCCAGATGAACGAGCCGCCGGGCGCGCGCTTCCGAGTAGGCCAGGCAGCACTGACGATGGCCGAGTATTTCCGCGACGACGAGCAGCGCGACGTGCTGTTGCTGATCGACAACATCTTCCGCTTCATCCAGGCCGGCTCCGAGGTCTCCGGGCTGATGGGGCAGATGCCGTCGCGCCTCGGCTACCAGCCGACGATGGGCACCGAGCTGTCGGGGCTGGAGGAACGCATCGCCAACACCGACAGCGGCGCCATCACGTCGATCCAGGCGGTCTACGTGCCGGCCGACGACTTCACCGACCCAGCGGCGGTGCACACATTCTCGCACCTGTCTGCGTCGATCGTGCTGTCGCGCAAGCGCGCTGGCGAGGGCCTGTTCCCGGCCATCGACCCGCTGCAGTCGAACTCGAAGATGGCCACGCCGGGCATCGTCGGTAAGCGCCACTACGCATTGGCGCAGGAGATCCGGCGCACGCTGGCGCAGTACGCCGATTTGAAGGACATCATCGCCATGCTCGGCCTGGAGCAGTTGTCGCCGGCCGACCGTGACGTCGTCGCGCGTGCGCGCCGGCTCGAGCGCTTCCTGACGCAGCCCTTCTTCACCACCGAGCAGTTCACGGGCCTGCAGGGCAAGCTTGTGAGTCTGGCCGACGCGCTCGACGGTTGCGAGCGCATCCTGCGCGATGAGTTCAAGGACCGGCCCGAAAGCGCGCTGTACATGATCGGCGCGATCTCGGAAGCGAAGACCGGCGCAAAAGCCGACGAAGCAAAGCAGCGCGCCAACGCGCCGGCAGCGATCGCGCAGCCGGAGCTAGCCCATGCGCCTTAAGGTGTTGCTGCCGTTCCGCGTCTTCATCGACAAGACGGACGTGTCGCGCATCGTCGCCGAAACGCGCGAGGGATCGTTCGGCCTGCTGCCGCGCCGGCGCGACTGCGTCGCCGCCCTGGTGCCGGGCATCCTGACCTACGAGAGCGAAGCGGACGGCGAAGTCTTCGTCGCCATCGATGAAGGCGTCCTGGCCAAGATCGGAGACGAGGTGCGGGTGTCGGTGCGGCGTGCGTCGCGCGGAACCGACCTGGCCAGCCTGCGCGACGCGGTGCGCCGCGACTACCTGACGCTGGATGCGCTGGAACTGGGCGCGCGTGCGGCCACTCAGAAACTGGAGAGCGGTTTCGTCGGCCGCTTCGCGAGGTTCCATGCCGAATGACCCGACGCCGTCCAACTTGATGGCCAAGCAAGTTGGTGCCAAGGCTGAACGCAAGTTGCGCGCGCGCCGCGACGGCGCACCGGGCGTCTGGTCGGGTCTCGGCATGATGGGCTTGATTGGCTGGTCGATTGTGGTGCCGACCGTGGCGGGCGCGGCACTGGGGCTCTGGCTCGATTCGCATCACCCCGGCGCTCATCCTTGGTCGCTGGCCTTGCTGATGGCCGGCCTGGTTCTCGGCTGCCTGAATGCCTGGCGCTGGGTGGCCCAGCAGGACCGCGCGATGCGCGACGCCGATCGCGCGGCCGCTAGTCCCGAACAACCACAGGCTGACGACTGAATGGCCATGAACGACATGTTCGCACTGATGCTCTCCGGCACTGCCGGAGGCCTGCTCGGCATACTCTTTTTTGGTGGCCTGTGGTGGACCGTCCGCCGTGCGTTCACTTCACGCCGGCCAGCGCTGTGGGTCGGCGGCAGCCTTTTGTTGCGCATGGCAGGTGTCGCCGCTGGATTTGTAATTGTCTCGGCGGGCGATTGGCGCAGGTTGCTGGCCTGCCTGCTCGGATTCTGGGCTGCCCGCTGGTGGGTTGTTCGCCTGACCACGCGCCTGGCAGCACAACCTTCGGGCGCCTCGGGCGCCTCCGGCGACTCGTGCATCGCTGCGCAGCACGGCGGCGGCGAAGCCGCCACGGGCCCGACCTGACCCGCCATGCGCCTCGGCCCCGATCAACTGGTCTTCTGGCATTACGGGCTTTTCAAGCTCAACGGCACCATCGTGTTCACGTGGGCCTTGATGGCGGTGCTGGTGCTCGGCTCGATGCTGATCACACGCAAGCTCTCGACCGAGCACCAGCGCTCGCGCTGGCAGAACCTGCTGGAGATCGTCGTCACGGGCATCACCGAGCAGATCCGCGAAGTGGGGCTGGAGCGGCCCGAGCGCTATCTCGCCTTCCTGGGCACGCTGTTCCTGTTTGTCGCCGCGGCCGCGTTGGCGACCGTCGTCCCCGGCTACGAGCCGCCCACCGGATCGCTGTCGACCACCGTCGCGCTGGCGCTG
>Ga0163144_10029787_pt1 | contig 10465 bp, 7 predicted proteins | sample OliLak19BULKMAT1_FD_123175 | JGI IMG/M metagenome (GOLD analysis project Ga0163144, IMG submission 123175) | Freshwater microbial mat bacterial communities from Lake Vanda, McMurdo Dry Valleys, Antarctica - Oligotrophic Lake LV.19.BULKMAT1 | ecosystem: Environmental > Aquatic > Freshwater > Lake...
ATCCCCTCCTGCCGCGGCACGCGGTAGGGGTGGCCGCGCGCAGCGCGGACGGGGAGGTTTCCCTGAACGCCACGTTCGAGGAACCTCTCCGTCAGCGCGCTGCTGCGCGCTGCCACCTCTCCTATTCGCTTCGCGAACAGGAGAGGACGCTGCGTCTCTCGCTCATCCCATCCCGTCCTGCCGCGGCACGCGGTAGGGGTGGCCGCGCGCAGCGCGGACGGGGAGGTTCCCTGAACGCCACGTTCGAGGAACCTCTCCGTCAGCGCGCTGCCGCGCGCTGCCACCTCTCCTATTCGCTTCACGAACAGGAGAGGACGTTCCAACTCCGAACCGATCCAGCGTGCCTTTCGCCACGAACCGATCCATCGAAAGGCACGCGGAACCGATTTCGAGGTTGCAATCGCGCTCGGCAGAGATTGACGCCTCACCACCCCGACAAAGAATTGCTCGTCGCCCCTCCTCAAATTGAGGAGGGGCTGCTCGCGCGGTACGCGCGAGCGGGGTGGTGAGGGGTGGCGCTTTCGCTGGTCTGACTCACGTGACCGTGCGCGGATCGCGTGCCGCGTGAGTTCTGCGCTCAAGTGCGCAGTCAAGAACAGGCCGCACATCCGCCAAGCGTTGATCAAGAACCACCGCGGCGCATCGAATGTCGCCGGGCGCCTCACCAGCCGTTGATGCGGTCCCAGGTCGCGAGCACTTCGTCGCCGCCGTCGACGACGTGATAGCGATCATAGGCGGCGGCCATCATGCAGACATGGTTGGGCGCCACGCGCAGCTGTGTTCCGACCTGCAGGCGCTCGAAGGGCAGGGGCGTCGGCGCCGTGACGACGCCATGCTCCTGGTTGGCGCGCTCCACGATCGCCTCGCCGAGGCTGGACTGGCCGCGAGCATCGAGCACGAGGCCGAATCCGAAATCGCGTGGCGCCGATGCCGTGCTGCGATCCTTCGACAACGCGAGCCCGCCGGCGTCGATCACGACGCGGTTCTCGCCGACGTGGCGCCCGGTGACGCTGGAGAGCACGTTGACGGCGATGTTCTGCGCGAGACCGGAGCCGATCTGCACCTGGAAGAGATCCTGGAACATGTAGACGCCTGGCCGCGTTTCCGTCACGCCGCTGAGATCGCGCGCATGCAGCGCCGTCGGCGTCGAGCCGACGGAAATGATGCGCATCTCCATGCCGATGCCGCGCAGACGCTCGGCGGCGCGAACGGCGACGCCGCGCTCGCTTTCGGCGAGCGCTTCCACTTCAGCGATGGTCTTGCAGGCATAGGAATGTCCGGCATGCGTCATCACGCCGACGCAGGCCTTACCCAGCGCGCGGCCGACTTCGAGCAGCGCAGCGCTCTCGAGCGCCATGCCGGCGCGGTGTTCGCCGCAGTCGACTTCGACCAGGACATGATGATAGCCGCCGCCGCGGCGGGATCATCGGTCACGAGTGTGAGATCGATTCCGACGCGTCGCAGCGCCGCCGCGCGATCGAGCTTTGCCGGCGTGATGCCGCCGGCATGCCCCGCCGTGGCGAGCTTTGCGACCTCGGCGCTCTTCGCCGTTTTCATGTGCGGGCGCAGCGCCACGCCGGTGCGGGCGATGGCGACGGCCATCGCGGCGAGGTTGCGCTGCAGCTTACCACGGTCGAGGACCAGGCAAGGCGTCGGGAGATCGGCGAGACGGATCATGTCGGCAGTGCCCAGGTGACGTTGTCATCGATCGGCAGCACGGGCCGCGGCAATCGCGCCCAGGCAAACCGCGTCAGGATCGGGCTGGTCAGTCCAGGTCCATCGACCTCGACGATCTGATCATGCCCGAAGAACTCGTCGAAGCCGCCGCGGAAATGGCCGCGCGACTTGACCACGACAACGCGCGCCTTGGCGATGTCCAGGCCAAAGCTCTCGAAGAAGATCGGGTCGGCGCATTGCGTGCGCTGCGTGATCACCACGACGGTGATCCCGTCGAGATCGATCGCGGCCGAGGGCCCAAGATCGATGCGCGTGCAGGCGAAGATTCCGCGCCGCCCGGTGACCTGGCCGTCACCGAGTGCGCGCACGATCGCCTGCGTCGCGAAGGGCTTGGAGAATTCGCTGCGCTCGGCGCGATTGAACCGCGCTTCGAAGCGCGCGCCGACGCCGCGCTGATGCGCCTCCGCCGCCAGCGCGGGATCGTTGATCACGCCGACGAGCGCATCGCGCACGCCCGCGCGATGGAACGCGTCGAGGATCGCCATCGTATTGCCGCGCGCCCCACCACCGGGATTGTCGGCGACATCGGCGAAGCAGCGCGCGGGCAATGTCGGGTCCTTGGCGGTCGCGACAGCGATGCGTGTCGCCTCTTCGAGGCTCGTGAGCGACGCCTGGAAACGCGCGCGGTTGGTCCAGCCCAGCGTGGCGATCTCGGCGGCGAGCGCGTCGGCCAGCTTCTTGGCGCCGCGCTCGGCGCTGACGATCACGCAGAGTCCGTTCTTCGACGCATCGGCATAGGCGAAGCCGCCCATGACCGAGACGTTCAGGATCTTGCCCACGTATGGCGCCTCGGCCATGCGGCGTTGCCCGAGATCGATCATCTCGCCATAGGGCCGCTTCGGCGCGGCCGGCGCGGTCAGCATCGTCACGGTCGGCGGAATGATCGGCAGGCGGATGAAGGATTTCACCGTCCGGCGGCCGGCGAGCAGCGCGCGCAGATGTCGCGCGCTCTCCTGGCCGCGCTCGCGCATGTCGAGATGCGGGTTGGTGCGGTAGCCGACGAAGACATCGATCGAATCGACCATGCGGGTGGAGACGTTGGCGTGCAGATCGAAGCTCGCCACGATCGGGACATCCGGACCGACGATCGCGCGCACCATGGCGAGCGCCGTGCCGTCGGGATCCTCATCTTCCTCGGCGAGGCCGGCGCCATGCATCATCGCGTAGACGCCGTCGAGCTTGCCGGCAGCGCGAATCCCGTCACGCCAGATCGTCATGATCTCCGCGAATACCGCGGTCTGCACCGCCCCCCCGGGCTCGGCGCAGCAGAGCAGCGTCGGCACGGGTTCCCAGACGCCGCCGGCATCCATTTCCCGCACGAATCCCGGCATCTCGCCCAGAGAGCGCGGCGCCGAGCTGCGCGCATCGGCGACGATGGCATCGCCGGCAAGCCAGCACCGCTGCGTGAAATCGGCGCGCGTGGCGGGTGGCGCCCATTTGTTGCATTCGATCGAAAATCCCAGCAATGCGATTCGCGGCGGTGCCATGGCTTCCTCGTTTTCGTTCGTCGGTGGAGACGCTAACATGCACCGATCGCCGGTGGTCCAGATCCGCCGATGCAACACGGAGTGAGTGAAATGCGCGCATGCGTCGTCAAGGGCCAGCAGGTTCCGTCATCGCTGATCGCGGAACTGCCGGATTCATCGGCGCTGCTCGCCGATCCAGTCGCGCTGCGCGCGCGCCTGCAAGAGGACGGGTTCGTCTTTCTGCGCGGCGCGATCGATGCCGCGACGGTCAATGCGGGGCGCGCGGAAGTGCTGGCGCGTCTCGCGGCCGTGGACGAGATCGCGCCGGGCACGGATATCGCGACCGGGCGCTCGAAGCGCCGGGAAGTCGAAGCCGATCTCGGCCGCTTCTGGCAATCCGTGAGCGAGGGCAAGCAGCTGCGCCAGGCGTCGCATGGCAGCGGCATCGCGCGGGTCATGGAGGCGATCGCGGGGGAGCCGGTGCGGTCGCAGGACTACATCTTCCTGAGAGTCGGCGTGCCGGGGCGAGCCACCGGTGTCCATTACGACTACCCGTTCTTCGCCCGCGCCCATGATCGCGTCTGGACGGTGTGGATGCCGCTCGGCGACGTTCCGGTGGAGCGCGGGCCGCTGGTGGTCGTCGAGGGCTCGAATCGCTTCGGTGACATCATCGAACCGATGATCGGCTTCGATGTGGTGCGCGATACCACGCGCAAGGCCGATCTCGGCGTCGATGCGCTCGAACTCGCACGCGCCCGCGGTACGCGGCTGCTGACGACGGATTTCGTCGCCGGCGATGTCATGGTCTTCGGCATGTATCTGGCCCATGGCAGCCTCGACCATGCCGACGCGTCGGGCGTGGTGCGCGTTTCCTGCGATGTGCGATGGCAGCCCGCACGCCTGCCGATGGACGAACGCTATGCGGGCCCCAACCCCGTGGGAACCACCGGCGCCGGATACGGCGAACTCAACGGCGCGAAGCCGCTGAACGTGGATTGGCACGTCCGGTAGGGATCGCATGCTCCATTCATGACTGTCGGTGGCTGACATACAGCCTACCCGGAACTACGCGACCAACCCTCGTTCATCTTGTCCACGACGTCGCGGCGCGAGATCACCTTGGCGCAGGTCTCCCAGCCATCTTGCCACTTGCGCTCGTCTGCGCTGAGGCCGGCACCGGCCGCCGAACCGCCCCAGCGCAGATCGAACGGGTTCGCGACCCGCCGATTGTTGATGTAGCGGTCGCATTCGCGGTCGTAGGTCTCGGCATTCTCGGTCCACTCGTCTTCGATGACGTCGGGGACTTGGCCGAACAGATCGAAGCGATCCTTCATGCGTGCCGACAGTCGCTCGTAGATCACTTCGTCGCGCGTGTTCTCGTAGACGAGACTCAGCATGTCGACGCTCGGCCGGCGCTGGCCGAAACGCTGGATGCGGCCGATGCGCTGCTGCAGACGCGACGGGTTCCATGGCAGGTCGACATTGATGAGCGTACCGAGCGTCTGGAGGTTGAGACCTTCGCAGGCCGCATCGGTCGCGATGACGAGCTTGACCGCGCCCTCGCGCACGGCGTGCTTGATCGCCTCGCGCGGGCAGGCGGCGAAATGGCCGTCGCGGTGCATGCCCGAGCGATCCGCACCGGCGTAGACCGCAACCGTGGTCTCGGGCAGTGCAAGCGCCAGCGTGTCGGCGAGAAATCTCACGGTGTCGTAGTACTGGCTGAAGACGATGCAGCCGTGGCGGAGCCAGCCGCGCTCGATCAAATAGTGACGCACCACCCGCCACTTCGGATCCGCACCCATGGCGTCGTGCGGCTGAGCGCAGACCTCGCCCATCCGCGCCACGATCTCACGCAGGGCGTCGCGTTCGGCCTCGCCGATGGGCGCCATTGCCTCTCGCTCGCGCGGCGCGAGTTCTTCGTTCTCGTCGAGTTCGCGTCCGGGAGCTCGGCCATCAACCGTCGGAGTCCAGGCCGCGAGGAGCCGTTCGGCCGTCGCACGCCCCGAGGCTGCGGACGAGCAGATCCGTTGCAGGATCAGGCTGCGCAGATAGGCAGCGCCCCTGCTGCGCTGGCCAAGCGCCGCGCAATAGCGCTCGGCAGCCGCAGTGGCGGCGTCGATCGCCGCCGAAGTCGCGACGGCCTTGCCGTGCGCACCGAAGAAAGCGCGCGTGACCGGCTCGTTCTCGTCGGTCATCGGATGCAGATCGACGGCAACGGGCGTCAGCAGCCCTTCCTGCTCCAGCGCCTTGCGCTTGCGCAGGATCGTGTGCCGTACGATTGGGTTGTTGCGCTGAAGGAAGCCGAGGCCGTCGGCGTCGTGAGTCAATCGATCCTCGAGCTCCGGTCGCGTGCTTGCCGTATCGAGATCCGTCCATGAGCGATCCGTCTCGAACCGATCATCTCCGAGACCGAGATCGCCGCGGATCATCGAGAATACGCGATCGGCCTCCTTGCCGGCGGGCAGAGAGAAACGCAGCCACGCCCATGCATCCTCCAAGCCACGCGGCCGTACACGGCCTGTCGTGATCGCGAGCGCCTCATCGTGCTTTCGCCACGGGCTCAACGCACCGCCGAATACGTGGCTTGCGCCCGACGACAGGATCTCGAGTTGATCCCAGAGTTCCCGGATATCCGTCTGGATCGGCGTCGCTGTTCCAAGCAGGACATGGCGCGCCTTGGCCGCCGCGCGGATCATGAACTTCAGCAGATTGTTCGGCTCGCGCGGCTGCCCGGGTTGGGCGCTGGCGCGGGCCTTATGCGCTTCGTCGAGGATCAATGTTCCGATCGGCGCCTCGCCGGGCGCCGCACGCCGCGCGAGGAGGGCCTCAGCTTCCGCGGTGCCCTGGACGATCAACCCGGTCGAAACGATCGCGATCCGGGTCGGGCAGCGCGCCACATCCTCCGCGCCGCGGGTACGGATCACGCGATGTTCGGCGTCGATCCATTCCTTTCGATTCGAGAGCCAGCGCGCCGACGGAACGCCGAGCTTGTCCTTGAGCTCGGCCTGCCACTGCTCGCACAGCGTCGCCGGCGCCAGGATCAGCACCGGCCCGTCGTCGAGCAACGCCGACGCGAGCGCCGATGTGGCCAGCGACAAGGTCTTGCCGACTCCGACCTCGTCGGCGAGGAGCAGTCGCGCCTTGCCGTACCAGTCACGGTGGCGAAGAAACTCGGCGACGAAGGATTTCTGCCACGGCTGCAGCATCGCGCCGCTGCGCACGATCGGCGCCTCCGCCATCGCCGCGCGCGCGATGTCGGTCTCGCCACCGAGTTCCCAGGCCGGACAGTCCGGTACGGCGATCTCGACGCGGTCGGCGCAGCGCTTCACCTCGGCGATGATCGCATCGGGCAGCGCGACCGCCTTCTCCCACAGGAAATCGAACTCGGCCTGCGTCCACGCCACGCCGTCGTCGGAGGAATCCTCCCACACGATCTCGTAATGCTTCGACCATGCATCCAGCGTCTCGTTGACCGATCCGACGAAGCAGCTCTTGCCGCCGTCGCGCCGCGTGATGATGCCGGCCTTGCCGTGGACCAGCGGCGCGTTCTGGCGGTCGACGACGCGGATCTCGATCTTCGGCCTCCCGTTCGCATCGCGCGCGGCGAGCATCTCCGCCAGCCGCCGGTAGCGCGCGCGGTGGAGCAGGCTCTCGACCTCGACCGGCAACTCGCCGCGGCCGCCCTCCCACCAGCGCTCGCGCATGAGCTGCGCGCGCACGGCCTGCGAGGTGCGCAAATCGTCGGGATCGAGATCGGAGTTGCACACGATGCGCACGCGATCGATGCGCGCGATCTCCTCCGCCGCGACCTCGAAGATCGAGCTGCGGAAGTAGCCGGCGATGCGGTCGTAGGTCGTCGCCTCGCGCAGTCGGTCGCGCAGGAAGGCGTGATCGAGGCGCTCGATCCGAGACGAGAACCGGCGCAGGAACGACGACTCCGTCATCCCGAGGTTCCGCCGAACAGCCGCTCATCCCATTCCACCGGACGCTGAGCAGTCGCCTTGATCGCGGCGAAATCCCGATGCGCGGGATTGATCACGCGGTTCAGATCGATCCGCGTCACCGCCGATGGCACGAGCAGCACGGAACTGCGTCCCGATGCGAGCCACGAATCGCCGAAGCGCTGGCTCGCTTCCATCGACGTATCGTCCCAGCCGGCCAGGCCTTTGGGATCGAAGCGTTCCACCGCGATCGTGTCGGGGATTTCGATGCGGACAAAGGAATGACCGCGGGGCGGGGCTTGGCGACCGCTACGCACGAGGATCTCGAGGGCGCAGATGGCGTAGCTGGAGCCGGCATAGATCACTGCGCGGCCTGGCGAGTTCCACCGTCCGCCATGACGTCCGGCGCCGGAACCATCGAAGATCGGCCAGCGACCATCCGCGATGCGCCAGGCCTGCACGCTCGCCGCCGGTTTCAGACCGGCAGGCCGTAGCGGACCGCGACCAGGATCTCCTCGACCCGGCGCGCGCCGACTTCGTTGAGCGCAGCGTCGAGCGGACGGCGGCGTTCGAGCATCGCGTGCGGCTCGCGCAGGAACGCCGCGGCCTCGCCCGCATCGCCCAGCACGTCTTCGGCCAGCGCCGTCACCCGTGCGAGACGCTCGGTGCGCTCGCTCTCCTCGCGCGTCAGCCGGTCGCGCCGGCGCTTGAAGGTCGCGGCCGGCACGACGTCGTGGACGAGCAGCATGCGCTCGGAGGTTCCACGCGCGAGATGCTGGGCGAGATGGCTGAGCGCCGATCTCGGCAGGCCTTTCGCCACCACGCGCTCCAGATCGGCGAGCGAGCGGACATCCTTGCCCAGGATTCGCTTGCCGCCGAGAACGGCGGCGATCCGGATCGGCTCGGTGGTCATGGCATGAATCCTCGTGGCTCAGGTGAGCCATAACCTAGGCTCATCTGAGCCACGCCTCAAGCGAAACTCCTCACAGACGCTCGGTGCGGACGATACCCGCCAGCACGCGCGCAGCGGACGCCTCGCTCGTGCGCACCCGGTCCAGCGCGTGACCGAGCCATTCGGCGAGCGCGATCACGTCGCTGCGGCGGCGCAGCCAATCCGCGCCGAACAGATCGCGCAGATTGGAGATCGCGATTGCGGCCGCCTTGGCCGGCTCCTCTTCGCGCGCTTCCGCCTCCGCGAGCACGCGCAGAGCGAACAATGTCCGGCGCAGCGGGCCGGCCGCGAATTCGTGGCCCTCCATCAGCGATCGGCCGAGATCGAGCGCACCTTTGAGCCGCGCCTTGTTGGGTTCGGCCGAGGCGAGCAGCGGACGCCAATCGGTGCAGCGGAAGGCCTTGGCGAAATTCTGGTAGTCGTCGACCTTGCCCACGAGTGTGCCGCGCGCGCCTTCGATCTCGGTCATCTTGAGCCAGAAGCGCTCCGAGGCGTTGAGCCGCTGCCACAGCCCAGCGTCGAGCCCGTCGGGGACCATCAGTTCGGTCGCGGTCGAGACCGCGAGTTCGATCATCGCCTCGACCACGCCGCGTTCACCCTTGACGCGCGGGCGCAGCGCCTCGCGCGTCATGTCGCGGCCATCGAGGGTGGTGAAGCCGGTCAGGACTTCGAGCGCCGCGGCGTAGCCGGCCATCTGGATGTCGGCGTCGGAGAAAGGATTCTCCGAACGCTGGGCGGCGCGGGCGCGCTGGTTGAGACCGACCAGCGTGCGCACCTGCTCCTCGACGCGCGCGCGGATCTGCGGCACCAGCTCGTCGGTGTAGGCGCTCTCTGCGCCGCGACGCTTGCGCAAGACCAGCAGCACCGTGCCCTGGACGTAGCCGCCCTGCTTGAGCTCCGATGTCGTCTCGGTCGAGACGTACCACGCCGCCGTCACCTGCAGTCCCGCCGCCCAGACGATCTGCGCCATATCGGCCCAGACCCCGGAATCCTGATGGGTGAACATGACGATCTGCAGGCCGTTGTCGGGTGTGTGCGTCGCCATCGCTGTGAAGGAATCGACCATGCCGCGGCGGAAGGCCTCTTCCTTGCCCTTGATCGCGAGCGGCCGCCGGCTGTCCCACGTCCAGGCGTCGAACGGCGGCGGCGGATTCTTGCGCAGCCACGCGATGAAGAATTCAGTGATCTCGTGGTAGTGGACGGCGTCGGCGTAGGGTGGGTCGTAGAGCCAAATGTCGGACACTGCGGAGAGTTCGCTCGCGGCGGTAGTCTGCACGATGCTTTCGCTTCTGATTGGAAACGACGCGATGGTTTCGCTCGAATCCGGTTGAAGCATGAACAAACCCTTCGCGCCGAAGACGTAGAGCGTGTTCAGCGCCTGATTGTAGAAGACGGTCTTGACCGCATCGGCGGAGGGAGCGGTGGTGGCGCTACCGGGGAACCCGACTTCCCAGCGCGATAGCCGTGCCGACTTGTCCGCCATGAAAGTCAGGTCGAAGCACAGTGCACAGGCGGCCAGCGGATCGGCGATGCGGCCGATCTCTACCTTCATCGTCGCCAGCAGCAGCAGCTGACGGGCACTGAACAGGTGATGCCAGTGCGTCCAGCCGCGCGTCCGGATGGGCTCATCCGTCTTGTCGCCCGGCTCGATCGCCATGTCGGGTACAAAGCCGGCGTTCTGCCACTCCGCGAGTTTCTCTTCGACGATCCGCTCGACCGCGGCCTCGCGGCCGAGATCGGCCTCCGTCGACGCCGCGAAGAACGTCTCTGGCCGCGTCTTGCCGTTCGCGAGATCAGCGGCGGCCATCCACTGGATGCAGTAGATCCGTTCCAAGAGGATGTCGCCGCTGCCCCATGCACCTGGCGCTGCGTCCGACAGCACCGGCTTCGCATGGGGGTCCCACACCGGCCGGCGCGGTGCGAAGTCGGGTTTCTCCCAGAGCCGTAGCCGATTGCCGCGGGCGCCGTTGGCGCGCTCCGGTCCCTCGCCGTCACCGCGCAGCCGCGCGATCGGGATCCGCCACTCCCGCTTTTCGCCGTCCGGCGTCGGCGCGAGGCGATAGACGAGATCGCCATCCCTCACCGTGCCGCGCTCGGCCGCCTTCAGCTCGGCCGCCGACACATCGGATTCGACGACGATGTCGAAGCGCTTGCGCGCATGGTCGGGTACGAGCCTCGCGACGCAACGCCGGTTGCGGCTGATCACCCACGACGGCGACAGCGGCACCAGCCAGCCGGTCTGCGGGTCGACCGTCTCGAGGCAGTAGAGATAGGCCTTGGCGCGGTTGCCGCGGTCGTCGTGCTCGATCCCGAGGCGGATGATCTCCGCGTCGACCGCGCGCGCGACGCGTTCCTGCTCCGCGGCCATG
>Ga0163144_10029791_pt1 | contig 10464 bp, 10 predicted proteins | sample OliLak19BULKMAT1_FD_123175 | JGI IMG/M metagenome (GOLD analysis project Ga0163144, IMG submission 123175) | Freshwater microbial mat bacterial communities from Lake Vanda, McMurdo Dry Valleys, Antarctica - Oligotrophic Lake LV.19.BULKMAT1 | ecosystem: Environmental > Aquatic > Freshwater >...
AGTTCTTAATGTTACTGCCGGTTACAAACAATATATTTGGCAAGATGGACTTGGTAGCAGTGTCAGGATAGTGAGAAGTCCAACAATATACAGTGTATATGTTAAAGACAGTAATAATTGTGTAAGTGCCGTTTCAAATGAAGTGTTTGTTTCCCTTTTACAGTCGCCACCAAAGCCTTCGATAGTTTTGAATGGCAAATCAAGTCTTTGCGAGGGTGAATCGACCAAACTTTCAGCAACACAAACCTTTTCAGGATACTTATGGACAGACAGCAGTAAAACAAAGGAGATAGAAATAAAAAAAGGAGGAAATTACAGCATCAAAATTTTTGGAAACAATGCTTGCTCAAGCGTATGGTCTGATCCTATTTCAATCATTGTAAACCCAATTCCTTCAAAACCTACTGTTGCGGTTGGTGTTAAGGATAGTCTTAAATGCTACACTTTGGCAGAGCGTTATAAATGGCGTAGAAACAGTGTTCAGATTGCAGATACAACGAAATCAATATATTCAATAAATTCAGGCAATTTTCAGGTACAAATAGCCAATAAAGGATGTTGGTCGAAATTCTCAGACTCCTTGTATTTCAAAAATCTTGGGATAAAGTCTGCTCTTGAGATGCCTCTAAAACTTCAAATCATTCCCAATCCTACAACCGATTTAATAGAAGTAAGAATCTTTACAGAAACAAGTTCATCTAACATGTTGTTGCAGCTTTGTGATATGCAAGGCAAAATGGTTATGGAGACGAAAAAATCCGGCTCTGATTTACAAGCAGGCATAACACTCAACTTAAATACACTGACTAAAGGCATCTATATCCTAAAAATATCTGGTAATGGTTTGCTTTATTCTGGAAGAATTGAGAAACTGTAGTTTGGTATTTGGTTTATATTCACGTTGAAGTAAACAAGAATAATCGATTTCATAGCGAAAACTAAGATCTAAAAATCTTCATTCGTTAATCCATGTTCTTAAATCGTTCTTTCGAATTGAAATGCGAATTATTTAAGATTTTGTCCTCTATTTTCTTTAACCTTTCTCAATATTCTGCCAAAAGAATTACTTGCCAGTATGTCCATAACCACCTTCACCTCTCTCTGTATCTGATAATTTATCGACTTCTACAAAATGCGCTTTCTCATGCTTTGCAATCACCATTTGTGCGATGCGTTCTCCATCTTGTACAGTAAATTCTTCGTTGGAGAGATTGACCAAGCAAATTTTTATCTCGCCCCTATAATCAGAATCAATAGTGCCCGGCGTGTTTATTACAGTAATACCGTGTTTGTTTGCCAGTCCACTTCTTGGTCTAATCTGCGCTTCAAATCCTATTGGAAGTTCAATATACAAACCAGTACCAATTAACTTCCGTTCTAATGGTTTTAAAATAACTGCTTCAGCCAAGTTGGCACGTAAATCAACACCTGCTGCCTGCGCTGTTTGGTATTCTGGTAATGGGTGTTTCGATAAGTTAATTATCGGGATATCAATTGGTAGGGACATAGCCTGTTTTGAAACGTTTTTCGATGATATAAATTCCTAATGTGAAAACTATTAACCAAATTGGATTCACAATCCACCTGCTTATATGCAGCATCGGATTAATATAGGTTGCTGACGCATAAATCAATAAGGACAAAACTAAGATGATACCCAACTTTGGTAAATTATATGGAACGGGATAGTAGCGTTGTCCCCAAAAATAATTAGATACTGCTAAAAAGAAATAAACGACAAGTGTAACCCAAGCTGAGGCAATAAAACCGAATTTTGGAATGAGTATAACATTTAATATAACGGTAAGAAAAGCCGCAGCTATTGACAATTTTGAACCCTTTTTTGTATTATTAGTAAGTCGGTACCAAACACTTACACTGTAAAAAATTCCAAGAAATAAATTAGCCATGAGTAAAATTGGAACTATTTTAATGCCATCAGGATGGGTATAATAGGATTTGTTTCTTATTAAAAGGGCTGATAATTGATCCACATAGAGCATGGTAAAAACAAAAATACCTGCGCACACCATTACAAAATAATCCATTATACGGGCATATAACAATTGAGCATTTTCATTTTTATGTTGACTAAAAAAGAAGGGCTCGGCAGCAAACTTGAAAGCCTGAACAAACAAGGTCATGATCATACTCAGCTTATAAAACGCCCCAAAAACGCCGAGTTGAAAAAGTTTGTCGCTGCCAGGACTAAGATATTTCAAAATAACCCTTGAAAATGTTTCATTGGCAATGCCGGCTAAGCCTATAAAAATCAATGGCCAAGCATAAGAAAACATTTTTTTCCTGAGCTCTCCATCGGCCTTCATACCAAATTTTAAACACTCTGGAAGCAAAAAAAGTAAAGTGGCCAAACTTGCAACTAGGTTTGAAATAAATATATAACCCAAACCGATTTCTGGATTAAATAAAGGTGCCGATAATCCTTTCGCAATTAATGCTGGTGCCCACAACAAGAAATATAAATTTAGAAACACATTGATTCCTATGCTTGTAAGTCTGACGAGTGAAAATCGGATTGGTTTTTCTAATTGCCTCAAAAGCGCAAAAGGCAGAGCCGAAAGGGCATCCAATCCTAAAATCCAAATAAACCAAAGAACATATTCAGGGTGATTAGAATAACCAAGTGGAACAGCAATTTGCTTGTAAAAGAGTGAGCCAGCAAGGAGAAAAAAGGTGGTGGAAAATAGAAGATTATTGAAACCAGTAGCGTAAACTTTTGAAACCGAATCTTTTGATTCTCGGGCAAAATTAAAAAAGGACGTTTCCATACCATAAACCAATAAAATATTTAAAAAGGCAACAAGCGCATAAATATCAGTTACAATGCCATAATCATGTGGATTATAACAAGCAGTATAAAGCGGAACCAACAAGAAATTAATGAAACGTCCGATGATTGTACTCAGTCCGTAGGTTAATGTTTGCGAGGCAAGTTTTTTTATTGTACCCAATTGGTTTTAGAGATAACGATAGTTTGACACAAAAGTAAATATATTTTTATAGCATGAACCATGGATATTTGAAATCTGCTTAAAACCTCTGTTTTATTCGACTTATTTTTGCAGAAAGAAATAGATTTTGAACCGCAAAGAACTCATAGATCAAATCAAACTGAAAGAATCCTTTTTATGTGTTGGACTGGATACTGAACTTCAAAAAATCCCAACCCATCTACTGACTGAAAAAGATCCTTTATTTTCTTTTAACAAAGCCATTGTTGAGGCTACCTCCAGAAATGCTGTTTCGTATAAAATCAATTTGGCTTTTTATGAACAGTACGGCAGAAAAGGTTGGGAGAGCATGGAAAAAACATTAGAAATCATACCGAAAGAATGTCTTTTAATAGCTGATGCCAAGCGAGGTGATATCGGCAATACAAGTAAAATGTATGCAAAAGCTTTTTTTGAGAATTACAACTATGATGCCATCACTGTTTCTCCCTATATGGGACACGATTCGGTAGGTCCATTTTTAGAGTATCATGATAAATTTACCATTGTTTTAGGTTTAACAAGCAATACTGGAAGTCAGGATTTTCAAATGCTTGATACGCCCGAAGGAAAAATGTATGAGTCAGTATTAAAGAAAATTTCAACCTGGGGAACACCGGATAATTTGATGTTTGTGATTGGAGCGACCAAAGCTGAAAAATTCGCTGAAATCAGAAAGATATTGCCTGATTATTTTTTCTTAGTACCTGGCGTTGGTGCACAGGGAGGGGATTTGGAAGGGGTTTCGAGGTATGGTATGAACAGCGAATGTGGTCTTTTGGTTAATTCTTCACGCGGAATAATCTATTCTTCTAGCGGAACTGACTTTGATCAAGCAGCCGCCAATGAAGCCGAAAAGCTTCAATTAGAAATGAAAAAGTATTTAAAACTTAAAAATGTGATTTAAGAATTGAGAAGTTGACGTCTTTCTCATTTGTTCAGCGAATCATCGTTTCGAGGGATTGCGAGGTGTCCAGAGCAAGTCGAAATTCATACTTCCCTTCGATAGAAGCATTTCCAATAAAAACATCTCCTTCTGTTTGGTGGTCAAATGGAAAAATTTTCATAACCTTTTATAGATTCCAATTTTACGATGTTGTTTTATGTCACTTACAAATGCTAATGTTACAGCTGAATGATAAATTGTATTGTATCTGCCTATATATCATTCTTCTTTTTTGTACTTGCTTTTTACAAAACAATATCTCCCAAAACTGATGTGTTTTTCATTATTGGGTCACCTAAAAGTGCCTAATCTTTAGGGTACAGCTTTTTCAGGTCATCAAAGGCAATATGCGAATTATCCATGTTCATTTTGTTTATAGTTCAAATTTAAGAAAAATACGATTCTGATATTGACGTCTTTCAACTTTTGTGTCAGGTCTTACCGGTTAAAGATATTGCCGCTCGCGACTTCGAAGCCGACCAACTTTCAAACTACTATAAACTTTGTTGGATGGATACAGTTTGACAAACCGAAAACCAGCATGACGTAAATCTCCGATTAAATGCATGCTGAAAGTTTATAACCATGTTCGAGATAAGTTTGAATTAACAAGGTGTAATTGACAGTGGCAATAGGCTTTCTCACTCGCCGGTGGCAAATCTAGGGCCAACTTAGTTAATATTGTTGATTGCCGTTGCTTGTGTCTCGCGAACAACTTACACTCTGTCTTTGGCCTAGAAACAAAAGTTAGAATTTAATATTCCTTCTATTCCTTGCTCAATTCATCCCAAATTCTAAAATTTGTTTTGAATTCATTATCGTGCAAGAGAAACTGCTTCATTATATCTGGCAAAACCTGCTTTTCAATACCAAAAATTTAATTGGTGTTGACCATGAACCCATACAAATTATTCACAGAGGCACACTCAATGCCAACGCTGGCCCTGATTTTAACAATGCTAAAATCCAAATAAGCAATACTCTGTGGGCGGGCAGTGTAGAAATACATATTAAGTCAGGAGATTGGAATTTGCACGGACATACCACGGATCGTGTTTACGACAATACCATTTTACATGTATGTTGGGAATATAATATTCCAATTTATAGAACAGATGGAACCAAAATACCTTGTTTGATTATTAGAGATAAAGTGGAAGAACGCCTTCTGCTAAAATACCAGATCCTCATGGAATCAGAAAATTTCATTCCATGCAGTAACTCCCTTCATACCATAGATGAGTTTACTTGGTCATTATGGAAACAAAGATTGCTGATTGAGAGATTGGAACATAAAACTAATGCCATTTTTTTAGCCCTTGAACAAAACAAATTTGAATGGCAAGAAATTTTTTACAGGTTCATAGCGCGCAATTTCGGGCTAAAAATAAACGCACAGCCTTTTGAAAGTCTGGCAAACAACCTACCATTAAAATTAATTTCTCGGCATAAAAACAACTTGCTGCAGATTGAGGCATTGGTATTTGGGGTTGCTGGTTTTTTATCAGTGCCTTTGGCAGATGATTATAGCAAAAATTTACAGAAGGAATATCGTTTTTTGAAACAAAAATACCAATTGAATGAACTCGATATCAGAAATTGGAACTTTTTACGCTTGATGCCGGCCAACTTCCCAACCGTAAGATTGGCTCAATTTGCAGCCCTGATATATAACTCAAATAATCTATTCACCAAAATTGTGAAAAACACAAATTTGAAGGCGGTTGCAGACCAACTTTCAGCCCAACCTTCCAAATATTGGGACACCCATTACTTGTTTGACGAGCCCTCTGCTGAAAAGACTAAAAACATAGGTTTAACGTCAATTCAAAATATTATCACAAACACCGTTGTACCCTTTAAATTTGCTTTTGGAAAATACCACGACGATGAGCTGATGAAACAAAATGCATTGGATTTTCTTGAAAAAAATCCTCCTGAATCAAATATTATCATCAGAAAATGGGAGAGTTTGGGAATTAAATCAAAAAATTCTGGCCAAACACAAGCATTATTGCAATTAAAAAACGAATATTGTAGTAATAAACTTTGTTTGGATTGTAATATAGGGTTTAAACTGTTAAAAAATGAAATTCCTTGATTCTATGAAATTCTTTGTTGAACAACAGGCTTTCGGTGTATGCACTTGGCTTGGGCAAAAAATGGGTATTAAAACAGAAAGGATTAGACTCTATTTTTTATATCTCACCTTTGGAACTTTTGGTTCTTCTATAATCTTATATCTTATTGGAGCTTTTTGGCTCAACGTTAAAAACTATCAGAAGGAAGGTCGACGAACAATCTGGGATTTGTAAAAGGGAAAGTTTCAAAATAACTATCCCGAATATGTAAAGATTGCACAATTATTTTGGCTATCTCAACATTTGTTATCATTCAATGATTTGCCTTGCAGACGGTTTCTTTTACTTTTGTTCTGCAAAAAAGAGTAACAAAAAAAGACACCAACTTAAAATTTTTTCCAGAGCTATGTATAAGGACTTAAGTAAGTTATAAAATTTTACGCTTCGCTCTTGTCTGGACTTTTAGCGCGCACTCCACTTAGAATCAACTTTTCATAGAATGTCTAGGTAATCGTTTTTTGGGTTCGATTGAAATCACAAAATCTATTCATAATTTCTAACATGATTCTAAATAAAATATTAATTATCCTAAAATACCTACTCAGATATTAACTTTTCAAAAATCATTTCCTAAGGACTTGAATTGTCGATGTTATATTGATAGGCTTACTAAACTATGAAGTTGCTCTCTTCAAATTTTATTTTCAGGACTCCAACTGATGTGTCTATCCTTTTTTGATGGATAAATGTCAGCGATTGTTACAAGTATTCCTGTTTCTTCAACGTAACCAAAATGATTGTTAATGGCCGTACCGAAAGTGCGCATGGTCGGACTTAAATTCATGTAACTATTAAACAACGGAGGTATATTTTCTCCAAATTCACGAACATGTTTATTAAGAACGTGATGTCCTTCTTTGAACGTTAAACCTTTTAGTTTTTGAAGAAAGGCAGAGGTATCATTTTCCAACTTCAATTCATTTGGAATCGAAATGAGATGATCGGGATCAGGAAAGTAGTATTGCAAAAAAGTAAGAATATAATCCCTTGCCACCCTGTTATAATGCCTGTACATGGTAACCTTACCGAAAAAATACTTCACATCCGAATTTAAAACCGTTAAGGCACCAAGGCCATCCCACAGATTATCTAAACTAAATAAACCTTTGCGATTGGTAATGCTTGGCTGGTAAATGGGTTGCACAAAGCTGCGCCCTAGTTCAATGGTATGAGGAAAATAATCCTTTTTAATTTTATAGCTGTAATTTACAATCTCAGACGTACTAAGATGAAATATTCCATTTCCATCAAGGGTATCAATAACGCGAATAAAACGATAACCTCCGACTATTTCCTCGTCAACAGGGCTCCAAACAATCAATTGGCTGTAGGCATATTTTCCTGAATCAAATTCATCAATATCCACCTCCTTGCCTGAGCCTCCCCCAGCCTGACGAAAACTTACTTCACGCAATCTGCCAACTTCTCTCATTAAAGCAGGGGCATCATTGGCATTAAAAATATAGACTTCTCTATTGCTATTATTTGTAGGTCTGATAAATCGGTCAGGCGTAAGCTCTGCTTTTAGGAGATTTCTTTCAATTTTATCAATGATAGGTTGCATAGCTGTTCCCGCAAACATACACCAATAAATGTAAAACGCATAAATTTTTAGAATGGAAATTAGGAGGTTTTTTATTGAAATTCTTAAATTTATGAAGATTTTTTTTAGTGGTTAAAAAAACTTTCGACAAGGCAGCTTAAGAAAGTTTACAAAATAACATCCCTTAAAAAGGAAAGATTACAAAATAAATTTGAATATCAGAAGTAAATTCAAAATTTATTATCCTTTACAAGGTTGTCTTACAGGCAACAATAACAATCTCATTTATTATGACGGCTGACAGTATTTCAAGTTCTGCTCTAAAGATATCCGCAAAGTCAGTTTTAATAATAGTAGGAAGGTTAATTGGACTTGTCCAAGGGTCAAGTTCTATTTTATCAATTTTAGATAACTCAACATAAAACTTGTCAAACGACTTATCAATTCGTTCAGCTAAATATTGACATTCAACTGTCAGCGTCAATAAATGTTTGTCGCCAGTCCAAACGAAAATTGTGCCATCATGAAGTATTGAAAAAATGTCTCTTATGTTTTCGGTTGATGTCATTATAAAATTTGCCGCCAATTTATTTTCAGCTACCCGAAGGGCGAGACTTTTACCACAAAACTTGATTTAAAAAACTAAACTTCCATTCACCACAAAACTGTCTTTGAAACACGAAACTCCACCTTTTGGGTAGATGCTATTAGCAGCTCGGCATCCTTCTTCAGTCACTTTCAATGGCTCGGTTTAAAAAGTCCACCAATGGTTTTGTCGTCTTGAAATAGGAATTGATTTTGTCGAATGTGTTTTTGGATATTATTTCTTTGTCTGTTAGTTTTTCCATTGTGCAAAAACCTTTCATTCGGAGAAATTCACTTGCTTGACTTGCTTCATCAAACTGTTTTGGTGTCCTAGTCAAAACACCTGAATTGTTGATACCACTCGGAAATGTTTTCTTAAATATTTTGTCATCAATTATTGCTGTCCACTCGTCAAAAGCATAATCTATTTCTTGTCTAATTTTTTTTAATTGGTCTGGTTGCGGGTTGTAAACGCCACCTCCAGTGAAACAATTATCAGGTTCAATGTGCAGATGGTAAAATGCCGATGGACTATTTTTTCCGTTCTTGATCAGCACAATATAATAATCTGTCTTGTATGGTGTTTTGTCTTTTGCAAAACGTAAATCTCTATTCAGTCTTGTTATACACTTTTTCGGGTCGAGATAAGCGTTTGAAATGGTCTTATCTAAGTCCGAAATAGAAGTTATCAACTGAGAAGTCAAAGTCAAAATGTCGTTTTTAGCATTTTCGTACGATTTTTTATTGTCGTCAAGCCACTTTTTTGAGTTGTTAAGTTTAAGGTCTTTTAAAAATTCAAGTGTGTTTTTATTTATCATTTGTCAGATTAAGTTATTAGTTTGTTAATGTCGTGGTTGCTTTGCACCTAAATTATTTATCACCGAATTTTTGAACATATTCTGCAAAATCCCCATCAGGTTCTTTTTCTAAAGAATAGACAAATTCACGAATAATATTTGCCCATTGTTTTGGGTTCTTTTCATTTACAAGCAAAGAAGGCAGAATCGGCTTACCGATAATTAATTTAATAGATTTACCTTTTTGCTTAAACATTTCATCTACCAAATAAAACATTTCAATATTTGCTTTTATACCTAATTTTGTTCTGAATCTTGCAGTATTGTAAAACCAATTGCTGTTTTTAGCAATAACCAACATGGGAATAATTGGGTGTTGATACTTGAGTGCGTTTACAACAAAGTTTTTATTCCACTCAATATCCTGAACAACACCATTTATTTTTCTACTGCAAAGTCCTGCAGGAAAAATCATTACCAAATTATCTGAAGCATAAACTTGGTTAAGAAATTCAAGATGTTGCTTTGTATTGGCTCCTAATTTATTGACAGGTACAAAGACAGCCCCAAAATTGGTGAGTTTGGTAAGAATATCATTGACAATAAATTTTATATCCTTTCTTTTTTTTCCAATAAAACTAATCATGGCCATGGCATCCATACCGCCTAAGGGATGATTTGCAGCCAATATCACAGGACCTTCGTTTGGAACATTCTCAAGTCCTAGTATTGAAACCTTAATCCCAATTTCATTAACGATATGTGTGGCGAAGTCAATTCCATAAATTCCTTTGCTTTTAGCTAAAATACTGTTCATGTCTTTTTCATGAACCACCCGCTTAATATATCGCATTATAAATCCTGGAATAAGCTTTAGTAAGCCCGGATTCTTTTCTTTAAATATCTGTTCAATATTTAGTTGTTGTACACCCTCTTCAAGCATCACTGGCAAACCTACATAATTTTTTTTCTTTTTAATACTGATTCACAAAATACGTTGGTCAATCCGTTGTTCATCTTATTATCGTTTTTTTTTATATAAACAGCAATATACCAACGGTTGTAATTGACTATACCTATTTCACTATTGTATTTATTACCATTTCAAGATTAGAATTACAGGTGGCTGGATTAGACTTATACTTCGTAATTGAAAACGACTTGGCTTTAAATCAATTCCTAATATCTAATACAATGTCGTTAAGTTCAGAAGAAAAGAGTTTATTTTCATAAGATTACTACAAAATAATCGAGTCGACCAACCTAAGGGAATTTCACCCAAAATTTGCCATCGCTTCGCCTTTATCAAGTGACATATAGCTATCCATCTGGTATATACAATTTATTTTGGAACGAAACAAAAATAGAATGGTCTCCAACCCGATAGCTATTAGGAGACTTTCATCGTAAGCATTGTTAGAAAATTCAGTATTGTGATAGC
>Ga0163144_10029793_pt1 | contig 10464 bp, 10 predicted proteins | sample OliLak19BULKMAT1_FD_123175 | JGI IMG/M metagenome (GOLD analysis project Ga0163144, IMG submission 123175) | Freshwater microbial mat bacterial communities from Lake Vanda, McMurdo Dry Valleys, Antarctica - Oligotrophic Lake LV.19.BULKMAT1 | ecosystem: Environmental > Aquatic > Freshwater >...
ACGCGCCCCCGGCGGCACCCCTTCGGGAGAGCCGCCGCTACAACGGAGGGGCTGACATGAATGGCGTGAACGTAAGGCGAGTTTCGGATGCAGCCTGTAGTATTGGCCGTGTCGGCCAATCTGAGAACCGTCCGCCATCGGCCGACACGGCCGACCCTAGTGCTAAGTTAGCGCCATTCGGGTCAGATGTTCTCTCTCTTGCAATGGATTTTTTCATGGGAGTTATTCACCGGGCCGGGGCGGGGTTCAACTGCATCACCCAGGATCCGTGGGCGCGCAGAGTGAAGGGGTCGGTCTTTGCAACTCAGCAACGTGAGGCTGGCAGTTTTCGCAAAGCGGTTGTCCGTCGGGGTCCAATTGGCTACCTCACCCGTGCATCGATGGCGCGGCTGAAGTGTTCGTAGAGCTCGGTCCGGAATCGTTCCTCTTCCTCGACCTTGCGTCGGAAATAGTCGTAGGCGGTGCGGCGATCGAATGCCAGGAGATCGGCCCGGGTGGCCGCGCGGAGGTCGGCGAGAAGGCGGCGGCGGACATCGGCGAGGTCCGTCGGGCTCAGGCTGCGTCCGCCGCCGGCCATCCGAACTTCCATGCTTTCGAGAGCCCGTCGGATGCCGGGCGTCCGGAAACTTCCAGAGCGGATGTTATCTTTCCGGGCCATCTCGAAAAGCCGGATGAACTCGCCGCTGGTTTCCTCGATGGCTTTTGTGGCGGCGGCCTGCCCCTGGAAGCGGTTCCAGTCGATCGGTTCCCACGTCGTCACGCTGTCCAGCCGGAACCCGAACCGCCGCACCTTTTCCTGGACGGCGCCCGGTCGCTCGGGATCGATCGAGCGGGTGGTCAGGTAGGTGGCCACTCCGATGACTTTACCGGTGGGTTCGTGAACAATGGGGCTGCCGCTATTGCCCGGCACGAACGGGGCGTCGACTTCGACCAGGCGCGGTCCGATTCCGACGATCCGGCCCGGCAAGGGCGCCACCACACCGGCTCCTTCGGAGTTGCCCAGCACGAGGATGGGATCGCCGATCTTGATCTCGGTGTCCGGCGCATCAACGGTGGCGAGCCCCGGCGGTGCATCCGCGATACGGATCCGGCACAGATCGTGTTCCACCGCGGCGAATGCATCCCGGGCCTGAAGCGCACGGCCATCCACAGTGAGCAGTCGCGCGCCCGGGTTGCCGGCCAGCACGTGGGAGTTGGTGATCGCCCACGTCTCCGATCCCTGCCTCCACAGGAAGGCGCTCCCCCGGCCCTTGGGCCCCTCGACCACCGCGAGGCTCGGCTGCGTGGTTGTGGCCAGTTCAGCGGCGCGTTCGCCGGACATTGCCGGTGTGGCGAAGGCGAGCGCCGGCGATCCGGACGGAGCCGGGCTGCCGGTCCCTGCGATGAGGGATGGGGTCGTCGGTGCCGCCCCGTCCACCGGGATTCCGGCTTTCCCCCTCAGATCGGCCAGAGCGATCCCTCGGTAGACCGCCTTGAAGATTTCCGGAAGCACGGTTTCGCGGTCGGCGTCGTTGACCTCGAGCACCATCACCAGTCGCTTGCCCGGTTCCGCCTCGAGCTCGGTGGCCATGTGCCGGACGCGTCCGCCCTCCACCGAGCCGGTGTGGATCTCCGCGAAGATGACCGGGTTGCCTGCGGCCTCGGCCGACGCGGCCTCGAGATTGTCGGGCAGGAATCCCGTGGTGCCGGTCATCCCGCACAGCCAGCCGAGCAAGGCTCGCTGGCGGTAGCGGACGCTCAATTCGGCCCCGGGCGATTCCATGGCGTAGACGCTGAGTTGGACGGGTTTGGCCGATTTGCTGCGGACCGCCAGGAGGAGCAGGCGGGTGCTCACCCAATTCGCGCCGAACGCGGGCTGCCGCCCGCCCGTGGGGTCCGCATGCCGGATGCGCCAGTCGGCTCCGAGCGTGAGGGAGAATCCGCCGGGGAAAGTGAACGTTTGGTCGGGGGCCGGTTGTCCGAAAGCCGTTGGAACGAGGAGGCCGGGGAGGAGCGTCAACACAACCAGGCAACAGCGGATCGCCCGGCGCGGGCAGGTGATGGAGGTGGCAGGGAGCCTCATCGCGGGGGGAAAGTAAACGGGCGAGCCAGCGGGCGTCCATCACGGACTGTTGCGCCGCGGCAATGAAGCCCGCAAATGGGCAGGCAGGATGTCTGCCTGTTACGCGCTGGAAGCGTGTGCTCCCCGGAGGGAACCGACTGGGCGTGGGGCGGGCATGGGATTTTCTGCGCGACAACCCACGACTGCTGGTCTAGGAACCGCCCGTGTCCCGTGTTTCCGAGTCCATCCCTCTGCGTCGTGCCGCATACGCCTGCCTGGCCCTGGTTCTTGCTGCGGCCGCCTTGAGCGCGATCCGGGCCGGTTCGGGGACGGACACGGTGGAAACCATGTCGGCGCTCGTGCGGGATGGGAATTTCGCGCCGAAGGATCGTGTCGCCCGGGGCACGGTCGTCGGCGAGTTCGACGGGCGTCCCATCACGCTCGAAGGGACAGCCCCTGTGGAGATCGCGGCATCGGCGATCCAGTTGGTCGGACACGATGATGCCCGGACCCGGCTGCTATTCCGGCGTGTGGGCGAGGTGCCCGAGATCGGGCCGGCGGGCGAGCAGATCCTGTATGTCCGTGCCCAGGCGGGAATCTATCTGCGGGTGTTCTGTCCCGAGCCCGCCGTGCCATGATCGCACTTTCAGCCGGTTCCCTCACGCATCGCTACGGCGAGCGGTTGGCGCTCGACGCATTTTCCTTCGAAGTGCGGCAGCGGGAGGTCTACGGCCTGCTCGGGCCTAATGGCGGGGGCAAGACCACGCTGTTCCGGATTCTTTCCACCCTCATTCCACCGGGGTCCGGCACGGCACAGTTATTCGGCACCGACCTCGTGGGCGATCCCGATGCGGTCCGGCGCTCGCTCGGTGTGGTGTTCCAATCCCCAAGCCTCGACAAGAAACTGACCGTGGCCGAGAACCTCCGTCATCAGGGTCACCTGTACGGCCTCCGCGGCGCGGATCTTTCCGAGCGGATCGCGCGGGCGCTCACTCGGCTGAGGGTCAGCGACCGGTCGGGCGATCTCGTCGAAACGTTGTCGGGCGGCCTGCAGCGCCGGGTTGAGGTGGCCAAGGCCTTGCTGCACGATCCGCGGTTCCTGTTGCTCGACGAACCGTCTGCCGGACTCGATCCCGGTGCCCGCATCGATCTGTGGGCGGCCCTCGAACGCCTGAGGGCAGAGCAGGGGACCACCGTGCTGCTCACCACGCATCTGATGGAGGAAGCGGATCGGTGTGATCGGATCGGGATTCTCGACCGGGGACGCCTGGTTGCCGAGGGGGTTCCCGCCGCCCTGCGCGCCGAGCTGGGAGCCGAGATTCTCACCGTGCGCGCCGCCGATGCGCCCGCTGCCGCAGGCGATCTCAAGGCCCGGTTCGGCATCGACCCCGTCGTTCTGGACGGAAGTGTTCGGATCGAACACGCGCAGCCGCAGCAGTTGCTCGGGCAAATCCTGGATGCGTTTCCCGGACGTTTCGACTCGGTCTCCATCGCCCGGCCGACGATCGAGGATGTGTTCATCCGCAAAACCGGGCACGGACTGCACGACGCATGAGCACGCAACCGTCCAAGCCCTCGCGCCTTGTGCTGCCCGCCTTCAGCCTCTGGCAACGGGAGGTCGTGCGATTCCTGCGTCAGCGCAACCGGATCATTGGTGCGCTGGCCACCCCGGTCGTGTTTTGGTTCCTGATCGGGTCCGGCCTGGGCCCGTCGTTCCGGCTCCCGAGCGGCCCCCAGGACGTCGCCTATATCGAGTATTTTTTCCCCGGCACAATCGTGTTGATCATGTTGTTCACCGCCATTTTTTCGACCATCTCGGTGATCGAAGACCGCCGCGAGGGGTTCCTGCAATCCGTCCTGGTCGCCCCGATCTCGCCCGGGGCGATTGTCCTCGGCAAGCTGCTCGGCGGGGCGACCCTGGCCGCACTCCAGGCCCTGTTGTTTTTGGCCCTCGCCCCGTTCATCGGGCTCAAGCCGTCGCTGCCCGCGCTGCTTGCTGCCGTCCCCGTGTTTTTTCTGGTCGGGCTCGCCCTCACCGGCCTCGGGTTTCTTGTGGCCTGGCCGATGGAATCCACCCAGGGATTCCATGCGATCATGAATATTTTTCTGATGCCGCTCTGGCTGTTGAGCGGTGCGCTGTTTCCGGCGCCCGGACGCGATTCATGGGTCGGCTGGGTCGTGGCGCTCAACCCGGTTTCCTATTGCGTCGCGGCGGTCCGGCGCGTGCTCTATCTCGGCAAACCGGGTGCGGAGAGTTTTCCCGACCCGGGCCTGGGGCTGAGCCTCGCCATCTGCGGCGCATTCGCGGTCGGGCTCTGGGTGGTGGCCCAGGTGATGGTGGCAGGCCGCCGCAAAGTCACCGGGTGATCGTGGCGTCCCGCCCGGCATTGGCCCCGGGGCGACCGTGCCATCTGCGGTGTGCGGTTTGAGATTGCCAACAACACCCGGGCCGGGCGATGGATGGATCTGTGCCTCGACTTGCCCAGTGGACCCCCTCCGAGGCGCGGCGCTGCCGCGCGTTCACCCTGATCGAACTGTTGGTCGTGATTGCGATCATTGCCGTCCTGTTCTCGATCACCGTCTCCGTGCTGGGGTCGATGCGGGCGAAGGGAAACTCTGCAAAAACCGCCTCCGATCTGCGGCAGATTGGGGTGTTGCTGCTGGCTTACGCGAGCGATCACGACGGCGCCACCCCGACCGCCGGGGGGGTCGTCCGGTATGGTGAAACCGACGCCATCACAGGATTGCCATCCTGGCAGGAGCAGTTGGAGGTCTCCGGGAAAATTGACCGCAAATTATTCGCCGGGCCCGATCCTGTCCGGCTTGCTTCCGGCGAATGGCAGAGTCGCTATTTTTTGGGCAGCCAGGCGGCCTACGCCGCCACGGGAGGTTTCAGTCCGGTCCGGCTCCAGAACATCGAGAGGCCCGGGAAGTACCTGCTCGCCGGCGAGGTCCGGCGATACTCTCTGTTCCAAGTCGATGATTCGGATCAGGACAATTACACGCAGGACCCGGTTTTCGACAGCGAGGGGGCTGCGAGCCCCCCGGCCCAGTTGTTTTTCGCAGACGGGCACTGCGCGCTCTACAAGACCCGCTTGGCGGGGGATGTGGTGACGACGTATGATGGGAGTCCGCCCCCCGATCCGTGACTGGCCCCGATCGGTCATGCGGCTGAAGCGGATGGATTTTCATGGGCGGGGTTCTGGACCGGACCGCGCGCTGCTCGATTGATCATCGTGGCGGCCCCTCCTGCCCTGGCGGGTTGATTTTGGCAGGGCCGGGGCGGTTTTCGGTGTCGGGGCCGGTTTTCGGTTGTGATTTGGCAAATGCGTGGGAAGATAGCGATCCGGGCAACGCGCAACACGTGCCGCCCGCAGTATCCCTTTACCCAACCATGCCTTCCCTACTTCTCTGGTCCGTCCTTGGCGCGTCCGTCGCCGTCCTCTTTGCATCGCTGTTTGAATGGGCCGTGCACCGCTGGCTGATGCATCGTCCGCTGCTCGGGATCAGCTACGCGTTCCGGGCCCACGCGCTGAATCATCACAAGAAATTCAAGGCGGATCACACGTATCACCTGGTGCATGGACCGGACAAGAAAGACATCCCGATGGCGTGGTGGAACGGGCCGGTGTTGATCCTGATGTGCCTGGTGCCCTTCGTTCTGACTTCGTGGGCGACCGGCCACTGGATGTTCACGCTGGCGGCTTTGCCGGTGTTCGTCGGCTATTACGTGGCCTACGAATATCTTCACTGGTGCATGCACCTGCCGAAAAGCCGGCGGGTGGAAAAGTCTGAACTCTTCCGGAGGTTGAACGGGCATCACCTGCTGCATCACCGGTACATGAACCGGAACTACAACGTGGTGCTTCCTCTGGTGGACCTCCTGACCGGCACCCTGCTGCCGCGATCCAAGACTCACTTTGCGCAGGCGCGCGGGCCATCCCTGCCCGACGTGCAACCGACCGGCGTGCCGGCCGGTGTCTAACCCAACCCGGATTTCCCATCTCCCATGAGCTCCCATGAGCTCCCGTGACAAGGCCGCACGGGATGCCGACGGGAGTCGGGGTTCACCGCGATGCCGTTGGGTATTGGGGTATTGGGGTATTGGGGTATTGGGGTATTCGGCAGGTGACTCCCCCACGACCGCTCATTGAGGCAGTCCACTCGCGCGCCTGGTGCGTGGGCGAGGTCCGAAGATCAGAGGCAGGCAGAGCACCGTATCTCCAAGTGGCGGACGGTACGAAGGAGAGGCGGGCACGACGCTCCTGAGCCGGGTGTTTTTGGAGTGCGGCGCGAGAGAGCGCCGCTTTGGATCGCACGCGAAACGCAAGTTACACGCTGCGCTCGGAATCGTCAGCGCGGGTGGCCATCCAAAGCTCCGCCGGGATCGGAGCACTCCAAGGCGTGCTACGCCCGCAACGGGGGCCGTGCGCCCGGCGCCTCTGATTGCGCGTCGCGCCGCTTTCGAGTGGCGTGGCCTGCGCAGGAGAACGGCGGCCGCCCCGGACAAGGCGAATCTGAAACCCGCACGGTTCACGCGCCATCCCCGAACGGCATTGGGGTGCACCGCAAGGCCGTTCGGCAGAAGGAGGTTTCTCCCCCTCGGTGCCGTACACGAAGAGCGCCCCGCATGGGGGGCGGAGCGCTTCGAGTCGGGACCGCGGGCTGCGGTCGGTGGGGTGATAATTGAGAGAGGAGGGCTTGGGTCTCAGCCCAGGCGCCAGACGATTCGGCCCTTGCCGGTGTCGTAGGGGGACATTTCCATGCGCACGCGGTCGCCGGCAGTGAGGCGCACCCAGCGTTTGCGCATCTTGCCACAGATGGTGGCCAAAACGAGGTGGCTGTTGGCCAGTTCGACACGGAACATCGTGCCGGGCAGGACCGTATGGATCCGGCCCTCGATTTCAATCGGCATTTCTTTCATGGGCATGGGGTCGGCGGGTCCACCCTCCCGTTGCCGTGCCCCGCCACGAGGGCGGGGCACGGTCCAAACGGGTTGGAGGAGGCATCTGCGCATCCCGCCCCGATGGGGACGATGGACGGCAAACACCCCGCCGAAATCGCTTAGTAGCGACGATCACGTCCACCGCCGCCGCCGCCGGTGTATTCGCGACGTCCGCCGCCGCCGCCACCACCGCCACCGCCGCCACTGAAGCCGCGCTCTTCACGAGGGCGGGCAATGTTGACGGTCAGGTCGCGGCCATCGAGGTTCTTGCCATGCATCGCCGCGATTGCCTTTTCGGCGTCTGCGGGGGTGGCCATCGTGACGAACGCGAACCCGCGCGAGCGCTGGGTCATGCGATCCATCATGATGTGGACTTCGGTTACGGTGCCATGGGCGGAGAAAGCGTCCTGGAGATCGCCTTCGCTGGTGGTGAACGCGAGGTTCCCCACATACAGTCGGTTGTTCATTTTGTGTTGGTGCCCTTCGAATGTCTCTGCGTTTATGAAGCTGTTCCCGGTCATCGGGTTTCAAATCATGCCGATAACCGGTAGATCCACCACGCTCGGACGACACAAACACTCTGTCGGACAACGCGACCAATACAGCATCGGCGCCGGGGTGCAAGCGGGAAATTCGCCTTCTTTCGACAGCGGAGGGTGGGCAAGGGTGGGGGATGGGTCCCCGGAATCATCGATTTCCGGGCTTCCTCCCCGACCCGACCGGGACGGCGGGGCCTGGCGTCGGGGTTGACCCGCCCGCGTGCGGGATGCCATAAGCACGAGCCATGCAAATCCAACGCGCCTTGATTTCGGTATCGGACAAAACCGGCCTGGTGCCGTTTGCGCGGGCGCTGGTCGGGCGTGGGGTGGAAATCCTCTCGACGGGCGGCACCGCCCGGCTGCTCAAGGCGGAGGGGATCCGGACGGTCGAGGTTTCGGAGTTCACCGGGTCGCCCGAGATCCTCGACGGACGGGTGAAGACGCTTCACCCGAAGGTGCATGGCGGGTTGTTGTTCGTGCGGGGCAACGCCGGGCACGAGCGTCAGGCGGCTGAGCACGGCATCCGGCCGATCGACCTGGTGGTGGTGAATCTCTATCCGTTCCGGGAAACCATCGCGAAGGCCGGGGTCACGCTCGAGGAGGCGATTGAGAATATCGACATCGGCGGGCCGTCGATGCTGCGCAGCGCTGCGAAGAATTTCGCCGCGGTGACGGTGCTGGTCGACCCCGCTGACTACGACGAAGTGTTGCAGGCCCTTGCGGACAACGACGGCGGGACCCCCCTCAAATTGCGCGAGCGGCTTGCGATCAAGGTGTTTCAAGCCACGGCCTCCTATGACACTGCCATCGCCGGTTACCTCGGTTGTCGCGAGGAGGTCTGTGGTTCCTTCAGCCTCACCCTGCCGCTCGCGATGGGACTGCGTTACGGGGAGAACCCGCACCAGAAAGCCTCCTTTTTCGGCAGCTTCGACGAGTATTTTCAGAAACTCCACGGCAAGGAACTCTCGTTTAACAACCTGCTCGACATCAATGCCGCCTGCGACCTGATCGACGAATTCGCCGAGCCCACGGTGGCAATCCTCAAGCACACCAATCCGTGCGGGGTCGGATCCGACCACGACCTGCGCGAAGCCTGGGAGAAGGCGTTCGCCACCGACAAACAGGCTCCCTTCGGCGGGATCATCATTTGCAACCGCCCGCTCACTGAACCGCTTGCGCGCGCGATCAGCGAAATTTTCAGCGAGGTGATCATCGCTCCCGAGTTCGAGGCGGATGCGCGTGCCCTTCTGCAAAAGAAGAAAAATTTGCGATTGATCCGCAAACTGGCGATTGCCTTGCCGGCTCCCGGTCCCTCCGCACCCCGCGATCTGCGCAGTGTCCGCGGCGGGGTGCTGGTGCAGGAGAAGGACCGGGCGGCCCTCGCCGATCCCGAGTCGAAGGTGGTGACCAAACGCCCGCCGACCCGCGAGGAGACCGAGGCCATGGCCTTCGGATGGAAGGTGGTCAAACATGTCAAATCCAACGCCATCGTTTACGTCGGCTCCGACCGCACACTCGGGATCGGGGCGGGCCAGATGTCGCGGGTCGACAGCTCCCGGATCGCGATTTGGAAAGCCCAGGAGGCGGGGCTCTCGCTCAAGGGCAGCGTGGTTGCGAGCGACGCCTTTTTCCCGTTTGCCGACGGCCTGATCGCCGCCGCCGAGGCGGGTGCGACCGGCGCCATCCAACCGGGCGGCTCGGTGAATGATGAAAAGGTGATCGCCGCCGCCGATGCCCGGGATGTGGCGATGGTGTTCACCGGCACCCGCCATTTCAAACACTGAGCGTTCACGCCCGTCCCCATGCAACTCGGCGTGAACATTGATCATGTGGCGACCCTCCGGCAGGTGCGGTATGCCCGCATGCCGGACGGGGCGAATTGCGAGCCGGACGTGCTTGCCGCGGCGGATGCCTGTGAGCGTGCCGGGGCGAGTGGGATCACCGTCCATCTGCGTGCGGATCGCCGCCACATTCAGGACCGCGATGTCTTCGCGTTGCGCTCGCAGGTCCGGACCAAACTCAATCTCGAGATGGGCAACACCCCGGAGATTTTGGAAATCGCGGAGCGCCTGCGGCCCGACGATGTCTGCCTCGTACCGGAGAACCGGCAGGAGATCACGACCGAGGGGGGTCTGGATGTCGCCGGGCAGGTGGCGGAGCTCCGTCCGACCCTGGCCCGATTGCACGCGGTGGGCGTGCGGGTCAGCCTGTTCATCGACCCCGAGCCCGAACAGATCGATGCCGCCGCGGCTCTCGGGGCCGCGATGGTGGAACTCCATACCGGGGCGTTCGCCAACGCTTTCGAAGTATCCGGGACCGACCGGTCCGAGGCGGAGTTGGCGCGGCTGATCGCGGCCGCCGACCATGCCGCCCAGGCCGGGCTTCAGGTGAACGCCGGGCATGGGATCAACTACACCAACATCCGGCAGATCCAGCGCATCCCCCATCTGGTCGAACTGAACATCGGGCACTCGATTGTGAGCCGGGCCCTGTTCACCGGGCTCGATGAAGCGGTTCGTGAGATGCTCCGGCGGATGGAACCCTCCCGCTGACCCGTGGGGCGGGGGCGGGGGAGCCGGGGCGCTTTCAGGTCGGCACCGAACCCCGCCGGTAGCGCTGGACCAGGGCGAGCACGAGCAAACCTGTCCCGGCGAGGATCAGCAGTGGCAGTAGGCGGATGCGCGGGCGCCAGGAAGGCGCAGTCGATGCAGTGAGGATGCGCGAGGCGGGGCCGCGCCGGCCTTCGTCATCGAGGGCGGTGACCCGCACGGTGTGGGAACGCCCCGGCGTCAGTGCTTCGATGCGCGCGACCATCCGGTCGGGCTCGCGGCGCACCGTCGTCTCAGGCGCTTCCATCCACCGCTGCAGCAGGGCCCGCTTGCTGGCGTCGATGTCGAGTCGCCGACCCTCGACCACGAACGTTTCCACGCCCGGCAGGA
>Ga0163144_10029794_pt1 | contig 10464 bp, 5 predicted proteins | sample OliLak19BULKMAT1_FD_123175 | JGI IMG/M metagenome (GOLD analysis project Ga0163144, IMG submission 123175) | Freshwater microbial mat bacterial communities from Lake Vanda, McMurdo Dry Valleys, Antarctica - Oligotrophic Lake LV.19.BULKMAT1 | ecosystem: Environmental > Aquatic > Freshwater > Lake...
CCCGACGAGAGGAACCACGCGTCCCCCGTGCCGACGTCCCACTCGTCCGCGACGAGCAGGGACGCGCCGAGCCCGACGCCGGCCCCGACCGCGAGCAACGGATAGAGCAGCCGCGGATCGTCCGAGCCGCTCGACCGCTCGACCGAAAACGCCATCATCCCCCCGAACAGCGTCGCGTTCGCGGCGAGCACGGCGCGCCCCTCGCTGCGCGGCGCCACCACCATCTGTCCCTGCACCACCCCGGCGAGCGGCGGCGTTTCTCGCGGCTTACCGACGATGCCGGCGTCGGTCACCACGTCGCGCAACATGACCACCGCGCGCACCGCGAGATCGTCCCGCGCGAACCGCTCGGTGCGCGTGAGGACCGCCCGGTGCGACGAGCTGGCGAGCGAGATCCGCAGCTCGACCTGGCCGCCGTCGATTCGCACCGTGGCCGTGATGACCGAGCCGCCGGTGCTCCGCGCGAGGTCGAACATCTGCAGGTCGGAGACGGTCGTCGGGTCCGCCAACCCGCTGCGTGATCCGTCGAGCGAGAGCCCCAGATCGCGCGCCGTCTCCGCGAGAAGCTCATCGAGCGTGGCGAGCAGCGCAGCCAGATCAGTTTCTACGGCGGTGGCCCTGCGCCGCCCCCCATCGTCAACCACCGCAGGCAACACCGTCGCCGGCGCGCGCGCTGCTGGAGCGGTCTTCTTCGACGCGTCGTCCGCCGCGGCTTGGCGCGGCGCGAGGCACAGCAGGACCGCGGCGAGCGTCGCGCCGAGCCAGCGCCGTGAGACGCGTGTCGCGCGGGCTGCGAGCGTCGCCACGAGGGAGGCGGGCGGCGGGCACATCGTGAGGGCGGCGCTGTGGGGGGCGCGTGCAGGCCCCTCTCGATCACGAGGGCTGCGGGTGTTCGTGGTGCCGCCGGGACTGACCACGCGCGGGGCCCGCCCGGACATGGCTAGAACATCACGACGCCGCTGATGGCGATGTCCCACGTGGTGCTCGCGTCCACGTAGAAGCGGCGGCCGGTGGCGTTGACCGTGGGGCGGTAGTTGGGGTTCGGCAGGCCGGTCGCGCTGATCGACTGCGAGCTGTCGTCGCCGCTGTGGCAGGGGCCGGCGCGGTTGACGTCGTCCTTGATGGACGGGTTGCACGGCTGGTCGCCCGTGATGATGTGGCCCTGATCCCACTGGAAGCCGAAGCCCGCCTGGAACTTCACGTACTCGCTCGCCTGCCAGGTGGCCGAGGCCGACCCGCGGTACACGCCGTGCGCGTACACGTCGGCGAGGCCGGTGTTGTAGGTCTTCTGCGAGCCCTCATCGACGACGCTGCGCGGGTAACACTTGCCCGTGCCGCTGTTGCACGCCTGCTGGTCGAACAGATCGTTGGATTTGTACGACGCCCACTGGGGGTTGCGCAGCGACGCCGCGTCGCTCGAGCCGAGCGCGTCGAACAGCTCGGAGTAGTCGCGACCCTCCGAGACGTATTCGCCGGTGAAGCGGAAATCGAGGGTGAATCGGCCGAACTTCTCGCGATTTTCCCAGGGGATGATCATGGTCCCGAGGATCATTTTGCCGCGGATTGGCGGGTGGTTCACCAGCGAGCCTTCGAGGGCCGTGAGCTTGAAATCTTTCGAGTCGTAGATCTCGACGAGGGCGGCGAAGCCGCCGTAGGGCTCGACGTACTTCACGCGCTTGGAGAGGATGGTGTGGGCCTCGAAGCCGATGGTGCCGCGGGTGACGCCGGCCTGGCGCTCGGAGACGTCGGCACCCTCGAAGGTGGTGTCGTCGACGCGGCCGTCGCGATCGACGTCCGAGGGGTCGGCGCAGCTCACGACCTGATCGGCGTCGCCGTCGTAGCCGGCCTGACGCGGGTTGGTGCGGGTCTTTGCCGGATTGCACGCCTGCATCGGGTCGCCGGGGCTGAAGCGGGCCTCGGCGCCGAACAGCCAGGTGGGCTTGGAGGGGTCGCGCGCCTGGTTGAAGATGTTGAGCTCGAAGCCGAGCGCGACGAACTCGATGCCGCTGCGATCGGGGGATTTGAAGGGCAAGCTGAAGAGCTGCTCGCCGGGGGCGCCGGCCAGCACGGCGCCCTGGTTGTTCTCGCTGCCCTTGAGGCCCTCGAGCTTCTGCGAGTACGAGAGCACGATGGGGAGCCGCGCGTAGATGGCGAGGTCGTGGTAGAGGCCGATGTCGACGCGGGGGGTGAGGCGGGCGATCTGGCTGGAGTACTGCGCCACGTTCATGAGGCGCGAGGTGTAGCCGCCGGTCGACAGGCCAGGCTCCGCGATGCTGGTCTCGCGCATGATCTTTGCGCTCTTCGAGGCGAACTGGAAGCCCAGGCTGACGTTGAGATCGAACTGGTCGCCCTCGTCGAACGCATCGACGACGCTGGTGACGTCGCCCGACTCCATCATGATGCGAGGCTCGGTCGCACTCTTCGGCTCGTCGGCCCGAGCGGCGATCGGCGCGAGCAACGCCGACCCGCACAGAAGGCCGAGACCGCGGCGCAGAATGCTTCTTTCGAGCGAGCGCATCGTCCTGCACGGACGCTAACGGGCTGGCCGTACGGGTGTCAACCGAAGCGGACGGTGCGGCGCCCGTTTGCGACGGAAAAACTTCAGGAAGAGGCGGGCTCGATGGTGCGGCCGGAGGTGTCTTCTTCGGGATCGGGGAAAATCTCGGCGCTGATGTCCTCGGCCAAGAGCTCGGTCTTGGCGTTGGAGAGGTCGCGCGAGGTCTGATCGAGGCGGTCGGCGAGGACGCCGAGGAACTGCCAGAGCAGCTTGACGGCCAGCTCGTGCTCCTTGCGCAGGATCTCGAAGAAGTCGGCGCGGTGCAGCGCGATGAGCTCGCTGGTCTCGACGGCGATCACCGTCGCCGAGCGCGGCATGGCGCGGATCAGGGCCATTTCGCCGAAGTGCTCGCCCTGGCCGACGTCGCTCAGGACGGTGTCGCCGCGGACGATCTGGACCTGGCCGGAGAGCACGATGAAGAGCTCGTCGCCGCGGTCGCCCTCTTCGACGACGGCGTCGCCGGGGGCGAAGGCGCGGACCTCGGCGACCTGCATGATGCGCAGCAGCTCGCGCTCGTTGAGCCGGGCGAACAGCGGCATTTTGACGAGCACGTCGCGCTTCAGGGCGAGGCGCTTGGCGCGGACGCTGTCCTCGTCGCCGCCCTCGCCGAGGCGGACGAGCACCGCGGTGATGTTGTCCTTGCCGCCCTTGCGGTTGGCGAGGGCGATGAGCTCTTCGGCGGCCAGCTCGCCGTCGGCCTCTTCGAGGTAAGGCTCGAGCTCGGCGGTGTGCGCGATGTAGCCGTGGAGGCCGTCCGAGGCCAAGAGGAACTGGTCGCCGGGCAGCACCTCGATGGTGAGGGTGTCGACCTCGACGCGCTCGTAGACGCCGACGGCGCGGGTGATGGCGTTCTTCTGCGCGACCTTCTCGATCTGGTCGTGCGTCAGCTTGCCGCGCTTGATGAGCTCGTTGTAGACGGTGTGATCTTCGGTGACCTGCTGGATCTTGCCGCCGCGCAGCAGGTAGATGCGGCTGTCGCCGACGTGCGCGATGAAGCCCTGGGCGCCCGCGATGAGCAGCGCCGACAGGGTCGTGCCCATGCCGCGCTTGGCCGGGTCGGCCTTGGCCTCTTCGTGGATCTTGGCGCAGGCCCGCTGCACGGCCTGCTCGAGCACCGCGAGGATTTCTTTGGTGCCGCTGCGCGAGTCGGCGTCGCCCTTGTCGTAGCTCTCGATGACCTCGCGGTGGCTCTTGATCTCCTCGTGGATGATCCGCACCGCGAGCGCGCTGGCGACCTCGCCGGCGGCGTGCCCGCCCATGCCGTCGGCGACGATGGACAGGCTCAGCTTCTTGTCGACGAGGTAGTTGTCCTCGTTGTGGTCGCGCAGACGACCGACGTCGGTCCGAGCGAAGTACTGGACTTTCTCCGAAAGCGACATGAAGGCGGCCCAGGCTAGTACAAGGGCGCTGTTCGGGGAAAGCTTGGCGCGGACGTGCGTGGGGGACGTGGCGCGGACGTGCGTGGGGGACGTGGCGCCGACGTGCGTGGGGGACGTGGCGCCGACGTGCGTGGGGGACGTGGCGCCGACGTGCGTGGGGGACGTGGCGCCGACCTGGCGGAGCGGGGAGGGGGCCGGGCTAGAACAGGCTCTTCAGGCGGTCGAGGACGCTGCCGCCGCCGAACAGCACGCCGAGGCCCTTGCGGAACAGCTTGTAGCTCTTCTCGGTGTAGGGGAACCAGAACGGGTCGACCGGGGTCGCCATGCGCTCCTCGTTCACGTGGCGCACGTCGCACATCTCGCGCAGCGAGTCGTCGCTCATCACGCGGCCGAAGCCGCTCTGCTTGATGCCGCCGAACGGTGCCTCGGGCATGCCGCCGTTGAGGAGCACGTCGTTCACCAGGACGCTGCCCGCCTCGACGCGCTCGGCGACGCGGCGGCCGTGGCCGCGATCGCCCGAGAAGACGTAGGCGTTCAGGCCAAGATGAGATTCGTTTGCAAGTGCAATCGCTTCTTCGTCGGAGGCGACGCTCATGAACGGGATGACCGGCCCGAAGATCTCGGCGGTCATGACGCTCATCGAGTGGTTGCAGCCCGAGAGCACGGTGGGCTCGTAGAACTGCCCCGGACCCGGCTTGCGCTTGCCGCCTGTCTCGAGGCGCGCGCCCTTCGCGACGGCGTCCTGGATGTGCTTGTCGGCGATGTCCATTTGCTGCGGGAAGATGATCGCGCCGATGTCGACCCAGTCGGTGCTGGGGTCGCCCATCTTGAGCTCCTTCGTGAGCTCGACCACGCGGGTGAGCAGGCGATCGTGGATCTCGCGGTGGGCGTAGACGCGCTCGATCGCGATGCAGACCTGGCCCGAGTTGGCGAAGCCGCCGTAGACGATGCCGCGTGCCGTGCGCTCGATGTCGGTGTCGGCGCAGGCGATGAACGGGGCCTTGCCGCCGAGCTCCATGACGCACGGGATGAGCCGCTCGCCGCACGCCGCCGCGACACGTTTACCTGTCGCGACGCCGCCGGTGAACACGAGGAGCTGGATGCCCGAGTCGATGAGGGCGGCGCCCGTCGCGCCGTAGCCGGTGACCACCTGGAAGAGGTCCGCCGGGAGGCCGGCCTCGTCCCAGATTTGTTTGGCCTTGAGGGCGATGAGCGGCGTGACCTCGCTGGGCTTGAGCACCGCGGCGTTGCCGGCGATGAGCGCCATGATCACGTCGCGCAGCGGGAGCTGGAAGGGGAAGTTCCACGGCGAGATCACCCCGACCACGCCGCGCGGGGTGTAGTGCAGGACGGACTTGCGGTGCTTCAGCATGTGCAGCGGGATCTCGCGCGGGGCGAGGGCGTGCGGCGCCACCTTGGTGAAATAGGCGGCGATGTCCGCGACGATCATCACCTCGTGGGCGAGCGCCTCGTGGCGGGGCTTGCCGCACTCTTTCGCGAGCAGATCGACGACCTCGTCGGCCCGCTCGACGATGGCGTCCTTGTAGCGGAGGACGCGCTCGCAGCGCTCTTCGAGGGGCAGGGCGGCCCACGCCTGCTGCGCCGCCCGGGCCCGGGCCACCGCCGCGCGCACCTCGTCGGCGCCCATCACGGGCACCTCGCCCAGGAGCTCGCCCGTGGCCGGCGCGTGGCTCTGGATCATTGTCTTCGAGTGGCCGTTCGTGCCCGTGCCGTTCCCCTGCGTCCGCTCGTTCACCGTCTGGCTCATGGCTTTCCTCCGCGAAAGGTTCCGGCCCCAATTAGCACCTCTGCGCGGGGCGATCCGCTACAAAGGACCCCATGATTTCGTCCGACGACCTCGAACGGATCGCCCGCGTCGAGCACGCCGAGCCCCACCTCGTCCTGGGCCCCCATGCCGAGGGCGAAGGCCTCACCATCCGGGTCTTTCGCCCCGACGCCGCCGAGGTCCGGGTTTTTCCAGACGCCGACCTGCCGCCGCGCTCGGCGGTCCGGGCTCACCCCGCCGGGATCTTCGAGGCCCGTTTCCCGGAGGTCAGCGCGCCGTTTCGCTACAAGGTCGAGGTCCGCTCGCCCGGCGGCGTCTTCACGATCCGCGATCCGTACGCCTTCTCGCCGGTGCTCGGCGACGTCGACTACCACCTCTTCGCCGAGGGGACGCACGAGCAGATCTACCGCCATCTCGGGGCGCACGTGCGCGAGGTCGACGGGGTCCGCGGGACCAGCTTCGCGGTGTGGGCACCGCACGCCGCGCGGGTCAGCGTCGCCGGCGACTTCAATGCGTGGGATGGGCGGCTTCACCAGATGTGCCGCGGCGCGAGCGGGGTGTGGGAGATCTTCCTGCCCGACGTGGGGCACGGCGCGCTCTACAAGTTCGAGATCCAGTCGGCGCGGGGCCTCGTGGTCATGAAGGCCGACCCGTTCGGCAGCGCCATGGAGCTGCGCCCCAACAACGCCTCCAAGGTCTACGAGCGCAGCTACACGTTCAGCGACGACGCGTGGATGGCGGGGCGGGCGAAGTCGAGCCATGCCGGCAGTTCGAACAAGAGCGAGCAGCCGATCTCGATCTACGAGGTCCACCTGGGCTCGTGGAAGCGCGCGAAGCGGCCCGGCGCCGCCCCTTCCGAGGACCCCGCGGCGGGCTTCATGACGTATCGCGAGCTGGCGAAAGACCTGCTCGATTACGTCGCCGAGATGGGCTTCACGCACATCGAGCTGCTGCCGATCATGGAGCACCCGTACGACGGCTCGTGGGGCTACCAGGTGGCCGGTTATTACGCGCCGACCGCCCGCCACGGCGACCCGGACGACCTTCGCTACTTCATCGATCAGGCGCACGCCCGCGGCATCGCCGTGATCCTCGACTGGGTGCCGGCGCACTTCCCCAAGGACGCCTGGGCGCTCGGCCGCTTCGACGGCACCGCGCTGTTCGAGCACCTCGATCCGCGGCAGGGCGAGCACGCGCAGTGGAACACCTTCATTTTCAACTACGGCCGCCCCGAGGTGAAGAACTTCCTTGTCGCCAACGCGCTCTACTGGATGGACGAGTTCCACGCCGACGGCCTGCGCGTCGATGCGGTCGCGTCGATGCTGTACCTCGACTACGGCAAGGGCCACGGGCAGTGGCTGCCGAACAAGTTCGGCGGCCGTGAGAACCTCGACGCGGTCGCCTTTCTTCGTGACCTGACCGATCGGGTCCACGCGCGTTTTCCCGGCGCGATCGTCTGCGCCGAAGAGTCGACCTCATGGCCGGGCGTGACGCGCCCGACGTACCTCGGCGGCCTCGGCTTCGACTTCAAATGGAACATGGGGTGGATGCACGACTCGCTGAATTACTTCTCGATGGATTCGGTGTTCCGGAGCTTCCATCACAACCTCGTGACGTTCGGCCTGATGTACGCGTTCACCGAGCACTTCTTGCTGCCGCTGTCGCACGACGAGGTCGTCCACCTGAAGAAGTCGCTGCTCTCGAAGATGCCGGGCGACTACTGGCGGATGCGCGCGAACCTGCGCGCGCTCTTCGCCTATATGTGGGCGCACCCCGGGAAAAAGCTGCTCTTCATGGGCGGCGAGATCGGGCAGCTCACGGAGTGGAACGAGGCGGCGGAGCTCACGTGGGAGGTGCTCGGGAGCGAGGAGCACCGCGGGCTGCAGCGCATGGTGCGCGATCTCAACGCCGCGTACCGCGCGCACCCGGCGCTGTTCGAGGTCGATCGCACGTGGGAGGGCTTCGCGTGGATCGACGCGAACGACTCCCTTCAGAGCGTCGCGACCTTCGTGCGTTACGCCAAGAACGCGCGTCCCAGGCCGCCGCCCCCGCCCGAACAACCCCCGGCGACCGAGGGCGATCGGCCCTCCGTCGACACGGCCGCGGTCACCGAGCCGTCGCCGAAAATCGCGGCTCCTGCGGCGGGCCCGCACGTGGTCTTCGTCGGCAATTTCACGCCGGTCCCGCGCTACCGTTATCGCGTCGGCGTCCCCAGCAAGGGCCGTTACCGCGAGATCCTCAACACCGACGGTCGCGAGTACGGCGGCAGCGGCATGGGCAACCTCGGCGTCGTCGAGGTCCACCCCGTCCCCGCCCACGGCTTCGAGCAGTCCGTCGAGCTCACCTTGCCGCCTCTCTCGGTGCTCTACCTCGCGCCCGAGACCGCGCCCGGCAGCGCCTGACGCCGGGGCTCCCGCGGCACCCGGCCGCGGCCCGGCCGCTCGTGCGAACGGCCCGCGCGGGGCCATCGCCGCCCGCGAGAAGAAGTGATATTCCACGGCGGCCAGATGTCGGAGATCGTCTACGCCGTGCACACGCGCGCGTGCACCTACCTGCTCGACGAAGAGGGCGTTTGCCGCTGGGTGCTCTCGCGCAGCGGCGCCAATTCGGACGACCGCTGCGTCGGCGCGCAGTTCGTCGCGGCGCTCGATCTGTCGACCAAGGGCGGCCTCATCGGCGAGCTCCGCATCGGCTCGTCCGCGCTCTTCATCCTGTCCGAGAATGGGCGCTTCATGCTCATTCGCACAAAGCCGATCGAGCACGTCGAGTTCCGCGGCGCCGGCGCCGGCGCTCAGAGCGAGGCGAGCGACGAGTACCCGACCGTGCCGGATCCCGAGCCGGATCTGCTCCCCGCGCACCACGCCGTCGCGGCCGTCTTCAATGCCCCGGCGCCCGCCCCCGAGCCCGAGCCGCCCTCGGCCCGTGTCATCCTGCGCGAGGGCTACTACGCCGAGCCGCCGCCGCCGTCCGCGCCGCCGCCCCCCAGCTTTCCCCGCGCCCCGGCCCGCATGCCGGCGCCCGTCCCCGTGCCGCCGCGCCCGCCCATGCGCGATCAGGCGCAGGCGACGCAGCCGCTCCCGCCGACCGGTCGCATGCCGGCGTGGCCCGCCATGCTCGCCCCGCCGCCGCCGCCGGCCGAGATGGTGCCGCTCGGGCCGGCCCGCCCGCACCTGCCCTCGGCCGAAGAGATCGACGTCGACGATCTCGAAGAGGTCGGCGAGGACGAGCAGGTCTACTCGATGGAAGTGACACTCTCGCTGCCGCTTTTCCGGCCCGACCCGCACGCCGGCCCGGCCTGGCGCCGGCATTAGCCGACTCATTCGCCGCCTCGCCGCCCGCCGCAATGGGCCGCGCTTCCCGCCGCGGGCCCGCGCGTTTCGGCGCATTTCTGGGCGAACCGCGCCGTTTCTGGTCTACTGCACCCGACAATGAGCGACGGCACGCAGCAGCAACAGAGGTACCGAGTCATCGAGCGCCTGGCCTCGGGCGGCATGGCGGAGGTCTTCATTGCCGAGAGCGCGGGCATCGAGGGTTTCAAGAAGCGCGTCGCCATCAAGCGCGTTCTCCCGCACCTCTCCGAGAAAAAAGCCTTCATCCAGATGTTCCTGGACGAGGCCCGCCTGTCGGCCCACCTCAGCCACTCCTGCGTCGCGCAGGTCTTCGACATCGGGGTCGGCGACAACGCCTACTTCATCGTCATGGAGTACGTCGACGGCGCCGACTTGAAGGGCGTCATCGAGTTCCTCCGCAAGACCGGCAAGCCCTTCCCCATGGAGAGCGCGGTCTTCATCGCCTCCAAGATGTGCGAGGGCCTCTCGTACGCGCACGAGCTCTCCAACACTGAGGGCGAGCCGCTGAACGTCGTCCACCGCGACATGTCGCCGCCCAACGTCCTCATCACCAAATTTGGTGAGGTGAAGATCGTGGACTTCGGTCTCGCGAAGGCCACGAGCCAGCTCCAGAAGAGCGAGAGCGGCATCATCAAGGGCAAGTTCAGCTACCTCTCGCCCGAGGCCGCGCACGGCCAGGACGTCGACGGCCGCACCGACATCTTCGCGGTCGGCATCATCCTCTGGGAGATGCTGTCGGGCCGCCGCCTCTTCTTCGGCGACACCGACTTCGCGACGGTGAAGCAGGTCCAGCGCGCCGAGATCCCGTCGATCAGCCAGATCAACAAGGACGTGCCGATGGAGCTCGAGCGCATCATCGCGCGAGCCCTCGCCCGGGAGCCCCAGAAGCGCTACCAGACGGCCCGCGATCTCGGCCGCGATCTCATCACGTTCCTCTACAAAAACGGTCGAGCCGTCAGCCCCTACGACATCGCGGACCTGGTCCACAACGCGATGGCGGTGCGCAAGAAGACGAGCACCACCGACCGCGCCCTGGCCATCGACCGGCTCATCGAAGAGGCGCTCCTGGAGTTCACCTCGTTGCAGACGGGCGACCAGCCCGCGACAGCGCCGGTGAAGGCCGCGCAGGGCCACGGGCCCGGCTCCGTCGACATCTCGGGCTGGGCCGACGAGATCCTGGCGCCCGGCACGCAGCAGAGCGTCGTGTCGGCGTCACCGCAGGTCGAAGAAGGCAACCTCGCCGCGCTCGAGGACGACGACGCCCCGCTGGTCACCCCGGCCGGCGAGCTCGAGCCGTCGCCCACCCCCTCGCAGGTCGAGACGGCCAAGGCCTCCCCGGTCGCCCCGGTCGTGAGCGGCCCGGTTGGGAGCGCGCGGGTCGCGAAGACCTCC
>Ga0163144_10029796_pt1 | contig 10463 bp, 5 predicted proteins | sample OliLak19BULKMAT1_FD_123175 | JGI IMG/M metagenome (GOLD analysis project Ga0163144, IMG submission 123175) | Freshwater microbial mat bacterial communities from Lake Vanda, McMurdo Dry Valleys, Antarctica - Oligotrophic Lake LV.19.BULKMAT1 | ecosystem: Environmental > Aquatic > Freshwater > Lake...
CGCGATCCGCAAGGCGGGCGCGACGTTCGCGCTGAATTCGGCGCGCTTCCCGCAGGGGCTCGACACGCCCGTCGCCGAGGGCGGCGGACGCCTCTCGGGCGGCGAGCGCCAGCGCGTGGCGATCGTGCGCGCGATCCTGCGCGACCCGTCGATCCTGATCCTCGACGAGGCCACCTCCGCGCTCGACAACAAGACCGAGCGCGAGGTCCAGCACGCGCTCGACTCGCTGACCACGGGCGTCGGCGGCCGCAAGCCCACGACGATCGTGATCGCGCACCGCCTGAGCACGATCCGCCGCGCCGACGCGATCAACGTGCTCGAGAAGGGGGAGATCGTCGAGAGCGGCACGCACGACGAGCTCATCGCGCTCGGCGGCCGCTACGCGCGCCTCTGGAAAGAGGGCGGCTACGATGCGCAGTCGTCGGCCGCTCACGTCGAGGAGGCCGCGTCCGAAGCGATCGCCGAAGCCGAGGCCGCGCCCGCCGACGAAGCCGAAGCCTTGCCCGTGAAGAAGACCATCATGGGTCGGATCAAGGGCGTGATCGCCGGCATCGCCGAGTTCGCCCGCGGCGACGACGAGGTCCGCCCGTTCCTGCCGCGCCGCGCGCTCGCCGGGCTCGCCGCGCTGCTGCTCGCCGAGTCCGGGCTCTGGATCGCCGGCTCGCATTACCTCGGGCGCTTCCTCGACGGCGCGTCGTCCGTCCTGGGCGCCGGCGGCATCGGCGCCGGGCTCTGGCCCCTCGCCGCGATCTCGATCGGAACGCTCGCGCTCGCGATCGGCGTGCAGTACGCCTCCGCCGTGAAGCAGGGCGTGATGCGCGTCCGCGCGCTGGCCGCGGTGCGCAAGGCCCTGATGGCCCGCCTGCACGGCAAGGGCATGGACTTCCACCTGAAGAACGAATCGGCCTCGCTCGCGAGCCGCCTGAGCGAGGACGCCGACGCGCTGATCAAGAAGAACCTGGACGCCCGCGTGCCGCTGCTGGGCAACCTCGTCTCGCTCGCGCTCGCCACGGCGCTGCTCTTCATGACGAACCCGATCGCGGCCGGCGTCGTGTTCGTCATGCTGCCCGTCCTCGGGATCATCAACGGCAAGTTCGGCCAGATGCGCGAAAAGCTGTACGCGACCTTCAGCCTGCGCCGCGCCGATCTCGGCCGCCAGGGGCAGGAGCCCTTCGAGCTTATCCAGTCCGTGAAGACCTTCGGGCGCGAGGACATGGAGAACGGCAAGTACCGCGCGAAGGCGCAGGCGCTCGTCGAGGTCGGCGAGGAGGACGCGCGCGTCGGCGGGACCGCGCACATGCTGTCGAGCGCGCTGACGGACTTCTTCACCAAGAACCTGATCTACATCGTCGGCGCCTGGGCCGTGTCCGCCTCGATGGGCATGTCCGTCGGCTCGATCGTCGTGATGACCTTCTACGCGGGCTTCATCAAGGCCGCCTTCGACGGCATCGCCTCCAAGTGGCTCGAGTACAAGGCCGCGCGCGGCGAGACGGGCGTCGTGCGCGAGTGGCTGTCGGAGAAAAAGCCGGCCGAGCGCGGCGAGACCATGGCGCCCGGCGGCGGCGCGATCTCGTTCGAGGACGTCTCCTTCCGCTACACGGCCGACGGCAAGGGCGGCGGGATCGAGGGCGTGTCGCTCACGATCAAGCCCGGAGAGACCGTCGCGTTCGTCGGCGAGTCCGGCTCCGGCAAGAGCACGATGCTCAAGCTGCTTCAGAACCTCTGGACCCCGCAGAGCGGGACGATCAAGATCGACGGCGTCGAGGTCGCGCTCACGGGAGAGCTGCCGCTCTCCGACGCGATCGCGAAGGTGCCGCAGGAGACGCGGCTGTTCGACGACTCGCTGCGCTACAACCTGACCTACGGCAGCCCGAACGCGACCGACGCCGAGCTCGCGGCCGCGATCTCCTCCGCGAAGGCCGAATTCGTCAACGACGCCTCCGCGTTCCCGCAGGGGCTCGACACCCGCGTCGGCGAGGCCGGCGCCACGCTCTCCGGCGGCCAGCGCCAGCGCGTCGCGATCGTGCGCGCGCTGCTCAAGAAGCCGCGCGTGCTGCTGCTCGACGAGGCGACGTCCGCCCTCGACAAGAAGACCGAGCGCGAGATCCAGGAGACGCTCGACCGCCTGACGTCGGGCGCGCACGGCTCGAAGCCGACGACGCTCGTCGTCGCGCACAACCTGACGACGATCTCGGGCGCCGACCGCATCGTGGTGATGGCGGCCGGCAAGATCGTCGAGATCGGCTCCCACGTGGAGCTGCTCGCGAAAGGCGGCGTCTACGCGCGCCTTTGGCAGGCGCAGTCGGCCTCCCGCTAGGTCCAAAAATCGCATAATGGCGGGGATGATCCGCGTTCTTCTCGCCGGTGCGCTGTTCGCCGTCCCGGCCGGCGCCGCGACGTTCTACGAGCTCTGCGATCAGGCTCAGGCCGCGAAGGACGCGGCCGCGCAGGTCGAGCTTTATACGAAAGCGCTCGGCGTCTGGATGCCCGCCGATACCGAGGCGAACCGCGCGCTCGTCTACAACAACCGCGGCACGGGCTATCAGGCGCTCAAGCAGTACGACAAGGCGCTCGCCGACTACAGCGCCGCGCTGGGCATCGCGCCGCGAGACGCCTCGACGCTCGAGAATCGCGCGGCCATCCACGAGGCGCTGAAGCGGCCGGACGCGGCGCTCGCCGACTACGCCGCGGCGCTCGAGCTCGAGCCGGAGCGCGCGAAGTCCCGCAGCAACCTGGCGCTGATCCTCTACCAGAAGAAGAGGCCGGCCGAGGCGCTGAAGCATCTCGACCGGGTCCTCGCGCGCAATCCGCGCGACGCGCAGGCGCTGAACGTCCGCGCGATCGTCTACGGCGAGCTTCGCGAGCGCGACAAGGCGCTCGCCGACTACGCGGCCGCGATCGACGTCGATCCCAACGATCCGACCCCGTGGCTCAACCGCGGGCTCATGTTCAAGACGGAGCGAAAATCCGCGTCGGCCGCCGAGGACTTCGTGCGCGCCGCGGAGATCTACCGGCGGCTCAGGAAGCCCGAGCTCGAGCTGGCCGAGCTCGAGCGCGCCGTCCTGACGGCGCCGTCCTCGTCCATCGCGCTCGCCGCGCGCGGCACGGCGCTGCTGGTGCGCGGCCGCCTGGAGGCCGCGGACGCCGACGGCTTGGCGGCGGGCTCTCTGAGCTCTAAGGAGCCCGCGGGCGACGTCCTCGTCGCGCGGCTCAGCTTCGAGCGCGGCGACTACGAGGAGGCCGGCCGACTCTTCGAGTCCGTGCTCGCGGACAAGCCCAACAACCGCCGCGCCCTCCTGGGCCTCGCCTTCACGTCCTACAAGGGGGGGAAGCTCGACGACGCCCGCGCGCGCTGGACGCTCGCGCTGAAGCTCTCGCCCTTCCTGTCGCAGGGCCTCGAGAAAGCCCAGGAAGAGGGCTACGCGTTCACGCCGAAGGAAGCCGCGGCCTTCACCGCCCTGTCGGCCAAGTAGCCTCGTTCACCCCTGGCGGCAAAGGGGAGAATGTCCTAAACTTCAGGAAGCGCGCTTGTAGCTCAACGGATAGAGTACTTGGCTTCGAACCAAGTGATCCGGGTTCGATTCCTGGCGAGCGCACCAGTTTTCGCCCTTAAGCCCCGAAACCCGGTCCCCTCTGAAATATTACCGTAACGCTTCCCTGATAACATCCTGGGGCATGCTGCTCCTGGCCGCCGGCCCCGCGCTTCTGCCTATTTCCGCCCAGGCCGCTAAAACGGCCGTCGTCGCCAAGTCCACGGCGGCGGTCCGGGCCGAGCTCGGGCGCGAAGCCGTGGCGGTCCTTTCGTCCTCGGGGGCGGACCCCGATCCCGAGGTGCGCGCCTCCGTCGCCGCGACGTGGGGCCTGCTCGGCAACCGCGCCGCGATCCCCTTTCTGAAGAAGGCGCTCGGCGACGCGAATCCCGACGTGCGCATCGCCGCGGCCGCGAGCCTTTACCGGCTCGGCGAGGTGGACGGCCTGATCAACCTCATCGACGAGACGAAAACGGCCGGCGGCGTTCCGCCCACGACCCCCGCGCAGGAGCTCAGGCGCATGGCGCGCGACGCCGCCCGGGCGCGCGCCGTCATCAAGCTGGGCGAAGCCGCGGGCGAGGCCGCGCGCGCCGCGCTCGTCTCGGCGCAGAAGGACCCCGAGGGCGAGGTCCGCGACGCGGCCGCCATCGCGCTCGCGAAGCTCGGCGACGCCGGCTCGTCCGGGCCCTTCCTGAGCGCGATCGCCGACGCGGACGAAGCCGTGCGCGCGTCCGCGGCCCACTCGCTGGGGCTGATCGGCCGGGAGGGCCGCGAGATCCTCGGCAAGCTCGCGTCTTCCGATCCGGCCGCCTCCGTGCGCGCCGAGGCCTGCGCGGCGCTGGGCGCCTACACCGATGCGGCCTCGACCGCGATCCTGGCCGGCGCCCTCAAGGACCAGAGCGGGCGGGTCAGGCTCTCGGCCGCGCGCGCCCTCGCTCGCCGCTCCGAGCCCGGCTCCACGGCCGCGCTGAAAGCCCTGCTCGAGAAGGCTCCGCCTCCCGAGCTCGCGCTGGTAGCGCAGGCCGGGCTTTCGGAGCGGGGGGAGGAGGCCGACCTGAGCCTCGCCGATCTGACGCTGGGCCAGGGCGATCCCGAGCTCAAGTCGCTCGCCGTGCGCGTGCTCGCGGGCGCGCGCAGGCCCGAGGCGCTGGACCTTCTCGCGAAGGCGATGCGCGCGGACGCCTCGCGCCGCGTCCGCGTCGAGGCCGCCGCCGCGATCATCGTCCGGCTCCGCAAGGCGGAGCCCTCGAAATGAGAGGCCTCCTCGCGGCCGTCCTGCTGCTCGCCGGCGCGATTCCGGCCTCGGCCGTGCGCCCCGCCAGGGGAGCGAAGGCGGAAGCCCGCCGCTTCGGCCTCGACAAGCTCGAGCGGCCCATGCGCCGCGGCCCGCGCGCCGAGTCCAAGAACGAGTTCGCGCGCTTCAACTCGCGCAATGAAGGACGCTGGAAGCTCCGCTTCGATCCGCGCACGGGCGCGCCCGCGGCCCTGAGCGAGGGGCGCACCGCGCCGCGCTCCGGCCCTCCGTCGGACGTCGCGCGCCGGTTCCTCCAGGAGCAGCGCGCGCTCCTCGGCGTGGATCCCGATTCCCTGCAGGTCGAGAAGGAGTCCAAGGGCGACGGCCACCGCCACGTGATGTACCGTCAGCTCTACCGCGGGCTTCCCGTCGAGTTCGCGCGCGTGAAGGTGCACATGAACGCGGACGGCTCGGTGATCGGCGCCAACTCGACGTACGAGCCCGATCTGAACCTGCCGCTCACGCCGTCCATCTCCGCCGCCGACGCCGTCCGCGCCGCGGAGGCGGACTCCCGCGGAGCCGCCGACGGGACTCCCACGCTCGTGGTGCTCCCCGTGCAGGCGACCGGGCGCTCGCACCTGGCGTGGAAGGTGAAGGTCAAGGCGCCCCAGGCCGCATGGCGCTACTACGTGGACGCCCGCACGGGGCAGATCCTCTTCCGCTACAACAACCTGCGCTTCGCCGCGGGCACGATCACCGGCATGGTCTACGACATCGACCCGTTCACGACGCCCGGGCCGACGGCCCGCCCCTTCCCGAACCAGTGGGTCTACATCAGCAACGCCGGCTCGCGAGCGCTCACGGGCTCCGGCGGCTCCTATACCTCCGGGACCCCCGGAAAGGTCTCGATGGGCCTGCAAGGCCCGTTCGTCAACGCGTCCAACTTTCGCGGGGCGAGCGCGCACTACGACAACGGCGGCGGCGTCTGGTCGAGCCTGGCCTCCCCCGTTTCCTCGCAGCATCCCTACGCGAACTCCGGGAACCAGACCTCGACCATCAACCTCACGGTCGCCGCGCCCACCGCGGTCAAGTTCCTGCCGATCTTCAGCGCCTTCAACGTCGGCGAGTTCTCCGGCCTGGACGCGTCGGACCTCGCGGGCGGCGGCATCGTGGACGACGACGAGCTGACGATCAGCGACGGCAACGGCGACCGCATCGCGAGCTATATCGGCAACCGCGGCTCGTTCCACGGGGCCGCGGTCGCGGGCCGGGTCATGAACCTGACGCTCAAGTCGAACGACAGCGGCCAACACGACGGGTACGACGTCTCGCTGTCGAGCTTCCTGACCGTCACGGCGCCCGGCGTCGCCGCCGCCGGCGAGTCCCATGCCTGGTCCATCGCCGACGCGCCGATCGGCCTGCAGGGCGAGCTGAACCTCTTTTACCACCTCAACGTGATGCACGATTATTTCTTCGGCGACGTGAACAAATCGAGCGCCGCCCCGGTGTCGACGCCCGTCGTCGCGATGGCTCACGTGGGCCCCAACATGTCGAACGCCTTCTACAACCCCGACTTCGACAACCTGATGTTCGGCGACATCGACAACACCGCGCCGCTAGACGGCTTCACGAACGACGCGACCGTGACGCATCACGAGTACGTGCACTACCTCGTCGAGAAGATCTGGTCGATCCAGAACTTCGGCCAGGCGGGGGCGATCTCGGAAGCCATCGCCGACTACTTCTCCGGGAGCTCGCTCAACGACCCGGCGATCGGCTTCGGCGTGCTCGCGTCTCTCGGGATCAACGGCTCGCTGCGCGACATCGACTGCCAGGTCCCGGGTGTGACGTGCAAAGTCCTGACGAACGTCACTTGGCTCGGCGAGATCCACGACGACAGCATCTATCTGTCCCAGGCGCTTTGGGACATCCGCAGGGACCGCATGGCGGCGCTCGGCGCCGCGGCGGGACGTTCCTGCGCGGACGGGCTCGCTTTCCAGGCCCTGCTCTACTTCCCGGAGAGCTTCGATGAGTTCTACTCCGCGATGCGGCGCGTCGACCGCGAGGGCGGCGTGCCGAACTGCGGCGCCGCCAATACCGCGCAAGGCGCGATCACCTCCGCGTTCGGGGCGCACGGCCTGATCTTCGGGGGCGGCACCAACGACGAGTTCGACACCGTCATCCAGCGCAACGACGGCTTCGAGACGGCAACCGACATCAGCACCCGGCCCGCGATCTCGGCGACGATCTATCCGACGGGCGACGCGGACTTCTACAGGTTCTCCGCCGGGCCGGGGCTCGTCGACATCAAGGTCAATCTGCCCGCGTCCGGAGGCTACTACAAGGGCTACCAGCTCGTGCTGTTCGACCGCAGCCACCGCGAGGTCGCCCGCTCGGCCCCGCCCTACGACGGCACCAACACCTTGGACGGCCTCTGCGAGACGTTCGACTGCAACACGAGCGTCGGCTTGCTGAACATCGTCTACAACAACCCGTCGGGCGGGATGCTGTACGCGCAGGTCGTCGGCGGCGATTCCATCAACGGCTCGAACAGCGGCGTCCAGTCGACGACGCCTTACGGCATCAGCTTCGTCTATCCGAAGGCCGCCGCGCTCGCGGGCTCGATCGTCACCGCGACCTTCGACAACGACGTGATCTCGTTCAGCGTCGACGTGACCACCTTCATCTCGAATCAGGACTGGAGATACGACTCGGCGCAGCTGCGCGACCACGCGCTCGCCGTGATCGCCAACACGCAGGTGAAGAACCCCGCGATTCCGGGCAATCTCCTGACGTTCCTCACGGCGACGAACGCAAGCGGCCGCGTCACCGGCCAGGTGCGGGTCGCCCCGGGCTTCGCCGCGCGCTATCCGGGCGCCGGGACCGTGCACCTCGAGGTGTTCGGCTACAACGTGCAGGGGAGCACGGCGTCCCTGGGCCTCTCGAACGCGCTGAACCTCACCGCGGATACGGCGGAATTGACCGCGTACAACAACGTCTTCAACCCCGCGCGCGGCGAGAAGACCACGATAAAGTATGCGACGCTGAATTCGGGCCGGATCGTCATTCAGCTTTTCACCGTGACCGGGACGTTCGTCAAGACCCTGCTCGACGCCGATATGCCGGCCGGGAAGGGGTCGATGGATTGGGACGGGCGCAATATCACGGGGAATTCCGTGGCCAGCGGGATCTATCTGCTGCGCATCGACGGCCCCGGCATCCATAAGACCCAGAAGATCGCGATCATCAAATGACGAGGATACTCCTCATCGCGCTGGCGCTGTCCGTCGCGGCCGCCGCGCAAGCGGCGAGCGGAGGGCCCGGCACGACGGCCGTCCCCGTGCTGCTGATCCCGATGTCCGCGCGCGCCGCCGGGATGGGGACGTCCTTCACGGCGGTCGCGAGCGACGCGTCCGCGCTCTTCTATAATCCGGCCGGGATGGCGCGGCTCAACGCCCACGAGATCGACTTCAGCTTCGCGTCCGGCCAAGGCGCCACCTCGATCCAGAACGTCGCCTACGCCGGCCCCACGCCCTTCACGGGCATCTCCGGCAACGGCTACACGAGCGTCGGAGCGAACCTCCTCTATTCGAAGAGCGGAGAGATCGAGGTCAACCGGCTCAACCCGAACGGCTCGCTCGGGACGAACGAGAGCGTCAGCGCGGGCTCGGATCTCGTGCTCTCGGGCGGCTACGCCGAGCGCGTGGGCATGACGCCGCTCGAACTGCGCGACGCGACCTACCAGGTCGACCATTACCTGGGAATCGGCGGCAAGTACGTGCGCTCGAGGATCGTCGACAAGACCGGCGTCGGCTTCGCGGCGGACATCGGCTACCTCGTGCATTCGCCCGAGGCCGGCTGGAGCTTCGGCATGTCGGGACTCAACATCGGCGGCAAGATCAAATATTCCGAGGCGCGCGAGCCCCTGCCCGCGACGCTGCGCGGCGGCTTCGCGTGGCAGGGCGGCACGCCCTCGGTCCACAACATCATCGCGTCGGTGGACGGGGACTATCTCGTCGACGAGCGCGAGTGGCACGCGAACGCCGGGCTCGAGTATTTCTGGGTGAAGACGTTCGGCGCGCGCATCGGCTACCAGTTCCACCGCGAGGACGCGGGGCTCACCGCGGGCTTCGGCCTGCGCTGGAGAGGGCGCTTCCTGGTCGACTACGCCTGGGGATTGGCCAAGGTCCTCAGCAACCAGCACCGCATCACGGTCTCGTACCGCTTCGGCGGCGTGCCCCAGGCCCAGCGCGGACGCCAGCGGCGCCCGTTCATCGAGTCCGTGCCGGAGCGCGACCAGCTGCCGAACATCGACGACAAGCAGCCGGAATTCACCGATCCCCCGCCGCGCCCGCGAGCCGTTCCACGGGAACGCGCGACGGGCGTCCCGGGCTGGGTCTACTGACCTAGAACCGGCGGATGTCGGCGAGGCGCAGCGCGACCGCCTCGAGCTTTTCGCGCCAGTTCCCTTCCGGCGGAGGCGTCTTCGCGTATTGGAACGCCCTCCTCAGGACCGCCTCGGCGGGCTTGCCCTGGACGCTCATGGACTTGTCGTTGGGCCCCGTGCGCGCGGGGTTCGGCTCCCACGACCAGTAGAGGAAGCCCCGGAACCAGGGCTGGGGGCCGAGCGCCGCGACGAACGAATCCATGTAGGCGGCTTGCGCCTCCAGATCCAGCTCGCCGGTCTCGTCCCAGGCCCACGGCGTCAGATGCGCGTCCTTCTGGGCCGAGATCCCGACCTCCGTGAAGAGCACCGGCTTTCCATGGGCCTTCGACAGGACGGCGAGGGCCAAGACCCACGGCTTCCAGGACGCGTCGAGCGCCGCGCGGCTCGATCCGCCGGCCAGCGGGAAGTAGGCGTCGACGCCTATGAAGTCGAGGTCCTTCCAGAAGCCCGGCATGGCCATCGAATGCCAGTTCGCCGCGTAGGTGAGCGGGCCGGGGTACAGCGCGCGCGTCCTGGCGATCAGCGCGCGCCAGGACGCCGTGTGACGGGGCTGGGTCAGCAGCGACAGCTCCGTCCCGACGGAGAACATCTCGCAGCGCTCCTCCGCCGCCATGCGCGCATAGCGCTCGATGTGCGCGCCGTAAGCGGCGAACCACCGCGCGGGATCCGCCGGGTCGAGCCAGGCGCGGGGCGACGCGTCGGGCATGTCGACGTGGGGCTTCAGCAGGACCTTGAGGCCCTGCCGGCGCGCCTGCCGGATCGCCTTGCGCAGCGAGCGGTCGCTGGCCGTGTGAGGCCCCGCGGCGACTACCGAGTCCGCCCGTTCCGTCACGTAGAGCGTGGGCACGATCGCGACCCAGTTCGCGCCCATCTTCTTCATCTCGCCGAAGGACTCGTCCGACCGCGGCGAGCCGTAGCCGTCGGCCGACCACGACGGGTAGTTGAACCCTAAAATAGGCTCGGCCGCCCCCGAAGGGGCGGCCGAGAGCAGACACGCGAGAAGAATCCCGCGCATGGCGTCTACGCGCGCTGTTCTTCGGAGCGCTTGCGCATGGAGCCGTTGAGCACCTTCTTGCGCAGGCGGATGCTCACGGGCGTCACCTCGAGAAGCTCGTCGTCGTCGATGAACTCGAGCGCCTGCTCGAGCGAAAGGATCTTCGGCGGCTCGAGCTTGACGGCGTCGTCCGTCGCCTTCGACCGCATGTTCGACATCGCCTTCGCCTTGGTCGGGTTGACCATCATGTCCGACGCG
>Ga0163144_10029798_pt1 | contig 10462 bp, 6 predicted proteins | sample OliLak19BULKMAT1_FD_123175 | JGI IMG/M metagenome (GOLD analysis project Ga0163144, IMG submission 123175) | Freshwater microbial mat bacterial communities from Lake Vanda, McMurdo Dry Valleys, Antarctica - Oligotrophic Lake LV.19.BULKMAT1 | ecosystem: Environmental > Aquatic > Freshwater > Lake...
AAGAACAGCAAGTTCGGCAAGTATGTCCTCTCGCCGCTTGAAGTCCGCGCCCTCTTGGCCGGCAAAGGTTATAACCGCGTCGTGGCTTTCCAAACCCGCAACCCGTTGCACCGCGCCCATGAATATGCGATGGTCTTCGGGCTGGAAAAACTGATCGGCGAAGGGCACAACGCGGGTGCTTGCTTGAACCCGCTGATCGGCGAGACCAAGGGAGACGACGTGAACGCCGAAATTCGAATGGCGACGTATGAAGCCCTCATCGACCAACGCGCGCTGGGCGACGGCGATAGCGACCCGGCCGTTTGGAGCAAGCGCGGCGAATCGGTCCCCGACCGCGTCATGCTGCTCGGGCTGGACATCAAGATGTTTTACGGCGGTCCGAAGGAAGCGGTGATGCACGGCATCTATCGCCAGAACTTCGGCTTCACCGACATCGTCATCGGCCGCAAACACGCCGACGCCCCCTACGCCGACGGCACGCCGATCTGGGGCGATTTCGACGCGCAAGAAATTTTCGGCAAGCTCAAGGGCGACCTCAAGATTAATCCGGTGAAGGTCGGGTTCGCGGCTTATTACGAATCGATCGGCCGGGTTGACCTATGCGAACGGCACAAGGAAGAAAAGCCCTGGTCAATCAGCGGCAAAGATATCCGCGCCGCGCTGCTGGCGGGCAAAGAAGTCGATCCGCGGATCATGCGCCCCAGCACGAGCAAGATTTTAGCGGCGGCGATGGCGACGAAAGCGTAAGTGGGGATTGGGCGCTGGGCGTTTGGAAATTCGGGAGGGGTGGGATAAAGCCGCCAGAAATCGTCCCCCACTTTGTTTATCGCCGCCGGCGCTGTCCCGCCATTTCATAACACAACAAGTAGGTCCCAACGTTCGCGTTGGGACCTTCTTTTGTTGGTAGGACGGTGTTGCACCTGTCTCTAAGGTTATTGCGAGACGGAATGAAATTCCGTCCTGCAAATCCGCTCGCCAACAGACCTGCGGGGCCGACCGTGAATAGCACGGAGCGTCAGGTCCGGGAAGAAGAGATTGCCAAAACAATCAAGGCCCGCAGGGCCGACAGAAACAGACACGAATAACGTAATAATCTTGCGGTCCTTCGGACCTAATTATGGACGTACGACCTATTCCCGGACCTGACGGTCCCGTCTAACCACGAGCGGTCCTTCGGACCTGCGTCATTCACTGGCTCCGCCTACCTGGACCTTTCGGTCCAGCCTACCGACTTCCCGCCCCTTCGGGCCTTTTCCGTAGCACTAGCCCCATCCCCAGCGCGGCGATCCCGGCGCAAACTAACGTCAACATCGCGCAATTTCGATACCGCATCGCACACCTCTGTTCAGGAAAGAGGAGAATGCTCCGCAAACGATCGTAGCAAAATTGTCAAGTCAATCCAAAATGTGAAAGCCGATCTTCGCAATTAATAGCTAGCCGTGCGATCAATCGGTTCCTGTTGTGGTCCGCAATATCGCCCGATCAAGATGATTGCCCGGCTCTGGTTATCCATGACGAGGAAGAGAAACGGATGATTGACGAGAATGCGTTGGATCGGGGAAGAAGCGGCCGCAGAATCGGCCGCTGATTCCGCGTTAATAAGGGAAGCGACTTCGCTACCAGGAAGAAAGTCAAACAACGTCCGCTGCCGAACTTCCGAGAGCCAGAGTTTTTTTTCGTTGTTGGAATTCTCGAAGTCGGCTTGATTGTGATTCAAGGCTATTTTCATCCCCAACTCTTGCAGCGGTTGCGTCAACGCGCCGTGCCACCGCAGCGTAAACGGCGATATCCGCACCTCCAGTTCCGTCGCTGCCAGCGCGCTCAACCATTGTTCCAATCGAGCGGGGGTTAGCGTCGATTCCAAGCCGCGCAAACCCTCGCGTGCCTGAGGCAACACGGCCATGAACGAAAATCGCGAATTCGCATAGGGCAACCGGACCACGCGGCAATCTTCGGCCGGCGCATGTTCGACGCGGCCGCTGATATGGACATAATTGACATTCGCCACTTTGTCAGCCGCCGGAAAAAACGGTTCGAAACTCGCTGCGGGTCGCAGCGGTTGCTGCCAAACGCCGGTGAATTTTAACGTGTCGCCCAACTGGAATGAGTCGCGAAAATGCCCCATGCCAAATGATTGGGTTAGTTCTGCCGCTTTAATCCGCGTGTGATAATCCCGCTCCATCATTCCATACGGCTCGTTGAGGAAACCATTTCCTCGACCTACAAAGACTTCTCGGAGTTGGAATTGGCGGATGCCGTCTTGCCAAGACGCACGCGTCAACTCATCCGCCAACCTGCGAATTTCGTGTCTAGCGACGTTCTCCAAATCGTCCTCCGGCCAGTGCAGCAGTCGGCGAATCTCGGCGCGCGTTTCTCCATTCGCCACTAAAGTAGTCATCCCCAGGGATGAAGATATCTGTAGCGGAGCCAGCAAGAGATTTTTTTTCGGCTCAGTCGCCGCGACCTTGCGATACAACTCGATTCCGAATTGGTTGCTCGCCGAGACGGCCGCTTGCCGAGCGGGAGTCAGGGGCGCATGTTCCGGCAGTTGAATGGCGGAGGATTTTTGCGGTTCGGCGCGCGGCTCTGCTTTCACGGGCGGAACCACAGGCTGTGCGGGAACGGCTTTCGCCGGTGGATGGCGTTGCCTGTCGCGGCGGAGCGCTGCGAAAAAATCGCCCAGTTGTTCGTGGGTATGTTGGGTATTACTCACCACCAACCGTTCCGCGCCATATGCCAGAACGTCGCTGGCCCCGCCATTATCCTTCCAACTTTGAGGATCGATGCATTGGGTCACGATGTCGATCAGTTCTTGTGGGTCACTGTGGCCAATTTGGTCCGGTTCATGCAAATCGCCCACAAAATAGGGGCGGGCATTGAGTTTTTCGTCGTGGGCGGTTTGGGTCGTGAACAGGAGCACATCGTTTGTGATGACGTAAGCCAGCTCATGCTGTTTTAGACTGAGCCGCAATCCATGACGCAGCTTGGTGTCGCTGACCTTCAAGTCGAATCGTTGCGACCGGTCGTACTGTGCATCATTCAACGCCTTTGCGTCAATGACCGCGGGAATGTGATGCCGGACCGAAATGTACTCCGCGATTTCTTCTAAGCTGCTCTGCACAAATGCCAGATCCGTTTTATTCTCAAGCGCGGCGCGAATCCGCTCCTCGGGTGTCGGCTCAAGCTTAGCCGCAGCGGGCGGGGACGCGGTTTTTTCCGTTGCCGGCGGAATGCTGATCGCGCCTTTGGGCCTTGCAGGCGTACCATTCTTAATTTCCTGCGCCGCGGCCGTTCCGACTAAAACGCAAACCGCAAGGGTGCCCGCAGACCACCAACGTGTCGCTTTCGACATGCGCCGACCTCATTCCAGTTGACGAGAGAGAGAAGACGAAAAAGAAATTCACCAGCAGCAAATGCCTCTGCCGCGTACGGAATCCGCGTCCAGCGTCAGTTGGCCACTGTCGCCTTTCGCTCCGCGAAAGTACGTCGCCTTTCGCAAAGCGAAAGGCGACAATTGCCCTCGGCCGCGCGGGAGAACGCGCGGGGAAGATAAGTGCGCTTCAGCCTAAATCGCCCGGCGGCGCGATGCAACCGATTTTGGGGAAATCTCACTGGGCGTTGGGGTATGGGCGTTGGGCGTTGGGAAAGCAGGAGGCTAGAGGCTGGAGGGAAGATTGCAAACGATTAACGAAAAACGAGAAGCGAGAAACGTAGACCAATTGAGTGACTTTCCCCATTTCTCGTTTATCACTTATCGTTTCTCGTTTGTTTCCCACGCCTTTTCCCATTTTTCCTTTCCCCTCCGAATCTACCTGAAAAAAATCACGAACCGGCAGCACTGGACTTGCGTACAGTAATGAGTAGAATGCTTACATGCACGGATGTTCAGGTATTGGGGCCAGGATTCGTCGGCCCGTTTGCCAGCTTGGTTTATCCGCACAGAGGGTTCGCCATGATTGCCCCAATTCACTTTCCCCAACAACAACGGGCCGCGCGGCAGCGATTGGCCGCGAAAGTATTGGCCGCCAAACAACTGGCCGCGCAAGCGAAAATGTTGGAGGCCGGTCTGGCGGTCCCCCGTGCGATCGGCCCGATCTTGAGCGCGGTCCTGGCAAAATACGGCGTGGCAGAGGGGAACGCTACGGCGAAAAACGCGCCGGCGAAGAGTTCGCCGCGGAATGAAAGCCCCACGCGACAACGGTGGTTGTTTTAGTTGCCATCGTAGCGACGGCTTCCAGCCGTCGGTATTTCAGCCCGCGGCGTAAGTTGCCCCAGGGCTGCGCCCTGGGCCTTTGAATCGCGCCCCGTTGGGGCTAAGCAGGGCGACTATTCAACTGTGTCGGAAACTTCCTGCTCGCCTATCACCTGCTCACTTTTCTAGCCGCGCGGCGGCTACTTCCAACTCGGTTCATCATCGTCGTCATCATCCCACGGTCGCCGATCGTGGCGCGGGCGGCCGCCGTCGAACCCCATTCCGCCCTGCGCGCTGAAGGCCTGATAGATGCGATAATTGTTAAACGCCAACACGCCAAAGAAAATCGCGCCAAAAAACGCGTTCGGTCCGCCGCGCAGCAAGCTCACCACCACCATGATCGCCCCGACGACAATCCCCACCAGCGCGGTGGCGATCATCCCCCGCTGACCTTGCCGCGCGATGAACAGTTCCCGCGAAATCTGCCCCCCGTCAAGCGGAAAGATCGGCAACAGGTTGACCACGCCCCAGAACACGTTGATGTACAGCAAATCGCTGACAAAATAATAGAGCGACTTGCTGGCTACGCCATCGAGCGACCAATCAATCAGCGCGGGCCAGCCGAACAGAGGCGTAACCTGAACTCTAGTCAGCAGCAACACGCCCACGATCAACCCCGCGAACAAAAATCCGGCGACCGGCCCGGCCAGGCTAATGATGATCTGGTTTGTGTGCCCGCGGACGCGCCAAGCTTGCTCCCCCAGGACGAAATCGGGATCGTAGCCCAGGTCGTCGGCGGGATCGTAAATCGCCAATCCACCTAATATCCACAGCACGATCCGGGGTTTCCAACCGTAATATCGGATCGCCACAGCGTGCCCTAGTTCGTGGATTAAAATCGAGATCAACAGCGCCAGCATCCAAATGATTGTCTGCCGCGGCGTGGTCTCCGGCCCGATCCCCATCAACAGCGCGGCGAGCCAAAAGAACGGATGTACGCGGACCGGCACGCCCGCCAGCCGAAAATGGAAGTCGTAATTCGTGCGGGCCGGTTCGAGCAGTTGCAGCACGGTTCACGCGGGGAAAGAGCGGGGAGCGAGGGCCGAGGAGATTTTGCGGCGGTTGATGAGAAGTGAATTCACGACCTTTGTCAGCATTCGCTCCGCGAGCGTGCGTAAACTTTCGCGGAGCGAAAGGCGACATTGCCGTTAACTCTTGACCGCAGCGCGGCGCATTTTTTCACGGGCGCGTGAGAGCGTGGGACCGATGCTGTTTTCGGCGATCCCCTCTTCGCGGCTGATCTCTTCGTAGGATTTCCCTTCGAGGTGATGCAGGCGGACCAGTCGGGCTTCGGTCACTTCAAGTTCCTCCAACAGGCGCTCGACTTCATCGCGGTTTTGCAGCAGGTCATCGTCGAGCTTGCCGTTAGCCGCGTGCGCATAATCATCGAGCGTGGCGGTCGCTTTGCGTTTGAGCAGATTGGCGACCACGACCCGGCGCGCGACCACGGTGAGATACGCCGCCAACGACGATTCGCCGCGGAAATGCCGCAATAAGGAAAAGTCCTCGCGGACGATATGCAGAAAAACGTCGGCGGCCAGATCCTCGCGGTCCGCGCTATTCAAACGGAACGAGCGGCATTGCGCGGTGTGATTGATCACATGGATGACCAACCCCATATAGCGATCAACGAAGTCTTCCCATGATTTGGGTTGCTTCTCTAAGCAGCGCGCTAACAGTTGGCGATCAATATCGACGAGTGCCACGGCAGGTGTCCTTAACGAGGCGGGCGGTCGGGGCCGATCTGCGGCCGCAACCTTCGCCGAGCGAAAACGGTCGGTCCGCGCTTCCCGACAACGCCGCGGCGCGCAGGAAAACGACAACCGACCACCAAGCAATGCCCCCAACGCAGCCTGGGCCGATCCTTAGCCAAAATCAAACCACAGTCAACAAGGAAATTCACGGTTGTGACCGTACGCTCAAAAGCCAGGGCGAATCGCGATTCGCCCGGCGGTGTGATATCACGGCACCTCGTTCTGCACAGGCACCGCGATCCGCACGGCGCACCGCCTCCCTAGACCTTTGATTGTACTTAGCCGAAAATATGGAAGCAAGTTCGGTCTTGCGGTTAGCCGACGCAAATTGCGCGATTGTCAGAAATATCGCCAGAAACGAGATAAATTAGCGTTAACCGGTTTGCTGAGGAATGCAGCAACACAAGAGAAAAGGATTTGAATAGGAGGGAACGAAGCATTATCATCTGTCGGGCTACACTTCCCTGTATTTTCTCTGCATCCTCTGCTTCCTCCTGTTCAAAATGGATTGGATTTTACAGCTCATTGCTATTCAGTGTCGTTGCTGTTAGCCGCTTTCCAAGCCGAAAAGAGGGATTGAACAGCAGGAAGCAGTCGGAGCAGAGGGGAACTGCCGAGGCAATTCGTCACCGAGATATCCCTCCGTTCACTCCGTTCCCACTGTTCCCCTCCTTTCATTACGAGGGAAATCGTTGTTTCGACGGCAATGTTCATTGCGTCCTTGCCGAGACATCATCTCAATAAGTTTCGATTCGCTTGAAACGCAAAATGCTAGGCAAAGCTTGCCGAAATTTCGTATCTCACATACGTTGACACCCGCTTGCGGGACTACTATTATTCCGGCAGAAGAACATGCTTTGCCGCCGATATTGGTGGTGCGGGGGAGGCAATTCCATTACGATTGACGGCACGTTTTGGCTTTTTTGCGTTTCGCCCGATCCGACTTATTTCACTGCGATAAATTCTCTGCGAGGTTTTTCGTCATGGCACACATAGTTTGCGAACCCTGTTTCGGCTGCAAATACACCGATTGCGTCGCGGTTTGCCCGGTCGAGTGCTTTTATGAAGGGGATAAGATTCTTTACATCCATCCCGATGAATGCATAGACTGCGAAGCGTGCGTGCCGGAGTGTCCGGTCGAGGCGATCTTCCACGGCGACAACGTCCCTGAGGAATGGAAAGATTTTATCGAGCTAAACGCCGAAATGGCCCCGCAATGCCCGGTGATTACGGAAAAGAAAGAGCCGCTGTGTGGTGGCGAGTAAACGGCGAATCGCCGGAATTTCGCTCAAAATCGGCTGCCGTATCACGCACTTCCACGCTCAAAAGTCAGCGAAAGCGTTAAATCTCGACCCTGCCGCTCGCGGTGTGGCGGCCAAGCCTAACTGGGTTTTCCGCTATCCGGCTCCGTTCACCAGTTCCGTCTTGCTTCGGAAATGGGCGCGCAGTAGGATGCAAAGTCTTGCTCGGCGTTAGTTTAGGCGGCTGGCGCGGAGAGTGCCGGCCGTCACCATTTGCAATGTTTTCCCTCCCTGTTCCGCTGCTGACGGAACTCCCGACGGTTAGCCTGCGTAAATGAGGTGAAGGCCGCGTTTCGTTTAGGCACAGGTTGCGTTTTAAGGCGAGTTGGTTAATTCGCCCTCTGTTACTTTACCTTGCCGAATATAGCCCAGCCTCCACCCCGTTGTCTGTCCTGGCGACGTGTTGCATCGTACCTCCCTCCGGACACTCTTGGTTCAGTCACATAAGGAACTCCCGGTATGTTTCGTCTTGCGAGTTTACGGCGTGCCTTTCAGCGGAATTGGATTCTCGGTACGGCGAGTGCGGGGGCGTTGGCCGCTTGGGGAATGTGGGTGCAAACGGGCAACGCCGAGCCGACAGGGCCGGGGGCCAACGACCGCTACATCGCGCGGGTGGTGGCCAAGTACCTCAACGACGAACACCTGACCAAGCACGCGGTCGATGACGAAATGTCGGAGCGGTGCTTCAAGACGTTCATGCGTACGCTCGATCCGCTCAAGCAATACTTCCTGCAATCCGACGTGGACGAATTCGCCGGACAGAAGAAGCAACTTGACGACATGATCCAAAAAGGGGATGTGAAATTCGGTTTCGACGTTTATCATCGCTACCTGCATCGCGTTGACGAACGGGTCAAATTGGCGGCGCAGTTGGTCGATCAAGCCCACGACTTCACCGTCGATGAGGAATTGCTCACCGACGGCAAGCAAATCGAATACGCCAAAGATGATGCGGAAATCGCCGACCGCTGGCGGAAGCGGATCAAATACGATCTGCTGCTGCAAAAGTCGGACAAAGTCGCCGAAACCGAAGCGAAAGAAAAACTCAAACGCCGCTATTCCAGCTTTGGCAAGCGGATGCACCAACTCGGTAACGACGATCTGGTCGAAATGTTCCTCTCCGCCATGACCAGCGGTTTCGATCCGCACACCAGTTACATGTCGGCCAGCACCATCAAAAATTTCAATATCCAAATGAGCCTCAAGCTCGAAGGGATCGGCGCCGCGCTGCAATACGACGACGGCTATACCAAGGTAACCAACGTGATTCCCGGCGGTCCCGCCGACAAAGACGGCCGCCTCAAGGCCGATGACCGCGTCATCTCCGTCGCCCAGGACGAAGGCTCCGAATTCGTCGATGTGGTCGATATGAACCTCAATGACGTGGTCAAAATGATCCGCGGCAAGGCCGGTACTGTGGTCCAGCTCAAGCTCCTCCCCGGCGGCATCGGCGAACCCCGCGTCTATAAAATCACCCGCGCTAAAATCGAACTCAAAGATAGCGAAGCACGCAGCGAAATCATCGAAGACGGCAAAAAGCCCAACGGCGAACCCTACAAGGTGGGCGTGATCAATCTGCCTAGCTTTTATATGGACATGGACGGCGCGAAAGCCAACACCGACGATTACAAAAGCACCACCCGCGACGTCAAAAAACTGCTCGACGACTTCAACGCCAAAGGGGTTGATGTGGTCATCATGGACCTGAGGCAAAACGGCGGCGGCTCGTTGCCCGAGGCGGTCAGCCTGACCGGGCTGTTTATCGACCAAGGCCCGATCGTTCAGATCAAAGACCAACAAGGGAACGTGCATAACCTGGACGACACCGACCGGGGCGTGGCGTGGTCGGGACCGCTGGTGGTGTTGACAAGCAAGTTCAGTGCCAGCGCCAGCGAGATTTTCGCCGGGGCGATCCAGGACTATCACCGCGGCTTGATCCTGGGGGACAAAGCGACCCACGGCAAGGGAACGGTGCAGAGCCTGATGGACCTGGGCCGCCGCTTCTTCCCGACAGCCAATTCGCCGGAGTTCGGCGCGCTCAAGATCACGATGCAGCAATTCTATCGTCCCAACGGCGATAGCACTCAAAACCGCGGCGTGTTGGCCGATGTTGAGCTCCCCTCGATCACCAGCCATTTCGACATCGGCGAATCGGACCTCGATTACGCGCTGGCCTTCGACAAGATCGACGCGGTTCCCTATCGCCTCGATAATCTGGTCGATAACAAAATCGTCGATGAACTCAAGCAGCTCTCGAAGCTCCGCGTCGATCAATCGACCGACTTCCAAAAGGAACTCAAAAAGATCGCTCGCTACGAGGAATTCAAGCAAAAGAAGCGGGTCAATCTGAATGAGGAAAAGTTCCTGGCCGAGCGTGCCGAGCTGAACAGCGACAAGGAAGAAGAAAAGGAAATCGAGGAACTCAACAAACCGAACCGCCCCGTGGTCAAGCGCGACTACTACTTCAACGAGGCGATGGCCGTGGCGATCGATTTTCTGCGGCTGAGCAACAAGCTGGCGAGCAAGTAGGTTCCCTCGACACCCAATTCAATCCGCTAAGTGCCGATTTTGTCGATTTCCCCTGCGGCTGACGCCGCGCGGGACTTGGGCAAAATCGGCGTTTTGGCTTTTCAACCTCCCTGATTCGTGGTAGTTTGGACCGGGGGAATCGTTCCGACAGCGTCCCTCTTGAAAAAGGGTGCCCCTCGCCACTGCCAGCGCTTGCCCGACAAGCCACGGCTGGACCAGCCGCCCGACAAGCCACGCAATGTTTCGTTTTCATTCCTTTTTTTCGCAAAGATTTTTCCGATGGCCAAGCCGCATAAGAAGTTAAAGAAAGCCAACCATGGTGCTCGCCCCGCCAACAGCAAAGCCCGCAAAGCCAAGCGCAAACACATCAAAACCTAGTTTTCGATCCGTCTCTTACCGCAGTTTCGCTGCGTAATTCCGGTTGAGAGCCTCTTTCCCACTTGATTCCCTCATACAGAATCGGCCGGTCAGCTTGACCGTCGTACTGCGCGGTTGCCAAATTTTCTCACCCCGGGAGCAATCCCGCTGAACCGCGTTTACAGCGACTTTGTCACCATTCTGGAGTTTTCGGCGTGCCTGCGAAGGATTTAATCGTCGATCCGGCCACACTCGACCTCGAACATCCG